>Ga0160459_100053_pt1 | contig 179171 bp, 158 predicted proteins | sample HID1973K_E6MG_FD_108208 | JGI IMG/M metagenome (GOLD analysis project Ga0160459, IMG submission 108208) | Enriched mosquito-associated microbial communities from UW Madison campus, WI, USA - HID1973K_E6 MG | ecosystem: Host-associated > Arthropoda: Insects > Digestive system > Unclassified ...
AACGAAGCCGGCGCCATGTGCGACTGGATTGCTGCCGCCACGTCGTACTCGACGCACGGCGTGCAGATGATCCCGTTCTACATCTACTACTCGATGTTCGGCATCCAGCGTATCGGCGACCTGTGCTGGGCCGCTGCCGACATGCGCTCGCGCGGCTTCCTGCTGGGCGGTACCTCGGGCCGGACCACGCTGAACGGCGAGGGCCTGCAACACGAGGACGGCCATTCGCACGTGTTCCACGCCGTGATCCCGAACTGCATCTCGTATGACCCGACGTTCCAGTACGAACTGGCCGTGATCATGCAGGACGGCATGCGCCGCATGTACGCCGAACAGGAAGACGTCTATTACTACCTGACGGTGATGAACGAGAACTACGAGCACCCGGAAATGCCGGCTGGCGTGGAACGCGACATCGTCCAGGGCATGTACCAGTTCCGCAAGGGCGTGGAGAACAGCAACGCGCCGCGCGTGCAGTTGCTGGGTTCGGGCACGATCTTCCGCGAGGTGATCGCCGCCGCCGAGCTGCTCAAGAAGGACTGGGGCGTCGAGTCGGACCTGTGGAGCTGCCCGAGCTTCACCGAGCTGGCCCGCGAAGGCAATGCCGCCGAGCGCCACAACCTGCTGCACCCCACCGAGACGCCGCGCGAGTCGTTCGTCGCCCAGAAGCTCAAGGGCGTGCGCGGCCCGGTCATCGCCTCCACGGACTACATCCGCGCGTTCGCCGAGCAGATCCGTCGGTTCGTGCCGCGCCGCTATGTGGTGCTGGGCACCGACGGCTTCGGCCGCTCGGATACCCGCGAGAAGCTGCGCCACTTCTTCGAAGTGGATCGCCACTGGGTCACGCTGGCCGCGCTGAAGGCGCTGGCCGACGAAGGCGCGATCGGTCGTGAAAAGGTCGCCGAGGCGATCAAGAAGTACAACCTCGACCCGAGCAAGCCGAACCCGATGTCGGTCTGATTCCCGGACTTACACGCCTGAACCCCCCCGCAGTGCGGCACCCGCCGCGCCGCGGGCGCCCCCGGCTGGCCCGGCGGCGCCTTGCGGCGTGGCAACGTGACAGAAGCGTGAGGCGAGAGTAACCTCGCCGAGCGTTTGTCGTGTGTAGACGCGAGTGCCGGCTGCCCAGGAGAGACACTGAATGAGTCAAGCGATTGAAATCAAGGTGCCGGATATCGGCGACTATGACGCCGTACCCGTCATCGAAGTGCACGTGAAGCCGGGCGATACCATCAACGCGGAAGACGCGCTGGTGACGCTGGAGTCGGACAAGGCGACCATGGACGTGCCCAGCCCGCAGGCCGGCACCGTCAAGGAAGTCCGCATCAAGGTGGGCGACAACGTGGCCGAAGGCTCGGTGCTGGTGATGCTGGAGCCGGCAGGTGCCGGCGCCGCCGCGCCTGCCCCGGCTCCGGCCGCCGCCCCGGCACCGGCTCCCGCGGCGGCTCCGGCCCCCGCACCCGCGCCCGCAGCGGCCCCGGCGCCTGCGCCGGCTGCCGGCGGTGGCGGTATCGTGGAAGTCAAGGTGCCGGACATCGGCGACTACGACGCCGTGCCGGTGATCGACATCCACGTGAAGGTGGGCGACACGATCAACGCGGAAGACGCGCTGGTCACGCTGGAATCGGACAAGGCGACCATGGACGTGCCGAGCCCGCAGGCCGGCACCGTCAAGGAAATCAAGATCAAGGTGGGCGACAACGTGGCCGAAGGCACGCTGATCGTGGTGCTGGAAGCCGCTGGCGCTGCCGGCGCTGCGGCGGCTCCGGCCGCCGCCCCGGCTCCGGCCCCGGCTGCTGCTGCCCCGGCCCCGACGCCCGCCGCGGCTTCGGCGCCGGCTCCCGCCCCGGCCAGCTCGGCACCCGCCCCGGCCGCCCAGGGCGTGACCGGCAAGGCCGCCCACGCCAGCCCGTCCGTGCGCAAGTTCGCGCGTGAACTGGGCGTGGAAGTGTCGCGCGTGCCCGGTACCGGTCCGAAGGGCCGTATCACGCAGGAAGACGTGCAGGGCTTCGTCAAGGGCGTGATGAGCGGCTCGACCGCCGCGCCGGCCGCAGCGGCTGCCGCTGGTGGCTCGGGCGTCGGCCTGGACCTGCTGCCGTGGCCGAAGGTGGACTTCACGCGCTTTGGCGAAGTGGAGAACAAGCCGCTTTCGCGCATCAAGAAGATCTCGGGCGCCAACCTGCATCGCAACTGGGTCATGATCCCGCACGTCACGAACTGCGACGAAGCGGACATCACCGACCTCGAAGCCTTCCGCGTGCAGCTGAACAAGGAAAACGAGAAGTCGGGCGTCAAGGTGACCATGCTGGCCTTCATGATCAAGGCCACCGTGGCGGCGCTGAAGAAGTTCCCGAACTTCAATGCCTCGCTGGACGGCGACAACCTGGTGCTGAAGAAGTACTTCAACATCGGCTTCGCGGCGGACACCCCGAACGGCCTGGTCGTGCCGGTCATCAAGAACGCGGACCGCAAGGGCGTGCTCGAGATCAGCCAGGAAATGGGCGAACTCGCCAAGCTGGCGCGCGAAGGCAAGCTGAAGCCGGACCAGATGCAGGGCGGCTGCTTCTCGATCTCGTCGCTGGGCGGCCTGGGCGGCACCTACTTCACGCCGATCATCAACGCGCCGGAAGTGGCCATCATGGGCGTGTGCAAGTCGTACATGAAGCCGGTCTGGGACGGCAAGCAGTTCGCGCCGCGCCTGACGCTGCCGCTGTCGCTGTCGTGGGACCACCGCGTCATCGACGGCGCCGAGGCGGCCCGCTTCAACACGTACTTCGCCCAGCTGCTGGCGGACTTCCGCCGGATTCTGCTGTAAGCACGGCCCACGCGCGCGCCGGCGGCCTCGGTTGCCGGCGCGCGGGCCTGTACGAACTGCAAGGGGCGAACCATGACGACATGCGTAGTCGTAAGGAAGGGCGCCGAGGTAGCCATTGCGGCAGACGCGCTGGTTACGTTCGGCGACACGCGGCTGTCGCGTGCCTACGAGCGCAACCAGAAGGTGTTCCCGGTGGGCGAGAGCTTCGTCGCGCTGGCCGGCACCACCGCCCACTTTCCGGTGATGCGGGCGCTGCTGACCGGCATGGGCGACGAATGCCGCCTGCTGACCCGCGACGATGTGTTCCGGACCTTCCTCAAGGTGCATGAAAAGCTCAAGACCGAGTACTTCATCAACACCAAGGAAGACGAGGACGATCCGTACGAGTCGTCGCAGATCGTCTGCCTGATCGCCAATCCGGGCGGCATCTTCGGCGTCTATTCCTACCGCGAGGTGTTCGCGTTCGACCGCTTCTGGGGCATTGGCTCGGGGCGCAACTATGCGCTCGGGGCCATGCACGCGGTCTACGACCGGCCCGGCATCGGCGCCGGGGAGATCGCGCGGATCGGCGTGGACGCAGGCGTGGAGTTCGACAAGAGTTCGGCAGGTCCCATCGACGTGCATACCGTGCGGCTGCAGGCGCAGCCGGCACCCGCGCCAGTACCGGATGGTTCAAACGGTGAGAACGACGCGGATGGCGGGGCGGCAACCAACAACGACGGCGCGGCCTGAGCCCCAGGCGGGCAGGGCGCGCATCCCAGGAGGAAAAGTATGAGTGTGATCGAAGTCAAGGTGCCGGATATCGGCGATTTCGACGCGGTGGAAGTGATCGAAGTACTGGTCAAGGCCGGCGATACGGTCGAGGAAGAGCAGTCGCTGATCGTGCTGGAGTCCGACAAGGCCAGCATGGACGTGCCGTCGTCGTCGGCCGGCAAGATCGTGGACATGAAGGTCAAGGTGGGCGACAAGGTGGCCAAGGGCACGGTGATCTGCACCGTGGAAGCCGGCGCCGCTGCTGCCGCTGCCCCGGCACCTGCCGCCGCTCCCGCACCGGCTGCTGCCCCCGCTGCCGCCGCTGCACCGAAGGCCGCTCCGGCCCCGGCGCCGGCCGCCGCCACGCATGCGGGCAGCGCCGACATCCAGTGCGACATGCTCGTGCTCGGCGCCGGCCCCGGCGGCTACTCGGCCGCGTTCCGCTCGGCGGACCTCGGCATGAACACCGTGCTGGTGGAGCGCTACGGCTCGCTCGGCGGCGTCTGCCTGAACGTGGGCTGCATCCCGTCGAAGGCGCTGCTGCACAACGTGGCCGTGATCGACGAAGCCAAGGCGCTGGCCGCGCACGGCATCCTGTTCGGCGAAGCCAAGATCGACCTGGACGGCCTGCGCCACTACAAGGAAACCGTGGTCGGCAAGCTGACCGGCGGCCTGGCCGGCATGGCCAAGGCCCGCAAGGTGCAGGTGGTGCGCGGCATCGGCACGTTCCTGGATCCGCATCACCTTGAAGTGCAGGAAACCGAAGGTGACGCCAAGGCCCCGACCGGCAAGAAGACGGTGATCCGCTTCGAGAAGGCGATCATTGCCGCCGGCAGCCAGGCTGTGAAGCTGCCGTTCGTGCCGGAGGACCCGCGCATTGTCGATTCGACTGGCGCGCTGGAACTGCCGGACATCCCCAACAAGATGCTGGTGATTGGCGGCGGCATCATCGGGCTGGAAATGGCCACGGTGTACAGCACGCTCGGCGCGCGCATCGACGTGGTGGAAATGCTCGACGGCCTGATGCAGGGCGCGGATCGCGACCTCGTCAAGGTCTGGGACAAGATGAACAAGCATCGCTTCGACAACGTGATGCTGAAGACCAAGACGGTGGGCGTGGAAGCCAAGCCGGATGGCATCTACGTGAAGTTCGAGGGCGAGGCCGCGCCGGCCGAACCGCAGCGCTACGACCTGGTGCTGGTGTCCGTCGGCCGTGTGCCGAACGGCAAGAAGATCGGCGCCGAGAAGGCTGGCGTGACGGTGACGGACCGCGGCTTTATCGAGGTCGATAACCAGCTCCGCACGAACGTGCCGCATATCTTCGCCATCGGCGACATCGTCGGCCAGCCGATGCTCGCCCACAAGGCGGTGCACGAGGCACACGTGGCTGCCGAAGCCGCGCATGGCGAGAAGGCGTACTTCGACGTCAAGCAGATCCCGTCGGTGGCCTACACCGATCCGGAAGTGGCCTGGGCCGGCCTGACCGAGGAGCAGTGCAAGGCGCAGGGCATCAAGTACGGTAAGGGCACGTTCCCGTGGGCCGCCTCGGGCCGCGCCATCGCCAATGGCCGCGACGAGGGCTTCACCAAGCTGATCTTCGACGAGGAAACGCACCGGATCATCGGCGGCGGTATCGTGGGCACCCATGCGGGCGACCTGATCAGCGAAGTGTGCCTGGCCATCGAGATGGGCGCCGACGCCGTGGATATCGGCAAGACGATTCACCCGCACCCGACGCTGGGCGAGTCGATCGGCATGGCTGCCGAGATCTACGAAGGCGTCTGCACCGACGTGCCGCCGCCGCGCAAGCGCTAAGCTTCAGCCGCAACGAGAAAACCCGCCGCGATGGCGGGTTTTCTTTTGGATCGAAATTTAGCAATTAACCGCCAGGAAGGGCCGCCGACTGCCTGCCGCAAGCGGGTAGGGCTGGCAGCGGAGGGGTTGTCTATCCGGCATGGCGCTCCCGGGGCCGATCTCCTAGCATCGTTGGGTGAACACGATGCGGAAGACACACCTGCTTGCCGCCGCGCTGTGCCTGGTATTCCTGCCCGGCGCGGCCTGGGCGCAGTTCGAAGAACCGGGCGCCAGGCCGACCATGGGCCAGTCGGGCAAGGACGTGATCTGGATTCCGACGCCCCAGCCGCTGGTGAACCAGATGCTCGACATGGCGAAGCTGACGCCCCAGGATCGGCTCGTCGATCTGGGTTCCGGCGATGGCCGCCTGGTCATTACCGCCGCCAAGCGAGGCGCCACCGCGCGTGGCATCGAATTCAACAACGAACTGGTCGAGCTGTCCCGACGCACCGCCCAGGCCGAAGGCGTGGCCAGTCGCGCCACCTTCGAGCGGGCGGACATCTTCAAGTCGGATTTTTCCGATGCCACGGTCGTCACGCTGTTCCTGCTGCCAAGCGTGAACCTGCGTCTCCGTCCCACGTTGCTGGGGATGCGGGCCGGCACGCGCATCGTCTCGAACTCGTTCGATATGGCGGACTGGCGGCCGGACGAGTACGTGCCGAGCGTCGAGGCCTGCCCGGGGCCGTGCGGCGTCTACCTGTGGCTGGTGCCGGCGAGGGTGGCGGGGATATGGGCGATGGGGAACAAGCTGCTGGTGCTGTCGCAGACGTTCCAGAAGCTGGAAGGCGTGATGCGCGAAGGCGAGCGGTCGACGCCGATCTGGGACGGGCGCCTGCGCGGCACGGAGATCGTCTTCACCATCGACGACGAGCGCTACGTCGGCCACGTGGATGGCCGCGAGATGCGGGGCACCATCGAGGGTGGCGAGCCGTGGCGCGCCACGTTCCTCAAACCATAGAGACGAAAAAAAACCCGGCCCCTCGTCAGAGGGGCCGGGTTCTTGCCAACCCGTCGCAGCGGCCGGAGCCGATGCGCGGGGCGGGCGAGGGCGCTACCGCTCAGGCGGTGGCAGCCGGCTTCTTGGCAGCCGTGCGGGCCGTGGCCGAGGCTTGCTGAGCAGCCTTGGTTGCGGCGGTGGCGGCAGCCTGGAAGTTGGTTTCGGCCATTTCCACGGCTTGCTTCGTGGCCTTCTGGACCGACTCGTACGCGTTGTTGGCGGCCGAGATGGCCGACTTCACGATGGCGACGGTCGATTCCGAACCGGCCGGGGCGTTCTTGGCGAAGTTCTCGACGAGCGCTTGCACGTTCTTCGTGCCTTCGGCCAGTTGGGCTTCGGCCACCTTGGTGAACTCGCTCTGCGTTTCCGAGGCGATTTCATACAGGTGACGCGAGTACGCCAGGGTCTTTTCGGCAACCGGCTGCACCAGCGAAGCCTGGATGGCCAGCAGTTCCTGGGCATCCTTGGCGGACAGGGCCTTCTTGGCGTTGTCGACGTTTTCGGCAAAGGTGGCCTTGACCACTTGCAGGTTCAGTTCGACAAGCTTTTCAACGCCTTCGAATGCTTTGGTGGTCAGACCGAACAGGGTTTCCAGATTGGCTTTTTGTGCGGCTGCAACTTGTTCCGGGGTCAGGATCATTGCTGGTCTCCAGTGGTGAACTTCAAGGTCAAGCAAAATAGAAATTAAGCCGCCCGAATGTCAAAGCCATGAACGCAATGTCCTGGCCAGCCCGAGCGATATATTGGTGTGCGGTCGAATCGGACCTCGTAAAAAGCTTTGATGCGCCGCAACAATTCCTATTCTAAGGGCAGAAAAAAGCCTGTCAAGCAGTTTTGCTGCACTGCACAAGAAATAGCAGACATTGAGCAGACATATGCGTCGTAATGACCACGTATAGGGCGCCAGGCAAGGGTTTATCCCGATGCGGTCACCATGATGCAACGCGGGGAAGGTCTGCTGTTTGATACGTTTTCACGCAATGCGGAACGCGGTGCTACCATCGCAGACTGCCCGGTCGGTAAATGGTCACGCACCGTCACTTCCCGGGAATTTCCCGCCCGATCCTCGCCCGATCCGCCCCGATGCAAGCTTTTTACGCCGATCACTTCGTCCTGCCGCTGCCGCCCGGCCATCGCTTCCCGATGCGCAAGTACAGCATGCTGCGAGACGCCGTGGTGCGTGAGGTGCCGGGCCTGACCCTGCACGAGGCGCCCCGCGCCGACGACGCGGCGCTGGCACTGGCCCATAACGCCGACTACATCGCCGATGTCTCCTCCGGCCGGCTCGATGCCGCCCGTCAGCGCGAGATCGGCTTCCCGTGGTCGCACGAGATGGTGGAGCGCTCGCGGCGCTCGGCCGGCGCGACGATGGCCGCCTGCCGCAGCGCGCTGACGGAGGGCATCGCGGTCAACCTCGCCGGCGGTACCCATCATGCCTATGCCGACAAGGGCGGCGGCTTCTGTGTGTTCAACGATGCCGCCATCGCCGCGCGCCAGATGCAGCGCGAAGGGCGCGTAAGCCGCGTGGCGGTGATCGACCTCGACGTGCATCAGGGCAACGGCACGGCGTCGATCCTGCGCGACGACCCGAGCGTGTTCACGCTGTCGCTCCATGGCGAGAAAAACTACCCGTTCCGGAAGGAGGCGAGCGACCTCGACGTCGGCCTGCCGGACGGCTGTGACGACGACACCTACGCGGCTGCGCTGGCTGGCGCGCTGGACACGCTCTACGCGCGCTTCGATCCCGAATTGCTGATTTACCTCGCCGGCGCCGATCCCCATGAGGGCGACCGCCTGGGCCGGCTGCGCCTGACCTTGGCCGGCCTGGCCCGGCGCGACACGCTCGTGTTCGAATCCGCGCTCGCGCGGCGCCTGCCGATGGCCGTGGCAATGGCCGGCGGCTACGGCAACCAGATCGAGGACACCGTGGCCGTGCACACCCAGACCGTGCGGCTGGCCGCGCGCCACCACCAGCGCTACGGCGCCGGGGCGACCGCCGCTGCGGCGGCAGCTTTTTGAGATCGCAACAAATCCCAACAACAACGCCGATGCCGATGAAGCCACAACCGGACACCCGCAGCGCCTACGCGCATTTCCAGCCGATCACCACGCGCTGGATGGACAACGATGTCTATGGCCACGTGAACAACGTTGTTTACTACAGTTATTTCGATACCGTCGTGAACACCTACCTGATCCGCGCGGGCGTGCTGGACATCGAGGCGGGAGAGACCATCGGGCTGGTAATCGAGACGCAATGCAACTATTTCTCGTCGCTGTCGTTCCCGGACACCGTCGTGGCCGGCCTGCGCGTGGCGCGGTTGGGCAACTCGAGCGTGCGCTACGAGGTGGGCCTGTTCTGCAACGACGATGAGGTGGCCGCTGCGCAGGGCCACTTCGTCCACGTCTATGTGGATCGCGCGACACGCCGCCCGGCAGCGCTACCGCCCGCATTGCGCCAGGCGCTGACGCCGCTGCTGCGGCCGAGCGCGGCGTGATCAATAAAACACAATAACCCGGAGACCTTCGAAGCATGTCCAACCATGGCGCTGCCCCCCGCGACACCCTTGAAGTCACCTCCGCCACCGGCGATACGTCCGTGACCGATTCCGCGGCGATCGTCGATCGCGCCATCACCACGCGCCGCTCGATCCGGGCGTTCCTGGATACGCCAGTACCGCGCGAGACCGTCGAGGACATCCTCGCCGTGGCCAGCCGCGCGCCGTCCGGCACCAACACCCAGCCGTGGCGGGTCTACGTGCTCGCGGGCGACGCCAAGGCGCGGCTCTGCGCCGATGTGCTGGCCGCCTATGACGACCCGGAGCGCGACACCAAGTACCGCGAGGAGTATCCGTACTATCCGCGCGAGTGGGTCAACCCGTACCTGGCGCGCCGCCGCAAGGTGGGCTGGGACCTGTACGGCCTGCTGGAGATCAGCCGGGAAGACAAGGCGCGCATGCACGAGCAGCACGCCCGCAACTTCCGTTTCTTCGATGCGCCGGTCGGCCTGATCTTCACGATCGACCGAATCATGGAGCAGGGCAGCTGGCTCGACTACGGCATGTTCCTGCAAAGCATCATGGTGGCTGCGCGCGCCCGCGGGCTAGACACCTGCCCCCAGGCGGCGTTCACGCAATTCCACGGCGTCCTGGCCAGCCAACTGCAGCTGACCGAGAACGAGATGGTGGTGTGCGGCATGTCGCTGGGCTACGCCGACCCGGAGGCGACGGCCAATCAATTGGTCACGGAGCGTGAACCGGTGAGCGGGTTCGCGCGTTTCCTCTCATGACTTCGCGCCGGATTGAGGTTTCCCCTGATGAGGTTTTCACAAAAGCCACCGATATTGATGTTAGGGAAACTGTTTCTTATCTAGGTGCGAAGCGTTGTGCGCAGTTGTCGACAAACAAGTGCAAACGACAATCGCTGGCGCGAGAAATGGCCAATACGGCACATTTCCCGTAATGTGGAATTGTTTGCGAATCGAACTTTAAAGAGCCTTCGTAAGTCTTTAATCTTGCTAACAATTTCTTTATTTCCTAAACTAGCGCCATTCCACCAAATGCCGCGCTGAACAGATCATGTTCCGGTCCCAATCCTTTATTTCCCGACTCTTCAGCATGCCCCTGACCGCCATCGCCACTTCGGCGCTGGTGTCGGTGTCCATGCTGGCCGCGCCGGTGACGTACGCAGCGACGAAGTCGACTGCGACGAAAACCTCGGCCAAAAAGCAGGTAACTGCTTCCAAATCCACTAAAAAGGTCGCAGCCGCGAGCGAGAAACCCTCGTCATCGCGGAAGGTGATCGTGCTGCGCCACGGCAAGAAGACCGTCGTGGCCAGTCGAGCGCAGCCGGTTCGCGCGGCCTTCGTGCCGTCGAAACCGACGCTCGCAGAGTCCATGGGCCTGCGCGATACGGAAGACGCGCTCGCGCTGCGTTCCTCCGTGGCGCTGGTGCTGGACCAGAACACGAACGAAGTCCTGTTCCAGAAAAATCCGACGGCGGTGCTGCCGATCGCCTCGATCACCAAGCTGATGACGGCGCTGGTGGTCATGGACTCGCACCTGCCGATGGACGAAGTGCTGACGGTGAGCGAGGAAGATCGCGACACCGAGAAGCACAGCAGCTCGCGCCTGCGCTTTGGCACGCAGCTGACCCGCCATGAAATGATGCTGCTGGCGCTGATGTCGTCGGAAAACCGTGCCGCTTCGGTGCTGGGCCGCAGCTACCCGGGCGGCCTGCCGGCGTTTGTGGGCGCGATGAACCGCAAGGCGCGCGAACTCGGCATGAACGACAGCCACTTCGTCGATTCGAGCGGCCTGTCGAGCAGCAATGTGTCGAGCGCGATGGACCTGGCCCGCCTGGTCAACGCCGCTTACCGCAACCCGACCATCCGCGAATTCTCGACCCAGACCGAGCATGAAGTGAACGTGCTGGGCCGTCCGCTCCATTACGTGAGCACCAACCGCCTCGTGCGCGGCGGCAACTGGGAGATCGGCCTGCAGAAGACCGGTTTCATCTCGGAAGCCGGCCAGTGCCTGGTGATGCAGGCCCGTGTGAACGATCGCAACGTGGTGATGGTGTTCCTGGACTCCGTGGGCAAGCTGTCGCGCTTTGCCGATGCCACGCGCGTGCGCACGTGGCTTGAGCACCAGCCGTCGGTGCAGGGTCCGCAACGGCCGTTCCCCAACTCCCCAAACCTTACGCAGGGTCCTAGCGCGCCGCACGCGGCGCACGCGATCCTGGCCTCGCAGCAGGCACGCGGCACCTGATTCAGGTAGCCGCCGCCAATTGAAAACGCGCCGCGGGGCAGCCCGTCGGCGCGTTTCTTTTTGGGCGATACGCGCGTGAGGCGCGCTCGTGGCGCGATCAGGCCGACACGGCGTCCGCCACGTAGCCCATGCCGCGCGAGATCTGCAGCGCGGTGTCCCTGAGGTTCTGCAGCCAGCTGTCCTGCAGGCGGTCTGCCGGCGCGGACAGCGACAGCCCGGCCACCAGCCGGCGCGAGTCGTCATAGATGCCGGCCGCGATGCAGCGCACGCCCAGCTCCAGTTCCTCGTTGTCGCGCGCATAGCCGTTGGTGCGCACCCAGCTCAGTTCGCGCTCCAGCTTGGCGATGTCCGTGATCGACGTGCCCGTATGCCCGGCCAGCCCGGTGCGCGTGGCATAGCTGCGCACGCGCCCGGCCTCGTCGGCAGCCAGGAACAGCTTGCCGACCGAGGTCAGGTGCAGCGGGGCGCGGCCGCCGATGGCGCGCACCACCTGCATGCCCGAGCGCTCGCTGTAGGCGCGCTCGATATAAACGATCTCATCGCCCTGACGCACCGACAGGTTCACGGTCTGCCCGGTGACGCGGTGCAGCGCGCGCATCGGTGCGAGTGCGGCATCACGCACAGAGAGCCGCGCCTTTACGAGATTCCCGAGTTCCAGCAACCGCATGCCGAGCCGATAGCTGCCGGGGTCCGAGCGATCCACGAAACGGCACGCCACCATGTCATTGAGAATGCGGTGCGCCGTGGACGGATGCAGGCCGGTGGCCAGCGACAACTCCTTGAGACTGACGGGATCCGCGTGTTGGGCGAGCGCATCCAGCAACGTCATCATGCGTTCGATGACCTGGATCGAGGTCTTGCCGGGTGCCTTGTCTGCTTCTGCCATAGGAGGAAATGTTGCCGTGCGGCAAATTAAGCGTTTGCCTGATTCTATCTCGCATTGTGAAAATTTCAATAGGTGAAATGCAATTACCGAGATTCCCTTCCAGTGGTGGCGCCGCTTTCGCATGAGCGGCATTGCGCGCGGCGATGAACAAGTTTGCGGCGCGTGCTGCCCGCAGCGGCGCGGTGGGGGCGCATAATTGCGAGGTTTCGGGTCTGGATAAAAGGAAGCGATGCGAATCGGACTGTTCGCCACCTGTCTGGTGGACCTCATGCGCCCGGAGATCGGGTTTTCGGTGCTGAAGCTGCTGGAATCGGCGGGTTATGAGGTCATGGTGCCCGAGGCGCAGACCTGCTGCGGGCAGCCCGCGTACAACTCGGGCGAGCGCGCCGTCTCGCGCGATCTGGCCGAAAAATTCCTGCGTGAGTTCGAGATGTTCGACTACGTGGTGATCCCCTCCGGTTCCTGCGGCGGCATGGTCCGCGCGCACTACCAGGACCTGCTGCGCGACGACCCCGAACTCCACGGCCGTTACGAGCGCCTGCGCGAACGCGTCTACGAACTGACCGATTTCCTGGTCAACGTGGCCAAGATCGAGACCGTCGACTCGGCATTTTCCGGCCACGTCACCTATCACGACTCCTGCTCCGGTCTGCGCGAACTCGGCGTCAAGCAGCAGCCGCGCGCGCTGCTCGGCAAGCTGCCCGGCGTGCAGTTGACCGAGATGAAGGATTGCGAGGCCTGCTGCGGCTTCGGCGGCACGTTCTCGGTGAAATACGGCAATATCTCGACGGCCATCGTCGACGAGAAATGCGCCAACATCCAGGCCAGCGGCGCTGATGCCGTGGTGCTGGGCGACCTTGGCTGCATGCTCAATATCGAAGGCCGGCTGCGCCGGTCCGGCGATACGCGCACCCGCGTGCTGCACATCGCGCAGGTCCTGGCGGGCGACGCCTGATCGATCGAACCTCGGCAAAATACGATGCAAGTCCACAGCATGGAATTCAAGGCGCGGGCCGGGCAGAAGCTCGCCGACCAGCGCCTCCAGCAGAACCTCAAGAAACTGTCGACGAAGTTCGTGACCGCGCGGGCCGATGCGATCCGCGACATCGACTTCGACGCCACGCGCGCCGCGCTCAAGGAGCGCCGCAACCGCGCGCTGGAAAACCTCGACGTCTGGCTCGCCAAGTTTGAAGAAAACGCGACCAAGCGCGGCGCCACGGTGCTGTTCGCCGAGACCACTGCCGACGCAGCCCGTCTGGTGGCCGAAATCGCGCAGAAGCATGGCGTGAAGAAGGTCATCAAGAGCAAGTCGATGGTGACCGAGGAGATGCGCCTGAACCAGGTGCTGGGCGAGATGGGCGTGCAGAGCATCGAGACCGATCTGGGCGAGTACATCCTCCAGATCAACGATGCCGAGCCGCCGTCGCACATCATCGCGCCCGTGATCCACAAGGACAAGGACGAGATTGCCGACCTGTTCGCCAAGGTGCACCACAAGCCGCGCCTGACCGACATCCCGCAGATGACCCGCGAAGCGCGCGAGGTGCTGCGCCCCGAGTTCCTGTCCGCGGACATGGGCGTGACGGGCGGCAACTTCATCATCGCCGAGACCGGCTCGGTGGCCGTGGTGACCAACGAGGGCAACGAGGGCATGTGCACGGTCATGCCGCGCGTGCACGTGGCCGTTACCGGCATCGAGAAGGTGCTGCCGACGCTGGAGGACCTGGCCACGGTGATGCGGCTGCTGCCGCGCTCGGCCACCGGGCAGGCGATCTCCAACTACTTTTCGCTGCTGACGGGCCCGCGCGCCGAGGGCGAGCGCGACGGCCCCGAGCATATGTACTTCGTGATCGTCGATGGCGGCCGGAGTGGCCTGATCGGCGGCGAATTCCAGGAGATGCTGCGCTGCATCCGCTGCGGCGCCTGCATGAACCACTGCCCGGTGTACCAGAAGATCGGCGGCCATGCCTATGGCTGGGTCTACCCGGGACCGATGGGCAGCGTGCTGACGCCAAGTTATGTCGGCCTCGCCAATGCCGTCGATCTGCCGCAGGCCGCCACACTTTGCGGCGAGTGCAACAGAGTGTGTCCCGCCTCGATCCCGCTGTCCGACCTGCTGCGCAAGCTGCGCGAAAAGCAGATGGAACGCGGCCTGCGCCCGTGGCAGGATCGGCTGTCGCTGCAGGTGTGGGGCTATGTGGCGCGCCGCCCGGCACTCTACGCCTTCGCCACGCGCATGGGCGCGCGCCTGCTGGCGCGGATGGGTGGCCGGAATCGGCTGATTGCCAGCCTGCCGATGGCGGGCAAGGGCTGGACCGACACGCGCGACATGCCCGCGCCGAGCGGCCGGACCTTCCGCGAGTTGTACAAGGAGAGGAGGGCGCGCGCATGACGACGCATCAGGACAACCAGCGCGCGCTGAACGCGATGCGCGAGGCATTGGCCAGCCATGTGGCCGGCACCATGCCGGTGGCGGACCTCGTCGGCGCGTGGCGCGCGGCGGCCACGGCGCTCACGCTGCCGCCGGTCTTCGGTCAGGCGATGGAGGAATTGCTACGCCGCCTGGAGATGTCGGCGGTGTTTGCGCAAGACAGTTGCTCGTTCTCGAGCACGGCGGTCACGGACCAGCTCAAGCGCTGGCTGGACAAGGCCGAGGCGTCGTAAGCGTCGTAAACGACAACGGCCGGGGAGCGCCCCCGGCCGTTATTCCATCCCGTTCGACTTAGCTCAGCAGCAGCGCGTCGTCATCCAGCTGCTCGTGCCGGGTCTGCTCGAACATCCGCAGCAGGTCGGGCACGTCGAGGCCCTTGCGTTGGTCGCCCGACACATCGAGCACCACCTGCCCCTGGTGCAGCATCACCGTGCGATCACCGTAGTCCAGCGCCTGGCGCATCGAGTGCGTCACCATCATCGTCGTCAGCTTGCTTTCCGAGACGATGCGCGCGGTCAGTTCCAGCACGAAGGCGGCGGTTTTCGGGTCCAGCGCGGCCGTGTGCTCGTCGAGCAGCAGGATGCGCGACGGCTGGAGCGACGCCATCAGCAGGCTCACCGCCTGCCGCTGGCCGCCGGACAGCAGGCCGATCCGGTCCGTCAGACGATTCTCCAGCCCGAGGTTCAGCAGCCGCAGCTTGTCGCGGAACAGCTCGCGCGACGCCTTGTTCAGCGCCGGGCGGAAGCTGCGCCGCGAGCCGCGCGCCATGGCCAGCGCCATGTTTTCCTCGATGGTCAGCGCCTCGCAGGTGCCGGCCATCGGGTCCTGGAACACGCGGGCCACCAGATGGGCGCGGTCCCAGGCGGGCTGCCGGGTCACGTCGATGTCGTCGATGGTGATGCGGCCGCTATCCACCATCTGGTCGCCGCTGACGGCGTTCAGGAAGGTGGACTTGCCGGCGCCGTTGGAGCCGATCACGGCCACGAACTGGCCGCTCGGGATCTCCAGGTTCAGGCCGCGCAGCGCGCGGTTCTCGATCGGCGTGCCGGGGTTGAAGGTCAGCTTCAGGTCTTGTGCGCGCAACATCTCAGGCACCTCCGTTCTTGCGGCCAAACAGCTTCTTGCGCGTCGCCGGTAGCACCAGCGCCAGCGTCACCAGCGCCGCCGTCACCAGATTCAGATCCTGCGCCTTGAGGCCAATGAACTCCGTGTTCAGCGCCAGCGCGATGAAGAATCGGTACAGGATGGCGCCCAGCACCACGGCCAGCGTCACATAGACCAGACGCCGCGCCGGCAGGATGGTCTCGCCGATGATCACGGCGGCCAGGCCGATCACGATGGTGCCGATGCCCATCGAGATGTCGGACCCGCCCTGGGTTTGCGCGAACAGCGCGCCGGCCAGCGCCACCAGCCCGTTGGAGAGCGCCATGCCGGCCAGCGTGGCACGGCCCGTAGGCACGCCCTGCGACCGCGCCATGCGCGGATTGGCACCGGTGGCGCGCATCGCCAGGCCCAGTTGCGATGAGAAGAACCAGTCCAGGCCGACCTTCGCCACGATCACCACCACCAGCAGCACCAGCGGGCGCAGCAGGTAGTCGGGCAGCCACTCGGGCTGGAGCACCGTGAACAGGGTCGGCTCGGTAATCAGCGGCACATTCGGGCGACCCATGATGCGCAGGTTGACCGAGTACAGCGCGATCATCATCAGGATACTGGCCAGCAGGTCCATGATCTTGAGCCGTACGTTGAGCCAGCCGGTGATCCAGCCGGCCACCGCGCCGGCCGCGATGGCGGCGAGCGTGGCCAGGAAGGGGTCCTGGCCGGCGGAGATCAGCGTGGCCGCCACGGCGCCGCCGAGCGGAAAGCTGCCATCGACGGTGAGATCGGGGAAGTTGAGGATGCGGAACGAGATCAGCACCCCGAGGGCCACGAGGCTGAAGATCAGGCCGATCTCCAGGGCGCCCATAAGGGAAAAGAGGGACATGGGGAAATCCTGTTGCGGGGGACCGGCCGGGCTGTCGCGCGGCGGGTAGGCGGCGCGTGCGCTGCGGTCCGGAGGCCCCGGCCGGCCGGATAGGCCGGGCCGGGGCCGGAGAGCGTCAGGCCGCGCAACCCCTCGGGGGCGGCGCGGCCCGTTGCGGGTCTTACTTGATGACGGTCTTGGCTTCCTTGACCAGTTCCGGCGCCAGCGTCACGCCTTGCTTGGCGGCGGCGCTGGTGTTCACGAACAGTTCGAGGTTGTCCGAGGTCTGCGAGGCAATCGCGCCGGGCTTCTCGCCCTTCAGGATGCGCACGACGACCTTGCCGGTCTGGTGGCCCAGGTCGCTGTAGTTGATGCCCAGCGCGGCCACGGCGCCACGCTTCACGCTGTCCGTGTCAGCGGCCACCAGCGGAATCTTCGACTCGTTGGCCACCTTCACCAGCGCCTCGTAGGCCGAGACCACGTTGTTGTCGGTGTTCGTATAGATCACATCGACCTTGCCGATCAGGCTCTTGGCAGCCGGGCCGATGTCCACGGTACGCGGCGCGGCGGCTTCCTTGAGCGTCAGGCCCTGCTTGGCCAGCAGTTCCTTCAGTTCCTTGACCACCACCACCGAGTTGGCTTCACCGGGGTTGTAGACCATGCCGACGGTCTTGACCTTGGGCACCACGCGCTGGATCAGGGCCACCTGCTTGTCCAGCGGCAGCTTGTCCGAGACCCCGGTCACGTTGGTGCCAGTAGCGCCCCAGCCCTTGACCAGCTGGGCGGCCACGGGATCCGTCACGCCCGAATACACCACCGGCACCGTCTTGGTGGCGGCCACCACGGCCTGTGCGGACGGCGTGGCGATGGCGACGATCGCGTTCGGCTGGTCGCCGACGAACTTCCGGGCGATCTGCGCGGCCGTGCCGGTGTTGCCCTGCGCGCTCTGGTATTCCCACTTCAGGTTCTTGTCGGCGTCGTAGCCGGCAGCCTTCAGTTCGGCGCGCACGCCGTCGCGGATGGCGTCGAGTGCCGGGTGATCGACAATCGACAGCACTTTCACGGTCTGGGCCTGCACGGCGCCGCCGTACAGCACGGACAGGGCGACCACGCCGCCGAGAATCGTTTGGGTGGATGCCTTGAGGCGCGACTGAAGACGCTGCATGTAATTGTTCTCCCCCGAGGGTTCGGTACTTTGGAAGCCTGCGAGGATACCATTTTCGGGGCTCTCGCGGCTCCCTTTTAGTGCACCGGTCGGCCATATCCTGCTGTTAAACGCCTCGGGGGGCAAGGCGTGCCGCAAATTATTGCGCCAGAAAGCCGATTATCGAGAATGTGTTGCGGTGCAGCATCCTCAGCCGGCAACGGGGTGGCGCAACGCGGCGGCACAGTCACGCACCAGGGAGGGGCCGCGATAGATCAGGCCGCTGTAGACCTGGACCAACTGCGCGCCGGCATCGATCTTCGCGCGCGCGTCGGCGCCGCTGAAGATGCCACCCACGCCGACGATCGGCAGGGCATCGCCCACCACGGCGCGCAGGGCGCGCACCACGCGGGTGGAGGATTCGAAGACCGGACGTCCCGAGAGGCCGCCCGCTTCCTCGGCATGGGGCAGGCCCTGGACCGCCTCGCGCGAAATCGTGGTGTTGGTGGCAATCACCCCGTCGATGCCGTGCCGCACGAGCGCATCGCCGATATTGCCGATCTGGTCGTCGTCGAGGTCCGGGGCAATCTTCAGGGCCAACGGCACGTAGCGCTTGTGCTGCTCGGCCAGGCGCTGCTGGGCGGTCTTCAGCGTGGAGAGCAGGCTGTCCAGCTCGCTGGCGCCCTGCAACTGGCGCAGGTTCTTGGTATTCGGCGACGAGATGTTCACCGTCACATAGCTCGCGTGCGGATAGACGCGCTCGAGGCAGTAGAGGTAGTCGTCAGCCGCGCGCTCGATCGGCGTATCGGCGTTCTTGCCGATATTGAGACCCAGCACGCCACCCTCGGCCTTCCAGCGCGACGCCTGGACGTTGGCCACGAAGGCATCCACGCCGCCATTGTTGAAGCCCATGCGGTTGATCAGCGCATCGGCCTGCGGCAGCCGGAACATGCGCGGACGCGGGTTGCCGGGCTGCGCGCGCGGCGTGACCGTGCCCACCTCGATAAAACCGAAGCCGAACGCGGCAAGGCCGTCGATGTACGCGCCATCCTTGTCGAGACCGGCCGCCAGCCCCACGGGGTTCGGGAAGCGCACGCCCATGACGGTGCGCGGATCGGCGGCGATGGTGTTGCCAAGGCAGCCGGCCAGGCCCATGCGCTGCGCGCGCATGAGGTTGTTCAGCGTGAAATGGTGGGCATCCTCCGCATCCATGGAGAACAGGGCGGGGCGAAACAGGGGATAGAGCGCGTTGAGCACGGGGAGGGGGCGCGGCCGGGGCCGGCGCGAAGTCGGTACCAGGGCGGCATTGTAGCGTGCGGCAGGCGCTACTCCTGGGCGGGCCCCGGTTGGGGTGGGGCGGCTGACGTGGTGACGGGCGCGGTGGCCTCGTCGTCGAACGGATGCCACTGATTGCCCGTGAGCACCTGGAGCGGCCGGAAGCGCGCCTTGTAGGCCATCTTGCGGCTGTCGGCGATCCAGTAACCCAGGTAGAGGTGCGGCAGGCCCAGCTCGCGGGTCTGGTTGATCTGCCAGAGGATGTTGTAGGTGCCGTAGCTCGCGCCGACGGCCATCGGGTCATAGAAGGTGTAGACCGACGACAGGCCGTCATCGAGCACATCGATCATGCTGACCATGCGCAGGCGGCCCGCCTCGGGCGAGCCCGGCGGTTCGCGGAACTCCACCAGCCGCGAGTTCACGCGGCTTTGCAGCAGGAACTGCTCGTACTGGTCCCGGCTGTCCTGATCCATGCCGCCGCCTGCGTGGCGCATCGACTGATAGAGCAAATACAGCGCGTAATGCTCCTCGACGTAGGTCAGCGGCGCCACCAGCGCCTGCAGGTTCTCGTGCTGGCGCCAGGCGCGGCGCTGGCTGCGGTCCGGACGGAACTGGTCCACCAGCACGCGGCACGGCGTGCAGGCGCGGCATTCGTCGCAATAGGGGCGATAGGTGAAGATGCCGCTGCGGCGGAAGCCGGCGCGCACCAGCCGGGAGTAGACATCGGCATTGATCAGGTGCGCGGGCGTGGCCACCTGCGAGCGCGCCATGCGGCCATCGAGATAGCTGCAAGCGTAGGGCGCCGTTGCGTAAAACTGCAACGCGGAGAGCGGAAGTTCCTTCAGCTTGCTCATGGCTCGCTCATGACAAAAAGACGGAGGCGGCGGACACCGCGTGGCAGCATCCTGTCTGGCAGTCTATCAGAGCAAGCCGGGCGGCGTGTGCAACGCGGTGCAGATCCGCTGGCGTTGCAATGGCCGGGCGATGTTCATATAGTGGTCGGGCCGCTTGAGAGGCGTCCCACTTTTCTCGACATTGGCGACCTTCACGGCCAGCGGAAGGTCCGGGAAGCCAAGCTCCAGATAGCGGCGCGGCGTGTTGCCGAGCCGGATGGCGAGCCCCATTACCGTGTTGGCCTTGTCGGTCAGCAGCGTGGCACAGGTGGTCTTGAGAACGAGATCGTAATTGGGGTCTTTCATCCGGCAGGTGAACGGCAAGACACGCGAAGTAGCGAGTGTCTGCCCACCTGCCTTCAGGCGGATTTGCGCTGCGTCAAATAGCTGGCGCCCAGCGCGCCAGTACCGACTTGTCAAACTGCCACGGCGCGATGTCGGGCTGGGCGGTGGTGGCCCGGACGTGGGCGACGAAGTCCGCGCGCGGGATCGGGCTGGCGCCGAGGGAGGCCAGGTGGTCAGTTTCCTGCTGGCAGTCGATCATCGTCACGCCGTGCTGGTCGAGGAAGGCACAGAGTGCGGCCAGGGCGATCTTGGAGGCGTCCGTGCGCTGCGCGAACATCGACTCGCCATAGAACATGCGGCCCAGCGCCACGCCGTAGAGGCCGCCCACACGCTCGCCCTGGTACCAGCTTTCCACGGAGTGGGCGCGGCCGGCGCGGTGCAGGGCGCCGTAGGCGTTGACGATGTCGTCGGTGATCCACGTGCCGAACTGGCCGTCGCGCGCGGTCATGGCGCAGGTGCGCATCACGGCGATGAAATCGTCGTCAACGCGGATTTCCCAGTCCGGGTCACGCAGGGTGCGGCGCAGCGTCTTGCGCAGGGTGGCCGAGACCTTGAGCGCCTGCGGAGCCAGCACCATGCGCGGGTCGGTGCTCCACCAGAGCACCGGCTGTCCTTCGGAATACCAGGGGAAGATGCCTTGCCGGTAGGCCAGCAGCAGCCGCTGCGGCGAGAGTTCGCGACTGGCGGCGAGCAGGCCGGGCGCATCGCTGGCCGGGCCGAGCGCCCGCTCGACAGGCGGAAACGGGTCCTGTGGGTCCAGCCAGGTGATCATGGGGCGGGCAGGGCGTTGCCCGCGTTCAGGGGGTAACGGGCGGTGTGGCGGGCGACGTGGCCGGTGACACCTCGGTCGCCGGCAGCGGCGTGGCACGGCTGGTCAGCGGCCGCATCGGCTTGTCGATGTCCAGGCTGTGCAGCCGGAAGCTGCCATCGGCGATCCGGCCCGCCGCGCGGTCGGCGAAGAAGCAGCGCAGCGTGTGGATGACGGTGGGGAAGGCCAGGTCGTCCCAGGGCACATCGGCTTCATCGACCAGCTTGACCTCGAGGCTTTCCTCGCCCGGGGCGATGTCCAGGTCCTGCAGCGTCGCCAGGTAGAACAGATGCACCTGGTGCACGTGCGGCACGTTGAGAATCGAGAACAGTTCGCCCACTTCCACGCGGGCGCCGGCTTCCTCGAGGGTCTCGCGCGAGGCGGCCTGGGCCGTGGTCTCGGCAATCTCCATGAAGCCGGCCGGCAGCGTCCAGAACCCGTAGCGGGGCTCGATGGCGCGCTTGCAGATCAGGATCTTGTCTTCCCAGACGGGGATCGTGCCCACGACGTTGCGGGGATTGACATAGTGGATGGTGCCGCAGCCGTCGCATACGCTGCGCGGGCGATTGTCGCCTTCGGGTACGCGCAGGACAACCGCATGACCACAGTTCGAGCAGAATTTCATGAGGGGCGTCCGGGAGGAATGGCGCCAAGTGTATCACCGCGCCGCCCGGCCGCTGCGGGCGCGATGTGCGCTCCTGGGGCGCACATCGCGCTGCCTCGGAGGGAGGTGGCTACTTGCGCTGAGTTGCCTTCGCGCCCCCCGTCGCGCCCGGGCTGGCGGTCGGCACCCAGTCCTCGGGGCGGTCTGGCGGCACGATGTCCGCCTTGCCCTTCCTGGGGTCCGGCAGGTTGACCGGCGCGGGCCGGTCGTTGCGGTGGCCCTTGGCGCCGTGTGCCGGCTTCTGGGCCGCCGGCTTGGCCGAGGTTTCGGCGAGGGCCGCGCCGCCCGCCAGCGTGGCACAGGCCGCCGTGCAAGCCGCCGCCCAGATCGCCATCGATTTCGCGCTACGCATGGTCATGTTGGGTTCTCCTTCCGTTGCGTGTGAGAACACCCTACGGACCTCGGGCGTCCGCCGCCATGGATTGACCTGGCGATGTGATGCAAGGTGCATCCTCGGCGCCATGAACATGATCGACATCAAGTCTGTGGCGATTACGCCCCCTGCGACCTCGCCTGAACGGACCGCGATGCCTACCATCGGCCGCTCCTTTCCAACGCGGAGCAGAAAGATGAGAACAAGACACGTGGTGCGGTTGAGCGCAACCGCCCTGGCCCTGGCCATGTTCGTGGGGACGAGCATCCCCGCCATGGCCGTGACGGCGGCGAAGGAGAATGCCGCCACCCGCAGCAAGCCCCGGCCCAATCCCTTCCTCGCTGCAGAGGCGTACGCGGTGACTCATTTCGACCCCGCTCAGACCGATGTGATGCCTTACGCGCTCCCGCGCGGCACCTTCCATGTCGATCTGCGCAAGGCCCCACGCGTGCAGGCCGGGCCGATCAGCATCATGACCCTGGCCACGCCGTCGCCGCGCTATATGTGGGCGGCTTCGTCGGGCGGGGTTTCCTATGTGGATGTCAGCGATGGCGGCTGGCGTGAGGTGGCCAGGCTGCCCGATCCAGACGCGAGGCCGCTGCCCGCCGGCCTGCTCGACAAGATCCTCGCCGAACCGCTGGACGATGTCGCGCGCGTGGAGAAGGCGGTCAAGACCGACCTGGCGCTCGACCGCAAACGGATCAGCGCCAATATCTACGTGGTGTCCGGCAAGGATGGCGTGCTGTATGCGACCAATCGCTCCGCGGTCCGCGCCTATGGACTGGTCGATCCGAAGCGCCCGGAAGCGGGCATCAAGCTATTGCGGACGATCGATCTCAAGGATCGCCTGACGGCGGTGGAGAATGCCGGCGGCGTGATGCTGAACATGACATATGACGGCCATCTGGTGGTGGGCGCCGCGCAGTCCATCCGCGTGCTCGACCGCGACTTCAAGCCCGTCGGCGATGCGTTCCAGTTCCCGGAAGGCGAGATCGTCTCCAACGCGATGGCGGTCGACGAGAAGAACGGCATCTATATCGCCTCCGACAAGGTGATGCGCAAGCTTGTGTGGACCGGGAAGACGCTCTCCCGCGATGCCGCGCACGGCGCCTGGGAATCGGCCTATGACTCGGGCCAGACGCCGATGCCCAGCGTGAAGTTCGGCAATGGCACGGGCTCCACGCCGACCCTGATGGGCTTCGGCGACGATGCGGACAAGCTGGTGGTCATCACCGACGGCTCTGACCGCATGAAGCTGGTGGCCTTCTGGCGCGACGAGATCCCGGCCGGCTTCACGCAGCGGCCCGGCACGAAGTCGAACCGCATCGCCGATCAGATTCAGGTCACCTGCGGGCTGCCCGCCAGCACGCCCTACGTCCAGTCCGAGCAATCGGTGGTGGCGCTGGGCTATGGCGCGTTCGTCGTGAACAACATCCGGCCGAAGGGTGTGGCGGATCGACTGGTCGATGTGCTTGCGGGCGGCCCGGCGCTGACGCCGGCGGCGGGCGCGGAGCGCTTCGAGTGGGATACGAAGACCAAGGCGTGGCGCTCGGTGTGGACGCGCAACGATGTGGTGTCCACGAGCATGGTGCCGACCGTGAGCGGTCCGTCGCGGATCGTGTTCGTGAACGGCTATACCAAGGCGGACGGCTGGGAAGTGACTGGCATGGACTGGGAAACCGGCAAGACAGTCCATCGCTCGATCTTCGGTCAGGACAATCTGGGTAACGGCGCCTATGCACTGATCCAGTCCTTGCCGAATGGCGACCTGCTGTTCAACAGCATCGGCGGCCCGACGCGTGTGAAGTACCAAGCGACCGCCAAGTAAGAGCGGCGGCCGGAAAACAAGAAAACCCGCCTGATTGGGCGGGTTTTCTTGTTGCAGCGTGTTCTGCTGCGTATTCGTTCCGGCGGTTGGTTGCGGGGGCAGGATTTGAACCTGCGACCTTCGGGTTATGAGCCCGACGAGCTGCCAGACTGCTCCACCCCGCGTCCGTCGAAGCTGAGAGTATATGACAACCGTTTGCGCAATGCAACACCTTTGCCTCTCGCTTCTGATGAGTGCCGTGCAACCGGCACCCATCTTCCAGTTAGAGCACGCGAAGGGGTCCGTGGTTCAGGTCGATTTCGGGGTTTCGGTTGTGCGCTGCCACAGCGTCGCTTCGAACTCGAAGCTGTCGCGCTGCTGCAGGTCGTCGCGTTGCCAGATCACGCGGTCGGGGCGCACGGTCAGCATCCACGTGGTGGTGGCGAGCGGGTTCGGCTGGTCGAACGCGCGTGGCGTCAGCACCGCTGCGCACGGGCCGCGCTCGGGGTCGCGCACGGAGGTGTAGCGGATCAGGCCCAGCCCGGCTTCTCGCGCCAGACGGCCGAAGTCCTGGCAGGGCGCGTGGTCGTCGGGATCGGTCCAGCGCGGGTCATCGTGGAACGGGGCGGCGTCCAGCGCCACGCCGTCGGTCTTCACGCTGACCTGGAACAGCGTCTGCGCGCGGGCGTCGATGCGGGGCAGCGCGGGGCTGTCGAGCAGAAAGCGCCAGCGCCAGTAGCCCAGTTCGGCACAGGCTGTGCGAATGGCGTCGGCGCCATAGAACACGCCCGGGTCCTGTCCGCCGCGAAAGCGCGAGCCCCAGGGCGAGGGGGGATAGCGGAAGGGCGTGAAGATCAGATAGTGGAGGTGGCGCGCGTCGGGGGGTACTGCGGGTTTGCCGGCGTCGAGCACGGCTTCGAGCACGGCCTGTTCCTCGAGGCTGTCCACCAGGGGCATGGTCGAGACCACATGCTGGGCCTCCACCGCCCGCCACAGTTTGAGCGCGAACGGCTTGCGCTCAGATGCGACCGCGGGTGGCGTCCAGGTAGTGAACGACACGTACGAGCCCTTCAGTCGTGCGAATCAGCTCGAGCGGCTTGCCGCCAAGCGAGAGGTTGTCATGGGTGAGCCACAGCCGCGCCTGCTCGTCGTGGCCGAGGATGGCATCGAGCGAGCGGAACAGGCGCACGAACAGCACGCCGAACTCCCACTCCTTGCGGTGCGCATCGAGCACATAGCCGCCGGACGCCATGCGCGAGACCGACGCCGTGCTGATGCCCAGCACGCTGGCCACGATGGCCTGGCTGATGCCAAGAAAGCCGGCCGCGCGCATCACGGCCTTGGTGAGCGTGGCGCCGGGGTTCACGCCGCCGGCGGGCTCGGTGTCCGGAATCTGATGAGATTGCATCGCCTTTGCTCCTTTCTTGGGAAACATTATAGGCGGTGTATTTCAGAAGGAAAGGCCGTGACATAGACTGTGAAGTGCCTAATACGTCTCAATGTGGAGCCGTCCCTCCGCGCGCAGCGTGGCCTCCAGGTCCGTCCAGGACTGGCCCGCCGCCGCGCAGACCTCGCCGAAGGCGGCCAGCACGCCTTCCTCCATCCCCTTCAGGCCGCAGATGTACACATGGCCATGGGGGTCGGCAAGCAGCGCGGCCACCTGCGGGCTGGCTTCGCGGATCGCATCCTGCACATAGCGGCGCGGCATCTCGGCATCGCGCGAGAAGGCGAAGTGAATGTCGAGGAAGTCCTTGGGCAGCTTCAGCAGCGGGCCGAAATAGGGCAGTTCACGCTGGTTGCGCGCGCCGAAGAACAGCAGGCGGCGCCCATCGAAACTCGCCATATTGCGACGCATCCGCTCGGTCATCGCCCGCATCGGTGCGGAGCCGGTGCCCGTGCAGATCATCATCACGCTGGCCTCGCGATGGTTGGGCATCAGGAAAGTACTACCGAAGGGGCCGACGACCTGCACCGTGTCGCCCTTGGCCAGGTCGCACAGGAAGTTCGACGCCACGCCGCGTACCGGCTGCCCGTCGTGGTCCTGGTTCACGCGCTTCACGGTCAGCGCGAGGTTGTTGTAGCCGGGGCGCTCGCCGTCGCGCGGGCTGGCCACCGAGTACATGCGGATGTAGTGCGGCTTGCCCGACGCATCGGTGCCGGGCGGCACGATGCCGATGGCCTGCCCCTCCAGCACCGGGAAGAACTGGTTGCCGAAGTCGAGCACGATGTGATGGATGTCGCTCGACGCCTCTTCGGCCGTCAGCCGATAGTTGCCGGCCACCGTGGCCGACACCGGCGCGCGCACGCCGTGCAGGTTGACATAGGGATGCGCGGCCGACCATGGCGCCTTGGGCGAGGTATGCCGGCTGGTTTCCACGGCCTGCACGTCGGTGGCGGGCGCCTTGCCAGTGCCGGCGGCGGCCTGGGCCAGGGCCTCGGCGGCCGTGGCGGTGGCGGACGTCGCCGCGTCGATCTCGGCCTCGGGCAGCGGCACCTGGGCTGGCAGCTCGTCCCAGAGCAGTTGGGCGTCGATCGGATAGGCCTCGCCGCGCAGCATCGTGCGCCAGTTGTCGATGGCGCCCGTGGGGCAGGGCGACAGGCACGCGTTGCAGCCGTTGCAAACCTCGGCCTTGACCACGTAGTTGCGGTCGTCGTGGGTGATGGCGTCGATCGGGCAGGTGTCTTCGCAGGTGTTGCAGCGAATGCAGATTTCCGGATCGATCAGGTGCTGCTTGATGATGTCGGGGGCGCCCATGTCGGCCTCTTATCCAGTGATTCAGCGATCTAGTTGAAACGGACGTATTCGAAATCCACCGGCTGGCGGTTCACGCCCACCGCCGGCGGGGCGATCCAGTTGGCGTAGCGGCCCGGCTCCACCACACGGCCCATCAGCGAGGCCACGAAGGCGCGGTCCGCGTCGGTGGCCAGCCAGGTGTCCGCGTTGGCCTGCCAGGCGGCTTCGCTCAGCACCTCGCCGGTCGGCGAGACATGCACATTGGCGAAGGTGCCGATCTTGCGGTTGAACGCCTTGTGCGGCACGGTCAGCCGGAACGGAATGCCGGCCTTCTCGATCACCTTGTTCCAGCGCGCCACGCCGCCGACCGAATCCTTGATGTAGTCGTCGCGCAGCACCTCGTTCAGGGCGTTGAGCATCGGCACCTCGCGCTCGGCCAGCTTGCCGTCGCGCACGTCGAGGATCCGGTACACGTCGCCCTTGAGCACGTGGTCGTCGCCGCGCTTGCCTTCCTCGAAGCGGCCCTTCAGCCCGGCGCTGTAGAAGGTGGCCGCGTTGGAGGACTGGTCGGCGCCGAACAGGTCGATCGTCACGCTGTAGTGGAAGTTCAGGTAGCGCTGGATGGTCTCCAGGTCGATCACGCCGGCGGCGCGCACGTCGGCCGGGTCCTGGATGTCGCGCTCGCGCATGACCTCGCAGGTACGCTGGATCACGCGCGAGACGCCGCTTTCGCCCACGAACATGTGATGGGCTTCCTCGGTCAGCATGAAGCGCGTGGTGCGCGCCAGCGGGTCGAAGCCGGACTCGGCCAGCGCGCAGAGCTGGAATTTGCCGTCGCGGTCCGTGAAATAGGTGAACATGAAGAAGGCGAGCCAGTCCGGCGTGCGCTCGTTGAAGGCGCCCAGGATGCGCGGATTGTCCTCGTCGCCCGAGCGGCGGCCCAGCAGCGCCTCGGCTTCCTCGCGGCCGTCGCGGCCGAAGTGGCGGTGCAGCAGGTAGACCATCGCCCAGAGGTGGCGGCCTTCCTCCACATTGACCTGGAACAGGTTGCGCAGGTCATAGAGCGACGGCGCGGTCAGGCCCAGGTGGCGCTGCTGCTCCACGGACGCCGGCTCGGTATCGCCCTGCGTGACGATGATGCGGCGCAGATTGGCGCGGTGTTCGCCCGGCACTTCCTGCCACGCGGCCTGCCCCTTGTGCTCGCCGAAGTGGATCTTGCGCTCGGCGTCCGCCGGTTGCAGGAAGATGCCCCAGCGGTAGTCGGGCATCTTCACATGGTCGAAGTGAGCCCAGCCGGACGGGTCCACCGAGACCGCCGTGCGCAGGTAGACATCGTAATTGTGCGAGCCATCGGGGCCCATGTCGCGCCACCAGTCGAGGAAGGCGGGCTGCCAGTGCTCCAGCGCGCGCTGCAGGGCGCGGTCATCGGAGAGGTTCACGTTGTTCGGAATCTTCTGGCTGTAGTCGATGCTCATGGCCGGGGTCTCCTTGGGTCTGGTTGTCGTTCGGTCGAAGGGGGCGGTCAGACCCGGTCCCAGTCGAAGCGTGCCTTGTTGCCGGTGCCGAATACCTTGAGCGCGCCTTGCTCGCCCACGGCGTTGGGTCGATTGAAGATCCAGTTCTGCCAGGCGGTGAGCCGGCCGAAGATGCGTGTTTCCATGGTCTCGCGCGGGCCGAAGCGCAGGTTGGCTTCCAGGCCGGTGAGGGCGTCGGGGGAGAGGCTCGCGCGTTCCTCCAGCGCGATGCGGATCTCGTCTTCCCAGTCGATGTCGTCCGGCGCGGCCGTCACCAGCCCCAGCGCCTCGGCCTGCGCGCCGTCCAGCGGCTGGCCGACTTGAGCGCTCACGGCCTCGATGGCGGCGGTGTCTTCATAGAAGCGCGCGGCGAGCCGCGAGAGGCCGTTCGGCATCGGATATCGCCCGAAATTGGCGTCATGGGCGACCAGGCGCGGGGCGGTGTCGGGATCATCCGGCAGTTGGAGCATGTAGCTGCGGTCGGCGGCCAGCGCCAGTTCGAGCAGCGTGCCGGCGAAGCAGGAGGTCGGCTCGATCAGCGCGAACAGGCTGCGCGACGAGACGTCCAGCCGCGCCAGCGTCCGGCGCAGCATGCCGATGGTCTCGCGCACGAACCAGTGGCTGGCGTGGGCCTCCATCAGCGTATCGGCGGCCAGCACCTCGGCCGCATCGCCCTCGGTCTTGAGGATCCACATGCCGATGTCGAGATGATTGGTGCGCAGCGTGAGGATGGCGTCATCGAGTTCGCGCGCCATCTTGAGCGGCCACCACTGGGCGCCGGCGGCCAGGATCGCGTCGAGGTCGCGCGGCTGGTCGGCGGCGGGTGCCGAGACCGTCAGCGTGGCGCGGCGCGCCGTGGTGTCGATTTCCACGCGCACGGTGTCGTAGCGGTAGCCATCGGCGTTGTCTTGTCGGTCGAGGGGCGTCAGCGTCACGCCCTTGGCGTCGGCGGGGCGGTCGCTCTGGGCGGCCAGCGCCTGCGCCCGCTCGCGCACGTGTTCGGCGAAGCGCGCGGGTTTGACGACATCGTCCACCAGCTTCCAGTCCTTGGCGCGCTGGCCGCGCACGCCCTCGGTGGTCAGGCAAAAGATGTCGGCGTGGTCGCGGCGCACGCGGCGCTTGTCGGTCACGCGCGTCAGGCCGCCGGTGCCGGGCAGCACGCCCAGCAGCGGTACTTCGGGCAGGCTGACCGCGGAGGAGCGGTCATCCACCAGCAGGATTTCGTCGCAGGCCAGCGCCAGTTCGTACCCGCCGCCGGCCGTGGTGCCGTTGCAGGCGGCGATGAACTTGATGCCGGAATGGCGGCTGGCGTCCTCGATGCCGTTGCGCGTCTCGTTGGTGAACTTGCAGAAGTTCACCTTCCAGGCGTGGCTGGACTTGCCGAGCATGAAGATATTGGCGCCCGAGCAGAAAATGCGGTCGCGGGCGCTGGTCAGCACCACGGTGCGCACTTCGGGATGCTCGAAGCGGATGCGCTGCAGGGCGTCGTGCAGTTCGATATCGACGCCAAGATCGTAGGAATTCAGCTTCAGCGCGTAGCCGGGCCGCAGGCCACCTTCCTCGTCCACGTTCATGGACAGTGTGGCGACGGGACCGTCGAAGGTCAGCAGCCAGTGGCGATACTGGGACGGATGGCGCGCAAACGTAACGGGGGCCGGGACCGACATGGGGCGTGTCTCCTTGATGCACTATAGTGCCTTCATCTTTGAGATGAAATATAGTGCATCGGCGGAGGCGATGCAAGGCCCGATGCAGACCGGCTGGCTTGTCGACGTTCAGCCGATAGCGGGCATCTGCGCGCGCAGGGCCTGAAGTGAGCTGTTGGCGTCCTGGCCGCTGGTGTCGATCGACACATCGGCGCGCGAGTAGAGCGGCGTGCGCGCCTGGAGGATGCGGCGCAGGTCGGTCATGGCCTCGCGGTTGCCTTCCATCGGCCGCATATCGCCCTGCGCCACCACGCGCGCCATATGTTCCTCGGGCGAGGTGCGCACCCAGACCGTGTAGCAGCGCGCCAGCAGCAGGTTGAAGGTGGCCGGCTCGGAGACCAGGCTGCCCGGCGTAGCCAGCACCATCGTGTCGTGCTCGCGCAGCACACGCTCCAGCGCGCGCATTTCGTAGCGACGGTAGGCGGCCTGGCCGTAGAGCGAGTGGATTTCGGAGAGGCTCGCGCCGGCTTCCTGCTCGATCGCTGTGTTCAGTTCGACGAAGGGGATGCCCTCGGCCGCCGCCAGCGCCCGGCCCAGCGTGGATTTGCCGGCGCCGCGCAGGCCGATCAACGCGATGCGGCGATGCCGCGCATCGCGCGATTCCGCCGGGGACAAGGCGTGGCGGGCCGCTTCGCGCACGCGGGCGAGGTCGCCGGCAGGCAGTTGCGCCAGCCATTGCACGAGCTGCGAGAACTCGGCGGCGCGCTGGCTGCCGGGCTGCTCCGCGCCGCCCGCCGGATCGGCGTGGCCATCCACCTCAGCCAGGACCACGGGCAGCGGCACGTCCAGCGCGCCGGCCACGTGGCGCAGCAGCAGTACCGAGGCGTTGCCGGTGCCGGTTTCCAGATTGGCGAGGTAGCGTTCGGACACCCCCGCGCCACGCGCGAGGTCCTTGCGGGACATGCCGCGTGCCGCGCGCAGCGAGCGGATGCGCTCCCCGAGGTGCGTCAGATAGGGATCGCGCTCCGCGGTCCGGTTGTCGGCATTCGCTTCGGCATTCAGTGACGGTTCGGGGTCGCGACGCATGGGAAAAAGTTCGGGATGAGGCCAGCCAGGGCGGCATTATACGTGCGACAAAGTGCTGGTCGGCGGGTGCTGCATACTGTTATATAGTGCATACCCTCGCTTGCATAATAGTCGATGTGAAATAAAATGCATCGACATCGGCGGCAAAGACTGCCGGTCACGAGACAGCCAGAACAAGACCATCGCTGTAGCCGATCCCGCCGCACCCGTCGAGCCATCGCCGGGGCGGCCAGAGGAGTGGAGACATGACGCCCCCGACCCCCAGCGCCGAGACGGTTGTCGCCGCGCTGCCCGCCCGTTACAACGCGGCCGATGACCTGTTGTCGCGCCACCTCGCCGCTGGCCGTGGCGCCAAGGTGGCCTATATCGACGATACCGGCCCGACCACCTTTGCCGAACTCGACGCGCGCTGCCGCCGCTTTGCCGGCGCGCTGCGCCAGGCGGGCTTCCGGCGCGAGGAGCGCGTGCTGCTCTGCGCGCTCGATACCATCGATTTCCCGACTGTGTTCCTCGGTTGCCTGCTGGCAGGCGTGGTGCCGGTGGCGGTGAACACGCTGCTGACCGTGGACGACTACGCCTACATGCTCGACCACAGCGGCGCGCGGGCGGTGGTGGTGTCCGCGCCGCTGCTCGGCACGATGCAGGCGGCCATCGACAAGGCGGGCATCCACGTCGATGTGATCATTGCTGCACCTTATGTCGAGAGCACCGGCTTGCCGACCGTGGCCGCCATGCTGGATAGCGCGCCGCCGCTGACGGAAGCCCTCGCCACCGGCCCGGACGACATGGCGTTCTGGCTCTATTCCTCCGGCTCCACGGGCCGCCCGAAGGGCACGGTGCACACGCACGGCAACCTGTTCCACACCGCCGACCTCTACGCGCGGCAGGTGCTCGGCCTGCGCGAGGACGACGTGGTCTTCTCGGCCGCCAAGCTGTTCTTCGCCTACGGGCTGGGCAATGCGTTGACGTTTCCGCTGTCGGTGGGCGCCACGACCGTGCTGATGGCCGAGCGGCCCACGCCGCAGGCGGTGTTCCAACGCCTGGCCACGCACCGTCCTACCGTTTTCTGCGGTGTGCCGACGCTGTTCGCCGGCCTGCTCGCCGCGCCGGACCTGCCGCCGCGTGATGCCGTGGCGCTGCGCGTCTGCACCTCCGCCGGGGAGGCGCTGCCGCGTGACATCGGCGACCGCTTCCTGGCCCACTTCGGCTGCGACATCCTCGACGGCATCGGCTCCACCGAGATGCTCCACATCTTCCTGTCGAACCAGCCCGGCAGGGTCCGCTACGGCACCACCGGCCTGCCGGTGCCCGGCTACGAACTGAAGCTGCTCGACGAGCGCGGCGAGCCCTGCGCGGCGGGCGAAATCGGCGACCTCTATATAAAAGGGCCCTCGGCGGCGCTGATGTACTGGTGCAATCGCGAAAAGAGCCGCGACACCTTCGTCGGCGCCTGGACCCGCAGCGGCGACAAGTACCTGCGCGATGAAGCGGGCTACTACACCTACGCCGGCCGCAGCGACGACATGCTCAAGGTCGGCGGCATCTACGTCTCGCCGTTCGAGGTGGAGGCGGCGCTGGCCCAGCATCCGGCCGTGCTGGAAGCCGCCGTGATCGGCGTGGCCGATGCCGCCGAGCTGGTCAAGCCGAAGGCGTTCGTGGTGATGCGCCCCGGCCACCAGTGGCACGACGGCATGGCGGCCGAGCTGCAGGCCTTCGTCAAGTCGCGGCTGGCGCCCTACAAATATCCGCGCCAGATCGAGTGCGTGGACGAGTTGCCCAAGACCGCCACGGGCAAGATCCAGCGATTCCGGCTGCGCCAGCGCGAAGACGCCGCGCGGCACGCCTGAGGGGCCGCCATGGAGACTACCGTGGACACCGCGCTGGTCAAGGTGCCGTTCGACGGCCGCACACTCGACATCGAATACCAGTGGATAGCCGCGCGCCGGAAGCATCGGCCGCTCGTGGTCTTCCTGCATGAGGGCCTCGGCTCAGTCAGCATGTGGCGCGATTTTCCGCGCAAGCTGTGCGAGGCGGGCGATTTTCGCGGGCTGGTTTTCTCGCGCTACGGCTACGGCCGTTCCACACCGCGCCCGCCGGAGGAGCAGTGGGGCGTGGATTTCATGCACCGCCAGGCGCGCGAGGCGCTGCCGGCCCTGTTCGATGCCCTGGAGATCGGCCCCGGACGCCGCCACGGCAAGCCCTGGCTGCTGGGCCACAGCGACGGCGGCTCCATCGCCCTGATCCACGCGGCCAGCTTCCCGGACGATGTGGATGGCCTGACCGTGCTCGCCCCCCACATCATGGTGGAAGACATTTCGGTACACAGCATCGCCGCCACGCGCGAGACCTACCTCCACACCGACCTGCGCGCCCGGCTGGCGCGCCACCACGCCCACGTGGATTCCGCCTTCTGGGGCTGGAACGATATCTGGCTCAACGCCGATTTCCGCCACTGGGACCTGCGCCCGATGCTCGACCATATCCGCTGCCCGGTGCTGGCCGTGCAGGGCGAGGACGACGAGTACGGGACCATGGCGCAGATCGAGGGTATCCATCGATATGCCCCGCAGACCGTGCTGCTTAAACTCGCGCGCTGTGGACACTCGCCCCATCGCGACCAGGCGGGGGCGTTGACGGCGGCCTCGGCGGCGTTTATAACGGCACATACTTCAACCTTAAAATAATTCGACCCCGGGGAGGAAGCACCCATGCAACGCACCGCATTGCGCAGGCCGCTGTTTACATCGCTCGTCACCTCGATTTCCGCCACGCTGCTGGTCGCCGGGGGCAGCGCGCTGGCGCAGTCAGCCCAGCCGGCACAGCCGGCCCCGGGCGGCAAGATCAAGGTGGGCTTCATGCTCCCGTACACCGGCACCTATGCGGCGCTGGGCTCGGCCATCGAGAACGGGTTCCGCATGTACGTGCAGCAGCAGGGCGGCAAGCTGGGCGGGCGCGACATCGAATATTTCAAGGTGGATGACGAATCGGACCCGGCCAAGGCCCCCGAGAACGCCACCAAGCTGATCAAGCGGGATCAGGTCGACGTGGTGGTGGGCACGGTGCATTCGGGCGTGCAGATGGGCATCGTCAAGGTGGCCAAGGAAAACAACACGCTGCTGATCATTCCGAACGCCGGCGCCGACGAGGCCACCGGGCCGCTGTGCGGGGCCAATATTTTCCGTTCCTCGTTCTCGAACTGGCAGCCCGGCTATGCCATGGGGCAGGTGCTGGCCGAGCGCGGCATGAAGAAGGTGGTGACGCTGACGTGGAAATACGCGGCGGGCGAGCAGTCCGTGAAGGGCTTCAAGGAAGCCTTCGAGGCCAAGGGCGGCAAGGTCGTGAAGGAGTTGAGCCTGCCGTTCCCGAACGTGGAGTTCCAGGCGCTGATCACCGAGGTGGCCTCGCTCAAGCCGGACGCCGTGTTCGTGTTCTTCGCCGGCGGGGGCGCGGTCAAGTTCGTCAAGGACTGGCAGGCGGCCGGGCTCAAGGACAAGATTCCCCTGTACGGCTCCGGCTTCCTGACCGATGGCACGCTGGAGGCCCAGGGCACGGCGGCACAGGGGCTGGAAACCACGCTGCACTATGCCGATGGCCTGACCAACGCCCGCGACAAGACCTTCCGCACCGACTACGCCAAGACCTACAAGCTCCAGCCGGATGTGTACGCGGTGCAGGGCTACGACGCCGCGCAGCTGCTGGCCGCCGGCGCCAATGCCGTGAAGGGCGATATGTCGCGCAAGCCGGACGTCATCAAGGCCATGGAAGCCGCCAAGGTCGACAGCCCGCGCGGCGTGTTCACGCTCTCCAAGGCCCACAACCCGGTGCAGGACTTCTACCTGCGCAAGGTGGACGGCCGCGAGAACAAGGTCAGCGGCGTGGCGGTGAAGGCCCTGGCCGACCCGGCGCGCGGCTGCCGCCTGTAAGGCGCCGGCGCACCGCCGGCGTGAATCGAGACTGGCCCCAGCATGGACATCGTTTCCTTCCTCATCCAGTGCCTGAACAGCGTGCAGTACGGGCTGCTGCTGTTCCTGGTCGCCAGCGGGCTGACGCTGATCTTCGGCATCATGGGCGTGATCAACCTCGCCCATGGCAGCTTCTACATGCTGGGCGCCTACCTGGCGTTCACGCTGGCCAGTCTCACCGGCAACCTGTTCATCGCGCTGCCGCTCGGCATCGTGCTGGCCGTGGCGTTCGGCTACGTGCTCGAATGGGCGTTCTTCAGCTACCTCTACCAGCGTGACCACCTGCAGCAGGTGCTGATGACCTACGGCCTGATCCTCGTGTTCGAGGAGCTGCGCAGCATCCTGGTAGGCGATGACGTGCACGGCGTGACGATTCCCGGCCTGCTCGACGGCGCGCTGCCGATCGGCAACGACATGACCTATCCGGTCTACCGGCTGTTCATCTCGGCCGTCTGCCTGCTGGTGGCGGGGGCGATGTACTGGGTCATCCGCCGCACCCGGCTGGGCATGATGATCCGCGCCGGGGCCACCAACCGCGAGATGGTGCAGTCGCTCGGCGTCAACGTGAACGTGCTGTACCGGCTGGTGTTTGCGCTGGGCGTGGCGCTGGCGGTGCTGGCGGGGATGATTGCCGCGCCGGTGTCGTCGGTCTACCCGGGCATGGGCGGGCAGGTGCTGATTGTCTGCTTCGTGGTGGTGGTGATTGGCGGGATCGGGTCGGTCAAGGGGGCGCTGGTGGCCTCGCTGCTGCTCGGCTTCGTCGATACCTTCGGCAAGGTGTTCTGGCAGGACGCCGCCGGCGTGCTGATCTACGTCTTGATGGCCTTGATCCTGCTGTGGAAGCCCCAGGGGCTGTTCCGGGCCGGCTGACCTGCGTGCTCCATCGATGAAACCGACTCTCTCCGCTCCCCCGCTGCAAGACGTGCGCCGGCCGCCCTGGCTGGCGGCGCTGGGCTGGCTCGTGGCGCTGGCCGTGCTGGCCGTGGCGCCGCTGCTGCTGACCGCCGACAGCCACAAGTTCTATATCGAGCTGCTGAGCAAGGTGATGATCATGGCGATCTTCGCGCTCTCGCTCCAGCTGCTGATTGGCTACACCGGGCTGGTGAGCCTGGGCCATGCCGCCTACTTCGCCGTGGCGGCCTATGCCACGGCCATGCTCGCGCCCGAGGGCGGGGCCGGCAACGGCTGGCTGCTGCTGCTGGGCGCGCTGGGCGCTGCGGGGGCGCTGGCGCTGGTGGTGGGGGCGCTGGTGCTGCGTACGCGCGGCGTGTACTTCATCATGGTTACGCTGGCCTTCGCCCAGATGGTCTATTTCGTGTTCCACGATACGAAGATCGCCGGCGGCAGCGATGGCACCTATATCTACTTCCGGCCCGAATTCAGCCTGCTGCGGGACCGGCCGCTGACCGTCAACGACCCGGTGAACTTCTACTGGCTGGTGCTGGTGGCGCTGGTGCTGACGGTGGTGGCGCTGGCGGTGCTGCTGCGCTCGCGCTTCGGCCACGCGCTGGTCGGCATCCGTCATAACGAGCAGCGCATGCGGGCGGCCGGCTATGCCACCTATCGCTACCAGCTCGGCGCGTTCGTGGCCGGTGGCGTGTTCGCGGGGCTGGCGGGCTATCTCTACGCCATCCAGTTCGGCTTCGTGAACCCGGAAATCGCCTCGTGGCACCAGTCGGGCAATGCCATGCTGATGGTGATCCTGGGCGGCGTGGGCAGCCTGGCCGGCGCGGTGCTGGGCGCGTTCTCGTTCGTGCTGCTGGCCGAATGGTTCAGCACGCTGACCAAGCACTGGCAACTGCTGATGGGCGGCTTCATCATCGTGGCCGTGGCGTTGCTGCCGCGCGGGCTGGTCAGCGTGCCGGCCGTGCTGCGCCAGCGTTCGCCGCGCCGGCGCGGCAATGGTGGGGCGGCAGGCGAGGCCGCTGCTGACAGCCACGCGCGCAGCCGGGAGGCCGTATGACGGAAGCCATCCCCGTGTTGCAGGCCGAAGGGCTGACGCGCCGCTTCGGCGGGCTGACCGCCGTGGACAGCGTGACCCTGACCCTGCGCCTGCACGAGATCCACGCGGTCATCGGCACCAACGGCGCCGGCAAATCCACCCTGATCAACATGTTGTCCGGCGAACTGCCGCCGTCCACCGGCCGCCTGCGGCTGCAGGGCGAGGACGTGACCGGCTGGAGCCAGCCCCGGCTGGCGCGGCAGGGCATCGGCCGCAGCTACCAGCGCAACAACATCTTCCTGCCGCTGACCGTGCGCGAGAACTGCCGGCTGGCGGCGCAATCACGCGCGCAGCGGGCCTGGCGGCTGTGGGAGCCGGCGCAGGCCTGCCGCACCAGCCGCGCGCTGGCCGACGAAGCCATGGAGCGCGCCGGCCTGGCCGCGCACGCCGGGCGTCTCGCCAGCGAACTCGCCCACGGCCAGAAGCGCCAGCTCGAAGTGGCGATGTGCCTGGCCACGCAGCCCGTGGCGCTGCTGCTGGACGAGCCGCTGGCCGGCATGGGCGCCGAGGAATCCGCGCGGATGCTGGACCTGCTGCGCGGCCTGCGCGACGGCCACGCGATCCTGCTGGTCGAGCACGATATGGAGGCGGTCTTCGCCGTAGCCGACCGCATCACGGTGATGGTCAACGGCGCGGTCATCGCCACCGGCGATCCGGCCGCGATCCGGGCCAACGAGGCGGTGCAGCTGGCCTACCTCGGGGAAGAAGAAGGGGCCCACGCATGAGCGCGGCATCGCCGGACATCATCGACGCCATCGGCGTGAACGCCTGGTACGGCTCCAGCCATGTGCTGCGCGGGGTGGACTTCCACGTCGGCGCAGGCGAGACCGTGGGCCTGCTGGGCCGCAACGGCATGGGCAAGAGCACGCTGCTGCGGACCCTGCTGGGCCATGTGCGCCAGCGGGAGGGCGATATCCGCGTGGCGGGCCGGGATGTGTCCCGCGCCCAGCCGCACGAGGTGGCGCGGCTCGGCATCGCCTACGTCCCCGAAGGGCGTGGCATTTTTCCGAATCTGTCGGTCCGGGAAAATTTGTTGATGGCGGCGCGGGCGGGTTGCCATGGCCGCAAGGACTGGGACGAGGCGCGCGTGCTGGACCTGTTCCCCCGGCTCAAGGAGCGGCTGTCCCATGGCGGGCAGCAGTTGTCGGGCGGGGAGCAGCAGATGCTGTCCATCGGCAGGGCGCTGATGACCAACCCGGACTGTCTGGTGCTCGACGAAGCCACCGAGGGTCTGGCGCCGAAAATCGTGCGGGAGATCTGGCACGTGATCGAGACGGTGCGGGCCACCGGCATCGCCTCGGTGGTGGTGGACCGCAACTACCGCGCCGTGCTGGCCCATGCGGACCGCGTGGTGGTGCTGGAGAAGGGGCAGGTGGTACTGGCCGGCCCCGCCGCCGATCTGGCCGCCGCGCCGGCTGCGCTCGACCGCTACCTCGGCGTTTGAACCGTCCTGCATCAAGTAACGCATCGATCTCTTTTGTGGTCGTGCCGCAACGGTGGTGCGCGGTGCGGCGCACCCTTCGGGGGCCAATCCGCCCGAATCCGCCTTGACCCGCCACCGCTTCTTTCCCATCCTTGATCGGTCACCGAGCCCGCGATGGGCATCTTCCACAGTGGTCGTATTAGTTCACTTCATCTAGAATGCGCCCGTTTGTGCAATGCAATAGAGGCCACTAAGCCCCCGAGCGGCCGGAGCCGCTTGCGTGAGAGAACCCGTGCCCAGAACGTCACATTGTCTGGGGTGCCATCCATGGCCGGGGAGGCGCAAGCCGGTCCACCAGACCCAAATCCATGACTCAATCCGCAACCAGTCACTATTTCGTCGAGAGTCCGAGTACCCGGGCCCTCGTCATCGCCGCTATCGGCGTCGTCTTCGGCGACATCGGCACCAGCCCGCTCTACGCCCTCAAGGAGTGCTTCAGCAAGGAGCACGGCATTCCGTTCACGCCGGACGCCGCGCTAGGCATCATCTCGCTGCTGTTCTGGGCGATGATCATCGTGGTGTCGCTGAAGTACGTGGTCTTCGTGATGCGTGCGGACAACGATGGCGAAGGCGGCGTGCTGGCGCTGATGGCGCTGGTGCTACGCACCGCCACGCCGCGCTCGCGCAAGGCCCGCATGCTGATGATGATGGGCATCTTCGGCGCGTGCATGTTCTACGGGGATGCGGTCATCACGCCGGCCATCTCGGTGCTCTCGGCGGTGGAGGGCCTGGAGATTGCCGCGCCGCAGCTATCGCACTTCGTGATCCCGATCACGCTGGTGATCCTGACCATCCTGTTCCTGATCCAGCGGCACGGCACCGCCACCGTGGGCAAGTTCTTCGGCCCGATCATGACGATCTGGTTCATCACGCTCGGCGCGCTGGGTATCTACAACCTGATCCAGGCGCCCGGCATCCTGGCGGCGGTGAACCCGCTCTATGGCGTCAATTTCCTGATCGACCACTCGCTGCAGGCGTTCATCGTGCTGGGCGCGGTGTTCCTGGTGCTGACCGGGGCGGAGGCGCTCTACGTAGATATGGGCCACTTCGGCGCGCGGCCGATCCGCATCGGCTGGTTCATCCTGGTCATGCCGTGCCTGATGCTGAACTACTTCGGCCAGGGCGCGATGCTGCTCCAGAACCCGGCCGCCGCCGTCAACCCGTTCTACCTGATGGTGCCGGAGCCGCTGCTGATTCCGATGGTGCTGCTCTCGACCTGCGCCACCGTGATTGCCTCGCAGGCGGTGATCTCCGGCGCGTTCTCGCTGACCAGCCAGGCGATCCAGCTCGGCTTCGTGCCGCGCATGCGCATCCGCTACACCTCGGCGGCCGAGATCGGCCAGATCTACCTGCCGGTGATCAACTGGATCCTGCTGGTGCTGGTGATTGCCGTGGTGATCTCGTTCAAGAAATCGGAAAACCTGGCCGCGGCCTACGGCATTGCCGTGACCACGACGATGCTGATCACCTCGTTCCTGGCCGCCTTCATGATGCGCAGCGTCTGGAAGTGGAACCCGGTGCTGGTGGCCCTGCTGGCCGGTGGCTTCCTGCTGGTGGACCTGACCTTCTTCGCGGCCAACCTGCTCAAGGTGGCCGAGGGCGGCTGGTTCCCGCTGCTGATGGGCAGCGTGGCGTTTTTCCTGCTGATGACGTGGTACAGCGGCCGCAAGCTGCTGCGCGCGCGCAGCCTGGAGGACGGCATTCCGCTGGAGCCGTTCATCGCCGGCCTGCTGGCGCACCCGCCGCACCGCGTGGAGGGCACGGCCGTGTTCCTGACCGGCAATACCGAGTCGGTGCCGGTGTCCCTGCTGCACAACCTCAAGCACAACCGGGTGCTGCACGAGCGCGTGGTGTTCCTGAGCTTTGTCACGCGGGACATCCCGTTCGTGGATGACGACCATCGCCTGACCTGCAAGGATCTCGGCGGCGGCGTGTTCATCCTCAAGTCCGAATACGGCTTCAAGGAGACCCCGGACGTGCAGCGCGTGCTGGACCTCGCGCAGCGCAAGCTGGGCATGTCCTTCGAGCTGATGGAGACGTCGTTCTTCATCGCCCGCGAGTCGGTCATTCCGTCCAAACTGCCGGGTATGTCGATGTGGCGGGAAAGTCTCTTCGCGTGGATGCATCAGAACGGCGCCAAGCCGTCTGACTTCTTCTCGATCCCGGCGAACCGGGTGGTGGAGTTGGGGACCAAGGTCGAAATCTGACCGCTCCGGGGCGGCGCTTCGCCTATACATGAGAACCCGGCCAGCGGAGTAGGGCCCGCTGGCCGGGTTTCTTTTTGCCCCCGGGAGCCTCTCATGTTCAGATTCTGCACGGTACGCAGCTGGCGCCGGATGGCGGTCGCCATCGGCCTGATGACGGGCGTCGGCCAGTTCGCCAGCGCGGGCACGCCAGTGCCCAACCCCTTCCTGGCCGCCCCCACCTACGCCATCACCCATTTCGATTCGTCCCAGAGCGACACCTTCCCCTATGCGGTGACCGGCGGCTCGCGCACCGTGGCGCCACCGCCGCCGTTGCAGCTTTCCCAGGCGACGAACGGGCCGGTCAACATCATGACCTTCGCGTCGACATCGCCCAACTACATGTGGGGCGTGTCGCCGACGGGCGTGACCTATATCTCGGTGGCCAACGACGCCTTCACGCCCGTGGCGCGGGCGCTCCTGCCGGGCGCGACGGCCACGTTGCAGACCACCTTGCTCGGCCTGCTGACCAATCCGATCGGCACCATCGCCCAGGCCCAGGCCATCGTGGCGCAGTTGCTGCCCACCGGCGGCATCCCCAGCGCCTACGGCGTGGTGGACAACAACAACGTCCTCTATATCAATAGCGGCAACCAGATCCTGGCCCTCGCGCTGAACGTGCCGGCCGTGCCCCTGCTGGGGATCAGCGTGGTGCGGTCGCTGAACGCCACCACCTTCCTCCAGCCCGGCGAGAACCTGGCCGGCGTGGTGATGACCTATGACGGCAAGCTGGTGGTGCTGGGCACGCGGTCCGTGTCGATTGTCGACCGGTCGTTCACGGGGCCGGTGCATACGGTCACGCTCGGCGCGGACGAGAGCGTCAGCAATTCCGCCGCCGTCGACGAGAACAATGGGATTTATGTCGTTTCCGACAAGATCTTGAGAAAACTCGTCTGGACCGGCAGCGCGCTGTCCCAGAACGCGGCGGACGGCGCGTGGAGCAGCGCCTATCCCAGCGGCGACACCTTCCCGACCATCTTCGGCTCAGGCTCGGGCAGCACGCCGACCCTGATGGGCTTCGGCACCGATCCCGACAAACTCGTGGTCATCACCGACGGCCTCACACGCATGAGCCTGCTGGCGTTCTGGCGCGACCAGATTCCCGCCGGCTTCACCAACCGCCTGGCGGGGCAGATCCAGGTGAATTGCGGCTTGCCGGCCGGGTACGCCATCCAGACCGACCAGTCGGTCGCGGTGAACGGTTACGGCGCCTTCGTCGTCAATAACGTGTCTGCGGCGGACGGCAGTACCGGAAGCGGGACGAGTGCGATCGTGGATGGACTGATCCGGGGGCCGCTGCTGCCGTCGCCGATTGGCGTCGAGCGCTTCGCGTGGAACCCGCTGACCCATGCGTGGGCCTCGAGCTGGGCGCGCAGCGACATTTCGTCGAACTCGATGGTGCCCGCCATCAGCGCGGGCTCGAACCTCGTGTTCACGAACGGCTACTACCAGAACGGCTGGGGATGGGTGGTGACGGGGCTGGACTGGAATACCGGCGCCACCGTGCACCAGACCATCCTCGGAACCGGGATCTGGGGCAACGGCTTCTACGCGGTGATGCAGTTCCTGCCGGATGGCGACCTGCTGTTCAACAGCATCATCGGACCCACGCGGGTCCAGCAGCCCAGCGGGATCATCAATCCGCTGTGAGGGGGGGGTGGGGCGGGGCGGCCGGCCCGGTGTGTGGGGTGGCCGCCCGGGTGGATCAGCGCTTGAGCTTGGCGAAGGCTGCCGCCATGGCGCCGGCCACTTCGGGTTCGCGCTTGCCGCCGCCGAACCCCTTGCCGCCACCACCGCCACCGCCATGGCCACCGTGGCGCTGGCCGCCGCGGTGATCGCTCCGTTCGCCACCGGCGCGGGGCGCGGCCTGGCCCGGCTCGTCGTCCATACGCATGGTCAGGCCGATGCGGTTGCGCTTGACGTCCACCTCCATCACCTTGACCTTGACGATCTGGCCGGCCTTGACCACCTCGTGCGCGTCCTTCACGAACTTGGTGGAAAGCGCCGAGATGTGGACCAGCCCGTCCTGGTGCACGCCGATGTCCACGAAGGCGCCGAAGGCGGCCACGTTGGTCACCACGCCTTCGAGCACCATGCCCGGCTGGAGGTGCTTGATGTCCTCCACGCCGTCCTGGAACGTCGCGGTCTTGAACTCGGGACGCGGGTCGCGGCCCGGCTTCTCGAGTTCGGTCAGGATGTCGCGCACCGTCGGCAGGCCGAAGGTCTCGTCGGTGAACTGCTGGGCGGTCACGCCGCGCAGCGCGTCGCGGTTGCCCATCACGTCGGGCAGGCCCTTCTTGATGTGATCCAGAATGCGCTGCACCACCGGATACGCCTCCGGGTGGACCGACGAGCGGTCCAGCGGGTTGTCGCCCGTGTTGATGCGCAGGAAGCCGGCGGCCTGCTCGAACGTCTTGTCGCCCAGGCGCGGCACCTTCTTGAGCGCATCGCGGTTCGGGAACGCGCCGTTGGCATCGCGGAATTCGACGATATTGCGCGCCAGCACCGTGTTCAGGCCCGACACGCGGGCCAGCAGCGGGGCCGAGGCGGTGTTCACGTCCACGCCCACGGCGTTCACGCAGTCTTCCACCACGGCGTCCAGCGCGCGTGCCAGCTCGCGCTGGTTCACATCGTGCTGGTACTGGCCCACGCCAATCGACTTCGGATCGATCTTCACGAGTTCGGCCAGCGGGTCCTGCAGGCGGCGGGCGATCGACACCGCGCCGCGCAGCGACACGTCAAGCTCCGGGAATTCCTTGGCGGCCAGCTCGGAAGCCGAGTAGACCGAGGCGCCGGCCTCGCTGACCACGATCTTGGTCAGCTTCAGTTCCGGGGCGCGCTTCATCAGGTCCTGCACCAGCTTGTCGGTCTCGCGGCTGGCCGTGCCGTTGCCGATGGAGGCCAGCGCCACGTTGTGCTGTTTCGCTAGGCGGGCCAGCGTGGCCAGCGAGCCTTCCCAGTCGCGGCGGGGCTCGTGCGGGTAGATCGTGGCGGTGTCCAGCAGCTTGCCGGTATGGTCGACCACGGCGATCTTGCAGCCGGTGCGGATGCCCGGGTCGATGCCCATCACCGACTTCGGGCCGGCCGGCGCGGCCAGCAGCAGCTCATGCAGATTGCGGCCGAAGATCTTGATGGCCTCGTTCTCGGCGGTTTCGCGCAGTTGCGTCAGCAGTTCGGTCTCGATATGCGGCTGCACCTTCACGCGCCAGCACCAGCGGCACACGTCGCCCAGCCACTTGTCTGCCGGACGGTTCCGGTTCTCGATGCCCACATGGCGCGCGATCATGCCTTCGCACGGGTGCGGCACCATCGCGTCCTGTTCCTCGCCCAGGCCCAGCTTCACCATCAGCACGCCCGCGTTGCGGCCGCGGAACAGCGCCAGCGCCCGGTGCGACGGCACGGTGCGGATGGTCTCGCTATAGGCGTAGTAATCGCGGAATTTCTCCTCCTCGGCGCCTTCCTTGCCTTCCATCACCGTGGAGGCGACCACGCCGTGGTTCCACAGGTGCTCGCGCAGCTTGCCTAGCAATTCAGCGGTTTCGCCGAACTGTTCGGAGAGGATGTCGCGCGCGCCGTCCAGCGCGGCCTTGACGTCGGGCACGCCGCCGTCGGCGGTGGGGTTGCCGTTGACGAACTTGGCGGCCTCGGCCTGCGGGTCCAGCGTGGGATCGGCCAGCAGCGCCTGGGCCAGCGGCTCCAGGCCGCATTCGCGGGCGATCTGGGCGCGCGTGCGGCGCTTGGGCTTGTACGGCAGGTACAGGTCTTCCAGCGTCTGCTTGGTGTCGGCGGCCTCGATGGCGGCGCGCAACGCGTCGGTCATCTTGCCCTGTTCCTCGATCGACGCCAGGATCGTCGCGCGGCGGTCCTCCATGTCGCGCAGGTACAGCAGGCGCTCCTCGAGGTTACGCAGCTGCGTATCGTCCAGGTTGTCAGTCACTTCCTTGCGGTAGCGGGCGATGAACGGCACGGTGGCGCCTTCGTCCAGCAGCGCGACGGCTGCCGCCACCTGGCGCGGTTGCACGGACAGTTCTGCCGCGATGAGCGACACAATCTTTTGCGAGACGGAAGCAGGCAAGTTGGACATCGGGAAACTAGTCGGTCGAAAGCGGGGCATTTTGCCACAAGCGCACGGCGCTGCCGGTGACGGGAAGACGGCTTTTCACGTGCCTGTTCCGCGACACCGCGCCCGGGCGGGCCACCCAACCCCGCGCCAGCCCCGTGCCAGCCTCCCCCGGACCCCACCCTGGGCCCACCCCGGCCCCGGATCGGACACATGTTGCAACGTTTGCCGGTGGGGCTGACAAGGCCCCCGGATGCTAGAATTCGGCCATGATCGTCAAGCCCCGTTCGGCCGCCGTGGCCCATCTCGTCTCCACCCCCGTCCTTGCCGCAATGTGCGCCGCCCTGTTGCTGGCCGCACCGGCTCTGGCGCAGACCAAGAATCCGCCCCCGCGCGACTTCGAGGCCGAGCGCAAGGCGATTGGCGACTCCCGCGCGTGGACCAATTACCGCTTTGCGGAGGCCGAGCGCGCCTGCTACGGCAAGTTCCTCGTGAACAGCTGCATCGACAAGGCCAAGGACGTGCAGCGCGATGAACTCCACGTGCTGCGCGCCAAGGAGCTGGAAGTGGGCGACGCCGAACGTGCCTGGAAGGCCGCCGAGCGCGACCGCGAACAGGCGCTGCGCCAGGCCGAGTACGAGGCCGGCCAGCCGGGCCGCGCCGCCAACGAGGCCGCCAGCCGTGCCTCCTACGACCGCAAGCAGCAGGAACAGGCGCTGCGCGACGCCCAGCAGGGCGCCGACGCGCCCCAGCGCGCCGCCAACGCCGAAAAGTACAACCAGAAGCAGTCCGACTTCGACGCCAAGATGAACGAGGCGAAGCAGAAGGGCGCCGACCAGGCCCGCCAGCGACAGGAAAACACGCGGGCCTACCAGCAGAAGCAGGCGGACGCCGCCCAGCGCCAGAAGGACCTGGACGAGCGCCGCGCCAATGCCGAGGAAAAGAAAAAGCAGGGCCAGGGTTCCACCCCGAGCCCGTTCGGGTTCTGACCGGCGTGACAGCCCAGGCTGTCGGCGCAGGCCGGACGATCCACGGGGAGCCGCTACATGGATGAGAATCTCAACACACTGGCGCGGCAGATCATCGAACTGCAAATCGAGCATCGCGATCTCGATTTCCTGATCGATCACCTGTCCGAGGACGCCGCCCACGACGAACTGCAGCTGCGCCGGCTCAAGAAGCGCCGGCTCAAGCTCAAGGACGCCATCACGCTGTTGCAGCTTCAGCTCGAGCCGGACGTACCGGCCTGAATTCCCGCAGGCGCCCCCCGCGCGCCACGCCTTTGCAGAAAACTCATTTTGTCTGAACCGACCGACGACGCGCTTCCCGAATCCGCCGAAACGCCATCCCCTGAAGCGCTGCCGCAGGACGACCACACCTCGCTGAACGAGGCGGTGGCCGCCGCATCGGCCAACCAGGCGGCTACGCAGGCGGCGCAACTGGCGACGATCTTCGCCGATACCGGCACGCTGGCCACCGGCATTCCCGGCTACCGGCCGCGCGCGTCGCAGCAGAAGATGGCCGAGGCCGTGGCGGGTGCCATCGCCCAGAACGACTCGGTGATCGTCGAGGCGGGCACGGGCACAGGCAAGACTTTCGCCTACCTCGTCCCGGCCATGCTGTGGGGCGGCAAGGTGATCCTGTCCACGGGCACCAAGAACCTCCAGGACCAGCTGTACCTGCGCGACATTCCCACGGTGCGCAAGGCGTTGAACGTGCCGATCTCGGTCTCGCTGCTCAAGGGGCGCGCCAACTACCTGTGCCACTACCACCTCGAGCGCGCGCAGGCCAACGGCCGGCTGGCGTCGAAGCAGGACGCGGCGTGGCTGCGGGATATCGCCCGCTTCGCCAAGACCACGACCTCGGGCGACAAGGCCGAACTGGCTGCCGTGCCCGAAAACGCGCCGGTCTGGCAACTTGTGACCTCCACGCGCGACAATTGCCTGGGCAGCGAGTGCCCGCAGTACAAGGAATGCTTCGTGATGCGCGCCCGCAAGGAGGCGCAGCAGGCCGACGTGGTGGTGGTGAACCATCACCTGTTCTTTGCCGATGTGGTGCTGCGCGACACCGGCATGGCCGAATTGCTCCCCGCCGCCAACACGGTGATCTTCGACGAAGCCCACCAGTTGCCGGAAACCGCGACGCTGTTCTTCGGCGAGACGCTCTCCACCAGCCAGTTGCTGGAACTGGCGCGCGATACCGTGGCGGAAGGGCTCTCCCATGCACGCGATGCCGTGGACTGGGTGGCGCTGGGCGGCCCGCTGGAGCGAGCGGCGCGTGACCTGCGGCTGGCCTTCGGCAGAGACAATTTGCGGCTGGCGCTGGGCCAGATCGAATCCGATCCGCGCACGCGCGAGCCGTTCTTCGAGACCCTCGACGCGCTGGACAGTGCGCTGTCCGATTTCGTCGAAGCACTAGAGAGCCAGGCCGAACGCGCGGAGTCGCTCGAACAATGCCACCGCCGGGCGGTGGAACTGGCCCAGCGGCTGGCCGCCTGGCGCGACGACCGAGTGGCGCCCGCTCCGGCCCCGGCTGCGCCGGCGGAAGATGAGGGCGATGGCGGGAGCGAAAGCACGCCGCCGCCCGCGCCGGTGTCCCTGGGCCCGGAAACCGTGCGCTGGGTCGAGGTGTTCTCGCATACCGTGCAACTGCATCGCACGCCGCTGTCCATCGCGCCGATCTTCACGCGCCAGCGCGAGGGCCAACCGCGCGCCTGGGTCTTTACCTCGGCCACGCTGTCCGTGAAGGGCAACTTCACCCACTACGCGGCCCAGCTCGGGCTGGACAAGGAGCGGTCGCTGACGCTGCCGAGCCCGTTCGACTACGCGAAGCAGGGCCTGCTCTACGTGCCGCGCAACATGCCGGCGCCGCAGTCGCCCCAGTTCACCGAAGCGGTGGTCCATGAGGCCCTGCCGCTGATCGAGGCCGCGGGCGGCCGCACCTTCCTGCTCTGTACCACGCTGCGCGCGGTGCAGAAGGCATCGGACATGCTGTACGAGCTGTTTGCCGAGCGCGGGCTCAACCTGCCGCTGCTGGTGCAGGGGCAGGCGAGCCGGACCGAACTGCTGGATCGCTTCCGGCAACTCGGCAACGCGGTGCTGGTCGGCAGCCAGAGCTTCTGGGAGGGGGTGGATGTACGCGGCGAGGCGCTGTCGCTGGTCATCATCGACAAGCTGCCGTTCGCCCCGCCCGACGACCCGGTGCTGGCCGCCCGGATGGAGGTCCTGCAGAAGAAGGGCCTGAGCCCGTTTGCCGTGCACCAGTTGCCGCACGCGGTTATCACGCTGAAGCAGGGTGCGGGGCGGCTGATCCGTTCCGAGTCCGACCGGGGCGTGCTGGCGATCTGCGATACCCGGCTCGTGGAGAAGCCCTACGGCCGCCAGATCTGGCAGAGCCTGCCGCCGTTCACGCGCACGCGGGAGGCGGACACCGTCATCCGCTTCCTGGAGGGTCTGCGCAAGACCGAGCCGGCGCCGGCGGACGAGCCGGCAGACGAATAAGCGCCAAAAAAAAAAGCCCGACGATTCGTCGGGCTTTTTTTACCTGCGGGCGAGGCTCAGAACACTTCCCACCAGGACTTGTCTTTCCGGCGCGAGCCGTACTTGACGAAGTCGCTGTTCGGATAGTTGCGCTCCATCACGCGGGCCGCGTCGTCGCGCAGATCCTTCATGCCGAGCGAATCGTACGAGCGGACCATGATGTACAGCGCTTCCTCGTTGGCCGGCGCGCCGTCGTAGTCCTTCAGTGCCTGCTGGGCCCGGTTCACGGCCGCCAGGTAGGCGCCACGGCGATAGTAATAGCGGGCGGCATGCACTTCATGCTGGGCCAGCGCGTTGACGATGTACTGCATCCGCAGCGTCGCGTCCGGCGCGTACTTGCTGTCCGGGTAGCGCGTGATCAGGATCTGGAAAGCGTCGTAGGCGGCACGCGCGGCCTTGGGATCGCGCTCGCTCAGGTCCTGGCCGGAGAAGCGGCCCAGCCAGCCAAGGTTGTCGTTGAAGTTGATCAGGCCCTTGAGGTAGTAGGCGTAATCGATGTTGGGATGGCTCGGGTGGAGCTGGATGAAGCGGTCGACGGCGGCCAGCGCGGCGGCGGTCTCGCCATCCTTGTAGTTGGCGAACGCGGTGTCGATCTGCGCCTGCTGGGCGTAGCGGCCGAACGGGTAGCGGCCTTCCAGCTTTTCATAGAGCTTGACGGCACGTGTATAGTCGCCGCCATCCAGCGCATCCTTGGCTTCCGAATATAATTTGTTCGCCGACCAGCCGGCCGTTTCGTCGGGTTGGTCGCCAAGCAGGCCGCATGCAGACAGCATGAGGCAGCCGCCTGCGAGCAAAATCGCTCCAACTCTCGCGCGCCAGTTCGCGCGTTTCATGCTCTGCAATTGCATTGGGCAACCTGTTCCGGATGAAAAATAGCGTCAAGCATTATAGCCCAAGCCCTAAGGCCGAAAACGGTCCGGCGAACGATTCCCCGGCGGATGTCGATTCCCCGCTGGACACCGATGATTTCAACGACGATCTCGGCGATGTCAGCGAAGACGGCGGCGCGGTGATGGCCACGCCGGCCACCGCGCCGGACCAGCCGCCTTTGTACCTTGAAGTGGATAGTGCTGCACATGGCGAGCGGTTGGACAAGCTGCTCGCGCGGCATTTCAGCGAATTCTCCCGTAGCCGCATCCAGCAATGGATCGAGGAAGGCGCCGTGCGGGTGGATGGCGAGCCGAGCCGCGCCAAGGCATCGGTCCAGATGGGCCAGCAGATCGAGATCCAGCCGCAGGTCGCGCCCGAGTCGCTCGCCTTCACGGCCGAGGACGTGCCGCTGGACGTGGTCTTCGAGGACGCCACGCTACTCGTCATCAACAAGCAGGCCGGGCTGGTCGTGCATCCGGCCGCCGGCAACTGGAGCGGCACGGTGCTAAACGGCCTGCTGCACCGCGACCCGGCCGCGGGGCGGCTGCCGCGCGCCGGCATCGTGCATCGGCTGGACAAGGAAACCTCGGGCCTGATGGTCGTCGCCCGTACGCTTACCGCGCAGACCGACCTCGTGCGCCAGCTGGCCGCCCGGACCGTCAAGCGCACCTACCTCGCGCTGGTCTGGGGCGAGACGCCGGACGAGGGCACCATCGACGCCCCCATCGCCCGTGACCCGCGCGAGCGCACGCGCATGGCCATCGTCCATACGAATAGCGGCAAGCCGTCGCGTACGCACTTCAAGACGCTGGGCACGGTGCCGCTGGGCCGCGGCAAGGTGTCGATGGTGATGTGCCAGCTCGAAACCGGCCGCACGCACCAGATTCGCGTGCATTTCGAGTCGATCGGCCATCCGCTCGTGGGCGACCCGGTCTACCACAAGGCCACGAAGCGCGGCCAGCGCCCGGCCATCCGCGTGACGCTGCCGGTGCCGTTCGAGCGCCAGGCGCTGCATGCGTGCAAGCTGGGACTGGTGCATCCGGAGAGCGGGCGCAAGGTGTCGTGGGAGGTTGAGCCGCCCGAGGACATGCTGGACCTGATCGAGGCGCTCGACTTTGAAGGCTACGCCGCGCGGCCGGTCGAGGACGACGATGACGACTTCGACGACGATGACGACCATGACGTCGAGATCATCTACGTAAGGGATGACGATGACGCTTGAGCGGCAACCCGGCTGGATCGTGCCGGACTGGCCGGCGCCGGCCCGCGTGCGGGCGCTGTCCACGACCCGGCAGGGTGGCGTGAGCGTCGGCCCCTACGGGCTGGCCGATGGCAGCCCGCGCGGGCTCAATCTCGGTACGCATGTGGGGGACGACCCGTCCGCCGTGGCGGAGAACCGTGCCCGGCTGGCGGCGCATCTGCCTGCCATGCCGCGCTGGCTCGAACAGGTGCATGGCTGCGCCGTGGCGACCGCCGACGGGGTGGAAGACGGGGTGGAAGACGGGGAGGGCGGTGTGCCGCGTGCCGACGCCAGCATCGCCACCACTCCCGGCCACGTCTGCGCGATCATGACGGCGGACTGCCTGCCGGTGTTGCTGTGCGATGCGGCGGGTACGGTGGTCGGTGCCGCCCATGCCGGCTGGCGCGGGCTCTGCGACGGCGTGATTGAGGCCACCCTGGCGCGCATGGCCGCGCAGGCCGGCCCCGGTTCGGAATGGCTGGCGTGGCTGGGCCCGGCCATCGGCCCATCGGCATTCGAAGTGGGCGCCGAGGTTCGGGAAGCGTTCCTGGCCCAGGCCCGCGAAGCGGAGCGGCCGGCCGTCGAGGCGGCGTTCCGCCCCGGCGCGCCGGGCAAGTACTGGGCCGATCTGTACGCGCTGGCGCGTACGCGGCTGGCGCGCGCCGGCTGCACGCGGGTCTACGGCGGCGATGCCTGCACCGTGGCCGACGCCGCGCGCTTCTACTCCTACCGCCGCGACCGCACCACGGGTCGCATGGCCACGCTGGTCTGGCTAGCGGCCTGACCCTTCCGCTTCCTCGACGGGCTTCGGCCCGGCTTGCCCGGCCGCCTGTTCGGCCGCCTCGCGCGCCTGGCGCCGGCGCCGCCGGCCGGGCGTTCCCATGATGTAGATGATGATCGATACCGGCGCCACGCCGTAGCACAGGAACGTGGCGACCCCGGCCACGAGGTTCGTCTCGGTAATCGACATCATCAGGGCCACGTAGATCCAGCCGATTGCGACGATATACATCAGGCGTTCATCTCTATCTGTTAAAAGTACGGTGGCGTCACGTGGCAGCCGGAAATGGTCCTCGGACTGCCCGCGAACCCGCGTCAGGCTTACCGTCCGGTAGGTCGGGGATGCGTTTCCCGCACGCGCGTTCGCAATGCGGAATTCCGCATTGACAGCGTCTACATTGCAAGGCAACAATGCCTTCAAATGTATCGGAACCGAGGAAGTTCTCCAGGGTTTCGCCGGCAAGCATAGCGTATGACCTGGCGCCGCCAATGCGGCGTCCCGGTCTGGGTGACCAGATCATCCAGAGGCGCAACCCGGAATCGGGGCGGGTCGGGAGACAGTTACCCCGAGCCCGTCTACCCATCACGACGGCAGAGAGACGAATACATCATGGCGACCGGCAAAGGTGCGGCAGCTTCCAGCGCGGAAGACAAGTCCCAACCGTTTCAGTTTGCGCCGGGGCCATTCGATCCAGCTGCATGGCTGGAATGGTCCCGTCAGTGGGCTCCTGAAATCAACGGCAAGCTGCCGCCCGGTTTTCCGTCAGGCATGCCGAACGGCGTGCCCGGCGCGTTCCCGGGCTTTCCCGGCGGCGATGCATTTGCCAAGGCGTTCCAGGGTGCATTCCAGGGCCCGGCAGGCGCCGGCCTGAAGATCCCGCCGACGTTGCTGGCTCAGATCCAGGAACGCTACCTGAAAGACTTCTCCGAACTCTGGCGTGAAATGGGCGCGGCTGCCGTGCCGAACGGCGCAGCCGGTGGCAACAGCAACGGCGATGCCGAGGCCGCCAGTCAGCGGCTGTCCGATCGCCGCTTCGCCAGCGCGGCCTGGCGCAACAACGCGCCGTACCGCTACGCCGCCGCGTTTTACCTGCTGACCGCCCGCACGATGACCGAGCTGGCCGACGCCGTGGAGGCCGACGCCAAGACCCGCCAGCGCATCCGCTTCGCGGTGTCGCAGTGGGTGGACGCGATGTCGCCCGCCAACTTCCTCGCCACCAATCCGGACGCCCAGCAGCGCCTGATCGAATCGGGCGGCGAATCGCTGCGCACCGGCATGCGCAACATGCTCGGGGATCTGACCCGGGGCAAGATCTCCCAGACCGACGACACCGCCTTCGAGGTGGGCCGCAACGTGGCCGTGACCGAGGGCGCGGTGGTCTATGAGAACGAATATTTCCAGCTGCTCCAGTACAAGCCGCTGACCGACAAGGTCCACGCCCGGCCGCTGCTGCTGGTGCCGCCGTGCATCAACAAGTTCTACATCCTCGACCTGCAGCCCGAAAGCTCGCTGGTCCGCTACGTGGTGGAGCAGGGCCACACGGTCTTCCTGGTGTCGTGGCGCAACCCCGATGCGTCGATGGCCGAGCGCACCTGGGACGACTACATCGAGCACGCGGCCATCCGCGCGATCGAGGTGGCACGGGACATCAGCGGGCAGGACAAGATCAACGTGCTCGGCTTCTGCGTGGGCGGCACCATCGTCGCCACGGCATTGGCCGTGCTGGCCGCGCGCGGCGAGCGCCCGGTGGCCAGCCTGACGCTGCTGACCGCGCTGCTCGACTTCACCGACACCGGCATCCTGGACGTATTCGTCGACGAACCGCACGTGCAACTGCGCGAGGCCACCATCGGCGGCGCTGCCGGGGCCCCGTGCGCGCTGCTGCGCGGCGTGGAGCTGGCCAACACGTTCTCGTTCCTGCGGCCGAACGATCTGGTCTGGAACTACGTGGTCGACAACTACCTCAAGGGCAACACGCCGGTACCGTTCGACCTGCTGTTCTGGAACGGCGACGCGACCAACCTGCCCGGCCCGTGGTACTGCTGGTACCTGCGCCATATGTATCTGCAGGACGAACTGAAGGTGCCCGGCAAGCTGAGCGTCTGCAACGCGCCGCTGGACCTGGGCGATATCGACGTGCCGACCTATATCTATGGCTCGCGCGAGGACCACATCGTGCCGTGGACGTCTGCCTTCGCTTCCACCGGCCTGCTGAAGAACAAGCTGCGCTTCGTGCTTGGCGCGTCCGGCCATATCGCAGGCGTGATCAACCCGCCGGCCAAGAAGAAGCGCAGCCACTGGATCAACGAGGCGCTGCCGGGCTCGGCCCAGGAATGGCTGGCCGGCGCCGAGGAAAAGCCCGGCAGCTGGTGGCCGGACTGGATGGCCTGGCTCGGCAAGCAGGCTGGCGCCAAGCGCGCCGCGCCGGCCGACTATGGCAATGCCCATTACCGGGCCATCGAACCCGCACCGGGCCGCTACGTCAAGCAGCGCGCCTGAACGTTTTCCGCCGGGGCCGGTTCCGTGGGACCGGCCCGGGGTTTCGTACCGATTGGCTTCACGCTATCTCGAAAGGACTTCAAATGACCGACATCGTCATCGTTTCCGCAGCCCGCACCGCAGTTGGCAAGTTTGGCGGCTCGCTGGCCAAGATCCCGGCACCGGAGCTGGGCGCCCTCGTCATCAAGGCCGCGCTCGAGCGCGCCGGCGTGAAGCCGGACCAGGTGAGCGAAGTCATCATGGGCCAGGTGCTGACGGCTGCCGCCGGCCAGAACCCGGCGCGCCAGGCCTCGCGCAAGGCCGGCCTGCCGGACATGGTGCCGGCCATGACCATCAACAAGGTGTGCGGCTCCGGCCTGAAGGCCGTGATGCTGGCCGCCAACGCCATCATCGCCGGCGAGGCGGAGATCGTCGTGGCCGGCGGCATGGAAAACATGAGCGCCGCGCCGCACGTGCTGCCCGGCTCGCGCGACGGCTTCCGCATGGGCGATACCAAGCTGGTCGACTCGATGATCGTCGACGGCCTGTGGGACGTGTACAACCAGTACCACATGGGCATCACGGCCGAGAACGTCGCCAAGGAGTACGGCATCACGCGCGAGGCGCAGGACGAGTTCGCCGTGGGCTCCCAGAACAAGGCCGAGGCCGCCCAGAAGGCCGGCCGGTTCGACGAGGAAATCGTGCCGGTGCTGATTCCGCAGCGCAAGGGTGACCCGGTGGCGTTCAAGACCGACGAATTCGTGCGCCAGGGCGCCACGCTGGACAGCCTGTCCGGCCTGAAGCCCGCCTTCGACAAGGCCGGCACGGTGACCGCCGCCAACGCCTCTGGCCTCAACGACGGCGCCGCCGCCGTGGTGGTGATGTCGGCCGCCAAGGCCAAGGAGCTGGGCCTGACCCCGCTGGCCACCATCAAGGCCTACGCCAACGCCGGCGTGGACCCGGCCGTGATGGGCATGGGCCCGGTGCCGGCCAGCAAGCGCTGCCTGTCGCGCGCCGGCTGGGAAGTCAAGGACCTGGACCTGATGGAAATCAACGAAGCCTTCGCCGCGCAGGCGCTGGCCGTGCACCAGCAGATGGGCTGGGACCAGTCGAAGATCAACGTCAACGGCGGCGCCATCGCCATCGGCCATCCGATCGGCGCGTCCGGCTGCCGCATCCTGGTGACGCTGCTGCACGAAATGAAGCGCCGCGACGCCAAGAAGGGCCTGGCCTCGCTGTGCATCGGCGGCGGCATGGGCGTGGCACTGGCCGTGGAACGGAACTAAGTCAGACCGATCTGGCCGAAAACGAGTATTTGAGTTGCACTGAGGGGTAGCCGGCGGCAGGAGACATGGTTTTGGCCGTCGGCGTCTATAACAGAGATCGGTGCCCTTGCATCGATCAGCGAGCCAACAGGAGTGGATATGACTCAGCGCATTGCATATGTGACCGGCGGCATGGGCGGCATCGGAACCGCCATTTGCCAGCGCCTGGCCCGTGACGGCTACAAGGTGGTGGCGGGCTGCGGCCCGAATTCGCCGCGCCGCGAGAAGTGGCTCGAACAGCAGCGCGCGCTCGGCTTCGAGTTCGTGGCGTCCGAGGGCAACGTGGCCGACTGGGATTCGACCAGGACCGCCTTCGACAAGGTCAAGGCCGATGTCGGCGAGGTGGACGTGCTGGTCAACAATGCCGGCATCACCCGCGACGTGGTGTTCCGCAAGATGACGCGTGCCGACTGGGACGCGGTGATCGACACCAACCTGACGTCGCTGTTCAACGTGACCAAGCAGGTCATCGACGGCATGGCGGACCGCGGCTGGGGCCGCATCGTCAATATCTCGTCGGTGAACGGGCAGAAGGGCCAGTTCGGTCAGACCAACTACTCGACGGCCAAGGCCGGCCTGCACGGCTTCACCATGGCGCTGGCGCAGGAAGTGGCCACCAAGGGCGTGACGGTCAACACGGTGTCGCCGGGCTATATCGCCACGGACATGGTCAAGTCCATCCGCCAGGATGTGCTGGACAAGATCGTGGCGACGATTCCGGTCAAGCGCCTGGGTCTGCCGGAGGAAATCGCGTCGATCTGCGCGTGGCTGGCTTCGGACGAATCGGGCTTCTCCACGGGCGCCGACTTCTCGCTCAACGGCGGCCTGCACATGGGCTGACCGACCGCTGGCTGCGCGGCGCGCGGCCGGCCTGCTGCGGCGCACCGAGCGCGCTGCAGCAGGCCGGAAGCGTGCCACGGCGCACCTCGGAAAACGGGCCGCCTGGCTGCCAGGACGGCCCGTTTTGCATACGATGCTGCGGGTTTTCCTTAATCGGGGTGGCTTTTCTTAGTGCTTTCTTGAGCATAGAATCAGGTCAGCGGCGCCCCCGGCACCAAACTAGAGCGCGGCGCGGGCGCCCCCAATTGCGCAGTGCATCGCATGCGGTGCAGCAGCGCGCAGCAGCAGATGCGCACCCCCTGCATCAGCGACGACAAAGGATAGAGCACCGATGGCCACGACCAAAAAAGGCGCAGAGCGACTGATCAAGAAATACCCGAATCGCCGGCTCTACGACACGCAGACCAGCACCTACATTACGCTCGCGGACGTCAAGCAGCTGGTCATGGATTCCGAGGAATTCAAGGTCGTGGACGCCAAGTCCGGCGATGAACTGACGCGCAGCATCCTGCTGCAGATCATCCTGGAAGAGGAAACCGGCGGCGTGCCGATGTTCTCGAGCCCCATGCTGTCGCAGATCATCCGCTTCTACGGCCATGCCATGCAGGGCATGATGGGCACCTACCTGGAAAAGAACATCCAGGCGTTCATCGACATCCAGAACAAGCTGGCCGAGAACTCGAAGGGCCTCTACTCGGGCGAAGCGTTCAGCCCGGACATGTGGTCGCAGTTCATGAACATGCAGGGCCCGATGATGCAAGGGATGATGAGCAACTACATCGAGCAGAGCAAGAATCTGTTCGTGCAGATGCAGGAACAGATGCAGAGCCAGGCCAAGAACATGTTCGGCACGTTCCCGTTCAACCAGCAGGAAAAGAAGTAAGCCACCGCGAGACACCTGAGCCGGCACCGCCGGCCATCCGGATTCCCCCCATCGCCGCGCGCGCCTGGAATGAGGCGCGCGCGGCGATGTCGTTTGTCATGAAGCGAGTGGCTCCCGCTTCTGCATCACGACGCCCAATTGCCCGCCCTGGGTTAGAATTCGCCCCACCTTCGGCCTTGCGCCGGCCCCCACAAGATGCAGTCAGGAAGTACAAGTGAAAAGTGACGAAAAATCAACGGCTTACGCGGCCGGCGTAGCCAATTCGCCCCGCGTGGGGTTTGTCAGCCTGGGCTGTCCGAAAGCGCTCGTGGATTCCGAGCAGATCCTGACCCAGCTGCGTGCCGAAGGCTACGCGATCAGCGGTACCTATAACGATGCCGATCTGGTCGTGGTCAACACCTGCGGCTTCATCGACGAAGCCGTGCAGGAGAGCCTGGACGCCATCGGCGAGGCCCTGACCGAGAACGGCAAGGTCATCGTCACCGGCTGCCTGGGGGCCAAGAAGGATGCGGCCGGGCATGACATCGTCTCGTCGGTCCACCCGAAGGTGCTGGCCGTGACCGGCCCGCATGCGCTGGGCGAGGTCATGCAGGCCGTCCACACGCACCTGCCCAAGCCGCACGATCCGTTCACGGACCTCGTGCCGCCGGCCGGCATCAAGCTGACGCCCAAGCACTACGCCTACCTGAAGATCTCCGAGGGCTGCAATCACCGCTGCTCGTTCTGCATCATCCCGTCGATGCGGGGCGATCTGGTATCGCGTCCGGTGGCGGAAGTGATGCTGGAGGCGGAAAACCTGTTCAAGTCGGGCGTCAAGGAACTGCTGGTGATCTCGCAGGACACCAGCGCCTATGGCGTGGACGTGAAGTACCGCACCGGTTTCTGGAACGGCCGTCCGCTCAAGACCCGCATGACCGAACTGGTCGGCGCGCTGGGCGAGCTGGCCAGCCAGTACGGTGCCTGGGTGCGCCTGCACTACGTGTACCCCTATCCGCACGTGGATGAGATTATTCCGCTGATGTCGCAGGGCAACGTGCTGCCGTACCTGGACGTGCCGCTCCAGCATGCCCACCCGGACGTGCTCAAGCGCATGAAGCGCCCGGCCAATGCCGAAAAGACGCTCGATCGCATCCGCGCCTGGCGCGAGATCTGCCCCGAGCTGACCATCCGCAGCACGTTCATCGCCGGTTTCCCGGGCGAGACCGAGGAAGAGTTCCAGACGCTGCTGGACTTCATCGCCGAAGCCGAACTGGACCGCGTGGGCTGCTTCGCCTACTCGCCCGTGGACGGCGCCACCGCCAACAACCTGCCCGGCGCGCTGCCGGACGCCGTGCGTGAGGAGCGCCGCGCGCGCTTCATGGAAGTGGCCGAGGAAGTTTCCGCACGCCGCCTGCAGCGCAAGGTTGGCCAAACGCTGCGCGTGCTGGTGGACGAAGTGAACCAGGATGGCGGCGTGGGTCGGTCGTCGGCCGATGCGCCCGAGATCGACGGTCTGGTCTATATCGACCCGGCCGCGAAGCCCTCGCAACGCTACAAGACCGGCGACTTCGTCCACGTGAAGATCACCGGTGCCGATGGTCACGACCTGTGGGGTGAAGTGGTCTAAAGATCACTGCCGGGTCCGGGACATTAGGTAAAAGTACGGTCGTTCGTTTTGGGGTGGCCGGGACTATACTGTGCGCCGCAACATGAACTCATGGAGACAAGACATGACGCGTGAAGTGGTGGTTGTCAGCGGTGTGCGCACCGCAGTTGGCACCTTCGGCGGCAGCCTGAAGGACCTGGCCCCGACCGATTTGGGCGCGCTGGTCGTGCGCGAGGCGCTGGCCCGCGCCAATGTGTCCGGCGATGACGTCGGTCACGTGGTATTCGGCAATGTGATCCAGACCGAACCCAAGGACATGTACCTAGGCCGCGTGGCGGCCGTGAACGGCGGGGTGTCGATCAACGCCCCCGCGCTGACCGTGAACCGTCTCTGCGGCTCGGGCCTGCAGGCCATCATCAGCGCCGCCCAGACCATTCTGCTCGGCGATGCCGACGTGGCCATCGGCGGTGGCGCGGAGAGCATGAGCCGCGCGCCGTACCTGGCGCCGATGGCGCGCTGGGGCGCGCGCATGGGCGATGCCAAGCTCGTCGACATGATGCTCGGCGCGCTGCACGACCCGTTCCACGCCATCCACATGGGCGTGACGGCCGAGAACGTGGCCAAGGAGTACGACATCTCGCGCGCCCAGCAGGACGAGGCTGCGCTGGAGTCGCACCGCCGCGCGTCCGCCGCCATCAAGGCCGGCCATTTCAAGGACCAGATCGTTCCCGTCACGCTGAAGTCGCGCAAGGGCGATGTCGTGTTCGACACCGACGAGCACGTGCGCCACGACGCCACCATCGACGACATGACCAAGCTCAAGCCGGTCTTCGTCAAGGAAAACGGCACGGTGACGGCTGGCAATGCGTCCGGCCTGAACGACGCGGCCGCCGCCGTGGTGCTGATGGAGCGCGCCGAAGCCGAGCGCCGCGGCCTGAAGCCGCTGGCGCGCCTGGTGTCCTACGGCCATGCCGGTGTGGACCCGAAGACCATGGGTATCGGCCCGGTGCCGGCCACCAGGATCGCGCTCGAACGCGCCGGCCTGACGGTCAAGGATCTCGATGTAATCGAAGCCAACGAAGCCTTCGCCGCCCAGGCGTGCGCGGTGACCAAGGCGCTCGGCCTCGATCCGGCCAAGGTCAACCCGAACGGCTCGGGCATCTCGCTGGGCCATCCGATCGGTGCCACCGGCGCACTGATCACCGTCAAGGCCGTGCACGAACTGCAACGCGTGCAGGGCCGCTATGCGCTCGTGACGATGTGCATTGGCGGTGGCCAGGGCATTGCTGCTATCTTTGAGCGTATCTGAGTCCTGATCCGGGGTTTGCCTTGCTGCGTCCGATGCCTTTCCGCCTGACCGTTGTGGCCGCGTTTGCGGTGTTCGTCCCGCTGGCCGCCCAGGCGGCTGGCGGCGAGTCGTTGTCGACGGGTGGGCAGGGCAGTCTCGGCATCAACGACGCGATCCGCGCTGGGGAAGCCCGGCGCGGGACGTCGCTGTCTTCGGGCCCGGTGGGCTCGCTGGCGCCGCGCTCCGAGTACGCGAAGTTCCCGGTCTACGTCGGCAACGTCGGCGACAAACAAGTGCGGCTGCGCGTGGGCGCCAAGACCGACACCCGCGACAGCCTGCAGGGCGAATACGCGTCCGGCGACGGCAAGGGCGGTGTGCGCCTGCTGTCCGGCGAATGGAACGAAGGCGCCTTCCTGATGGAAGAGTCCGATGACGGCACGCGTGTCTCGGGCAACTGGGAAGGCCGTATCGACCAGAATGGCGCGGTGAGCGGCACCTGGACCGACGCCTTCAACCCGGCCATCGTGCTGCCGTTCTTCATCCGCCCCCTCGGCGGCTATCTCGTCATTCCCCCGTTCGACATGCGGCCCAGCAGCGGCGTCACCTACGCGCCGCTCGTGCCGAAATCCTCGATCTCGATCGGCAACTCGCGCTGACATCGGCGTGGTGGCCCCTCGGCCACCCCGGCATTTGCTGGTAAGCTCGGACGTCTGATCCGACCTCCCGCAAAACGAGGAACTCGCCGTGTCCGACCATTCCCAATCCGACGCCTCCCGCTATCTCCAGACGCTCGCCGTCCAGCCCGAACTCGATATCGCGCCGGGCTTTGATTCGTTTTCCACGCCGACCTATCGCGGCTCGACCGTGGTCTTCCGCAATCTGGACGAATTGCGCGCCTATGGCGACCCCACCAAGACGTACTGGCGCTACGGCCTGCACGCCACGCCCACCAGCGAGGCGCTGTGCCAGCAACTCGCCCAGATCGAAGGAGGCCGGCAGACCCTGCTGCTGCCGTCTGGCATGGGCGCCATCTCGCTGGTCTATTTCGCGTTCCTGAAGTCGGGCGACGATGTGCTCGTGCCGGACAACGTCTACGGCCCCAATCGCGACCATGGCGAGTGGCTGGCCCGCGAATTCGGCGTGAGCGTGCGCTACTACCATCCGATGGCGGGTGCCAGTATCGCCTCGATGATCCAGCCGAACACCAAGCTGATCTGGCTCGAGTCGCCGGGCTCGGTGACGATGGAGGTGCCCGATACCGAGGCCATCGTCGCAGCGGCCAAGGCGCGCGGCGTGCTGACGGCCATCGACAACACATGGTCGGCGGGGGTCTACTTCCAGCCGTTCGCGAAGGGCATCGACGTCTCGGTGCAGGCGCTGACCAAGTACCAGTCGGGCGGCAGCGACGTGCTGATGGGCGCCGTGATCACGGCCGACGAATCGCTCCACAACCGCCTCAAGCGCACGCGCATGGTGATGGGCTGGGGCGTGTCCGCCGATGACTGCTTCCTGGTCCTGCGCGGCATGGCGAGCATGCCGGTGCGGCTGGCCGCGCACGACCGCGCCGCACGCGAGATTGCCGAATGGCTGACCAAGCGGCCCGAGGTGACCCGCGTGCTGCATCCCGCGCTGCCCGATTGCCCCGGCCATGCCGAATGGCGGCGTGACTTCACCGGCGCGAGCGGGCTGTTCTCGATCATCCTGCACAGCCGTTTTGGGCGCGAGCAGGTGGATGCCTTCGTCGAGGCGCTGAAGCTGTATGCGATTGGCTGGTCGTGGGGCGGGGCGCACAGCCTGGCCGTGCCGTACCACGTGGAGGGCATGCGCCCGGCGGGCACGTGGCCGCCGGCTGGCTGGGAAAATGCGGGGGAGCTGGTGCGGCTCTACATCGGCCTGGAAGATTCACGCGATCTGATCGCGGACCTGAAACAGGCGATGGAAAAGCACCTGCGCTGAAGAGGGAAGCAGAAGGCGTCCCTCCCCGAGGGGGAGAGACGCCGGCACATCAGGACGCGTCGGCCTTGCGCAGGGCCGGCTGCGCGGCTTGCTCGGACGTAGCCGGGCGCAGCGCCCAGACCGATTCCGCCGGGCCGTTGTGCGCGCGCCGCTGGGTGGCGCGGGCCAGCACCACATAGCCCACTGCCAGCGCGATGGCGCCGATATCGAAGCCCGCCACACCCCAGCGCCCGTGCAGGGCGGCCACGACGAAGTGGTCGCCGGTCAGCAGGGCATTGGCGAGCGGCACAGTCAGCGAGGCCAGCGCCGCCACATAGAGCAGCTCGACGGCCGCCCGCACCGGCGGACGCACCAGCGACCAGCCCACCGCCAGCAGGAACACCGGCCAGAACACATAGCTCACGGCGCGCTCAGGCCACAGCAGCGCGGCCGGGAAGCACAGCGCCACGCCGATACAGGTGCCGATGCACACGCCCACGGTGGCCTGCGCCAGCAGTCGATGCACGCGCGGCTGCTCGGCCTGGCGCGTCTTGCGGCGCGACTCGATCCACAGCAGGTTGCCCGAATAGAACAGGAACGCGCCCGCCAGACCGGCCAGCAGGTACAAGATCCGCACGGGCAGGTTGCCGTAGGTGCCGTAGTGCAGCGCGAAGACGCCGCTATACAGCGTGTGATTGGTGTCGCGCGCGCCGGGGGTCTGGTTGGCGATCAGCTTGCCCGCGTTCGGCTCGTTGGCCGCCGCGTGGATGCCCACCGAGCCGCCATTGCCGAGCGCGCGCTCGCTGTCGCCACGGACTTCCGCCACGGCATTGGCATCGCCATAGCGCTGGAAGCGGATGGCTTCCGGCGTGAAGCGTTCGCCGCCATGCTCGCGCGCGATGGCCAGCAGTTGCGCCGCCGACATGGTCGGCGAAGGCCGTCCGGCCGCCGTCATTTCCGGCGTGGCCGCAATCGCGGTGGGCACCTGCTCGAACAGCTTGCCGTTGAAGGTGAGCGCGTTGAACACCATCACCATGACCAGCGACAGGCACAGGAACGCGCCCGTGACCGCGAACACCATGTGGAACGGCAGGCTGAACAGGCCGATCACGTTGTGCGCGTCCATCCAGAACCGCTTCAGGTTGCGGCCCGGCCGCACCGCGAAGAGGTCCTTCTTGAGGCGCGGCAGGTGCAGTAGCACGCCGGACACCAGCGCCAGCCCGTACAGCACCGAGATCACGCCCATGAAGTAGGTGCCGTTCTGGCCCAGGCCGAGCGAGTAGTGCAGGGAGTTCAGGAACGCCGACAGCTCGCCGGTCACGTGGTCGAGCGAGGTGTTGCGCTGCGCGGCGGCGTCGCCGTTCAGCGCCGTGCCATTGATGGTGTGCCACGCACCGGCCTTGTCCTGCCAGTAGGCGTTGAAATCGGGCTCTTCCTTGCTCGGCAGGGCCACGTAGACGCTGGCGGCGGCATCCGGATGCACGGCCACCAGCTTCTGGACGAAGGCGTCGACGGCCGGGCCCTCCACGTGGACCTCGGTGGCGTGACGGCCTTCCAGGCGGGCCGGGTTCTGCCAGATGTGCAGCTCGTGGTGGAAGATCGTGATGGCGCCGGCGAAGAAGGCGATGAAGAGCGCCCAGCCGGCCATCAGGCCGACCCAGGTATGCAGCGTCTGGTAAAGGCGGAGGGTATTGGGTTTCATGGAGAGGTCCTCACGACCCGGCCAGCGCGGACGCGGCGGGCATGGTGTTCGTCAGGCGCAGCGCCCACAGGAGGCCGAAGCAGATCAGGTTGGCGCCCCCCAGCCAGAGCCACGCGGCCGTGCTGGTGCGGAACAGCAGGCTCAGGCTGATCAGCGTGACCCAGGCGACGAAGCTGAGCAGCACTGCGGCGACCACGCCGCCATGCCAGCCGCCCGGCAGCCAGAGGATGCCCAGCGTGCACAGCGCGAGGGCCAGGGGCAGGCCCAGCAGTGTCCCGGCAAGCCATTTCGTGCCCATCATGCTGCGCTTCCTTCCCGGCGGGCCAGCCCGCGACGGTGGTGGACCCACGTGCCGATGAACGGCCACAAGGACAGGCTGCAGGTCAGCGAGACCAGCGTGGCGGCGATGGCCACGGGCCAGCCTTCGGGCACGCTCATGGTCCAGGCGCTGGCGACCGTCAGCAACAGGCCGAGCCAACCCAGCAGCCGGGGCGGCAGGGGCGCGCGGCCTTCACCGTCGGCGGAGACAAACAGAACCTGGTTCGGCGCAGCGAGGTACAAGCACGCAGCCGCCGCCAGTCCTAGCAATACAGCGAACGCTTGCATGCGGGCAACATCGGAATGGTTGGAACTCCGAATAATAATGATTCGTATTTGTTTTCACAAGGAAATCAATACGTTGCGGTACATTTCGGCGGCCGAACGGGGGTGGAGAACTAGGGGAAATGCGATGCGGGCGCCGCCCGGAGCCAATCTCCGGGCGGGCTGGGGGGGGGCGGAGATTTAGTGCGGGAAGAGGTTCAGCAGGCCGTCCAGGCCGACGTGGTTGAACGCCACGCTGGCCTGCGCGCGCACCACCGGCTTGGCCCGGAAGGCGACGGAGAGGCCGGCCACGGCCATCATCTTCAGATCGTTCGAGCCGTCGCCCATGACGATGGCCTGCGACACATCGGCGCCGATCTGCGCGCAGACCTCGCGCACCGTACGTGCCTTGACGTCCGCATTGACGATTTCGCCGACGACTTCGCCGGTGAGCTTGCCATCGACAATCTCCAGCGTGTTCGCGCGCGTGAAGTCCAGCTTCAGGCGCGGCTTGAGCTGGTCGGTGAAATGGACGAAGCCGCCCGACACCAGCAGCGTGCGCATGCCCAGCGCCTGCACGGTCTGCAGCATCCGCTCGGCACCCGGGGACAGGCGCAGGCGCTCCGCGTAGACGCGGTCGAGTACGCTGGCATCCAGCCCCTTCAGCAGGGCCACGCGGCGCCGCAGGCTTTCATTGAAATCGGTGATCTCGCCGCGCATGGCGGCTTCCGTGATCGCCGAAACCTCGGCCTTCAGCCCGCAAAAGTCCGCAATTTCGTCGATGCACTCGATCGTGATCAACGTCGAGTCCATGTCCATGGCCACCAGCCGGAAGTCCGAGAGCTTGCGCCCGGCCGGCACCACGGCCCAGTCGATGCCGCGTGGGCCGCAGGCTTCGTCCAGCGCCTTGTGCAGTGCGGGCGTCAGCGGGGCGCAGTCATCGGCGGCCGCGACGTTGGCCGCACGCAGCGTGAAGGCCGAAGCGTCGGCGATGGGGCGGATGGCGTCGAGATCGGCGGGCGACAGCGGGGACAGGCTCTGGAGAATCAGGGGCATGACGGCAGGGGGAAGTCGGGGCGGGGCGCGCAAAGCGAGGAAGGCGATATTGTAAGCGCACCGCCCTCCTGCTCAAACGCTCAAGCAGCTCAGGCGGCCACGCGCAGGCTGTCCACCACCTTGTGCAGGAAGGCTTCGCAGGCTTCCAGTTGGTCGAGGGCGACAAACTCGTCCGGCTTGTGGGCTTGCTGGATGTCGCCGGGGCCGCAGACCACGGCCGGGATGCCGGCGCGCTGGAACAGGCCGGCCTCGGTGCCATAGGCCACCTTGTTGGTGTCCCGGTCAGCGGTCAGCGCGCGCACCAGTTGCGTGATGGCGTCGGCCTCGGCAGCGTCGAGCGACGGCGCAGCGGCAATCTTCGCCAGCGTCAGCCCCGCGTCGGCATGTTCGGCGCGCATCTTCGGCAGCAGCACGCCATTCGCATATTCCTGAATCCGCGCGAAGATCGCCTCGGGATCCACGCCCGGCAGGTTGCGGAACTCGAACACGAACTCGCACAGCGCCGGAATGGTGTTCAGCGCGATGCCGCCCTGGATCGTGCCGGTGGAGGCGGTCGTGAACGGCACGTCGAAGGCTTGATCGTACGGGCCGTTGGCCTTGAATTCATCGGCGATGTCGCGGATGAAGCAGATCAGCCGCGCCGCGTATTCGATGGCGTTCACGCCCTTCGGCGTCAGCGACGAATGCGCGGCCTGACCCTTCACGCAGCAGCGGTAGGCGTTGATGCCCTTGTGCGCGACGATCACGCGCATGCTGGTCGGCTCGCCGACGATGCAGCCGCCCGGCCGCACGCCACGGTCTCGCAATTCGGCCAGAAGATACGGCGCGCCCATGCAGCCGATTTCCTCGTCGAACGACAGCGCGTAGTGCACCGGCTCGCGTAGCCTGGCCTCCAGGATGGTCGGCAGCAGCGCCAGGCTGGTGCCGATGAAGCCCTTCATGTCGCAGGTGCCCCGGCCATAGAGCTTGCCGTCGCGGATCACCGGCTTGAACGGGTCGGTGGTCCAGTTCTGGCCGTCCACCGGCACCACGTCAGTGTGGCCGGACAGCACGATGCCGCCATCGGTGGCGCCATTGGCCGCCGGCACGGTCACGAACAGGTTGGCTTTGTCGCCCTGCGGGTTGTAGCTCAGGTGCGGCCGCAGCCCCTTGGCCAGGAAGTGGTCGCGCACGGCCTCGATCAGGCCGAGATTCGAATGGCGCGACGTGGTGTCGTACGACACCAGCCGCTGGGTCCAGTCGAGCGCACTGCCGCGCGGCTTGGCTGCGGTGGCGGAAGATTGGGCATTGGCGTGGGCAGGCATGGGGCGGAAAGATGATTGATTCGTCAAGGATGCGATGCTACACCGTCACGCCAGTTGCCGCAGCGTGTGCTTGATGGTCTGGGCGCGCACGGCCACATCGGGCATCTTGGCCTCGATGCGCAGCTTGTCCTGCCCGGCCAGCTTGATATGGCGGTTCTTTTGCACGAGGTCGATGATGCGGATGGCGTCGATCGGCGGGTTCGGCACGAACTGCATGCTGATGGTGGCCTCGCCCGCATCGATCTTGCGCACGCCCAGCGGCACGGCGGCGATGCGCAGCCGGTGCGTCTCCACCAGCGCCTGCGCCTGCGGCGGCAGGCGGCCGAAGCGGTCGATCAGCTCTTCCTGGATGTTGTCCACGCTCTCGGCCGTCTCGCAGTTGGCCAGCCGCTTGTAGAGCGACAGCCGTTCGTGCACATCGGCGCAATAGTCGTTCGGCAGCAGCGCCGGCGTGCCGAGGTTGATCTCGGTGGTCACCTGCAGCGGGGCCATCAGGTCCGGCTCCTTGCCGGCCTTGAGCGCCTTCACGGCGGCGTTGAGCATGTCCGTATAAAGCTGGAAGCCGATTTCGTGGATTTCGCCCGATTGCTTGTCGCCCAGCACCTCGCCGGCGCCGCGGATTTCCAGGTCGTGCATGGCGAGGTAGAAGCCGGAGCCGAGTTCCTCCATCTGCTGGATGGCCTCGAGCCGGCGCTGCGCCAGCTTGGTCAGGCCATCGACATCATGGACCAGCATGTACGCGTAGGCCTGATGGTGCGAGCGACCCACGCGGCCCCGCAGCTGGTGCAGCTGGGCCAGGCCGAACTTGTCGGCGCGGTGGATCAGGATGGTGTTGGCGGTCGGCACGTCGATGCCGGTCTCGATGATCGTCGTGCAGAGCAGGATGTTGTCGCGCCGCGCCACGAAATCGCGCATCACGCGCTCCAGCTCGCGCTCGTGCATCTGGCCATGGGCCACGGCGATACGCGCCTCGGGCACCAGTTCCATCAGCCGGGCGCGCTTGTTCTCGATGGTCTCGACCTCGTTATGGAGGAAGTAGACCTGCCCGCCGCGCTTCAGCTCGCGCAGGATGGCCTCGCGGATCACGCCGTCTTCCTCGCGTCGCACGAAGGTCTTGATCGCCAGCCGCTTCTGCGGCGCCGTGGCGATGACCGAGAAGTCGCGCAGGCCCTCCAGCGCCATGCCCAGCGTGCGTGGGATGGGGGTGGCGGTGAGCGTCAGCACGTCCACCTCGGCGCGAAGTGTCTTGAGCGCCTCTTTTTGGCGCACGCCGAAGCGGTGTTCCTCGTCGATGATGACCAGGCCCAGGCGCTGGAACTTCACGTCGTCCGAGAGCAGCTTGTGCGTGCCGATGACGATATCGACGGTGCCCTCGTTAATCTGCTTGATGGCCGCGTCGATCTCCTTCTTGGTCTTGAAGCGCGACAGCTCCACGATGCGCACCGGCCATTCCGCGAAACGGTCGGACAACGTCTGGAAGTGCTGCTCCGCCAGCAGCGTGGTCGGCGCGAGCATGGCCACCTGCTTGCCGCCGAGCACGGCCACGAAGGCGGCGCGCAGGGCCACCTCGGTCTTGCCGAAGCCCACGTCGCCGCAGACCAGCCGGTCCATTGGCTTGCCGGAGGTCATGTCGGCGATCACAGCCGAAATGGCGGCGGCCTGATCGGGGGTTTCCTCGAAACCGAAGCTTTCGGCGAAGGTCTCGTAGTCCTTGGGCTGGAGTGGGAAGGCAAAGCCCTGGCGCAAGGCGCGGCGTGCGTACAGGTTCAGCAGCTCGGCGGCGGTGTCGCGGATCTGCTGCGCGGCGCGGCGCTTGGCCTTGTCCCACTGGCCGGAGCCGAGGTGGTGCAGCGGCGCGGATTCCGGATCGGCGCCCGAGTAGCGCGAGATCACATGCAACTGGTGCACGGGCACGTACAGCTTGCTGCCCTTGTCGTAGTCCAGGTGCAGGAATTCCTCCTCGCCCTGGCCCAGGTCCATCGTCACCAGCCCCTGATAGCGGCCGATGCCATGCTCGCTATGCACCACGGGGTCGCCGATCTTCAGTTCGGCGAGGTCGCGCACCATCGAATCGACGGCGCTGGCCTGTTCCTGCTTGCGGCGGCCCGTGCGGCGCGCGGTGCCGGCGTAGAGCTCGGCCTCAGTCACGAAGGCCAGTTGCGCCTGCGGCAGCGCAAAGCCGCTCTGCAGCGGCGCCACGGCGATCGAGAAGTGCGCGTCACCGGCCAGATAGGCGGCGAAGTCGTCCACTGGCTGCGGACGCAGGCCGCTTTCGGCGAAGAGTTGCATCAGCGTCTCGCGCCGGCCAGCGGAGTCGGCGCACATCAGCACGCGCGTGGCCTTGTTCAGCAGCAGGGCCTCAAGGTTGACCAGCGGGTCTTCGGCGCGGCGGTTGACCGAGACATCGGGCAGGGCAGCCGAGAACGGTGCCTGCTCGGCCGTGGCCTCGCGCTGCAGCACCACGCGCGCCAGCGGCTTGGCGGCTACGAAGAACTGCTCCTCGGACAGGAACAGGTCCGCCGGCGGCAGCAGCGGGCGTTCGCGGTCGTGCCGCATGAAGGTGTAGCGCTGGGTGGTATCGGCCCAGAAACGGCGGATGGCCTCGTCGATATTGCCCGCGAACGCCAGTTGCGTGCCGGCGGGCAGGTAATCGAACAGGGTGGCGCTTTCCTCGAAGAACAGCGGCAGGTAGTACTCGATGCCGGCGGACGGCACGCCGTTGCCAATGTCCTTGTAGATCGGCGATTTGGTCGGATCTCCCTCGAACACCTCGCGCCAGCGGCCCCGGAAGGCGGTGCGGGCGGTTTCGTCGAGCGGGAACTCGCGCCCGGGCAGCAGGCGCACTTCCTTCACCGGGTACAGGCTGCGCTGGGTGTCGGGGTCGAAGGCGCGGATGGTCTCGATCTCATCCCCGAACAGGTCGATCCGGTACGGCAGGGCCGAGCCCATCGGGAAGAGGTCGATCAGCCCGCCCCGTACGCTGTACTCGCCGGGGCGCATGACCGCGCTGACGTGCTCGTAGCCGGCCAGTGTGAACTGGGCCTTGAGCGCGTTTTCGTCGAGTTTCTCGCCCTGCTTGAAGAAGAAGGTGTACGCGGCCAGGAAGGCCGGCGGCGCCAGCCGGTACAGCGCGGTGGAGGCGGGCACCAGCATCACGTCGCACTGGCCGGTCTGGATGTCGTGCAGCGTGGCCAGCCGCTCGGATACCAGGTCCTGGTGGGGCGAGAAGCTGTCGTAGGGCAGCGTTTCCCAGTCCGGCAGCAGCCGCACACGCAGTTCGGGCGCGAACCACGGGATTTCCTCGGCCAGGCGCTGGGCGTCGGTGGCGTTGGCGCACATCACTGCCAGCATCGGCAGGGCGCCCTTGTGTTGGCGCGCGTAGGCGGCTACCAGCAGGGCGTCGGCGGAGCCGGTCAGGCCGGCCACCGCGTGACGCATGCCGGGCTTGACCAGCGACAGGTTGGCGAAGGATGTGACAGCGTGGATGTCAGGCATTGGCAGCAAGGGCGATCGAAACGACAGCGCCCCGCCGGCAGCGCGGGCGGGGGTTGGCCATGATAGTCCGGCCCCGGAAGGGATCTCCGTGGCGGTGGACAAGGGCCGTATTATAGAATGCGCACCGGCCGGTCCGCCGCCCGTCTTATTCCTACTTCGCCCCGCTACCCTGTGTCTGCTCGCCGCTTCGCCCTGATTCCCTGTGCCGGTACCGGCAGCCGCGCCGGCGGCCACGTCGCCAAGCAATACCAGACCGTGGCCGGCCGCCCGATGATCTGGCACGCGCTGGCCGCCTTTTCCGCCTGTGAGCGCATCAGCGCCACCGCGCTGGTGCTGGCGCCGGACGATATGCCGCTGGAATCGCGCTTCGGCGCGGAGGCGTTCGCGGGGCTGCGCTTCGATACCGCCTTCGTGGGCGGCGACACGCGCCACGCCTCGGTGCTGGCCGGCCTGCATCACCTGGCCCAGCTCGGCGCCACGGACAGCGACTGGGTGCTCGTGCACGATGCCGCCCGCCCAGGACTGACGCCGGCCATGATCGACACGCTGATCCGCGCCGTGGAGGCCGACGACGAGGCCGATGCGGCCATCGGCGGCATTCTGGCGGTGCCGGTGCCCGATACGCTCAAGCGGGCGGACGAAGGCACCCAGGTTGGCGTGCGGATTGGCGCCACCGTGCCGCGCGAAGGGCTCTGGCAGGCCCAGACCCCGCAGATGTTCCGCGTAGGCGTGTTGCGCCAGGCGTTGCAGGAGGCGCTGGCCGCCGGCGCCGTGGTCACCGACGAGGCGAGCGCCATCGAGCGCCTGGGCCTGCATCCGCGCCTGGTCAACGGCTCGCTGCGCAATTTCAAGGTCACCTACCCCGAGGATTTCGCGCTGGCGGACATCCTGCTCGCGCCGGCAGCCCCGCTGGCTGACCGTTAAGCATTTTTCAGAGGAGTCGCATTGAATCCGTTCGATATCCGCATTGGCCAGGGCTATGACGTGCACGCCCTGGTGCCGGGCCGCAAGCTGATCCTGGGTGGCGTGGACATTCCGCATGACCGTGGCCTGCTCGGCCATTCCGATGCCGACGCGCTGCTGCACGCCGTGACCGACGCGCTGTTCGGTGCCGCCGCATTGGGCGACATCGGCCGGCATTTTCCCGACACGGACCCGAATTTCGCCGGTGCCGACAGTCGCGTGCTGTTGCGCGAGGCGGCCCGGCGGGTGCGCGAGGCCGGTTACGAGATCGGCAACGTGGATGCCACGGTCATCGCACAAAAGCCAAAACTGGCGCCGCATATCGGCGGCATGGTGGCGAATCTCGCGGAAGACCTCGGCCTGCCCGTCACGCGTTGCAACGTGAAGGCGAAGACCAATGAGAAGCTGGGGTTCGAAGGGCGCGAAGAGGGCATCGTCGCGCAGGCCGCGGTGCTGATCTACCGCAAGGCTGGCGACGTCCAGGATTGAAGCAACTGCGCGATCAGACAGTCAGACCGGGGGTGGCGACGGTAGCGGCGCTTCCTCGGGCAGGATCGCGAAGGTGTAGTCGTTCAGGCGCGCCATGGCGCCGCTGCGTGCGCCGGCTTCGGTCCGTTTCTGGAAGCCCATCTGCTGGCACAGTTTGTTGGCGGAGGCCATCTCGGGCATGGTCCGCACCACCAGCGCACTGGCGCCGATATCGCGCGCCCGCTGGATGCAGATCTGCATCAGCCGATGTCCCAGCCCCTGGCCACGCGCCTGCGGGCTGACCGACAGCAGCCGTGCCTCGGGCTGCGTCAGCGTCACGGTGCTGTCGTCCAGGGCGGGCAGCGTGGCGCCCGGATGGCAGAACAGCACGGCACCGCTGATGCCGTGGTCGCTCTCGGCGACCCACCATTCCATGTCGGGATTGTCCTTTGCGGCCAGCACGGACTGCATGCCGCGCTGGAACGATGCGCGGCAATCTTCCATGATCGCAAGCTCATACTGCCCATAGGCTTGCTGCGTGACCGCTGCGATGTCGCCCCAGTCGTACGCCGCCGCCAGGCGGAAGCGAAAACGGGGGGAGGTATGCGAAGGCAAGGTACTCATGGCCTCTGTATCCGTGTCCTTGCGTGGATTGTAGGCCGGTCGCGGCACAAGTGCATGGTTCCCGATCGCCCGTTTGCGTGTCAGACAACATGCCGCCCAGCGTATTGACATCGTCTTGACATCAGGCTTTCGCGCTGGGGCGAAAAAAACCTGCCGCCCCTTGCGGTGGCGGCAGGTTTTCCTGACCAGGCGGGCAATGCCTGCCCGGCAAGCCTTATTCTGCGGCGATCACGTTGGCGGCAGCCCCGATCACGGCGGCGATGCGGCCCACGTCGCGCAGTTGCTGCGCGCTCATGCCTTGCTCGGTCTTCAGCAACTGATAGTGCGACTTCACGCAGAAGTGGCACTTGCCGATGATCGACGCGGCCAGTGCGTACATCTCGAAGCGGCGCTTGTCCACGCCACCATGGGTAGCGTAGGCGTTCATGCGCAGTCCGGCGGGCTGGCTCGACAGGTCCGGGTCCTCGGCCATCTCGATGTACGGATACCAGACATTGTTCATGCCCATCAGCGCGGCAGCCGTCTGCGCAGCGGTGACTTCCTCCGGCGACAGCACGTTCGCATTGCGGATGGCATCGACGATGATCTTGCTCTTGGCGGCGAAGGCGGCGGCGAGTGCCACGCCCACGGCGTCATTGCCTTCCAGCGACGAGCGCGCGATCGTGCCATCCACATTCAGGCGGATGTCCTTCGCGTAGTCGGGAATGAGGTTCTTAATCGTGCTGAGGAATTCCATTTATTTCTCCTATCGTCCAGGGCTCAAAAAACCCGCATTTGCGGGCTTTGACGCGGAAGCGCCGGTTTGGCCACTTCCGCGCGCGCCGGTCCGCCCGGGGAGGGCGGTTGGCAGGTCAAACAAATTACAGCGTGGCGCCGCCGACAGCGCGGTTGCACGGGCACAGCTCGTCCGTTTGCAGGCCGTCCAGAATACGCAGGACTTCGTCCGGGCTACGGCCGACGTTCAGGTTGTTCACCGACACGTGTTGGATCACGTTGTCCGGATCGACGATGAACGTAGCGCGCAGGGCCACGCCGGCAGCCTTGTCACGCACGCCCAGCTGGTCCACCAGCGAGCCGGTCACGTCGGCGAATTGCCACTGGTTCAGCTTGTTCAGGTCCTTGTGTTCGCGGCGCCATGCCAGCTTCACGAACTCGTTGTCGGTCGAGCCGCCCAGCACGATCGCGTCGCGATCAGCGAAGTCGTCGTTCAGCTTGGCGAAGGCGACGATTTCGGTCGGGCACACGAAGGTGAAGTCCTTCGGGTAGAAGTAGATGATCTTCCACTTGCCTTCGAAGGACTTCTCGGTGATGTCTTCGAAAGCCGACTGGCCATTCTCTTCGTGGTTGTTGAAACCCGGCTTCACGCCAACGATTTGGAACGATTCGATCTTGTCACCAACGGTCTTCATCAACTTCTCCTGATACGGTTGAACAGAGTAACGCACGCGACACGCCGGGCGGGGTGGGGCAGCACGGGGCTGCAGAACGCCACGATACGGCATCGCAACAAAGCCAGATTATGACCTGTCCGATACGCGCAGGGCCAATTGATTGTCTCAAAGAGACCGATAGGCATCGGCCTTTCCCTGCACGGCGCGCGCCAAAGACGAACGCTGAGTATGCCATGTGCGGACGCACATGACGAAAGCCGCCACAAAAGTTTCATCTTGTGGCGGCGATCGGGTCGGGGCCGCATCAGGCCACGCGTATCAGGCGGTGCGCAGGGCGCCCTGCAGGCGGCGGGTGCGGAAGATGACCAGCGTGGCCACCAGGCCACAGGCGGCGGCGAACGTCAGCCACAGGCCCGGCGCGGCCTTGTTGCCGGTTTCGTGGATCAGGTAGGTGGCGATGGCGGGCGTGAAGCCGCCGAACAGCGCCGTGGCCAGGCTGTAGGCGAGCGAGAAGCCCGCCGTGCGCACCGCCGGCGGCATGATCTCGGCCAGCGTGACGACCATCGCGCCGTTGTAGCTGCCGTACAGGAAGGAGAGCCACAGCTCCACCATCAGCAGGCGGCCGAAGGACGGCTCGGCCACCAGCCAGGACACGGCCGGGTAGGCGGTCAGCAGGGTGGCGATGGTGAAGATCACCAGCAGCGGCTTGCGTCCCACGCGGTCGGAGACGGCGCCCATCAGCGGCAGCCAGATGAAGTTGGAAAGGCCGACGCACATCGTCACGATGAGGTTGTCCACGTCGCCGAGCTTGAGCACGGTCTTGCCGAAGGTGGGCGTGTAGGCGGTGATCATGTAGAACGACACCGTGGTCATCACCACCATCATGCAGCCCGCGAGGATGATGCCCCAGTTGTCGAGCATCGAGCGGTAGATCTCGCGCATGGTCGGCTGGTGCTTGCGGGTGCGGAAGGCTTCGGTTTCCTCCAGCGAGCGCCGGATCATGAACAGGAATGGCACGATCAGGCAGCCGATCAGGAACGGCACGCGCCAGCCCCAGCTATCCATCTGTTCCGGCGCCAGCGTGGCGTGCAGGATCACACCCATTAGCCCGGCAAAGATCACCGCCACCTGCTGGCTGGCCGACTGCCACGCCACATAGAAGCCTTTCTGGCCCGGCTTGGCGATCTCGGACAGGTAGACCGATACCCCGCCCAGCTCCACGCCGGCCGAGAACCCTTGCAGCAGCCGGCCCGCCAGCACCAGCAGCGGCGCGGCCACCCCGATCGAGGCATAGCCGGGCACCAGCGCAATCAGCAGCGTGCCCATCGCCATCAGGATCAGCGTGAGAATCAGGCCCTTGCGGCGGCCATGGTGGTCGATATAGGCGCCGAGAATGATGGCGCCGAGCGGACGCATCAGGAAGCCGGCGCCGAAGGTGGCCAGCGAGAGCATCAGCGAGGCGAATTCGTTGCCGCTGGGGAAGAACGTACGGGCGATGGCGGCGGCGTAGAAGCCGTACACCATGAAATCGTACATTTCGAGGAAGTTGCCGCTGACGACGCGGAACACGGTACGGGCGCCGTGCTGGGAAGCCGGCGCGGAGGCGGTGCTGGACATGGCTGTCTCTCGGTCAGCGCCGGTGCGGCCGGCGACATGTTGTGGGATCGCAATGGCCGCCAGTGTGCGCCGCGGGGCTGTCAATGCCCTGTCAACCGCCTTTCAATCTGCTATCAAATGCTGTCGAAAACCTGTCAGTGCCCGCGCGGGGTGGCGCCTCATGCGCGCCGGAAGCAGGCGCGCACCACCAGCCCGGACTTGGGTGGCGGCCGATTGGCGAGCACCAGCCGCCCGCCGTTGCGCTGGAGGATGCGGTTGACGATGGACATGCCCAGCCCCGCGCCCTTGGCCTCGCTGCGCGCGCTGTCGAGCCGGTAGAACGGCCGGGTCAGCAGCGAGAGCTGCGCATCGGGCACGCCCGGACCGTTGTCGGCCACGGTCAGCACGGCGTCCTTGTCATCGAGCCGGGTGGAGATCTCCACCTCGGCCATGCCGCTTTCCTCGTCCTTGGCGTAGCGGCGCGCGTTCTCGACCAGGTTGTCCAGGATGCGCTGGATCTCCATGCGGTTGGCCACCGCCATGACCGGGCCGTTGGCGCGCACGTGCACGCGCACGTCGTCGTGCGCGGCATAGACGCCCACGGCGTCCTGGACCAGCGCGGAGAGATCCACCGGCTCCACCATTTCCTGGCCGGGCCGGGCGTAGTTGAGGAACTGGCCGATGATGGCGTCCATCTGCTCGATGTCGGCGATCATGGCGTCGCGCGTGATGTTGTCCACCGGCGACATCTCGGTCTCGAGCCGCAGCCGGGTGAGCGGGGTGCGCAGGTCGTGGGAGATGCCGGCCAGCATGACCACGCGGTCGTCGTCGAGCTGGCGCAGGTCGCGCACCATCTGGTTGAAGCTCCGGTTGGCCTGGGCTACCTCGCTGGCGCCATGCTCGCGCAGCGGCGGCGGGTCGCCGCCCGTGCCGATCTGGCGCGCCGCGTTGGCCAGCCGCTTGAGCGGGTAGTTCACACGTGCCGTGATAAAGGCCGCGCCGATGATCGACAGCAGCAGCGCGGCGATACTCCACCACAGCCACTGGATGCCCGGCACGCGCTCGAAGCGCTCCGGGCTGATGGCGACCCAGTAATCGTCCCCCTCGATCTCGAAGCTGACCCACACGCCCGGAATGTCATTGACGGTGGTGGCGAGCACGGTGTCCTCGCCCAGCCGCCCGCGAATCTCCTGCTGCACCAGCTGGGTCAGGAACGGGTTGGCCGTGGGCGCGGCGAAGTCGTCGTCCTTCTCGCGCGGATAGACCTTGATGCCTTCGTTCTGCACGAGGTCGAGCAGCAGGAAGCGCCGCCGCGCCGGGTCGGAATAGAGCAGGGCCGCGCGCGTGAGCTTGACCACGCTGACCACCTGCATGGCGATCTGCTGGGCGCGCGGTGCGCGTTCGAAGAGCCGGTAGCTCTGGAACCAGATACCCAGCGAGATCGCCAGCAACAGGGCGATCAGCATGAAGGTGCGCCAGAACAGCGAACCAAAGAACCGCGTTGCGGTACGGCCGAGAGCGGTCGCCACGATGCTGACTGCGGACGAACCGGGACTACTTCACGCCATCGGGAATGAAGACGTAGCCCAGGCCCCAGACCGTCTGGATGAAGCGGGGGTTGCCCGGGTCCGGTTCGATGAGCTTGCGCAGGCGCGAGATCTGCACGTCCAGGCTGCGGTCGAACACTTCGTATTCGCGGCCGCGGGCCATTTCCATGAGCTTCTCGCGCGAGAGCGGCTGGCGCGGATGCCGCGCGAACACCTTGAGCACCGAGAATTCGCCCGTGGTGAGCGTGATTTCCTCGTCGTTCTTGGTCAGCGTGCGGGTGGCCAGGTTCAGCACGAAATCGCCGAAGGCGAAGGTTTCGGGCGTCTCGGACGGGGCGCCCGGTACCTCAGCGGGACCCTTGCGGCGCAGCACGGCGTGAATGCGCGCGATCAGCTCGCGCGGGTTGAAAGGCTTGGGCAGGTAGTCATCGGCGCCCATTTCCAGGCCGACGATGCGATCGACGTCCTCGCCCTTGGCGGTCAGCATGATGATCGGGGTCTGATCGTTGGCACCGCGCAGGCGGCGGCAGATGGACAGGCCATCCTCGCCCGGCATCATCAGGTCCAGCACCAGCAGGTCAAACCGCTCGCGCAGCCAGAGCTTGTTCATGGCGGTGGCGTTTTCCGCCACCAGTACCGTGAACCCCTGCTCGCCAAGGTAGCGGCGCAGCAGGTCGCGCAATCGCGGGTCGTCGTCCACGACGAGAATCTTGTGGCTGGTATTTTCCATGGCGGTATCTTAGCGACTTACGCTTTCGCTCAAAATGGCTTAACAAAACGTTACATACTTTACCCTGTGGTATGGCGGCGTGCATCTTTTGTGCAATTACACTCCGCAAACCGTAGCCCGACGCCGATTTGGCGCGACGGGCATTCACGGTGACCAAGGGGCGTCCCATCTCTCTGACGAAGGCGTTGGCATAGTGCCTGCGTCGTCCTCCACGCGGATGTGCGACCACGGTCAAGACCGCCATTATCCAATGAAAGTGAAGCAAAACCGGCACGGACAAACCCTGCAACGCACGGCGTGCGTGCGGGCGGCTTGCCATGCCGGCGCGGCCATGCTCATCGTACTGCTGCCGGCGCTCGCGCAGGCGCAGTCGGCGGGCATGGCCCAGTTACTCCGCCCTGCCCAGCCGGGCCACGCCAGCGGTGGCGCACCTACCCCCGCCGTGCCGGGCAAGCCGGGCGGCGGTGAGCGCCTGGACCAGCGCGAGGCCCGCACCCGCGCCGAAAAGTACCGCACGGAGCGCGACATGGCCGACCGCGCCGGCCGCCAGGGCCCACCGGGCGGGCATCCCAAACTCTCGCCCGACGAGCGCAAGACGCTGCGCAAGAATCTCCAGGATCTCGGCCGCGAGATGTACGAAGGCGGCTGACCGCCCTCCCTATCAGTCCTGCGGTCGGAAATGTCGCAGGAAATCCACGAATACCTCGGCCGCCAGCTGCGCATCTTCCACGGTGATGGTTTCCAGCGGGTTGTGGCTGATGCCGCCATTGCCGCAGCGCACGAACAGCATCGCCACGTCAGTCATGCGTTGCATCATCATCGCGTCATGCCCGGCGCCGGACGGCAGCTCGAACGCCTCCAGACCGCGCTTGCGCAGCACCGCGCCGAACTGATCCATCAGCCAGCGCGCGCACGGCGCGTTGTTCACCGGCGTCACTCGTTCGACGGTGGCGGTCAGGCCACGGCGCGCCGCGATCCGCTCGATGCCCATCACGATGTCGGTGATGGCGGCTTCGCGGATGCCGTCCTCGCCGGCGCGGATGTCCATCGAGAACACGCACGCGGCCGGAATCACATTGCTGGAGCCGTTCGGCACCTGAAGCTGGCCCACCGTGCCGACCAGCGTCGGCACCTGCGCGCAGCGCGACTCCACCAGCAGGATCATCTCGGCGGCGCCGGTGGCGGCGTCGCGCCGCATGTCCATCGGCGTGGTGCCGGCGTGGCTGGCCAGCCCCTCCACCCGCACCTGGAAGCGGCTGCTGCCTGCGATCTGCGTGACGATGCCGAGCGCCAGGTCGCGGTTCAGCAGCACCGGGCCCTGTTCGATATGCACTTCGACGAACCCTGCCAGCGTGGCCGGATCGACCGCCGCGGCGCGCAGGGCGTCCAGGCTGCCGGCGCCGGGCAGGCCGGACTGGGCCAGCGCCTCGCGCATGGTCACCCCGTCCGGGTCCGCGCGGTCCAGCAGGGCCGGGTCGAAGCGGCCCGCCAGCACGCTGCTGGCCAGGAAGCTGGTCTTGAAGCGCAGCCCTTCCTCCTCGGCGAAGCCGACGATCTCGAAGTGATACGGCAGCCGGATGCCCGCCGCATGGAGTGCGCCCACCACCGCAATCGGCAGCAGGATGCCCAGCCGCCCGTCATACCGCCCGCCGTTGCGCACGGTGTCGAAATGAGAGCCGGTCATCAGCACCTTCGGCGCAGCCACGGCCGGATCGGCGGCATACCGCCCAATCACATTGCCGATGGCGTCCACGCGCACCGCCATGCCGGCTTCCTCCATCCACTGCACCAGTTGCGCCTGTGCCCGGCGATGCGCCGGCGTAAGGAACGCGCAGGTCAGCCCGTCCTCCATGTCGGAGTGGGCGGCGAGCGCGGCGGCGCGGTCGAGGATGGATTGGCCGAGCGAGGCGAGTACGGTAGTCATGGTGCGGATCGGGGTCGGGTCGGGATCAGTTCGGTTCGATTCGGTTCGGTTCGATTCGGTTCGATGGCGGTCAGCGGTTGCGCAGCCAGGTCTTCCAGGCGATCCACAGCATGCGCATCGGCGTCAGGGCGATGCGCTGCGTCAGCACCTGGAACTGGCTGGCCTCGATCTCGTCGAGCTGGGCATGGGAGATGGCGGCCATCACCAGCGCGGCGCGCTGGGCGCGGCGGTCCTGGCGCGGCAGTAGCGCCAGCGCCTCGCGGTACAGCGTGCGGGCCACCTCGGCCTGCTCGCGCATCAGGGCCACGAAGCGTTCGGAGTAGCGCGATTGCAGGATGTCGGCCGCTGGTACCTCGTGGCGCTGGAGCGTGTCCACCGGCAGGTAGATGCGGCCCTGGCGGGCATCCTCGCCCACATCACGGACGATGGTCGCGCGCTGCATCGACAGGCCCAGCTGGCGGGCGAAGTCCAGCGTGCGCGGATCGGAAAACCCCAGCACCCGGGCCGACAGCACACCCATGGCACCGCCCGCGCACTGGCAGTAGCGTTTCAAACCGGCTTCGTCGAGGTAGCGGGTCTGGGTCAGATCCATTTCCATGCCGTCCAGCATTTCAGAAAATTCGGATTGCGGCAGGCCGCACGGCGCAATATGGGGCTGCAGGGCCTGCGTGACCGGATGTGACGGTTGACCGTCATAGAGGCGGCGCAGTTCGCCGCGCCACCAGTCCAGCCGCTGGTGGGCTACGCCGGCGTCGTGGCTCTCGTCGATGATGGCCTCCAGCTCGCGGCGGAAGGCGTACAGCGCCGTGATGGCGCGGCGGCGTTCGGTCGGGAGGAACAGGAAGCTGTAGTAGGGGAGGGAGCCGCCCGGGGCGGCCTTGTCCTGGCAATACTGATCGGGCGTCACGCCAATCTCTTTTTAATGCGGTCTGTGGGGCGATACGGACCGGCGCAGCGGGTCCGCGAAAGCGGCAAATTGTAACATCGCCCCCCGTCCACCCCGTGTCCGCCATTCGCGCCAAGTTTCGGCCCATTCGTCGCCCGGCGTTTGACGCACTCGGAGCCGCTCGTTATATTACTGACCGGCCAGTTATTAATTCCCCGGCAGGCACCCGCAGAAGGGTCCGCCGCGAGACGCTTTCCCCAATTGGCTGTTCCCCCGCACTCTCCAGCTTGTTCCGACGTTCCACCGACTCAAGACGCTTAACCCATGCCAGTGCCTTATGCCAGGCCGGATGTTGCGGCCGCCGACGTTGATGTTTCCCCGATGCCCGCCCGGACCCGCCGGACGCCGATGGTCGCCCTGCTGACCGTGGCGACGCTGGCGATCCTGGCCGGGCTGTCCGGCTGCGGGAAGAAGGCGGAGCCGGTGGAGGCCGTGCGGCCCGTGCGGCTGCTGCAATTGCATTCGGGTGCCGGGAAGACCGCATTCGAGTTTTCGGGCGAGGTACGGCCGCGCGTGGAGTCGCGCCTGGGCTTCCGGGTGCCCGGCAAGATTTCGGCCCGTCTGGTGGACGTAGGCGCCAGCGTCAGGAAGGGCCAGCCGCTGGCCCGCCTGGACCCGACCGACTTGGCGCTGGCCGAAGCCTCGGCGCGTGCCCAGTTCGATGCCGCCAAGACCGACCGCGATCTGGCCGACTCCGACCTGAAGCGCTACAAGGAGCTGGCCGCCAAGAATTTCATCAGTGCCGCCGAGCTGCACCGGCGCCAGGCCACCTACGATTCCGCCGCCTCGCGGCTGGAGCAGGCGCAGGCCAATCTCCGCAACCAGAGCAACCAGACCGGCTACGCCGTGCTCGCCGCCGATGCGGACGGCGTGGTGACGGCCGTCGATGCCGAGGTCGGCCAGGTGGTCACGGCGGGGCAGTCGGTGATCCGCGTGGCGCAGATCGCCGAGAAGGAGGTCGCCATCGGCCTCCCCGAGGATCAGGTGGACATGCTGCGCGGCATCTCCGACGTCACCGTGCGCACCTGGGCCGAGCCGGACCGCGCGCTGCCGGGCCGCGTGCGCGAGATCTCCGGCGCCGCCGATCCGGTCACCCGTACCTACCCGACGCGCGTCAGCGTGCCCAATCCGCCCGCCGACCTGCGCTTCGGCATGACCGCCGTGGTCACCTTTACCCGCACCGGCGAGTCCGCCGCCATCCGCATCCCGCTGACCGCGCTGCTGCAGGACCGCGGCACCAATCAGGTGTGGATCTACCAGGGCGCAGCCAGTGGCGGCACGGGCACGGTCAAGCCGGTGCCGGTGACGCTGGGCGACCCGCAAGGCAATGAAATCGAGGTGCGCCAGGGGCTGGCGCCGGGCCAGACCATCGTCACGGCCGGCGTGCACCTGCTGCAGCCGGGCCAGAAGGTCAAGCCGATGCAGAGCGCCACGTCCGCCCAGCCGGCCCAGCCGGCCCAGCCGGCCTCCAATCCGGGCGCCGCCGCCGGCAGCAAGGGCTGATCGATGGAACACTCGCGCTTCAACCTGTCGCGCTGGGCGCTCGAGCACCAGCCGCTGACCCGCTACCTGCTGGTGGTGCTGCTGATCGGCGGCCTGCTGGCCTTCTTCCAGCTTGGTCAGGACGAAGACCCCCCGTTCACCTTCCGCGTGATGGTGGTGCAGGCCTTCTGGCCCGGCGCCACGGCCGAGCAGATCGCGGTGCAGGTGACCGACAAGATCGAACGGCAGCTCCAGGAAGTGCCGTACGCCGACAAGATCCGCAGCTTCTCCAAGCCGGGCGAGACCACGGTGATCTTCCAGCTGGCCGATAACTCGCCCGCCAAGGACACCGCGCAGATCTGGTACACGGTGCGCAAGAAGATCGGGGACATCGCCCAGACCCTGCCGCAGGGCGTGCGCGGCCCGTTCTTCAACGATGAATTCGGCGATGTCTACGGCTCGATCTACGCGCTCTCGGCGGACGGCTTCAACTACAAGGAGCTGCGCGAGTACGCCGACCTCGTCCGCCAGGCGCTGCTGCGCGTGCCCGCCGTGGCCAAGGTCACGCTGCTGGGCCTGCAGGACGAGAAGCTCTATATCGAGTTCAACCAGACGCGCTTCGCGCAGCTTGGGCTCGACATCAACGCCATCGCCAACCAGATCTCGGAGCAGAACAATCCCACCGGGAGTGGCGTGATGGTCACCCCGACCGACAACCTCCAGGTCCGCGTGACCGGCCAGCTTGGCGATGTGCAGGACCTGGAGAGTCTGGTGCTGCGCGGGCCCAACGGCATCGCCAATATCCGGCTGGGCGACATCGCCCACGTCTATCGCGGCTATATCGACCCGCCCGCCAGCCGCATGCGCTTCAACGGCAAGGATGTGATCGGGCTCGGCATCTCGATGGAGAAGGGCGGCGACATCATCGCGCTGGGCCAGGAACTGCGCCGCGTGACCGACGGCCTGCGCGGCCAGTTGCCGATGGGCATCGAGATGGAGCAGGTGCAGGACCAGCCGCAGGCGGTCAAGCGCTCGGTGGGCGAGTTCGTGCACGTGCTGATCGAGGCCGTGGTGATCGTGCTGGCGGTCAGCTTCATCGCGCTGGGGCTGCACACCAGGCCGCTGCGGCTCGACGTGCGCCCCGGGCTGGTGGTGGCGCTGACCATTCCGCTGGTGCTGGCCGTGACGTTCCTGTTCATGAACATCTTCGGCATCGGCCTGCACAAGATCTCGCTCGGGGCGCTGATCGTGGCGCTCGGGCTGCTGGTGGACGACGCGATCATCGCCGTCGAAATGATGGTCCGCAAGCTGGAGGAAGGCTTCTCCAAGATGGAGGCGGCCACTTTCGCCTACACCTCCACGGCCATGCCGATGCTGACCGGCACGCTGATCACGGCGGCCGGCTTCCTGCCGGTGGGGCTGGCCAAGTCCACCGTGGGCGAGTACACCTTCGCGATCTTCGCCGTGACGGCGCTGGCGCTGGTGCTGTCGTGGCTGGCGGCGGTGTACTTCACGCCCTACCTCGGCTATCTGCTGCTCAAGACCCGCGCCAGCGACGGCGGCCATCACGAGGTGTTCGACACGCCGTTCTACGCGCGCTTCCGGCATCTGGTGAATTGGTGCGTGACGTGGCGCAAGACCGTGATCGCCGTCACGCTGGTCAGCTTCGCGCTGGGCCTGTGGGCGTTCAAGTTCGTCGAGAAGCAGTTTTTCCCGGATTCGAGCCGGCCCGAGCTGATGGTGGAGTTGTGGATGCCCGAGGGCACCAGCTTCGCGCAGATGGAGGGCGAGGCCAAGCGCTTCGAGACCGCCATGCGCCGCGACAAGGCCGTGGATAGCCTGACCACCTTCGTCGGCGTCGGCGCGCCGCGCTTCTACCTGCCGCTGGACCAGATCTTCCCGCAGAGCAACGTGGCGCAGGTGATTGTGATGCCGGTCAGCGTGGAGGCGCGCGACGCGCTGCGCAAGCGCGTGATGGAGGTGCTGGCCACCCAGTTCCCGCAGCTGCGCGGCCGCGTGAAGCTGCTGCCGAACGGACCGCCGGTGGCGTACCCGGTGCAGTTCCGCGTGATCGGGCCCGAGGCCGCCGGCGTGCGCAAAATTGCCGATCAGGTCCGGGCGATCATGGCCGCCAATCCGAACACGGTGGGCGTGAACGACAACTGGAACGAGAACGTCAAGATGCTGCGCCTGGAGATCGACCAGGACAAGGCGCGCGCGCTGGGCGTGACCACCAACGCCATCGCCCGTGCCACGCAGGCCGTGCTGACCGGCGTGCCGGTGGGCCAGTATCGCGACGCCGACAAGCTGATCGACATCATCATGCGCACGCCGAAGAACGAGCGCGACGCGATGTCCGACATGGCCAACGTGCTGGTGCCGACCAACACAGGCCGCGCGGTGCCGCTGACGCAGGTGGCGCGCGTGACGCTGAAGTCCGAGCCGGGCGTGATCTGGCGCGAGAACCGCGACTTCGGCATCACCGTGCAGGCCGATGTGGTGGATGGCATCCAGGGTCCGACCGTGACCGCGCAGATCAACCCGCAGCTCAACAAGCTGCGCGCGAACCTGCCGCCGGGCTACCTGATCACCGTGGCCGGGGCCGAGGAGGAGAGCGGCAAGGCGGGGGCGTCCATCGCCGCGCAACTGCCGCTGTGCATCTTCCTGATCTTCACGCTGCTGATGCTGCAGCTCCACAGCTTCTCGCGTTCGGTGATGGTGTTCCTGACCGGCCCGCTCGGGCTGATCGGTGCCGCCGCCACGCTGCTGCTGCTGCGCGCGCCGATGGGGTTTGTCGCCCAGCTTGGCATTACGGCGCTGCTGGGCATGATCATCCGCAACTCGGTGATCCTGGTGGACCAGATCGAGCAGGACATCAGCGCCGGGGTGCCGCCGTGGCAGGCCATTGTCGAGTCAGCGGTGCGCCGGTTCCGGCCGATCATCCTGACCGCCGCAGCGGCCGTGCTGGCGATGATCCCGCTCTCGCGCTCGACATTCTGGGGGCCGATGGCGGCCGCCATCATGGGCGGGCTGATCATCGCCACGGTGCTGACGCTGCTGTTCCTGCCGGCGCTGTACGCAGCGTGGTTCCGCGTGAAGCCGCCCGAGGGCGGCAGCGGGGTGATGGCGGGGTGATGGCAGGGTGATGGCAGGGTGATGGCAGGGTAGGCGGGGTGATCCCCGGGGGAGAAGAAAAAGCGCCGGTTACGACTGGCGCTTTTTCATTTGGGCGGTCAGCCGCACGATGTCCACCGCGATCTGCGCTGCGCGGCGGGGATCGGCGGCCACGGGTTTGCCGGTGCGGGGATCCTTCACCGACGGCATGCGGGCCATTTCCCGCAGCAGGTCGGCCAGCAGCGTCATGTCCTGCACCAGCGGCGCGCGCGGGTCGCCCGGCGGCAGCGTGATGCGGACCAGTTCGGACACGGCCTGATCGAGCGCCGGGGCGTGCACGGTCCGGCTGCGGTCGTCCGCTTCCTCGGGCGTCATCCGGCCGGCCTTGGTTGCCGCATTGTCGGCCTGCATGGCCTGGAAGGCGGTCGTGAAGGTCTTGTGGGCGCGCTCGATCTGGCGGGAAGCGGCCAGGCTGTCGCGCATGGCCTGGGGCACGCGCGGTGCCAGCGCGGCGGTACCCACCACCAGCACGGCGGCAACGGCTGCCGCCATGGCCAGGCCGCGCCGCAGCTTGCTGGCGTAGCTGGCGCGGTCCAGCCGCACCGGCAGGCATAGCGCGATCAGCGCGCCGCCGATCAGGCCGCCCACGTGCCCGGCGTTGTCCACGCGGGTTGACAGGAAGCCCTGCACCAGCGAATAGCCGATCATCACCGCGGCGTCCGTCGTCAGTTGCCGATGGATGCCCTCGGGCAGCAGCCGGCGATGCCGCAGCACCCCCGCCAGCAGCGCGCCGCCCACGCCGAACACGGCGCCCGACGCTCCGACCGACACCGCCGTCTGCGCCCCGAAATGCAGGCTCAGCGCGCTACCGGCCAGCCCCGCGCCGAGATAGATCAGCAGGAAGCCGCGCGTGCCGTAGAACCGCTCCACATGCTTGCCGAGCAGGAACAGCACCAGCATGTTGGCGCCGATGTGCCGGAGGCTGCTGTGCAGGAAGGTAGCCGTCAGCAACCGCCACCACTGGCCCTCCTGCACCAGCACGGCGGCGTTGCCGCCCCAGTCGACGAGCTTGGCGGGCGCTGTGGCGTCGAGCGTGGCGCCGTGCGTGAGCGTGAAAAGCCAGATCCCCACGTTGAGGGCGATCATCGCGTACAGGCCCCAGGTGTGCGGCAGTGCCTGCATCTCGGCCCGGAAGGCTTGGTCGGCCGCCAGCGCGTTATCGACTGCGACGCCCGCCGTACGCATGTGATGGGTGACCAGCGCCTGGGCGAGCTGCTGGTCTGCCTCGCGCATCAGGGCCAGCCGGATCGTGAACGCCGCCGGGGTCCGTTTCCGGGCGCCCGGCACGGGCTTGGGAAAGACCTCGATCACAGGACCGCCGCGCAGGTTGCGCACCGCCACAGCGGCAATCTCGGCCCAGCGCAGGTGGGGGCGGCGGCGCGGGAAGGACGTCGAGCCGATGCCGCCGGCGTCCACCGTCAACAGCGGCTTGCGCAGCGGCGCGTGCCGGCCCCAGGACCATTCGAACAGGATCAGCACGCCGAAGAAGCCGGCGCCGACGACGATCAGGCTGGTCTTGCCGTGCGAGAACAGCAGGAGCAGCGTCCCCAGCCCGCCGAAGCAGAGCCAGAGCAAGGCGCGCACGAGCAGCGCGGACCCGAATCGGCGCACATGGAACGCGCCGCTGCGGCGCGAGCCGATGGCCGGCGCGCGCATGAATAGCGATGTCTGCATGGTTCTTCCCGACAAGACGATGTCATCGCGTCATCTCGCTGGCCCCGGTGCGGCAGGGCCACGGCGCGCGTCACGCGACGATATGCGGTCGTCCGTCGGGAAGCATCTCCCCCGTCGGGAGGGTTGCGGCCCTAGTCGGCCAGTTCGAAGACCACGTCCTGCGCGCCCTCCCAGAGCACCTTGGTGCCGAGCGCCCGGAGGTTCTCCCGGCCTTCGACGATGGTCAGAAAGTGGTTGCCGGCCAGCTGGCCCATCTTGCTGGCGAAGCAGCAGCTGCCGTAGGCCAGGATGATCTCGGTTTCGCTGTAGCCGCCCGGGTAGAACAGGATGTCGCCCACGGACGGGTGGCTGGTGTGGTTTTCGAAGCCAACGCCCAGCTTGAATTCGCCGAGCGGAATCCAGCAGCCTTCGCCGCTCCAGCGCACGTGGATCAGCTTCTGCCGGTAGGGCAGCAGCTTCAGGAAGGCGGCCACGGTCTCGGGGGCGTCCGCGTGGGTGTCGGCCAGGAAGGTCTGGCCGGCGGCGGTGATGCGGAGTCGGGGCATGGCTATATCTATATAGAGGGGTCGATGGGGGCCGAGTCAGGCCAGCGCCGTCATCAGCGTCTCCGCCACGGCGATCAGGCTGCGGTCGCTGCCCTTCGGGCCGAGCAGGGAAATGCCGAGCGGCGCGCCGGCGCGGCCGGAGAGCGGCAGGCTCAGTTGCGGGAAGCCCGACAGCGGCGTCAGGCACAGCGAGTGGGCGGCGGCGGTGCGGTAGTCCTCCAGCGTCTCGCCGGCGGCGGTGCGCAGCGGGGCGATGTCCGGCATGGTCGGCAGCACCAGCACGCCGTCATGGCCGAGCAGGCGACCCAGGTGCGCGGTGAACTCGCGGCGCACCGCGCTCGACTGCTCGAACTGGGCTTGCGTGACCCCCTTGCTGAACGCGAAGCGCGCGGCCACGTCCGGGCCCATCTGCAGGCCGTAGTTCTCGATCAGCGCGCCATCGGCCTGCCAGGCTTCCCAGCCCTGCACGTAGCGGAAGGCCCAGTACAGGTCGGCCAGCGGCCGGTCGGCCACGTCCACCGGGGTGGCATGGCCCAGCACGGCCTCGATGCGCGCCACCGTGGGCGCCAGCGCGGCGCGAGCTTCGGGTGTCGGCAATTCGAACAAGTCCGATGCCAGCAGCAGGCGAGGCCGGGCCGGCAGCGGATCGGCATCCTTGCCGAACAGCACGTCCGCCACGCGGGCGAAGGTGCCTATGTCTCGGGCGAAGAAGCCGCAGGTATCGAGCGTCTCGCACAGCGGCATGCAGTGCTGGAGCGAGATACGGCCATGCGAGGGGCGGATGCCGAACAGGCCGCAGTGGCTGGCCGGGGCGCGCACCGAGCCGCCGGTGTCCGTGCCGAGCGCGAAGTCGCACAGCTTGTTGGACACCGCCGAGGCGGACCCCGACGACGAACCGCCCGTCACGCGATCGGGCGCGCCACCGTTGACTGGGCCGCCGTAGTGCGCGTTCTGGCCGTTCATCGAGAAGGCCAGCTCGTCCGTGTGCGACTTGCCGACGAACATCGCGCCGGCATCGAGCAGCTTCTGCACCGTGGGCGCGGTCACGCTCTTGATGCCGGAGCGGGCCAGCACGTGCGGATTGCCGCCGCCGGTGGGGTAGCCGGCCACGTCGAACAGGTCCTTGACGGCGAAGGTCAGCCCCCGCAGCGGGCCGATGGCCGCGTTGGGCACGGGCGCGTCGGGGTAGGGCATGAAGGCGCGGGCGGGATGGGTGGCCAGGGTCATGGCGTTCGGCTTCCTTCTTTTTCGGAGGATGGATGGAGTTTAGGCGGCGGCCGGCGAGGCAGCGGCGGTATTCGAAGGTTCGGAGCTATCGGCCACCAGCACGCAACTGACGCGGTGGCCGTTGCCCAGCGCCACGCTGCGCGGCACTTCGGCCAGGCAGGCGGGGCGGGCGTGCGCGCAGCGCGGGGCGAAGGTGCAGCCCGGCGGCAGCGCGGCCAGGTCAGGCGGGGCGCCGCCGATGGCCTGCAGCCGCTGGCCGCGATCCATGCCGTGCTGGCGGCTTTGCAGCAGCGCCATCGTGTACGGGTGGCGCGCCTCGCGCAGCAGCGTGCGGATCGGGCCTTCCTCGACGATGCGGCCGCCGTACATCACGGCCACGCGGTCGGCAATCTCCACAGCCGCACCCATGTCGTGCGTGACGAAGACGATGGAAAGGCCCAGCTCGCGTTGCAGCTCCCGCAGCAGGATCAGCACCTGGATCTGCACGGTGGCGTCCAGCGCCGTGGTGGGCTCATCGGCCAGCAGGATTTTCGGTTGGGCCGACAGCGCGAGCGCAATCATCGCCCGCTGCCGCATGCCGCCGGACATCTCGTGCGGATAGGCGGCCAGCCGCCGCTCGGGGCTGGGAATGCGCACCGCTTCCAGCGCCTTCAGCGCCAGCGCGCGGGCTTCGGCGGCGGACACCTTCTTGTGCGTCCGAATGCACTCGACGATCTGCTGGCCCACCGTGTACACCGGGTCCAGCGCCAGCAGCGGCTCCTGGAACACCATGGCGACGGTGCCGCCGCGCAGCCGGGCCAGCGCGCGCTTGTCCAGCGCGAGCACGTCCTGGCCATCGACATGGATCTGGCCGCCGATGCGCGTGCGGCGGGGCGGATGGAGGCGCATCAGCGCGCGCAGCGTCACGCTCTTGCCGGAACCGGATTCGCCGATCAGCGCCACGGCTTCGCCGGGGGCCACGTCGAGCGACACGCCGTTCACCGCGCGGATGGTCTTGCCGCCGCCGGCGAAGGTGACGTGGAGGTCCTTGACCGAGACGGCAGGGGAATGGGGGGCTGTCATAGGGGTCTCCCGCAGGTCAGGTGGGTCAGGGCGTGGCCGCGTGCAGGCCCGGCGTCATGCGCCGCAGCGGCAGCGAGTGGCCACCGTCGGGCATCGCCATCAGGCAAGACACGGGATGGCCGGCCAGTTCGTCGGCCAGCACGGGGGTGCGGCGCTCGCAGACCGGCTCGGCGCGGGCGCAGCGCGGATGGAAGCTGCATCCGGACGGCGGATTGATCGGGTTGGGCGGGTCGCCCGCCAGCGGCGCGGCCAGCGTGCGGTGGTCCGGGTCCATCGACGGCATCGACGCCAGCAGCGCGCGCGTGTACGGGTGCGAGGGATTGGCGTAGATCGACTCCGTATCGCCAATCTCCACCACCTTGCCCAGGTACATCACCATCACCCGGTCGCACAGGTAGCGGATGACGTTGAGGTCATGGCTGATGAAGACGTAGGTCAGGTCGAACTCGGCTTTGAGGTCGAGCAGCAGGTTCAGCACCTGGGCTTCCACGGATTTGTCGAGCGCGGACACCGCTTCGTCCAGGATCACCAGCCGGGGCCGCAGCGACAGCGCGCGGGCGATGTTCACCCGCTGGCGCTGTCCACCGGACAGTTCGTGCGGATAGCGCCCGGCAAATCGCGCCGGGTCCAGTCCCACGCGCTCCAGCAGGTAGCGCGCCCGCTCGGTGGCCTCCCGCGCCGGCACGCCATGCACGCGCGGCGTGAAGGCGATCGATTCCTCGATGGTCAGGCGCGGGTTCAGCGACGAGTAGCTGTCCTGGAACACCATCTGCACCTGGCTGCGGAACGCCTTCATCGGCAACTGGGGCGAGCCCACGCCCTGGGCGTCGAAGATCAGCTCGCCGCTGTCTTGCGCGGTGAGCTGCATCAGCAGCCGCGCGGTGGTGGACTTGCCGCAGCCGGACTCGCCGACCACGCCGAGGGTTTCGCCCTTGAGGACGTCGAAGCTGACGCCGTCCACGGCGCGGACCTCGCCGGCCTTGTGGAACGGGATGGCCGACTTGAGCGGGAAATGCTTGACGAGATCGCGCGCGATCACGAGTGGCTGGGCCGGGCCGCCGATGTCGCGGGCGTGGGCGGGTGCGGGCGCTGTGAGGAGGTCGCTCATGTTCATTCCTTGATTTCCATGGCCGAGCGGATGCCGTCGGCCAGCAGGTTGAACGAGATCGAGGTCAGGAAAATCATCGCGCCGGGCAGGGCGGCGACCCAGGGCTGGGTGTAGATGGCGGTGCGCAGCGTGTTGAGCATCAGGCCCCACTCGGGCTCGGGCGGCTTCACGCCGAGGCCGAGGAAGGAGAGCCCGGAGGCCAGGATCATCGACACCGAAATCAGACTCGTCGCATAGACGAAAATCGGCCCAAGTACGTTATTCAGCACATGGGCGCGCACGATGGTCAGCGAGCTAGCCCCGGAGGCGCGCGCCGCATCGACGAACTCGCGGTTGCGTACCTGCGTGGTCACGCTCTCCGCCACCCGCACGATCTGCGGTACGAAGACGATGGTCAGCGACAGCAGCGCGTTGCCCACCCCGGCGCCCAGCGTGCCGGACAGCGCGATGGCCAGCAGCACCGACGGAAAGGCGTAGAGGATGTCGGTGAGCCGCATGATGATGGTGTTGGTCCAGCCGCCCGCGTAGCCGGCGATGATGCCGAGTGCGCTTCCGATCACAAACGCCAGCAGCACCGGCGTGATGCCCATGAACAGCGAGAGCCGGCCGCCCAGCATCAGGCGCGAGAGCAGGTCGCGGCCCAGTTCGTCGGTGCCGAGCGGATAGCCAGCGGTGCCGATCGGCTTGAGCCGCTTGAGGATGGAGGACGCGTACGGGTCCGCCGGCATCAGCGCCGGGGCGAAGATCGCCAACACCACCAGGGCGATCAGGATCAGCGCGGCGGCCATCGCCAGCTTGTTGCGCAGCAGGCGGCGGCCCACGGTGGCCCAGTAGCCGGGCGAGCGCGCCACGGGCAGCGGCGCCACGGCCTTGTTCAGTGCGATCTGCATGGGGGCCTCCTTAATTGCGCTGGATGCGGGGGTCGAACAGCGTCTGCAGCGCGTCCACCAGCAGGTTGAGCAGGACAAAGAACACGGCCAGCACGAGGATCGTGCCCTGCAGCAGCGGGAAGTCGCGCTGGAAGATGGCCGAGTTCAGCAGGAAGCCGGTGCCGGGCCACGAGAACACGGTCTCGATCAGAATCGACCCGCCGAGCAGGTAGCCGAGCTGGAGGCCCATCACGGACAGCGCGGTCGGCGCCACGTTCTTGACCACGTGGCGGAACACGGCCACGTCCGACAGGCCCCGGGCGCGCAGGCCGACGATGAACTCGTTGGACAGGATCTCCGCCACCAGCGCCCGGATCGTGCGGGCGACGATGCCCATCGGGATCACCGACATCGTGATGGCCGGCAGCAGCATGTACTGGAAGTGCTCCCAGTCCCACGCCCAGTCCCCCGAGCCGCCCGGGCCGGCGCCGGTGGCGGGCAGCCAGCCGAGCAGCACCGAGAAGGCGATGACCAGCACCATGCCGAGCCAGTAGTGGGGAATGCTGACACCGAGCACGGACAGGAAGGAGGCGGTGCGGTCGGCGATGGAATCGCGCAGGTAGCCGGCCACGAAGCCGAACAGGCAGCCGAAGGTGAAGCCGATCAGCGTGGCCACGCTGGCCAGCCGGATCGAGTTGATCACGGCGGTGGAAACCTCGCTCATCACCGGCCGGTTGGTGGCGATGGAGGTGCCCAGGTCGCCATGGAGCGCGCGGGCCAGCCAGTGCAGAAATTGTTCGAGGAACGGTTTGTCGAAGCCGTACAGCGCGGTGAGTTGGCGCCGGAGGTCTTCGGAGGCATCGGGCGGCAGCACCGAGACGAGGGGGTCCCCGGGGGCGATGTGGACCAGCGAGAAGCAGAGCAGGGCAACCCCAAGCAGGATAGGCAGCGCATAGAGAATGCGGCGAAGCAGGTAAGTCATGGTCTGTGGCCGGCTAGTGTGGGGGCGGAGGGTTTTCTCCCCTCGCCCGCTTGCGGGAGAGGGGCCGGGGGAGAGGGCCGGAGTGTCTCGATGCGATGTCTCAACTTGAACCGCTGCCCTCTCCCCCGCCCCTCTCCCAAGGGGAGAGGGGAGAACACAACGGGGCGCAAACCAACTCAGTCCATCGACATCGTCGCGATATCGATAAACCAGCTCTGCGGCTGCACCACGCCCTTGACCTTCTTCGAGATGGCGCGCGGGCCCACGTCGTGGGCGATCAGCACGAATGGCGACTCTTCCACGATGCGCGCGTGCAGCTTGGCCAGCGCGGCGTCACGGGACTTTTCGTCGAACGAGGTGCGGGCGGTCTCGATCAGCTTGTCGAACTCCGCATTGCCAAAGAAGCCCCAGTTGTTCGAGACCGGCGGCTGCGTCTTGGTGCTGACGAAGCGGACCATCGCGAAGAACGGGTCCATCGCCGCGAAGCTGACGTTGATGGCGTTGGCGCCGTGCGCGCTGGCGTCCTTGGCGCCGATGCGCCAGTTGGTGAACAGGGTGTTCCACTCCACGACGTCGAAGTCCACGTCGAAGAAGCACTCCTTGAGGTTCTGCTGCACGTACTCGTTCATCGGCAGCGGCTGCATCTGGCCCGAGCCGGACGCCGACACCTGCACCTTCACCTTGAGCGGCTTGGCGGCCGAGTAGCCGGCTTCGGCCATCAGCTTGCGGGCGGCGTTGGCGTCGTACTTGATGTCGAACTTGGGATTGCCCCACCACGGGTTGCCGGCTTCCACGATGCCCTTGGCCTCGGCCATGTAGCCGCCCAGCAGCGTCTTCAGGCCCGAGCGGTTCACGCAGAGGTTGGCGGCCTGGCGCACGCGCTTGTCCAGCCACGGCGAATTCGGCGCGAAGGAGAGCTGCCACGGCCACATGTGCGGCTGGGCGTTGGCGTAGACCTCGAAGCCGCGGCTCTTGATCTGGGCGACGGCGTCAGGCGCGGGAGCCTCGATCCAGTCGACCTGGCCCGACAGCAGCGCGGCGGTGCGCGCGTTGGCCTCGGGCATCGGCACCATCACCACCTTGTCGATCTTGGGCACGCGCTTGCTGTCCCAGTAGCTGGCGTTCTTGGCCAGTTCCAGGCGCTCGCGCGGGACGAAGCGGGTCATCTTGAACGGGCCGGTGCCGGAGGCGTCGGCGGCGAAGGCGACCCACGCCTGCTTGCTGCGCTCGGCCGCATCGGTCACCGAGGCTGGCACGGCGGCGAACTTCTTCTCCCACTGCGTGGGCGAGGCCATGAACAGGTTCGAGATGTTGTACGGCAGGAACGAGTCCGGCTCGGACGTGACCAGCTCCACGGTCAGGTCGTCGATCTTCTTCGCGCTGCGCAGCGTGGGCATGCGCGAGGCGGTCACGCCCACCTGGCTCGCATCGAACTGCTTGGCGGTCTTGTCGAGCACCTTGTTGACGTTCCAGACCACGGCGTCCGCGTTGAAGGCGGAGCCGTCGTGGAACTTCACGCCGGGACGCAGCTTGAAGGTCCACTTGGTCTTGTCGGCGGCGTCCACCTTCCACTCGGTGGCGAGGTCGGGAATCAGCAGGCTGGGGCCGTTGCCCTTGGAGAGGTCCCACTGCGTCAGCGCGTCGTACATCGGAATGCCGGTGAAGCGGTTGCCCTCGAAGCCCTGGTCGGGCTGGCCGAGCGTGCGCGGGATGTCGGCAGCGGTCATGCCGATGCGCAGCGTCTTCTCGGCCATGGCGGCGCCGGGCAGTGCGAGGAACGAGAGGGCCAGGACTGCGGCGGAGAAACCTTTCGCGTGGGCGGACGTTTGGTGGTTCACAGGCAATGCTCCTGAGTGGGGGAAGGGCTGCCTTCGGTCTAGCAAGTCATGTGCCAGTCGCGCCGCCCCGGCGCGTGGTCTGGTTCTTGCACCGGGCGTCGGTCATTCATCATTCACTCACGAAGCAGACAAGGCAGACATGGATTCGAAAGTTCTTCCCCGCATCAATGGCGCCCGGCTGTGGCAATCGCTCATGGATCTGGGCGCGATCGGCGCCACGCCGAAGGGCGGCGTGTGCCGCATCGCGCTGACCGATGAAGACCGCAAGGGCCGCGACCTCGTGGTGCAGTGGTGCCGCGAGGCGGGCCTGGACGTGCGCGTGGACGAGATCGGTAATGTCTTCGCGCGCCGCGCCGGCACGGACCCTGCCGCGCGGGCCGTGGCCACGGGCAGCCATATCGACACCCAGCCCTCGGGCGGCAAGTTCGACGGCAACTTCGGCGTGCTGGCGGGGCTGGAGGTCATGCGTACGCTCAACGACCTCGGCATCCAGACGCGCGCGCCGCTGGAGGTGGCGTTCTGGACCAACGAGGAGGGCACCCGCTTCACGCCGGTGATGATGGGCTCGGGCGTGTTCGCCGGCGTGTTCGATGCCGACGAGGCGCGCCGCCAGCAAGACCGCGACGGGGTGAGCGTGGGCGACGCGCTGGCCGCCATCGGCTATCACGGCGCGCAGCCTGCCGGCGAGGTGCCGGGCGGCATGTTTGCGGCCTACTTCGAGGCCCATATCGAGCAGGGACCGGTGCTGGAGGCGGCCGGGCTGCCGATCGGCGTGGTCTCGGGCGCGCTGGGCCAGCAGTGGTACGACGTGACCGTGACCGGCCAGGACGCCCACGCCGGCCCGACCCCGCTGGCGCTGCGGCACGATGCGCTGCTGGCAACGGCGCGGATGATCGAGGCCGTGAACCGCATCGCCCGGGATGCCGCGCCGCATGGCCGGGGCACCGTCGGCTATGTCGAGGTCAAGCCGAACTCACGCAACGTGATTCCGGGGCGGGTGGACTTTACGGTGGACTTCCGCAACCTGTCGCAGGACGGGCTGGACCGGATGGATGCGGCGATGCGCGCGGCCTTCGCCGGCATTGCTGACGTGGCGGCGGTGAGCGTGGAGATTCGCCAGGTGGTGAAGTTCGAGCCCTGCCTGTTCGCCCCGGCCTGCGTGGACAGCGTGCGGCGCGCGGCGGCGGCGCTGGGGCTGTCGAGCATGGACGTGGTCAGCGGTGCGGGCCACGACGCCGTCTACGTGGCGCAGCGCGCCCCCACCGGGATGATCTTCGTGCCCTGCAAGGACGGCATCAGCCATAACGAACTGGAAGATGCGCTGCCCGAGCACATCGAGGCCGGCGCCAACGTGCTGCTGCAGGCGATGCTGGAGCACGCTCGCTGATCGCCGGTGGCAGCCTCAATGTCCGATCGACCTTGAAATCGCCCACGCGCACTCGATGACGAGGGGCCCCAGCTTGCGCTGGGCCTCCGCCATCGTCCACCGGCTGGCGGGCGGTGACACATGCACCGCGCCCACCGCCACCCCCTGGCTGTTCACGATGGGCGCCCCCACGCCCATATCGCCCAAAAACAGCTCCTCCTCGTTGCAGGCATAGCCCAGGCCCCGGCACGCCACCACCTGCGCGAAGATCGCGTCTACATCGGTCAGCGTGGCCGGCGTGCGCGGCGCGCGCGTGGAAGCCTCCAGCGTCGCGCGCACCTGCGCATCGGGCAGCGTGCTCAGGTAGGCGCGGCCGGAACTCGTGCAGTACATCGGAATGCGCATGCCCACCGGCGTCAGCACGGGCATGTGCTTGGCGGTCATCAGTTGCGCCACGTAGACCATGTCCAGCCCCACGGGCTCGGTCAGATTGGCCGTCTCGCCGCTGGCGTTGGCCAACTGGGACAGGTAGGGGCTGGCAATCGGAATCAGCGCATCGGCGGCCAGGTAGTTGTAGCCGATCTCCATCACCTTCGGCGTCAGGCGGAAGCGGCGGGTCTGCGGGTGCTTGTCGATATAGCCGAGGCTTTCGAGCGTATGGACCGTGCGCTGGGCCGAACTCTTGGTCATGCCGGTGAGGCCGGCCACTTCGGAGAGCGTCAGCGTGCGATGGACGGCGCTGAAGGCGCGCAGGACTTCGAGCCCTTTTTCGAGCGATTGATTGAACAGCGGATCGGCGGACATGGGAGACGGACAGCGGGGCGGATTACCAAGGTTCGGCACCATCGTCGTGAAACCCTGCACCACGATGGCTGCATATTGCACCAAGATACGCATGAATCGATTATCGATTCCATAACGTCCCGCCATGATACCCGGCGCCTCGACGGCTGGCGCGTCTCTGGTGTTTACCCCTAGGGTTTTCCGGGTTGTCTCCAGTGAAATATCACACTAGTATCACAGCAACTTCAACGAACGTTGAGACGAAGCGAGCAACCCGTGGCGAACCCTATTCGACTGGTCGGCGGTGCCGACCCCCAGCCGGCAACCACTCCCGTAGCGCCCCTCATGCCCCCCACGCCTGCCCAGAGCGGCGCGGCGCTGCGCGAGCAGGCGTACACGGAGATCAAGCGCCGCATCATCGCGTGCGAGTTCCGTCCCGGCGAGCCGCTGATCGAGGCCCAGGTGGCCGCGCTGCTCGGCCTGGGCCGCACGCCGGTCCATCAGGCGCTGCATCGGCTCGAAGTGGAAGGGCTGGTGTCCATCCTGCCGCGCAAGGGCGTGCTGGTGACGCCGCTGTCGCTGAACGAAGTGCTCGACATGATCGAGGTGCGCGCCACCAATGAGGTGCTGTGCGCCACGCTGGCCTGCGAGCGCGGGCACGACAGCGACTTCAAGGCCATGCGCGACATCGTGGACCGTTCGCCCGAGCTGATTGCCCGCCGCGACATCCCCGCGCTGGCCTCGCTCGACCTCAAGTTCCATACCGCCATGTCCGCCGCCTCGCGCAACCGCGTGCTGGCCGAACTGCTGCGCGGCCTGCATGAGAAACAGGCGCGCTTCTGGTTCCTCTCGCTGTCCGATCCCCAGCACCTGGAGAACGTCTACCAGGAGCATCTGGAGATCGTCGACGCGCTCGAGCGCCGGGACATCCCGGCCGTGCGCGAGGCGATCCGCGAACATATCGACGAATTCCGGAAGAACATCATCCGGACTCTCTGACCGACCCTTTTCCCTCGTAACAAGGTAGTACGCCATGCCGACACTGCACCTCCAGGTAGCCGGCGGGGGCCCGCTCGCCCTCGACGTCCAACGACTCATCATCGCCGGCTGGACTGGCCGCGACGCCGCCGCTGTCCAGCATCACATCGAAGAACTCCAGGCGCTGGGCGTGAAGCCGCCCGCCACCGTGCCGACCTTCTACCCGCTGGCCGCCTCGCTGCTGACCACCGCCGACGTGCTCGAGGTGCCGCGCGACGACTCGTCGGGCGAGACCGAATTCGTGCTGCTGCAGGGCGCGGACGCGCTGTACATCGGCATCGGCTCGGACCATACCGACCGGAAGGTCGAAGCCTATGACGTGACCGTCTCCAAGCAGATGTGCGGCAAGCCGATGGGCCGCGAGGTCTGGCGCTTCGACGAGGTGGCCGATCACTGGGACGAGCTGGAAATGCGCTGCTGGCGCGTGCGCGACGGCCAGCGTGCGCTGTATCAGGAAGGCAAGGTCACGCGCCTGCTGGACCCGCGCGATCTGGTGCAACGCCTGACTGGCGAAGCGCAGCTGCCGCCCGGCACCGCCATGTTCTGCGGCACGCAGGCCGTGATCGGCGACCTGGGCCACGGCGACGCCTTCGAGGTGGAGCTGCACGACCCGGTGCGCCATCGCACGCTGCGCCATGCGTACCGCGTGGCGTCGCTGGAGGTGGCTGAATGAGCGCCGCCCCGACCATTGCCGCCCTGGCGGCATCGCTGGCGGCCGGACGCACGACCAGCGTGGCGCTGACCGAAGACGCGCTGGCCCGGATCGCGCAGCACCAGCGTGCTGGCGGCGTCGCCTTCCTGCACGTGGACGCCGAAGGTGCGCTGGCGCAGGCCCGCGCGGCTGACCAGGCGCGCGCCGCCGGGCTCGTGGCATCGCCGCTGGCCGGCCTGCCGGTGTCCATCAAGGATCTGTTCGATGTGCGCGGCCAGATGACGCGTGCCGGCTCGGTGGCGCTGGACGGCACCGCCCCGGCCCAGGCCGACGCGCCCGCCGTGGCTCGCCTGCGCGCGGCTGGCGCGGTGCTGATCGGCCGTACCAATATGAGCGAGTTCGCGTTCTCGGGCCTGGGGCTGAACCCCCACTACGGCACGCCGCGCACGCCGTTCGACGCCGAGCGCATCGCCGGCGGCTCCACCTCGGGCGGCGCGGTCAGCGTGGCCGAGGAGATGGCCGTGGCCGCGCTGGGCACCGACACGGGCGGCTCGATCCGCATTCCGTCGGCGTTCTGCGGGCTGACCGGCTTCAAGCCGACCGCGCGCCGCGTGCCGCTGTCCGGCGCGGTGCCGCTGTCGACCTCGCTCGATTCGGCCGGCCCGCTGGCGCGCTCGGTGGCGTGCTGCGTGGCGATGGACGCGGCGCTGAGCGGCGAGACGCTCGACACCCGGCCCGCCGATCTGTCCGGCCTGCGCCTCTACGTCACGCGCGACTTCGTGATGGATGGTGTGGAGGCCGAGGTGGCGCAGGCGTTCGAGGCCACGCTGTCGCGTCTGTCGGCCAAGGGGGCGCAAATCGTTACCTTCGATTTCCCCGAACTGCGTCGCCTGCCCGAGATCAATGCTGGCGGCGGGCTGACCGCCGCCGAGTCGTGGACCTGGCACCGCGATCTGCTGGCCAAGCAGGGCGACCGCTACGACCAGCGCGTGGCCCAGCGTATCCGTCGCGGCCAGCAACAGAGCGCCGCCGACTACATCACGCTGCTGGCCGAGCGCGCCGCCATGCAGGCGCGCGCCGCCGAGCGCCTGCGCGATGCCGACGCCTGGCTGATGCCGACCGTCGCCGTGCGCCCGCCGCGCCTGGATGCGTTGGCGCGTGACGAGGACTTCTTCGCCACGAACGGCCTGGTGCTGCGCAACCCGAGCGTGATCAATTGGCTCGACGGCTGCGCGGCGTCCCTGCCGATGGGGCAGGGCATCGGCCTCGGCGTCTGCGGCCTGCGCGGGCACGACGCCCGCGTGCTGCAGGTAGCCGGCGCCATCGAGCCGGGCCTGGCGTAAGCCGGGCAGCCAGCAAATCGGCCGGATTCCCACGGCCGCGGCAACGCGCTCCAGCACAACACAGCGCAAGCCAGAGGGCGCCGCCAATGTAGCGGCGCCCCGCCCACCACACCCAAGGAGTAATCACCGATGTCTTCCGTGATGACCGGCGCCCCTGGCGCCCTGGAGAGCCTGCCGCCCGCGGAATTGGCTCAGCAACGCAACGAGGCGTACCGCAAGATCACCGTGCGCCTGATCCCGTTCCTCGTGTTCCTGTTCATCCTGGCCTGGATCGACCGCGTCAACGTGGGCTTCGCCAAGCTCCAGATGCTCCAGGATCTGCAGTTCAGCGAGGCCGTGTACGGCCTGGGCGCGGGGATTTTCTTCATCGGCTACTTCCTGTTCGAGGTGCCGAGCAACCTGCTGCTGGAGAAGATCGGCGCGCGCAAGACGCTGGCGCGCATCACCATCCTTTGGGGCCTGGCCTCGATGGCGATGATCTTCGTTAAGACGCCGGGGCAGTTCTACGCGCTGCGCTTCCTGCTGGGGATTTTCGAGGCGGGCTTTTTCCCGGGTGTGGTGCTGTACCTGACCTACTGGTTCCCGGCCGACCGCCGCGCGCGCATCAACGGCCTGTTCATGACCTCGTTCGCGATCGCTGGCGTGATCGGCGGCCCGCTGGCCGGCTTCATCATGAGCGCGATGGACGGCGTGGATGGCCTGGCCAACTGGCAGTGGCTGTTCGTGATCGAGGGGATTCCGTCGGTGCTGGCCGGTGTGGCGGTGCTGATGTTCCTGCCCGAGAAGCCGGTCAACGCGAAATGGCTGACGGCCACCGAGCAGACGCTGGTGACGCGCGAGGTGGAGGCCGAGGCACGTGACCCGGCCAAGCATTCGTCGCTCAGGGACGCCTTCGCCAATTCGCGGGTCTGGATCTGCGCGGCGATCTACTTCTGCGTGGTGAGCGGCAATGCCACCATCGCGTTCTGGTCCCCGTCGATCATCAAGGAGCTGGGCGTCAAGGGCAACCTGCAGATCGGGCTGATCTCGGCGATTCCGTTCGTGGCCGGCACCATCGCCATGGTGCTCAACGGCATCCACTCGGACCGCTCGGGCGAACGCCGGATGCACTGCGCCATGGCCACGCTGCTGGCCGCGGTGGGCCTGACGCTGACCGGCATGTGGCTGCACAGCGCCACGCTGGCACTGGTGGCGCTGACCATCGCCTCGGTCGGCATCCTGGCGGCTTTCCCGGTGTTCTGGTCCCTGCCGTCGGCCTTCCTGGCCGGCACGGCGGCGGCGGGCGGCATCGCCCTGATCAACTCCATCGGCAACCTGGCCGGCTTCGTGGCGCCGTACATGATCGGCTGGTTCAAGACCAATACGGGGCGGCTGTCGTCCGGCCTGTATTTCGTCGCCGCGCTGGAAGCCTGCGCCACGGTGTTGGTGCTGGCCTTCATCCGCACCCGGCGCTAAGCCCCAGGCGGGGCCGGGCGAGGCGCAAGCCGGGCAGGGGGCTGGATTCCCGCTGCGGCTTGCGCTACAATCCGCAGCCTTGTCGACCGTTGGAAAAAGTTACCTCAACGGCACGGCCGGCATCCGACGGCAGATCATGAAAGGCGGGCAGTTCCAGCCGCCTTTTTTGCTTTGTCGAGGATGCGCAGCGCCAACCGACAACGCGGCCGCCCGCCAGGGCAACCGCCGCAAGGACCGCGAGGGTGGCGAAATTGGTAGACGCACCAGGTTTAGGTCCTGACGCCAGCAATGGTGTAGGGGTTCGAGTCCCCTCCCTCGCACCAAATCGCCGATATTAGTGAATTTTGGCATTGTTTTGCCGATATTTGAGCGAGGTTAGCCAACTACTGGCTCGAAACCCCCACCAGATTCGCACGAATTCCACGCGAATCGCCTGTCAGGCCGCGCAATCTGTAGCTAAAGGTACAAAGAAGCTAGCTACTTTGTGCTTGTATTGAGTGCGTGATGTAGGGGAATGGATCCCCTCCCCCTCGCGTTGAGCGCGTCGCCGATCGAATCGCCAGGTCCGTTCCCATCCGTGAAAGCTGGGTACTAGAATGCGCATGGTTGACCCGCCAGTTCTGTCACGTCGAGGCGCTCGTTGCTCTTTCGGGCAATCCGAGGCGAAGTGACGAATTAGAAATAGCACGCTCGATGTCACTGCGAAATCTGCGCAGACGTTGCCATATGGCCGAGGTCGGGTGCAGATTCAACCATCGCCTATTGATTCGCGAGCGTCTGCTGTGCAGTCAGGAACTGACCCTGGCCTTGGCCACAGTCATTGGTCGGGATGCGCGTTCCCAAAGGTGCCAATGAGCGTCAGCCGCCTGGGGCACCGTCCCGTCCTCCGACCATTCATGCGTGATGCTGTCCAACGAACAGGCGAGAACTTGAAAGCCTCTCAATCCCGCTTGCGAGCGATCAGGAAGGCATCCTCTTCCATCTCGTTCTCGTAGTAAATATGCCCATATGATGGAAACACGACCATCACTCCCCTTTTAAGGTATCCCCAAGCAGATTCAGGATCGCTGGGCATGTAGACACCCGCGTCGATATCGCACACGACGACTCCTCCTCTGTCGTCGCCAAGCCCAACGACATCCCCGACCCTGACTTCTTGATCGTCTGCATATTTCATAGGGTGTACCGCTTCCAGAGAACCTAGTCAGCGTTGCGCGATATCAGCCACAGATCGGGATGTTCTTCGGGAACATGCACTAGCCCCATGCTGGGAAAATCGATCATCACCCCAGTCTTCAAAAATTCCCAATCGTCCGCCGATTGCTCTGCGGAAGACTCATCCGTATCTATTGAGCACATCACGATGCCTTCATCGGTGGAACCCAGACCTACCATATCGCCGACTTTTACCGCTTGACCATCAACGTATTTCATTGTCATTCGATGCCAGTGGGTTGCAGTAGGGTGACTTTACTGTGCGGATTTCGGGGGAGCGCAATAGCTATGCCTCGCCTCCAGAGTTCCGCAGTTCGTTGATCCTTTCCCATACGTCTGGCAGGATCGCGTTCTGCCACACGCCCTGCAGCAGCGTTCTAAATACCGGCTCACTAAGGCACAGTTGTTTTACCCATGGCGAGACTTCCCTGCCGTGGTATGCAAGTAGGTCCTCGAGAGGGCCAGCAGCCAAACTTGCAAGCCTTGCCATGTCGTTCTTGTCAGTCCGAGACCAAATCAAGGAAATCGCATCCCAGCACGTTTGAGGCTCATGTCGAGCCGTATCTCCAAGATACTCAATCACCCAGAAGAACTCTTCGCCAGCGTCGGCTCGGTGTGTATAGTCTCCAATCTCATCATGGGCGCGATGAAACGCAAACCATGCGTCGGAGATGTCATTGAGGCTTGGCTTCATCATTGCGTTCATTCATTGCACGGGGCAAGCGGGCGGAGGCAAAGAAACAAAGTAACCCGGGCGCGGATAAAAGCGAGATACCTGCGGCGCCTTTCAGTAAACGTTGTTGTGCGCCATGCCCTGGATTGGTGGAACCCGAGAACGACTCGATAGTCATCGATCACAGCGCAAATGGCGGCGGCCGCACCAGGCAGCATCAGCACACGTAATCGCAGCTCCAGCATTGCCCGAGCCATCTGGATAGAACGTCGACCCGCAATTTGGGCATGCCGCAGCTTTGCCCATCGGCCGATAGGGTTCCCAGCCCAGCCTAAGATGCTGAATCGCTGCAGCCTCTTCAGCGCTTCCGGCCTCAATGACGAACATTAATCGCTCACAGTAGGAATCGAGTGAGCCGTCGACAAACTTCGGCTGCTCAATTCCTTCGCTCATGGTGATCTGACACCCGTCCAGGGAACTCCATACGGAGAAGACACGTTTATTCATGTGGTCGAATTGCCCAAACAGTCTTCGGCGGTTGTACACTGCCTTGCGGGTTATGAATCTATCAAAAATGTGAGATTTGAGCTTGCCGGCGACGTGGGGTGTGGTTGTGAAGCGACTCGATGGGAACTCGTCGTCTAAGGCAAGCCGCAGTCGAGGCTGATGGGGAGTCCCCCGAGCACGCGAAAGGGCGGTATGGCTCTCGCGTTCGGCAGGGGCTCGGTGGCATGGTGGTAAAGGCAGGCACTGCTGCTTGGGACATCAGCACTAACACCGCCGCGGGTGTGTTCGGCGCCGCTATCGCTAAGTACTACGGTCTCTCCTAAGCATTCGCACGCAAATCGCACGAAGGGCTCGAATCACCCGGAAACCCGCATGCTGTAGCGGTTTGTGACGGTGTTCGAGTCCCCTCCCTCGCACCATTTCCATACCTTTCTTGGGTTGTGGAAATGCTTAAAAATCAAATGGTTATGACTTCGCCGAGATGCTGGCTGCTGTCCGAAACCGTCCTATTCTTTCCGCAACTTCACCCACATTCATCCAGATCCTCACCGCTTGAGCCGCTCCGGCGGCACGGCGTCCGGACGATTGACCTTGAACCAGTCAGCCGATCGCTTTCCATCCCGATAGGGTGAGCCGAGGCGCTGCTTGCCGACCACTGCTTCGAATTCAAGTTGCGGGGCTGTCGAGTAGCGCAGAGTCCGCGCCAACGCCGACGAGTTTGCCGTCATCCAGACCACCCTCGGCTCCAAGTTCGACGCCATCCCCGCCCTCGGTGAATGCGCGGCGCGGCAGAGGAATACCGTGGAGGCGTGGCCGACATAACGGCCTCCACGACGAAGCGACGGACTTTGAAGTGAGCGGTATGCCAAATGTGTGATGTTCGTATCAATTGCGATACGTTATAATGCTTCCCCAAAAATGTGCGGCGCCGCACTTCTGCCGTTATCGCGCTGCTTTATTGGGGGGGCTTGGGGTGATTACAACTGTTCACGCGCTGCGAGGGCTCGCAGCGCTCGCCGTAGTGCTGTTACATACGAACTACCTTTTCTTCGGGGTCATTGCGTCCCAGTTTCAGGCGGTAAGTATTTTCTTCGTGATCAGCGGATTTATCGTTGCCTATATCACGGAGCATGGGACGGAGAACTTCCTCATCCGGCGGGTGTTTCGTGTACTTCCGATTTATTGGTTAGTCACGATTTTCGCTCTCGTGTGGTATCCGCTTGGTCAGTTTTCTTGGCTCGCGCTGGTGTTTACTGACCCGGCGCAGGCAATGCTCCAAGTGCAGGCGGCATTATTCAACCCGGATTTCTTTCCCTATGTGGTTAAGAATCTATTGATGATTCCGTACCCGGATCCAAGTAGTGGGGCTTACACGCTTTTTATCTATCCGGCGTGGACTCTCGCGATTGAGTGTTTTTTTTATTTGCTGTTCGGTGTTTTGGCATTGCTGGGGCGAACACCTGCAATCGTTGCCGTCAGCGTGTTCTTCGTGGGCTGCAATCTCTTTCGAATCCTCGGCGATGGGCACGGCGTCTTAGGCTTCTATGGGAAGCTTGAATCCCTGTATATCGTGTCGGGCTTCGTTGTGTATTGGCTCTGGAAGCGCTCGGGCAACGTGGCCAAGTTGCCGAGATTTCTATTCAAGATTTTGGCCCTCATTGTGGCGGCGCTTGTGTTCGCCACCAACGTGCCTCTCGCCTACTCCCAGACATCCGCGATCTGGAATAACTTCCTGCAATATACGTGGCACGTTTTGCCGCCGCTGGTTGTGCTAACGGCGCTTATGATGCATTCAGTTGGAATTCGCTGTAACTTCCGAGTGTTTGTGTTTTTGGGAGATATTTCCTACACGCTCTATCTGGTCCATACGATCGTGCTCACGACCTTTGATCGATACGCGTCGGTTTATCCCTTCCTCGAATTCCGGCACAACTTCAAAGGCATGGTCCTCGCCGTCGCGGCAAGCTGTTTCGTGGCATGGGTGCTGCACGTTGGTTTCGAGAAACCGATTATTCGCTTCGGAAAGAGGTTTGCCCGGGAGAAGAAGCTCGTCCCGAGCAATGTGGTTGCCGGATGAGAACTAGCGTTTGAATCGTTCCGGCGGTACAGCGCCGGGACGCTTCACCTTGAACCAGTCCGCCGAACGCTTTCCATCTTGGTAGGTCGAGCCGTGCCGCTTGCCGACCACACCCTCCAACTCGATCCGCAGCGCCGTGCCGTACAGCCACGCGCCGTCCTCGGTCCCGGTGACGTGCAGCACGCGGTCTTAGTGGGCGCGCAACAGCCGCGCCAACGTCGCCTTCCGCCTCTCCAGGGCCGTAGCGCGTAGATCCTTCCCCTTCGCGACCAGGACGTCGAACACGCAGTAGACGACCATGTCCGCACCCTCATACCAGCCCTTGCGGCGCGCCCGCGCGTGCAGGCGGTCGAAATCACTCCGCCCCATCTCGTCCAGCACGCAGACCTCGCCGTCTAGCACGGTGCCGGTCGGCATGTCGGCCAGGGCCGCCACCACCTCCGGGAACCAGCTGCTGGCGTCAATGCCGCCGCGACTTTTCAGGCGTCCGTCCGGCCCGCTACTGGCCAGCACGCGGTACCCATCGAACTTGATCTCGTAGAGCCATCCTGCCTCGCGCGGGACTGCTTTCCGCTCGGTCAGCAGCATGGGGCATAGGGTATCGAGCCCGGGGCCGCCGAAGCGCGCCGCATGGGCCTTAGCCCTTAACGTTGCGCGGGTCATGGCCGAAGGAGTTCCGCTCCCGTATCTGGCCGTCTCGGCCATGAATGAGCAACTCGATCTTGTCGCGCTGGGCGCGCTCGGTGCCAGCCTTGATCGCGTCTTCCTGGCTGAAGTACATCGTGCGGTCGCCGCCGTCCTCTGCCTCTACCGCCCATTCGTTGCCCGCCGGCACCACGTGGATGTTCGCTGCCATGCCTCACGCCGGCTACCCAGCCAACGCGGGTCGTCCCCTGCGTCGCGGCACAACCGGCCCCCTAACGAGACCGGTCCCCCCCCTCAATTCAACGGAAAGCGCTTCGCCAATGCGGTGAACCGTGCATCTTCCTTGCGCACCTGTGCGGCGAATTCTTCTGGCGTGTTGACCAGCGGTTCGGCGCCAACGGCCGTGATCGCTTTTTGCAGTTCGGCATGACCCATGGCTTCGCGCACGGCGGCGTAGATGCTCTGGGTGACGGCTGGCGGCGTGTCTTTCGGTGCGAACAGGCCGAACCAGGTGGTGTACTCGTACTGCGGCATGCCGGTCTCCACCACGGTGCGCACATCCGGCGCCTCGCTGAACCGATGGGTGCCCTGGTTGGCGACGATCTTCAGCGTGCCCGCCTTCTGGTGCGGGAGCGCCGACGCCACGCCGGTCACGGCGAAGTTCACGTTGTTGGCGATCATGTCGGTGATGATGGCCGCGGTTCCCTTGTAGTTGACCACGATCAGGTTGGGCAGCGCTTCCGCCTTCAATTGCTGGCCGAAGAGCTTGGCGACGTTTTCGCCCGTGCCCATGGAGCAGGGCGTGGCGGCTGTCTTGCAGTACTTGATCAGTTCGGGCAGGGAGGTTGCGGGGAATTTTCCGTTGGCAACGATTACGCCCGGCGATTGCGCGATGTTGGTGACGGGTACCAGGCTGGTCAGCGGATCGGTGCCCGTGAACGAGGGCGCGTGCTTGGTGAGGACGATGGCCGGCGTTTGGAGCAGCAGCGTGTAGCCGTCGGGCTTGGCCTCGGCGACCTTGCGCGTGCCGATCAGGCCGTCGGCGCCAGGCAGGTTGACCACCAGCACCGGCTGGCCCCATTGCTCGCCCAGCAGTTTGGCCGTCGCGCGCGCGGAGGCGTCGGTGCCGCCGCCCGGTACGTAGGGCACGACGATGGTGACGGGGCGATTGGGCTTCCACGCCGTCTGCGCCAGCGCGGGTGTGACAGCGCCCCAGGTGGCGGCTGCCAGGACGGCGCAGCGCAGCAGCGGGCCCTGATAGGCGTGGCGGCGGGGGTTGGTGTGGGTGATCGGCATGTTGGGTCTCCTCCTGTGATTTTTTCTAGTGTCGATTGGCGGGTCAGCGCGCCCAGCGCTTCTCGAAGTCCCAGACCTCTTCGAAGCCGATCAGCCTGCAGAACTCGTTGAAGTCCGCCATGGGAATCTCGGGCGACAGGCTGGTGCCCGCCTCCTTGAGGTGGCGCAGGGACTTCTCCATCGCGGCGGCGGCGACCAGGCTGGTCATGGCGGGGAAGATGGCGAGCGAGTAGCCGATCTCCTTGAGCACGCTGGCTGGCAGGATCGGCGTCTTCCCGCCGTCAGCCATGTTGGCCATCATGGGCAGGTCGAAGGCGTCGCAGGCGCGGCGCATTTCTTCCTCGGACTGGGGCGCCTCGAAGAACAGGATGTCGGCGCCGGCCTTCGCATAGGCCTCCATGCGGCGCATGGCATCGTCCACGCCCAGGCTGGCGCGGGCATCGGTACGGGCGATGATGAGGAAATTCTCCTTGTCCTGACGGGCTTCCGACGCGACCTTGATCTTCTCGACCATGTCCTCGATCGGCACGCAGCGCTTGTAGGGCGTGTGGCCGCACTTCTTGGGAAATTCCTGATCCTCGATCTGGATGGCGGTGACGCCGGCTTCCTCGTAGCCGCGCACGGTGTGGTGCACGTTGAGCAGGCCGCCGTAGCCGGTATCCGCATCGGCGATCAGCGCCGCCTTTGAGGTGCGGGTGATGGTGCGCATGCGGTCCACCATCTGCGTATAGGTGGCAATGCCGGCATCGGGCAGCCCCAGGCTGGAGGCGGTGAGCCAGTAGCCGGAGCCGTAGATGATCTCGAAGCCGACCTTGTTGGTCATGACGGTGGCGATCATGTCCTGCACGCCGGGGATGACGATGAACTCGCCGGCGGCAAGTTTTTGTCGGAGGATGGGATTGGCCATGGCGGCTCCAGTAGGCTAGAAAAGGGAAGGGAAGTGCGGCTTAGTCCATCGAGGCCAGCCACGGCTGGTCGCGCTGCACGCGCGCCTCATAGGCGCGCAGCGCCGCGTCATGACGCAGGGTCCGGTCTACCTCGTCTTCGGCCGAGAGCAGTTGCTCCGCATGGCCGTCGGCGAGCGTGACGGGAATGACGCTGCCATCGGGAAGCTGCAGGCTGCGCTGGGCAACACGCAGGTGCAGCGGCGCGTCCGCCGCCCCAGCGAGTGCTTGCAAGAGGCGCGCATGATCCGCTGGCGTCACGGTGGCGGCCACCACGCCGTTCTTCACGCAGTTGTTGCGGAAGATGTCGCCAAACGACAGCGCGACCACGGCCTGCACGCCGTAGTCCGACAAGGCCCAGACGGCATGTTCGCGCGATGAGCCGCAACCAAAGTTCTGCAATGCGACCAGCACCTGCGGCGGCGACGGTTGGGCCATGAACGCCACTTCCGGGCGGCCTTCGGCCAGCCAGTCGGCAAACAGGTGCGCTCCCATGCCAGTGCGCTGCACCAGGCGCAGGAAGCGTCCCGGGAAGATGGCATCGGTGTCGATGTCGTCGCGCTGCATGACCGCAGCGCGGCCTTGGACTTCTGCGATAACGGCTTTCATGCGAGGTACTCCCGGGGGTCGGTCAAGCGTCCTTGCAGGGCGGATGCCGCGACGGCGGCGGGGCTCATCAGGTGGGTACGGCCGCCTTGTCCCTGCCGGTTCTCGAAGTTCCGGTTGGAGGTGGAAGCGCAGCGCTCGCCCGGCGCGAGGCTGTCGCCATTCATGCCGATGCACATGGAGCAGCCCGATTCACGCCACTCGAAACCCGCGTCGACAAAGACTTTCGCCAGGCCCTCGGCCTCGGCCGCGCGCTTGACGCTGCCCGAACCCGGGACCACCAGCGCACGTACGCCCTTGGCCACGTGGCGACCGCGCACCACATCGGCAGCGGCGCGCAGATCTTCCAGTCGACCATTGGTACAGGAGCCAATAAAGGCCACGTCGATCGGCACCGAAGACAGCGCCTGGCCGATCTTGAGACCCATGTAGGCGAGGTTTTCTTCCAGACGGTTGCGCTCGGCTTCCTCGCCGAGCATGGCGCCGTCGCCGACGTTGCCGGAGAACGCAGCGCTGTCGGCTGGCGTGGTGCCCCAGGTGACGAGCGGGGAGACGGTGGCGGCATCGAACGCCACGCTGCGGTCGTAGTCGCCCGTCGCATCGGTGCGCAGCGCGCTCCATGCCTGCGCGGCCTGCTCGAAATGGTCGCGCGCGGCGCCTTGTACGCGGTCGCGCAGGTAGGCGAGGGTGGTCGCATCCGGTGCGATCAGGCCGAAGCGTGAGCCGGCCTCGATGGTCATGTTGCAAAGCGTGAGCCGCGCCTCCATCGACAGCGCATCGACCATCGGGCCGAAGTATTCGACGCCGTAGCCATTGCCGCCGCTGGTGCCGATGTGATGGATGATGGCCAGCGCCAGGTCCTTGGCGTAGACGCCCCTGGCCAGCGCGCCCGAGATGGCGATGCCCATCGTGCGCGGCTTGCGCATCCACAGGCTCTGGGTGCTCATGACATGCGCGACTTCCGAGGTGCCGATGCCCCAGGCCAGCGCGCCCAAGGCGCCCAGCGTGGCGCTGTGCGAGTCGCCACAGACCACGGTGCTGCCCGGCAGCACGTAGCCCAGTTCCGGCGCGATGACGTGGACGATGCCCTGCAAGGGGTGGTCCAGGTCGAACAGGCGCATGCCGGTGGCCTGCGCATTGCGCCGCAGGGTGGCGATCTGCTCGCGGCTTTCCGCGTTGGGGATGTGGGTCAGGCGGTCGGCCGTGGTCGGTACGTTGTGATCCTGCACGGCGATGTGGCGCGGCGACGAGCGCAGCGCATGACCCGCCTCGGCCATGCTGGCGAAGGCTTGCGGACTCGATACCTCCTGCACCAGGTGCCGGTCGATATAGATCAGGTCCTCGCCGGCATCGTTACGGGCCACCGCGTGGGCCGCCCAGATCTTGTCGAATAGAGTTGTCATGGTGTGGGGTCACTCAGCATGGGTCGGTGGTGCCACCGTCCAAAGTCAATCGAGCTTGATGTGGGCAGCCTTGACGATGGCCTTGTTCTTGTCGAGGTCACGCACGATCTCGCGGCCATAGGCATCAGGCGTGCCCGGCGTGGCGACGATGCCGAGCGACGCCAGGCGCTCACGCATCGCGGGGTCGTTCAACACTTTCTGTAGCGCGGCGCTGAGCTTGTCGATTACAGGCTTGGGCGTGCGGGCGGGGGCCATCAGACCCACCCACGAGCTGATCTCGAAGTCCTTCATGCCGGCTTCGATCAGCGTCGGCACGTTCGGCAGCGAGGGGGCGCGCTCGCGCGACGTCACGGCCACCGCATCGACCTGGCCGCTCTTGACGAAGGGCATGGCGCCCGTCACCGCCGCGAAGGTCACGGGCAGGTTGCCGCCGACCACATCGAGCAAGGCCTGGCCGCCACCCTTGTATGGCACGTGGGTCATCGGGATGCCGGTGCGCTGATGGAACATCTCGCCGGCCAGATGGGTGGTGCTGCCATTGCCCGCGCTCCCGTAGGACATGCCCCCAGCCACCGTCTTGGCGTAGTGCTGCAAGTCCGCCACGGTCTTGATGCCCAGCTTCGGATTGGCGGCGATCATCAGCACGGCGTCACCGATCTTGCCGATGGGCGTGAAGTCCTTGACCGTGTCGAAGGGCACCTTGGCATAGACATTGGGATTGATCACCAGCGTGCCGTCATAGCCGAGCAGCAGCGTGTAGCCATCGGGATCCGCCTTCGCCGCCATCTGCGTGCCGATATTGCCGCCAGCGCCGGGCTTGTTATCGACGATGATCTGCTGGCCAAGCTGCTGGCCGAGCTTCTCTGCCACGATGCGGGCGCTGGTGTCGGTCACGCCGGCATTGGCGAAGGGCACGATCAGGCGGATTGGCTTGTTGGGATAGTCGGCTTGCGCATGCGCGGCGGATATGCCGCAAGCGGTCAATGCCAGGGTGGCGCCGAGCAGGCGGCGGCGGGCTTGGGCGGACAGGCTGAGAGGCTGTTTCACGATGGTTGTCTCCGGTCTTTGTAGTGGGGAAGGCATCGACGTGCCTTTTCTATGACGATTGCAGCGGAACTTCGAAGTCGGTGTGGCTCAGGCTCGTGGGTCGCGGGGGCGACGGGTGGCGGCTATCGCCATCAGGTTTTCATCGCGCCAGGCCCGTCGGGATTCCAGGTCTGACTGCGGCAGGTGCTCGCGGCGTTGCGCCTCCACTTCCCGGATCAGCGCCGGGTCCCAAGGTGTCTCGTGGCCGCGTGAATTCGCGATGCGCTGGTACAGCGGACCCAGCCGCACCGCATAGTCGGCCACGCCGCCCGGCGCGTTCAGGTCGATGGTTTCGAATGGCCCCATGAACGACCAGCGCCAGCCCAGGCCGTCGCGTATGGTCTTGTCGATGTCCTCGCAACTGGCCACGCCTTCCTGCGCCAGCGCCCACGCTTCGCGCAGCAGCACAGCCTGCAGCCGGTTCAGGACGAAGCCTTCCACTTCCTTGCGCACGTGGACCACGGTCTGGCCCACGGCGCGCATCAGGGCGTCGGCAAAGTCGACTGTGCTCGACGCCGTCTCCGGCGACGGCACCAGCTCAACGACCGGGACCAGATAAGGCGGATTGACCGGATGGGCGATCAGCACGCGCGGCGAGATGGACAGGCCCAGGGCAAACGCCGATCCGGGGATGCCGGACGTAGAGCTTCCGACGACCATATCGGGGGAGGCCAGCGCGTCGAGATCCACCATCAGCTGGCGTTTCACCTCCACGCGTTCGAGCACCGACTCCTGCACATAGGCAACGCCTTCCACCGCCTCGGCCAGCGTGGCAACCGGCGTGATGCGGGCCAGCACGGTGGCGGGGTCCTCATCGATCAACCCGTGCCGCTGCAAGCCGGCCAGTTGCCCTTCGATGAGCGGCACCGCCTGGCGCGTGATCTCCGGGTTGGCGTCGAACATCGTCACGTTCAGGCCAGCCCGGGCAAAGACGATGGCCCAGCCGGCGCCTACCAGCCCGGCGCCGACGATGGCTACCGGGCGGCGGGCGCAGAGCGCCTGAATCTTATGGTTGTCGGTCATGTTGTCTTGGGTCTCCTGCTATGTGGCGTCGCGCTTGCGTACGGTGCCGCGCTCGACCAGCACGCAGGGCACATCCACGCTGCTCGCCATGACCTGTCCGCCGATCTGCTCGAACAGCAGGGTCCGCGTGGCGTGCACCATCTGTTCCACGTTCTGCTGCACGGTCGTCAGGTCGAATGAGGGCCAGGCGGCCTGTGGCACGTTGTCGAAACCCACCACGGAAACATCGCGCGGCACTTGCATGCCCAGTTCGGCACGCAGGGTCTCCAGCGCCGCGATGGCCATGTGGTCATTGGCGGCGAACAGCGCGTCCGGGCGGTTGTCGGGGTCACGGAACAGCGCGAGCACCGCGCGCCGCGCTTCGGCGAAGTCGTAGTCGCCGACGCCCCGGGCACGCAGCGGCAGGCCGGCTGCAGCGAGGGCATCGCATAGCCCGGCCTCGCGGTCGCGGCTGGTCGATGCGTTCTCCGATCCGGCCAGCCAGGCAATGCGGCGGTGGCCGGTGCGCACCAGCAGTTCCCCGACTTGCCGGCCGCCCGCGCGGTTCTGCGAGGTGACCGAACTGGTCGAGTAGCCGCCCATGGGGCCAACCTGTGCCACCCGGTTGAACAGCACTACGGGAATGCCGGCGTTGATGCAGTCGTTGGCAAGTGCCGACGACAGCGTCGTGGAGGCCATCACGATGCCATCGACCTGATACTGGAGGATGTCCGCCAGGACGTTGTCGGCCTCTTCCGTCTCGCTGATAAACAGCAGCACGTGATAGCCATCCTGCTGCAGCGCCTGGCACAGGCGTTCGATGACCACGGGGTAGAACTGGTTCTCCAGATAGCTCATGACCAGGCCGATGATCCGGCTGCGGCGGGTGATCAGGCTGCGGGCGATGGCATTGGGCCGGTAGCCGAGCTTGCGGGCGGCGGTCTCGATACGCTCACGCGTTTCGGGCGCCACGCTGGCGCCGGGCGTGAAGGTGCGGCTGACGGCGGACTGCGAGACTTCCGCCAGGCGGGCCACGTCGTGGGCGGTGACTTTTTTCATGCCGCTGTCCATCCCCCGTCAAGCATCAGCGCGCTGCCCGTCATCAGGCTGGAAGCGTCGCTGGCGAGGAACACCACCGGACCCATCACCTCGTCGATCCGACCCAGCCGGCCCAGCGCGATCTTGTCGAGCACAAAGCGGCGAAACGACGGGTCCTCGAACATCGGCGCGGTGAGCGTCGTCTCGATAAAGGTAGGGCAGAGCGTATTGACGCGGATGCCCGCCGGTCCCAGCTCCCAGGCCAGGGCCTTGCTCATGCCCTCGATCGCATGCTTGCTGGCGCAGTAGAGCGCACGGCGCGGGCTGCCCACGTGCCCCATCTGCGAGGAGACGTTGATGAAAGAACCGGGCAGGCCCGCCGCCTGCAGGCTGCGCGCCACTTCGCGGGAGACATAGAAGGTCGCCTTTACGTTCAGCGCAAAGACCGCGTCGATGTCTTCGTCGGACGTTTCGGTCAGCAGTTTGGGCCGATTCATGCCCGCGTTGTTGACGAGGATCTGGAACGGCGGGCGGCTGCTGATCGCGCGCTCGACAGCCGAGGGGTCCGTGACGTCCAGCACCATGAAGTCGGCGCTGCCGCCTTGCGCACGAATGGCGGCGCAAGCGGCCTCCAGCTCGGCCCCGGACCGGGCGGCCAGGGTGACCTCGGCACCAGCCTGTGCCAGTGCCACGGCCGCCGCCAACCCCAGGCCGCGGCCTCCGCCGGTGACGAGGGCGCGCTTGCCATCGAGACGAAAGCCGCCGAATGCCGGCAATGGCGTCACGGCTGTCACCCCTGCAACGCCGGCACCGGCGCGTACCACGGCACTTCGGGACGTTCGCCATAGCGGCGCACGCGGATGTTGGCCTGCTCGCCATGGCCCGCGAAGTTCTCCATATGGCACAGGCGCGAGCAGTATTCGCCGATCTCGGCGCTGGCGGCATCCGTCGTCACGCGCTGGAACGTGCAGGTCTTCAGGAATTTGCCGACCCACAGGCCGCCGGTATAACGCGCCGCCTTGTTGGTGGGCAGCGTGTGATTGGTACCGATGACCTTGTCGCCAAAGGCGACATTGGTGCGCGGTCCCAGGAACAGCGCGCCGTAGTTGGTCATCTGGTTCAGGAACCAGTCGGGATCGCGGGTCATCACCTGCACGTGCTCCGAGGCGATCTCATCCGCCTTCTGTAGCATCTCTTCACGCGTATCGCAGACGATCACCTCGCCAAAGTCCGCCCAGGCCTTGCCGGCGATCTCCGCCGTCGGCAGGATCTTGAGCTGCCGCTCGATTTCGGCCATGGTGGCGTGCGCCAGCGCTTCGCTATCTGTCAGCAGAACCGCCGGCGAGGTCAGACCGTGCTCGGCCTGGCCCAGCAAGTCGACCGCACAGATTTCGCCGTCTACCGAGTCGTCGGCAATGACCAGCGTTTCAGTGGGACCGGCGAACAGGTCGATGCCGACACGGCCGAACAGCTGGCGCTTGGCTTCCGCCACGAACATATTGCCCGGACCGACCAGCATGTCCACGGGTGCGATGCTGGAGGTGCCGACGGCCATCGCCACCACCGCCTGCACGCCGCCCAGCACCAGGATCTCGTCCGCGCCCGCCATGTGCATGGCGGCGACGATCGCCGGGTGCGGCTCGCCGTGGAAGGGGGGCGCCGTCGCCACCACGCGCTTGACGCCGGCGACCTTGGCGGTCAGGACGCTCATGTGGGCCGAGGCCAGCAGCGGATACTTGCCACCCGGGATGTAGCAGCCGACCGCATTGACCGGAATATGGCGGTGGCCCAGGAACACGCCGGGGCGGGTTTCGACCTCGACGTCGAGCATGGAGTCACGCTGGATCTGTGCGAAGTTGCGAACCTGTGCCTGCGCGAAGCGGATGTCCTCCAGTTCGCGCGCCGAGAGGCTGTTCATCGCCTTCTCAATGGCGGCCTGCGGCAGACGGAAATCCTGGGGGTCCCAGTTATCGAACTTCTTGCTGTATTCGCGCACGGCCGCATCGCCGCGCGCTTCGATGTCGCGGATGATGCCTTCGACGGTATTGCGAACAGCGCTGTCGTCATTGGCACGCGCCTGGACGTCACGTCCACGCTTGAGGTAGCGAATCATGGGGAGTTCCGAGGTTGGTTGTGCATACGTATGCACAGTAACTTTCTTGCATTCGTATGCAAACTCAGTGTTTTCCCTAGCCGATTCTGCGTGACGGGTAAGTCTCAAGTATTCTCCGAACCTGCCGTTAGCCGTGGATCACCCGAGGTCCTAACACCAATAATATGCTCGAAAAAACCTATTTCCCCCGACTGCTCGCCGGCCTCCTCGCGGCAAGCCTGGCATTGTGTGGCGCCGGTGCATGGGCCAGTACCGATCCGATGGCAGCCGAAGGGCCGGCTGTGGAGGCGGACCGGCCGTCCGATGCGTCGCGGACGCGCCTTGTGGCGGAGCTTCAGCAGCGGATCAAGGACAAATCAGTTCGCGAACTGCGCGCGAGCGCCAATGGCGAGTACGCCACGACCCTGATGCTGGCGGAAGATGAAGTGGTCTGCTACGTCGGGCTGCTCTACCAGAACAAGCTGTGGCGCGTGTCGCGTTTCAGCTCGCTGGCGAGCGCCGAATCGGCATACCGCAAGGCCACCGCGCAGAGCGCGGCGCTGGCCGATCAGGCGATCCGCCGGCAAGTGCTGGCGACGGAGCAGCGCCAGTACGAGCGGGCGATCCAGAGTGCGGAAGCCCAGGCGGACGCGCTGGCCACTGAACTGCGCGCCGAGCAGGCGCAGCGTGAGCAGTTCGCCGAGGACCAGAAGACGTTCCGCGCCGACAACGACGCCCGAGAGGCCGACAACCGCAGCGCGCGCAGCCAGTTGGCGAAGCTGCGGCAGGAAATTCGCCGCCTGGAGGCGTCTCTGGCGGACTCTGGCCAGAAGCTGCCGGCGCCGGACAAGGTGCGGCGCTAACAGCATCGCCCGGCCCGGGACCACAAGTCCCAGGCCGGACCGGATGAATCCATGGAGGGGGAGGGGCGCGAGCCCGCTCCCCCTTTTGCCATCCCGCTCAAGGATTGAACGTATCCCCGAGGACCACCCCTTCACGGCGCGGATCCGTGCCGCCCATCCACACCGCCGCGCCGCCTGACTGGCTGCGCAGGACCGTGTTGACCCCGCTCGCCTGCGCGCCGATCGATACCGTATGGCCCAAGGCACGCAGGCCCGTGACCAGCGGATCGTTGCCGCCGTTGCTTGTGGCGTCGATGTTCGGATGCTCGCCCCCGACCGTGGTGCTTGGGTTGTTGCTGGCACCGAAGTCGACGAGGCCCGAGGACTGCTGGGCGTCGAGCCCCCAGTCGAGCACACCCACGAGCGTCTTCACGACGTATTGCGGGATCGTGCCGCCGCCCGGCGAGCCGGTGGCCATCAGGAAGTCGCCAATCGACCCATCTGCGGCCTGACGGAACACCATCGTCGGCGCCATCGAGCTGCGCGGCCGCTTGCCGGGCTGCACCCGGTTGGCCACCGGTATGCCGCCGCTGTCGGTCGGCTGGGCCGAAAAGTCGGTCAGCTGGTTGTTGAGCAGGAAGCCGTTGGTCATGTGGAACGACCCCATGCTCGATTCAACCGACGTGGTCGCGCTGACCACGCTGCCGTCCGCATCGACGATCGTGAACTGGTTCGTGCCGTGCTCGATCAGCGACGCCACGCCGAGGGGCACCGAACCGAGGTTCCCAGCCGTGGCCGTGCCCATGCTGACCGTCGGCGAGATCAGTGCCGCGCGGGAGGCCAGGTACGGCTTGTTCAGCATGGTGTTGGCGGAGCCGCCGGGCAGGGGGACGAAGTCGGTATCGGCCACGTACTTGTCACGGTCGGCGTAGGCCAGCCGTTCGGCTTCGCTGACGAAGTGCACGCCGAGCACGGTGGGCTTGCCGCCTTCGCCGTCGATGGCGGTCGGCTTCAGCGCGGCGAGGTCGAAGTTCTCGAGAATCCCCATCGCCGACAGCACCGTGATCCCGCCCGACGTCGGCGGCGGCGCCCCGCAGATCCAGTACGCGCGATACGTGATGCAGACCGGGTCGCGCTGCTTGGCCTGATAGTTGGCCAGATCGGCCAGCGTGGTCTTGCCCGGCGTGATCGCCGAGCCGTCCGTGGCGGCCGTCGTGCCGATCTTGGCGATGATGTCGCTGGCGATCTGGCCCGTGTAGATCGCATTGGCCCCGTTGGCAGCCATCTGCGTCAGGGTGTTGGCGTAGGCCGGATTCTTCAGCACCGTGCCGAGCGCCTTGGGCGTGCTGTCGGCGTTGAAGAAGTAGGCCAAGGCTTCGGGGTCACGCTTGAGCGACGTGGCGTTGCTCTGGATGGCGGCGGCCAGCCGTCCGCCGATCGGAAACCCGTTGGTGGCCAGCGTGATGGCATCCCCGAACAGGTCCTTCCACGCGAGCTTGCCATGCTCCTTCTGCACGCGTTCGATCAGGCGCGGGATGCCGACGGTGCCGATCGAACGGCCGCTGGCGCGGGCGCTCGGCACGGGCGGGTTCGTGTTGGTGGCGTCGTCGATATAGCGCAGATAGTTCTCGGTGGCGGCGGCCGGCGCCGATTCCCGGCCATCGTAGGCCTGCACGGCGCGCGTGCGGGCGTCGTAGTAGAGCATGAAGCCGCCCGAGCCCATGCCGGTGGCTTCCGGCACGGTCAGCCCGAGCACGGACTGGACGGCCACTGCGGCGTCTGCTGCGCTGCCGCCTTTCTTGAGCACCGCGCAGCCGGCCGCGCTGGCATAGGCGTTCGACGACGACACCATATAGGTCTTCGCGTAGACGGGCTTGAGCCCCTTGCGGTAGCCGGACGCCGGCTCGGGCAGGGAAGGGTCGCCGGGCTGGTTCGATCCCACCACGACCGTGCTGCCGTCGCTGGCCAGTACCTGGCAACTGGTATCGGCCTGTGGGGTGGTTGGGGTGGTGGGGGGTGTGGCGGGCTTGTCGTCGCTGCCGCCGCATGAAGCGATCAGCAGGGTACTGGCAACGGCGGTGGCCAGCGCCAGCGGGGTTTTCTGGATGCGCAACACGATCTTTCCTCCGGAACTACGACGTGAAAGAACGAGCCCGAGGGCTCGGACTGCAGTGCTGCAAGCTGTTTGGGCGTTGGCATGTCGTCGCGCACGGGCGTGCCCTCGCCCCGCTGGCGCGTGTTGGGCTGCGGTGTGAAAAAACGCGATAAGCGACCCCGTCCCCCGACGGGGGAACCTGTCGAGGGATGCGGTATCTGGAGCCGGATTCGGGAGGGTGGAGCGCTAAGACGAGTCGGTGTCAGTCATGACGCGCTAGACACTTTTGATGGGGAAGTGTCTAGCGTAGTACACCACTATCGATATGCAAGTGCGTTACGCCACGTTTCGTGGCGTTCAGCCGCGCGTGCCTGCCATGGCCTCGCCGTAGCGTTCCATGTGGAAGTCCGTATCGCCGAACAACACGTCCACCATCGTGAGCTGCTTGAAGTAGTCGCCGACCTCCAGTTCGTCGGTCATGCCCATGCCGCCGTGGAGTTGAACGGCTTGCTGGCCGATGAAGCGCGCCGCCCGGGCCACCACCACCTTGGCACCGGCAAGCATGCGCCTGCGCGCGGCAGCGTCGGTCTCGTCGAGCGCCTGTACCGCAACGTAGGCCATCGACAGCGCGAGTTCCTTGTGCACCAGCATCTCGGCCATGCGGTGCTGCAGGGCCTGGAACGTGGCGAGCGGCGTGCCGAACTGCCGGCGCGTGCGAAGGTATTCGCCCGTCAGTTCGATCAGGCGCTCCATCGCACCTACTGCAGCGGCGCACTGTGCGGCGATACCGTGGTCGAGCCCATGTTCGAGCGCAGCCAAGCCGATTTCCGCCTGTCCGATCCGCGCGGCGGCTGGCACTGTCACGCCTTGCAGCCGCAGGTCGGCGCCGCGCAGGCCATCCATGGTCGGATAGCTGGTGACGTGCAGCCCTTCTGTGTCGCGCGGCACGAGGAACAGCGCGAGATCGCCCTCAGGCGCCGGGACCCGCGCGCTGACCAGATAGGTGTCCGCCGCATCGCCATGCCAGACCAGCGATTTGATGCCATCGAGCCGATAGCTATCACCGTCACGCACGGCCGTCGCCTGCGCGGCTTCCGGCCGATAGCGCGTGCCCGGTTCGAGATAGGCGAGGGCGAGCACGCGCTCGCCGCTGGCAAGCGCCGGCAGCCATGCCGCCTGTTGCGCCGCGCTGCCATAGTTGCCGAGCACGGCCGTGCCGACCACCGCGCTCGGGATCACAGGTTCCAGCACCAGCCCGCGCCCCAGTTCCCGGTGCACCACCAGCTGGCTGGCCGGGCCTTCGCCAAAGCCGCCGAAGTCGGTCGACACGGTGAGGCCCAGCACACCCATCTCCGCCAGTGCGGCCCAGATGCCGCGATCGAACGCGCCACCCTGGCGAGCAATCTCCCGGCGCCGCGCAAACGGATACTCGGTCTCGACGAAACGCCGCAGGCTGTCCGCCAGCATCTGCTGTTCTTCGCTGTATTGGAAGTCCATGCTTGTGTCTCCCTTCAGAATCCGATGATCATCTTGGCGATGATGTTCTTCTGCACTTCGTTGGCGCCGCCGTAGATCGATGTCTTGCGCGTATCGAAGTAGGTGGCCGCAGCCGGCGATGCCCAATCCGGCCCGCTGACCGGCTGGACGGTGCCCGCCTCGCGCCACTCCGGCGCGTACGGCCACGCGTTCGGGCCCGCCACCTCCAGTTGCAGCATGGCGATGTCCTGCTGCAGCTCGGAGCCGCGGATCTTCAGGATCGAGGCTTCCGGACCGGGCCCACGGCTACCTTCCTGCGTGGCCACGCGCAGCAGGAGCATTTCCATGGCCATCAGGTCCATCTCAAGCCGGGCGATCTTGTCGCGCATGCGCACATCGTCGATCATCCGCCGGCCCTTGCCGTCGGTAGCCTCGGTGGCGTAGTGCTTGAGCAGGCGCATCTCGCGATGGCAATGGCCGATGCCGGCGATGGAAGTGCGCTCATGGCCCAGCAGGTACTTGGCGTAGGTCCAGCCGCGGTTCTCCTCGCCCACCAGGTTCTCGACCGGCACCTCCACGTCTTCGAACCACGTTTCGTTGACGTCGTGGCCCCCGTCGAGGGTGGTAATGGGACGGATCGTCACGCCGGGGCTCTTCATGTCGATCAGCAGCATCGAGATGCCGTCCTGGAGCTTGGCCTCGCCATCGGTGCGGACGAGGCAGAAAATCCAGTCGGCATATTGCGCATACGACGTCCACGTCTTCTGGCCGCTCACGATGTAACGGTCGCCCTGGCGCACGGCGCGCATCTTCAGCGAGGCGAGGTCGGACCCCGCGCCGGGCTCCGAGTAGCCCTGGCACCAGAAGTCTTCCATGGTGGGGATGCGCGGCAGGAAGCGGGCCTTCTGCGCCGCGTTGCCGTACTTCTGCAACACCGGCCCGATCATGGCCAGGCCGGTCGGCAGCAGGCGCGGGGCGTCGCCGTGGAAGGTCTCGATCTCGAAGATCAGCCGCTGGATGGCGTTCCAGCCGGTGCCGCCGTACTCGACCGGCCAGTTCGGCGCCCCCCAGCCGTGCGCCTGGAGGATGCGATGCCACCGCACGAAGTCGTCCTTTTCCAGACGCTGGTGATTGCGGACTTTGTCGGCGATGTCGGCGGGCAACTGGCTCCGCACGAAAGCGCGGACTTCCTCGCGGAAATCCTGTTCGGCTCGGGTGAATCGCAAGTCCATGCACGGCTCCCTGCTGGCTGTTGGTCGGATCAGGGGAACGAGCATAGCGGTGGGGCCCCCTCCGCCACCCTCCCCAACATGGGTAGGGGCGGGGAACGGGGTGATCGATACGAAGCAGGTATCGGGCGACATGAAGACGGTATTTGTCGCGGCCGGGGTGCGTCCGTAGCATGCGCTCCATCGTTTCGAGGAGATTGCGATGGAGGTGGAAGGTACTGCACGTGCCACGGGCGCAGTTGGCAAGGACGGCAAGGAGAGTAACGGGCCGCTGGCCGGGATACGCATCCTGGACCTGACCACGGTGTTGATGGGACCGTACGCCACCCAGATCCTTGGCGATCTCGGCGCGGACATCATCAAGATCGAGCCGCCCGGCGGCGACACCGTGCGTGGCATCGGTCCTGCCCGCAATCCCGGCATGGCGGGCGTTTTTCTCCATGCCAACCGCAACAAGCGCAGCGTGGTGCTGGATCTCAAGCAGCCAGCCGGGCGTGATGCGCTGCTGCGCCTGGCCGCTGACGCCGATGTGCTGATCTATAACGTCCGCCCGCAGGCCATGCAGCGCCTGCGGCTCGGCTACGCGGACATCGCGGCGGTCAATCCGCGCATCGTCTACGTGGGTGTCTACGGCTACGGCCAGCGCGGTCCCTACGCGGCCAAGCCGGCCTATGACGACCTGATCCAGGGCGCCGTGGGCATCCCGGCGCTGAGCACGCTGGCCGGCTCCGAAGAGCCGCGCTACGCGCCGAACGCCATGGCGGACCGCATCGTCGGCATGAGCGCCGCCAACGCGGTGACGGCCGCGCTGCTCTACCGCACCCGCACCGGTGAAGGCCAGTCGATCGAAGTGCCGATGTTTGAGACCATGGCGCAGTTCGTATTGGGCGATCACATGTACGGCGCGACCTTCGATCCGCCAATCGGCCCCGCCGGCTACGCGCGCCTGCTGAACGACAACCGCAAGCCATACCGCACGCGTGACGGCTACCTGTGCGTGATGGTCTACAACGACAAGCAGTGGAAAACGTTCTTCGCGCTGATCGGCCAGCCCGACGTCATGACGAACGACCCGCGCTTCCACTCGATCGGCGAGCGCACGAAGCACATCCACGAGTTGTACCGGATGCTGGCCGAGGTGATGGCCACGCGCACGTCGGCGGAATGGACGGCGGTGCTCGAAGCGGCCGACATCCCAGTCATGCCCATGCACACGCTCGACTCGCTGATGAACGACCCGCACCTGCAGGCGGTGGGGTTCTTCGAGATGGTCGAGCATCCGAGCGAAGGCCGCATGCGCTCGATGGCGGTGCCGTCACGGTGGTCGAAGTCCCAGCCGCATATCGCCCGGCAAGCCCCCCGGCTTGGCCAGCACAGCGCCGAGGTGCTGGCGGAAGCCGGCTACAGCCCGGCGGAGATCGAGGCCATGGCGGCGTCGGCCGCGACCCTCGTCGCGGACGCCTGATCGGGCATCCACCCCCAAGACATCGTTCCAGGAGATGCAGTGATGCACGAGCGAGATTCATCCATTGTCATCGTGGGCGCGCAGCGCACGCCCATCGGCGCGTTCCAGGGCGCTTTATCGACGTTCTCGGCGCCCGAGCTTGGCGCTGCCGCCATTGCCTCCGCCGTGGCGCAGGCAGGGGTGTCGGCCGATAGCGTCGACGAAGCCATCATGGGCTGTTGCCTGTTCGCCGGCCTTGGCCAGGCCCCGGCCCGGCAGGCCGTGCTTGGTGCGGGATTGCCGCCATCGGTGCCGGCGACGACGATCAGCAAGATGTGCGGGTCCGGCATGAAGGCAGCCATGCTGGCGCATGACCTGCTGCGCGCCGGCAGTTGCACGGTGGCGGTGGCGGGCGGCATGGAGTCGATGACCAACGCGCCGCACCTCGTGCCGCGCGGCCGGCAGGGCTACCGCCTCGGCCACGGGCAGTTCCTGGACCATATGTATCGCGATGGTCTTGAGGATGCGTATGAAGGCCATCTGATGGGCTATTACGCCGACCTGACCGCCGAACAGGCTGGCATCTCGCGCGCGGCGCAGGATGCGTTCGCCGCCGAAAGCGTGGCGCGTGCGCAGGCTGCGGTGCGCGAAGGCCGCTTTGTGGCGGAGATCGTCGAGCTGTCGCCGAAGTCGGGGAAGAGCCGCAATCGCGAGCCGCTGCGCGATGACGAGACCCCGGCGCGCTGCGACATCGACAAGATCCCACGTCTGTCGCCCGCCTTCCGCACCGAGGGCACGGTGACGCCAGGCAACGCGTCGTCGATTTCAGACGGCGCCGCCGCGCTGGTCATGATGCGCGAGGCGGATGCGCGGGCAAAGGGCATCGCGCCGCTGGCCCGGATCACCGCGCTCGCCACGCATGCACTGCCGCCGGGGCAGTTCTCGCTCGCACCGGTGGGCGCCATCCGCCGCGTGCTGGACAAGGCCGGCTGGCAGGCTGGTGACGTCGACCTGTTCGAAATCAATGAGGCCTTTGCGGTGGTGACGCTGCTCGCCATGCGCGAACTGAACCTGCCGCATGCGCGCGTCAACGTGAACGGCGGCGCCTGCGCGCTGGGCCATCCGGTCGGCGCGACGGGCGCCCGGCTGCTTGTGACGCTGGTCCATGCGCTGCGCGAACGGGGGCTGCGCCGTGGCGTGGCGAGTCTGTGCCTGGGTGGCGGAGAAGCCACGGCCATGGCGGTGGAGGTGGCATGAGCATGACCTTCGATCATTCCCCCGAACATCGCGAGATTCGCGAGGCCATCCTGAAGGTCTGCGAGCGCTTTGACGCCGAGTATTGGCTGGAGAAGGACAAGGTCGGCGGCTTTCCGACCGATTTCCATCAGGCGCTCGCCAGGGACGGTTGGCTGGGCATCTGCATCCCGCAAGCCTACGGCGGTTCGGGCCTCGGCATCACCGAGGCCGCCATCATGATGCAGGCCATCGCCGAATCCGGTGCCGGCATGAGCGGGGCTTCGGCCGTGCACATGAACATCTTCGGCCTGAACCCGGTGGTGGTCTTCGGCAGCGAGGCGCAGAAGCAACGCATGCTGCCGCCCCTGATTCAGGGCAGCGAGCGGGCCTGCTTCGCCGTGACCGAGCCCAACACCGGCCTCAACACCACGCAACTGAAGACGCGCGCGGCCCGGCACGGCGATCACTACGTGCTGAACGGCGCCAAGACCTTCATCTCCACCGCCAGTTGCGTGGAGAAGATGCTGATCCTGGCGCGCACCACGCCGCTGGAGGCCATCAAGAGCAAGACGGAAGGCCTGAGCCTGTTCTACACGACCATCGACCGGAACCACGTGGAGACCCGCGAGATCGACAAGATGGGCCGCAAGGCTGTCGACACCAACCAAGTCTTTATCGACGGCCTCAAGGTGCCCGTGGAGGACCGCATCGGCGAAGAGGGCAAGGGGTTCCAGTACATCCTGCATGGCATGAACGCCGAACGGATCCTGGTGGCGGCGGAAGCGGTTGGGCTCGGGCGCGTGGCGCTGGCGCGGGCCACGCAGTACGCCAAGGAACGTATCGTGTTCGACCGCCAGATCGGCAAGAACCAGGGCATCCAGCATCCACTGGCCGAATGCTGGATGGAGCTGGAAGCCGCCAACCTGATGGTGCTCAACGCGGCTGCGAAGTTCGATCGCGGCGAGCCCTGCGGCGCGGAGGCCAATGCGGCCAAGTACCTCGCGGCCGAGGCCTGCTACAAGTCCTGCCAGACGGCGGTGATGACGCACGGCGGCTATGGCTATGCCAAGGAGTATCACGTGGAGCGCTATCTGCGCGAAGCGCTGCTTCCCCGCATCGCACCGATCAGCCCGCAGCTGATCCTGTGCTTCGTGGCCGAGAAGGTGCTTGGCCTGCCGAAGTCCTACTGAGGAGGCAACAGATGGATATGAAGCGTCGCCGCGCGGTCGGCCGGCGTGGAGAAGGAATAGCCGGCGGCTGCAGGGCTGCCTTTCGTCCCCTTACCGAAATCAGAATCCAAGCATGAGCGACTTCCTCAAGATCGAAACCATCGGACACGTGGCCGTTGCCACGATGAACCGCCCGCAGACCCGCAACGCCTTGTCGGATGACGATGCGATAGAGAGCATCGTCGACCTGTGCCAGGCGATCAACGACGACCTCTCGGTGCGTGTGCTGGTGCTGACCGGGGCGGGCCCGGCGTTCTCGTCGGGCGGTAACTTGAAGACGCTGCGCGATACCGTCGGCACCGGGCTGGGCGTGCCGGCGAATAGCCGTTACGCGTACCGGAACGGCATCCAGCGGCTGCCGCTGGCATTGCAGGCGCTTGAGGTGCCGACGATCGCCGCCGTGAACGGCCCCGCGTACGGTGCCGGCAATGACCTCGCGTGCATGTGCGATATCCGGATTGCCTCGGACAAGGCCGTGTTCGCGGAGAGCTTCGTCAAGTTGGGATTGCTGCCCGGCGATGGCGGGGCGTGGCTGCTGCCGCGTGCCGTGGGCATGTCGCGCGCCTGCGAGATGTCGTTCACGGGCGAGGCGATCGATGCGCAGCAGGCGCTGGCGTGGGGGCTGGTCTCGCGCGTGGTGCCTGCGGACGAGTTGATGCCGGCCGCCATGTCGCTGGCGGGGCGAATCGCCGCCAACCCGGGGCACGCGCTGCGCATGACCAAGCGGCTGCTGCGCGAAGGCCAGCAAACCAGCCTTGCCACGCTGCTCGAAATGTCCGCCGGCTTCCAGGCGCTGGCGCACCATACCGAGGAGCACGAGGCCGCGCTCGACGGTTTCCTGAAGCGCTAGCGTCACACCAGCCGGCCGTCGCCGGTCGGCACATGACCATAATGGAGACAACAATGCATCGACAAATCGCGGGCCTGTGCATGGCCGCCATGCTTTGCGCGACCAGCGGCGCCGCCGCCGCCGCGGACTACCCAGACCGGCCGGTCAAGATCGTGGTATCGCTGCCGCCCGGCAGCGGCGCCGACACTACCGCGCGTTTTATCGGCAAGCACCTGACCGAGAAGTTCGGCCAGCCCTTCGTGGTCGAGAACAAGCCGGGCGCCAACAGTTTCATTGCCGCGCGCCAGGTAGCCGAGTCGGCACCGGACGGCTACACGATGTTCGTCGCCAGCAACTCGCCGATGGTGACCAACGCGGCAGTCTTCCGCCAGCTGCCTTATGACCCGATCAAGGACTTCGTGCCCGTGGCGCGCATCGCGCGGTTCCCGATGGTGCTGGCGGTGCCCGCCAGCTCGCCGTACACGACGCTCGACGGACTGGTCACGGCCGCGCGCAACGCGCCGGGCAAGCTGAACTACGCAGCCGGCACGCCGACCTATCAGGTGGCGCTGGAACTGTTCCACGAAACGCGTGGTATCCGCGCCATGCCCGTGCCGTACAAGGGGACGTCGCTCGCCATGAGCGACCTCGCCGGCGGGAGCGTGGATTACACGATGGCGGAGGTGAGCGCCGTGATGCCGCTGGTGCGAGCCGGCAAGGTGCGCGCGCTGGCGGTAGGCAGCCCGGAACGGCTCAAGGAGCTGCCCGGCGTGCCCACCATCGCCGAGACCGGCAGCAAGGGCTACGAGGCGTTCGCCTGGACCGGCGTGTTCCTGCCGGCCAAGACGCCGCAGGCCGTGGTCGACCGGATTGCCAAGGCGGTGGGTGATCTCCTTGCGACGCAGGAAAGCGCGCGTTTCATCGAGACGATGGGCGGCACGGTGTTCCCGGCCACTCCACAGCAGTTCCGCGATTTCCAGGTCAGCGAGATCGAGCGGACACGGCGCATCGTCAAGACGGCGAATATCCACCAGGAGTAGTGCCGCCAGCCTCGCCCGCCAAGCCCGCTGCAGCGATGCTGCGGGCGACGGCGACGAAATTGCTCGCCGTGGCGGTCATCGCATCCGGCAGCGTGGCGAGTGCAACGCCCATGGCCTGTTGCATGGGCCAGTCCCGCAACCGCAGCAGCCGCACGCCGGTGCCGGCGTACTTGACCGCGTTGTTCGGCACCAGCGCCACGCCCAGCCCGCTATCCACCAGACTCAGGATCGATTGCACCTGCACCGCTTCCTGCGCGATGCGCGGCTTGATGCCGGCGCCGTGCAGCGCGCAGGTGATCAGCATGTGCATCGACGGCACCCGCGTGCGCGAGTACATGATGAAGGGCACATCCCCCAGTTCGGATAGGGCGATGTCCGCCTGTGCGGCCAGCGGCGAGTCCGTGCTGACGGCCAGCATGAAGTGGTCGCGCTGCAGCAGGGTCAGTTCGGCATTGGTGGGTTCGAGCACCGGGTAGCGCACCAGCGCCACGTCGAGCGAGTGGTCCTCGAGCCGGCTCAGCAGTTCCACGGTCGTCGATTCCTCGATGGCGAGGTCCACGCCCGGGTACTGTCGCCGATACGTACGCAGCAGTTCCGGCATCACTGAGTACGTGGCCGATCCGATGAACCCCAGCCGCAGCATGCCTTGCTCGCCCGCTTCGCCCTCGCGCGCGGCACGGCGCACTTCCTCCGAATAGAACAGCGTGCGGCGCGCGTTGCGCAGCACCACCTCGCCCGCCGGCGTCAGGCGCAGGCCCGACGGCAATCGATCGAACAGCGTCACGCCCAGCTCTTCCTCGAGCTTGCGGATCGACGTGGAAAGCGGCGGCTGCGCCATGTGCAGTTTTTCGGCGGCACGGTGAAAGTTCAGCGTTTCCGCAAGAATGAGGACTTGCCTGAGTTGACGAAGCTCCATGGGCGCGAAGAAGGGCGGTTGGCAATACGGCTGGCGTATCGGGCGGTCTCTATCCGGTATTGGACGCGGCCGGGCGGGGGCCATAGATTATGCCATCCCGGCACCGCAACAGGCGGCCTGCCGGCCATGCAAAAACCGGAGCCATCTTGACGACTTTGCTTCCCACACCCGGCCTGATTGCGATCCCGCCCGAGGACGAGGCCCTGCGTGCACCGGTGCGCGCCTTCCTGCGCTCGGCGATGCGCGACGTCGCACCCGAGGTCCGCTCCCGCTCATGGCTTGGCTTCGATGCCAGCTTCAGCCAGGCGCTCGCCGCACAGGGCTGGATCGGCCTGACCCTGCCACGGGAATACGGCGGCGGCGGCCGCAGCGGCTTCGCGCGCTTCGTGCTACTCGAGGAATTGCTCGCTGCCGGCGCGCCGGTCTCCGCCCACTGGATCGCCGACCGGCAGACCGCGCCACTGATCCTGCGCTACGGCACGCCGGCGCAGCGTGACTTCTACGTGCCGCGCATCATTCGCGGCGAAGCGTTCTTCTGCATCGGCATGAGTGAGCCCGATACGGGCTCCGATCTCGCCAGCGTGCGCACCCGGGCCACGCGCAACGACGCGGGCTGGCTGCTCAACGGCCGCAAGATCTGGACGACCAACGCGCATCGCTCGCAGTACATGGTGGCACTGGTTCGCACGTCGGGCGTGACCGAGGATCGCCACCAGGGCTTGTCGCAGGTCGTCATCGACCTCTCGCTGCCCGGCATCACGATCCGCCCCATCCGCGACGTGGCCGGCGACGCCCACTTCTGCGAAGTGCTGTTCGAGGACGTGCAACTGCCCGCCGACGCACTGATTGGCGAGGAGGGCTCGGGCTGGAAGCAGGTGACGGCGGAGCTGGCTTTCGAGCGCAGCGGCCCCGAGCGCATCTATTCGAGCCTGGTGCTGGCGGAAACATGGCTGGCGGAGGTTCGCGCGGCGGGCGAGGTGTCGCTGGCATCCACCGAACTCGCGGGCCGGATCGTCGGCAATCTGGCGGTGCTGCGTGCGATGTCGCTGGCCGTGGCCGACAAGCTGAACCGGGGCGAGAACCCCGAGCAGGAGGCCGCGCTGGTCAAGGACCTCGGCACCGAATTTGAACAGGCGATGCCCGACTGGATCCAGACGGCGCTCGAGCGCGACGCGCAGGTGCCATCGCCCGCGCTCGCACGCACGCTGGCCTACGTGATGCAGCTCGCCCCAAGCTACTCGCTGCGCGGCGGCACGCGCCAGATCCTGCGCGGCATCATCGCCCGCAGCCTCGGATTACGCTGATACTGGAGATGGTTTGATGACCGATTCCCTGCTGGAAGGATTCGAGCGGCCCCTGCTCGATCTCTGCGACGACGAACAACTGCGCCGGACCGAAGCTGGCGAGGGCGCCGCCGACCTCTGGGCGCGCATCGACGCGCTCGGCTACACCGACGCGCTCTTGCCCGAGGCGAGTGGCGGCGCCGGGCTGTCGCTGTCCGACTTGTTCCCGCTGGCGCTGGCCGCGGCGCGTGCCGGACTGCCGCTGCCGTTTGCCGAAACCGCCGTGGCGCGAGCCATCCTGGCCTCGGCCGGCATCACGGGGGGCCCGGGTGCCATCGCCATCGCCCCGCTCGCGCTGGAGGTCGGCGGACAGATCGTCTGCCCGGACGTGCCCGGCGCGGCGCTGGCCGACCATGTATTGCTGAGTCGAAACGACGCCTGGTGGCTGATGCCGACGGAAGGCGCGCAACGCGAGCCCGGTGCCTTCCGGCCGCGCGTGTCGGCCACGGTCCGCTGGCACAGCTCGGCGCAGGCGGTGGCGCGTATTCCCGCCGCCGGGGCCGATGCCGAGACGCTCTGCAACGCGCTACATGCCGTGGGCATGGCGGGCGCCATGCAGCGCATCCAGGCGCTCGGCGTGACCTACGCGACCGACCGCCGCCAGTTCGGGCGCGCCATTGGCCAGTTCCAGGCGGTGCAACAGGAGTTGAGCGTGCTGGCCGAGCAGGTGGCGGCAGCGGTGCTGGCGGCCCGGCTCGGCTGCGCGGCCAGCGCGGGATATCTGCCCGATCCGCTGCTCGCGGCGACGGCCAAGCTGCGAACCTCGGCGGCCGCCACGCGCGTCGCCGCCATCGCCCACGCGGTGCATGGTGCCATCGGCATCACCGAGGAACACGTGCTGGGGCTGTTCACGCGCCGACTGCACGAATGGCGCACCACGGCGGGCACGGAGTCGCGCTGCGCTGCGCGGCTGGGCGGCGCGCTGCTGGCCGAGCCGGCTTCGACGCTGTTCGACTTTGCCCGCACGCGTCTGGTCGCCGAGCGGCCGGCAGTGGCCATGGAGGGCTGAGATGGGGGAGGCGAACCGCAAGGGGCCGCTGGCCGGCGTACGGATCGTCGAGCTGGCCGGCATCGGTCCCGGGCCGATGGCGGCGATGCTGCTGGCCGACATGGGGGCGGAGGTGATTCGCATCGAACGCGAGACGCCGGTGGACCTCGGCGTCAGCAAGCCGCTGCGCTACAACCTCACGCTGCGCAATCGCACATCGATTGCGTTGGACCTGAAGCAGCCGGCCAGTGTCGAACGCGTCCTGCAACTCGTGGCTGGCGCGGATGCGCTGATCGAGGGCTTCCGGCCCGGCGTGACGGAACGGCTGGGGCTCGGCCCCGACGTCTGCCTGGCGCGCAATCCCCGGCTTGCCTACGGCCGCATCACGGGCTGGGGGCAGGAGGGGCCGCTCGCCCAGGTGGCGGGTCACGACATCAACTACATCTCGCTGACCGGCACGCTCGATGCCATCGGCCGGCAGGGACAGCCGCCTTCCGTGCCGCTGGCGCTGCTCGGCGACATGAGTGGCGGGGCGCTCTATCTGGCCATGGGCGTGCTCGCCGCCATCCTCGAGGCGCGCGGCTCCGGGAAGGGGCAGGTGGTGGATGCGGCCGTCGTGGACGGCACCGCGTCCATGGCGATGACGTTCTTTGGGCTGGCGGCGGCCGGGAAGTGGCAGCCCGAACGCGGCACCAACATCCTGGACTCCGGCGCGCCGTTCTACGATGTCTACGCCTGCGCCGACGGAAAATGGATTTCGATCGGCCCGATCGAGGCACGCTTCCATGCCGAGTTGCTGGAGCGCATGGGCATCCCGGCGGACGCCATCGGCCCGCAGATGGACACCGCGAACTGGCCGCATACCCGCGAGGTGCTCGCCGCCGCGTTCCGCACCCGCACGCGCGCGGCTTGGTGAGATCTGCTCGAAGGCACCGATGTCTGCTTTGCGCCGGTCCTGTCGTTTGCCGAGGCGCCGTCGCACCCGCATCTGAAGGCGCGCGGCACGTTCGTCGAGGTGGATGGCGTGGTGCAGCCCGCGCCGGCGCCACGCTTCAGCCGCACGCCTTCGGCCATGCCGACGCCGCCACAGGCGCCGCAATCGCCCGATGCCGACGGCGTGGATGCCGCGCTGGCCGCCTGGGGCTTGTCGCCCGAGGCGATTGCCGGCTGGCGGGGCGCCTGAGCCGGCGGCGGTTCGAGCGGTGGCAGGAAAGAAAACAGGCCCTTGCGGCCCTGTTTTCGTCAGGGGCTGGTGCGGTACCGCTCGCGCAGCGCCTGCTTGTACAGCTTGCCGGTCGGCAACCGGGGCATGCGGTCGATGAAATCCACCGAGCGCGGAATCATGTACCGCGCCACCTTCCCGCGCAGGTAGGCGATCAACTCCTCGCCGAGCGCCGCGCTGGGCACGATGCCTGGTGCCGGCTCGATGATGGCCTTGACCTGCTCGCCCATCTCGGCGCACGGAACGCCGATGACCGCCACGTCCCCGACCTTCTCGTGCGTGACCAGCGCGTCCTCGATCGCCTGGGGATAGATGTTGACGCCGCCGGAGATGATCATGAACGTCTTCCGGTCGGTCAGGTACAGGTAGCCTTCCTCGTCCACATAGCCCACGTCGCCCACCGTGGTCCAGTTGCGATGCCGGGGATGTCGCGCGGACTCGGTCTTCTCCGGATCGTTGTGGTAGTGGAACGCCAGGGTGTCCCGCTCGAAGTAGATCAGGCCCGGCTGCCCCGGGGGCAGGACGTCGCCCTCGTCGTTGCAGATGTGTAGCTTGCCGATGGCTTCGCGGCCGACCGAGCCCGGATGCGCAAGATAGCCGGCACTGTCGATCATCGTCAGCCCGCTGCCTTCGGTGGAGCCGTAGTACTCGTGCAGGATGGGGCCCCACCATTCGATCATGCGCAGCTTGACGTCGGCCGGGCAGGGCGCCGCCGAGTGCACGGCCATGCGCAGGCTCGACAGGTCGAAACCGTGCCGCTCCTGCTCGGTCAGCTTCATCAGCCGGACGAACATGGTCGGCACCCACTGGCTGTGCGTGACACGGTAGCGCTCGATCAGCGCCAGCGCGGCGAGCGGTTCGAACTTCTCCATGAACACGGCGGTGCCGCCGGTGGCTTGCAGCTGCAGCGCCCAGGCCAGCGGTGCCGCGTGGTAGAGCGGGGCCGTCGACAGGTAGACCATGTCGTCGGAGAAGTCGTAGTGGCGCAGTTGGCCGCGCCGGAACGGGTCGATGAAATCGGCCATCCGGGTCGAAGGCTGGGCACGCACGATGCCCTTCGGGCGTCCGGTGGTGCCCGAGCTGTATAGCATCAGGGCACCGAGGGTTTCGGCGTCGAGCGGGGCGTCCGAGACCGTCGCGACGACAGCTTCGTAGCTGTCCCAGCCGTCGATCGTGCCGTCCACCATCAGCCGCGCGGAGCAGTTCGGCATCAGCCCGGTCAGCCCTTCGGCCAGCTCGCGCATGGCATGGGAACTGATGACCACGCGCGACTCGCTGTCCTCGACGATGTAGGCCGCCTCGGCCGGCGTCAGGAACCGGTTGACCGGCGTGACGAGCAACCCGGAGCGCAAGGCCGCCCAGCCGATTTCGAAACAACGGAGGTTGTTCTCCAGCACCATGGCGATGTGGTCGCCCGGGCGCAGCCCCATTTGCTGGAGCCGCCGCGCGAGGCGGTTGGCACGCCGGTCCAGCTCGCCGTAGGTCAGGGAGATGCCATTGCTGCCATTGATGACGGCGATCCGCTCGGGGTGCCGCCGCGCGCGGTCGCCCAGGTGTGTCCAGTCTTCGTTCTGCATGGTCGTGTTGTCTCCGGGTGGCATCCAGCTATGGCAGCGTGTTGGCGAGCACCAGCGCGGCGGCGGCCGTGAACATGCCGCCCACCCCCTGCACGAAACTGCACTGCACGCCATCCACCTGCCGGAAGGCCTCGCCGCGCAGCTGGCGCACGGCCTCCAGGATCGCGAACATGCCGTACATGCCGGTATGCGTGTACAGGATGCCGCCGCCATTGGTGTTCATCGGCAGCTTGCCGCCGGGGCGGGTATGGCCGGCCTCGATGAAACGCGCGGCTTCGCCGTGCGCGACGAAACCGAGATCGGCCAGCCCGTAGAGCGGCAGGTGCGCGAAGGCGTCGTAGATCATCAGATGATCGATGTCAGCGTGGCTCACGCCAGACTCCGCGAACGCCTGGCGGCTCGACAGGCGGAACGCCTTCGAGCTGGTCATGTCGTCCATCATCGAGATTAGCGGGCTGTCGCAGGCCTCGCCCGAGCCGAGCAGGTAGACCGGGCTGTCCGCGCGCCGGAGGTTGCGCGCGCGCTCCGCCGTAGTGATAACCAGGGCCCCGCCGCCGTCGGTGACCACGCAGCATTCGAGCTTGTGGAACGGATAGGCGATCATCGGGGACGCCATCACGTCGTCCACGGTCAGCAGCTTGTTGCGGCTGGCGCGCGGGTTGCCGGCGGCCCAGTGGCTCTGCGCCACGACCACTTCGGCCAGTTGCTCGTGGGTGGTGCCGGTCTCCTTCATGTAGCGCAGCATCGGCAGCGTGAAGGTGTTGGGCGGCGCGCCGCTGCCGTAGGGCATCTCGAACTGGCCCAGCATCGAGAATGGCGGCACTGAGCGAGGCGGCCAGCCCACACGCGAGCGGCCGGACTGGCCGTGGAGCACCAGCACGGTGTTGCAGAGTCCGGCGCGGATCGCGGCGGCGGCGTGCCGCACGTGGACCATGAACGAGCAGCCGCCTACCGAGGTGCCGTCGTACCAGGCGGGCGTGATGCCGAGGTAGTGGGCGACGTCGATGGGGCTGTCCACGGCGCTCGTGATGCCGTCCACATCGGCCAGCGTGAGGCCGGCGTCGGCCAGCGCGCGGCGCGCGGCGTCGGCGCGCAGGTCCATCTCGGACAGGTGGGGCAGGGCGCCCAGTTCCGTCTCGGCGGCGCCGGCAATGGCGATGATCTGGTCGAGCCGGCTCATCGGGCGGCCTCCGTCTGGGGCTTGAACTGCGGCAGCATGACCTCGCCGCGCGGCTCGAACACCACTTCGAGCGGCATATCGAGCACGAGGTGCGCCGGGTCGGCGGGTACGCCGACGATATTCGTCATCATGCGCGGGCCTTCCTCGAGTTCCACCACGGCAATCACGTAGGGCGTCTGGCCGGCCCAGCCCGGCATGGCCAGGTGGCTGATCACATAGGAATACAGGCGCGCACGGCCGCTGGCGCGGACCCACGACAAGGTCTCGGCACCGCATTGGTGGCAGTGCGGGCGTGGATACAGCACGTGCGTGCCGCAGCTGTCGCAGACCTGGAGGCGCAGTTCGCCGGCCTGCGTGCCTTCCCAGAAGGGGCGCGTGCCGGGCACCGGCTGCGGCGTGAATTTCGCGACGGGGGATGGAGTCGGGGTCATGCCGGAACGCCCTCGCGGTGCGGGATCTCGCCCGAGATCAGCGCGTTGGGCGCGGCGCGGGCCACCAGATCGGGGATGTGCGCCGACAACTCCTCCGGCAGCCAGCGGCCCTCTTTCTCGATGCGAGGGCCGGCGTGCCAGCCCTCGGCCACCGTGATGGCGCCGCCGCGCACGCCGAACACGCGTCCGGTAATGGTGCTGGATTGCGTGCTGCCGAGCCAGACCACGAGCGGCGCGACGTTGCCGGCGTCGAGCGGATCGAAGCCGCCGCCGGCCTGCGTCTGTTCCGCCTGCGCGGCCATGCCGTTCTGTCGGAACAGGTCTTCGGTCAGGCGGCTCATGGCCGTCGGGTAGATCACGTTGACGGTGGCGCCGTAGCGCTCCAGCTCCCGTGCGGCAACGATCGACATATTGGCGATGCCCGCCTTGGCCGCGCCGTAGTTGGTCTGGCCGACGATGCCGTAAAGGCCCGACGACGAACTCGTGTTGATCACGCGCGCCTCGCGGGTGCGCCCGGCCTTGGCCTCGTCGCGCCAGTAAGCGGCGGCGTGGCGCATCGGCGCAAAGGTGCCGCGCAGATGGACGCGGATCACGGAGTCCCAGTCCGCTTCCGTCATATTGACGAGGGTACGGTCGCGCAGGATGCCGGCGTTGTTGACGAGCACGTCCAGCCCGCCAAAGTGGTCGATGGCGGTCTGGATCAGGCGTTGCGCGCCGTCCCAGTCCGAGATGTCGTCGGTATTGGCCACGGCTTGTCCGCCTGCCGCGAGGATTTCGTCGACCACCGCCTGTGCGGGGCCGCTTGCCGCGCCGGCGCCGTCAGGTGCGGCGCCCAGATCATTGACCACCACGCGTGCGCCGGCGCGTGCAAATTGCAGCGCGTACTCGCGCCCGATGCCGCGACCGGCGCCAGTAATGACGACGACGCGATCCTTGCAAAGCTCGCTCATGACACTCCTTCTGTGTGTGCGGGGGATTCGGAGGTTCGGGGAATTCAGCGCCGGGCCTGCTGGATGGCCTCGACTGCGCGCCGATATCGTGTGGATTCGTTGGCAAGGTCCTGATCGGCCTGCGCGCCCGAGACGGACATCGCTTCGGAGCCGGCAAACGTCGTCAGGAATTGCAGGTAGGCCGGGGACCGTGTGATGGCGGCGACAGCCTGTTCCAGACGCCGCGCCGTGGCGTCGTCGGTCTGGCGGCGGACCGCGAGCCCGATCCAGACATACATCTCGTAGCCGGGGAAGCCCGTTTCGCGCAGCGTGGGCACGGCGGGCAGGTCCGGCAGGCGGGTCGTGGCGGTGCTGGCCAGTGCGCGCAGCTTGCCCGCGCGCACCAGCGGCATGGAGGCGCCGGCGTCGAGCAGGCCGAGGTCCACCGCACCGCCGATCACATCGGCCGATGCCTGCGAGAAGCCCTTGTAGCTGACCGCATTGAACGCCAGGCCACCTTGCTGGGCCAGCAGCATGCCGGCGACGCGGTAGGTGTTGCCGTAGTCGGCCAAACTGACGGCGCCGGGCGTGGCGCGGACGGTCTCCAGCGCCTGCTTCACGTCGGCGTAGGGCTTCTGCGGCCCCGTCACGAGCAGCGCGGAGTTGCGGTAGAGGAACGACACCATGCGGAAGTCCCGCTGGAGATCGTAGTTCGCGGCCTTGTTCAGTAGCGGACCGCTGAGCATGGAAGGCGTCACCAGCAGGATGCTGTAGCCGTCGGCCGGTGCGCTCAGGACGCTCTGCACAGCGATCAGGCCCTCCGCGCCGGGGCGATTCTCGACGATGACCGGCTGGCCCAAGGCAGCGCCGAGCTTGTCGGCGACGAAGCGCGACACGGCGTCGCCGCTACTGCCGGGGCCGATCAACAGGACGATGCGCAGCGGACGGGAGGGAAACGTTTCAGCGCGAACACCGCCAGCGCACAACCCCAGGGTCACAGCGAGTGCGGCCAGCATCGCGCGCCGCTTCGCCGTGGTGCAGCATGGAAACTTGCGTGCCATCGTCATCCCCTCGAAACATACGGTGTTCGGGGATGATGTAGGTCAAAGAGGGTAGGCTACCCTCCCTGTAATGGGGGGGCGGGTCTGCCCCAGTTGGGTGGGCGCGAACACGCCGTTCCTAATCGAGCTGGACATTGGCGCGCTTGACCACCTCGGTCCAACGCTTGTTGTCCTCCGCGATCACCTTGGCGAAGGTGTCGCTCGTGCCATAGAACGGCTGCGCGCCTTCGGCAATCAACTGCTTGACCATCGCCGGATCCGTGGCGACGGTCCGGACGGTGTCCTGCAGCTTCCTGATGACCTCTGCGCTGGTGCCGGCCGGTGCCATCAGGGCTGACCAAGACTCGGTCTCGGCGTTCTTGATGCCGAGTTCCTCAAACGTCGGCACGTCCGGAATCGCGGGATTGCGCTGGTGGCTCGCCACGCCGAGCAGCCGGATCTTGCCGGCCTTCGCATACGGCTGCAGGCCCGGAAGATTCGCGAACAGGATCTGGATCTGGCCGCCGAGGAGGTCGGTGGTCGCCGGTCCCGCGCCTTTGTACGGCACGTGGGTGAACTTGACGCCCGTCCGCAGCATGAACAGCTCGCCGATCATGTGGTTGACGGAGCCCTGGCCGGCGGAGCCCATGTTCAGCTTGCCGGGATTCGCCTTGGCGTACTGGAGCAGTTCGGCCATGTTCTTCGCCGGCGTGTTTGCGGAGACAGCCAGCACGTTCGGCACCGTGGCGAAGAGCGCGATTGGCGTGAAGTCCTTCGCGGGCGAGAAGGTCAGGTTCTTCGTCAGGAGCGGCTGGATGACCTGGCTGCCCATGGTGGCGTACAGCAGCGTGTAGCCATCGGCACGTGCCTTGGCCACATAGGCCGCGCCGATGGCGCCGCCGGCGCCCGGCTTGTTGTCGACGATCACCGGCTGTCCGAGCATCTGGGACATGCGCGTGGCCAGCAGCCGCGCGGTGAGATTCACAGTGCCGCCGGGCGCGAAGGGCACGACGAGGTCGATCGGCTTGTTGGGGTAGCCCTGCGCGCCGGCGGCCGAGCAGCACGCCATGGCCGCGATGAGCACGGTGGTGAACTTGAACATGGTTGTCTCCTCTATTCTTGATGTTGTCAGCCGGCGGCCAGGTTCCGGGTGCGCTGCTCCAGCAATGCGGCGGCGTCGTCGATGCGGGTGACGGTGGCGTCCAGCGCGGTGGTGCGGGTATCGAGCGCGCGGCGCTGCACGTCGAGCCGCTCGCGCACGCCTTGCGGGGCTGGCGCGCCGTACGACTGGCGACTGTTCACATTGCGGATCGGGTCCAGGCATTGGGCGACGTCCTCGGCCGAGAGCCCGGCGGGCCTGCCAACTTGCTCCGCAGTGGCGTCATCGATCATCGCTGGGGTGATCGCGGTCGCCGGCAGGCCCTCGTCGAGCGCACGCCGCACTACGGCGCCGATAATGTGATGGGCATCGCGGAACGAGAGGTCGGCCTTGCGGACGAGCAGGTCGGCCAGATCGGTCACCGTGGAGAAGTCGTTAGCCGCGCGCGACGCCATGCGTTCCCGCTCGGGCTGCACGTCCCGCACCAGCAGCTTCATCAGTTCCAGGCTCTTCAGGGCCTCTTCGCAGCTCTCCCAGCAGGTTCGCGTGCTTTCCCGGCTGCTGTCGCCGGAATGCGAGAAATGCGTGGATTTCACCGTCGTGAGGGCGGCCGAGGTCAGGCCGATCAGCTGGGCGGTCTTGCCACGCAGGTATTCGAGCACGACCGGGTTCTTCTTCTGCGGCATGATGCTCGACGTGCCGGCGATGCTGTCCGGAAACGTCAGGTAGCCGAATTCCGGCGTCGACCAGATATAGAAGTCCTGCACCATCCGGCTGCAGGTGATCATCATGATCGAGAGTGCCGCGCTCAACTCCAGCGCAAAGTCCCGGGACGCCACGCTGTCCAGCGCGTTGCCAAGCGGCTGGCTGAAGCCGAGCAGGGTGCTGGTGAGGGTGCGGTCGACCGGAAATGACGTGCCGGCGAGCGCGCAAGCGCCCATCGGGCAGCCGTCGAGGGTTTCCAGGACGTGCATCAGGCGGTCGATGTCCCGGGACCAGGCTTCCACCAGCGCCGACAGGTAATAGCCATAGGTGATGGGCTGCGCGGCCTGCATGTGGGTATAGCCGGGCATGACGTAGTCAGCGTAGGCATCCGCCTGGCTCAGCGCGGCATCGCATAGCCCGGCCAGCGCCGAGCAGATCCGGATCACGAAGCCGCGCGCGCGGATCCGGTCATTGGTCGCCCCAATATCGTTGCGGCTCCGTGCCGTGTGCAGACGGCCGCCGACATTCTGGCCAATCAGGCGGATCAGGTGCGCCTCGTAGTTGAAATAGGCATCCTCCCGCGCTTCATCGAGTTCGACGACCTCGGGGCCCTCGCGCCGCATTTTCAGCAGGGCGTTGGCGAGGGTCGCCGTGGTGGCTTTGTCGAGAATCTCCTGCTGGTCCAGCATGACCAGATGGGCCAGGTTGATTTGCGTCAGCACTTCGAAATTCTTGGTAAAGAATTCACGCGTGGTACGCGGCTGGAAAATGTACTGGATAACCTCTTTGGCGGGAGGTTGCTTAAGCCGGCGGCTGACTTTGGATTCCATTTTCAAACTCGGTTGAAATAAACATACATCGAGTTTGGTTTGCGACAACCCATGCGTCAAATCAGCCGATCGCACTGTCTTATACAATTCCGATATGGGTTGAGGGCGGGGTGGCGCATGCGTCCCTGCGTGCCACAATCGCCATCTTTCGGGAGGCCGTTCCATGAACTTCAAAGAAATCGAGGCGTTCCGCGCCGTGATGATGTCGCGCTCCATGACCACGGCGGCCGGTCTTCTGCATACGTCGCAACCCAATATCAGCCGCTGGATCGGCTTGCTGGAGAGCAAGGTGGGCTTCCAGTTGTTTCAGCGCGTGGGGACCAAGTTGATTCCGACGGCAGAGGCCGAGGCGTTCTATGCGGATGTCGAACGCGCTTTCATCGGACTCGAATCTCTGGACGATAGTGCGAACACCATTCGCAGCCGGGGCACCGGGCTACTGCGCGTGGGGGCCGTCGGCTCCATTGCCGACAGCATATTGCCGGACGCCATGCGATTTTTTCGGCAGGATTTTCCCGATATTCCAGTGCTGCTGAATACGGGCAGGTCCGAGGTGGTGGCTAAATGGATCGCGAGAGGATTTTGCGATATTGGATTTTGCTCCGTTCCGACCGAACTACCGAGCCTGCAATATGAGGAAATCAATCTCGCGCGTGGCGTGGGCATTGTTCCCGCATCCCATCGGCTGGCGACACGTTCGGTCCTGAATCCGGCGGATTTCGAAGGGGAATCCTTCATTTCGCTGCCGGCGGAAAGCGCGAACCGGCGGGAGATCGACCGGCACTTTCCGATCGGCTCGCGGCTGCTGGCCATCGAAACGCCGTTTGCCACGACGATCTGCAAGATGGTCAGCAAGGGTCTCGGCGTGTCCATCGTGAGTCCGATCGTCAGCCACGCGCTTGGCTTGCCCGATGTGCGCGAGATTCCGTTTGCGGGCGAGGTCATGTTCCGCAGCTTCGCGGTCACGTCTGACCATTTCCCCTTGAATTTCCTGGCTAGCCGGCTGGCGGCGTGCGTGCGGCAGGCGTTCGACGCAGCGGATGACTGAGGCGGTTAATCCGCCGGTCGCCACTGGCCGGAGTCGTGGCGGACATCGACCCTTTCGCCATTCAGCCGCAATTGCTCGGCATTCATCGTCGCGGCAGCGGCAGGGTCAATATCGAATTTGATGTTGAGCGCCTGTTCGACGGGGGCCCTTTCGACCGGCAACTCCCAGGTCAAAAATAGCTGTGTCCAATCCTGGTCCGAGGGAAAATCGGCCAAATCGAAACCATCGCTGCCGCGCCGAATGACGGCGTGCGGCTGGCAGGTATCGAAGATCATCACCGTCCCCCGTTGCAAGGGGATACGAAGATCCAGCGCCGGAAAATGCACGTCCAGCCCTTTGTCTTCACTCAGGAAGAGATTGCAGAAGGCCAGACCGGCGTATTGCTCTCCATCATGGTGATAGCGCGCGCCGCGGCAGGCCATGAGCGCGACGTCGGTCGACAAAATCATGCCGAAGGTGCGCGCCCAATCTGACACCGCCTGTACGCAGGCCGAGTAGTCGGGCCAGCGCATTCGCGCCCGTGGCAGGGACATCGCTTCGACATCGCCGGTTTCCAGCGACATATTGGACCCGATTTCCCGCGCCCAATCCGCGCGCAGCCGGGCGGGCGGTTCGGGAATGTCGACCGTGCCGGATAACACGACGTCACTCACACTCCGGCTGCGGATGGCATCGTCACTCCAGAAATAGGCAATGAGCGGTGCAGGAGAGGGTTGGGGGATGTGGTGCATGGCCGACAGTGTAATGCGTCGCCCTCATTCTGCAGGGCAGTGCTTCCTCGGTATTCCCGAGGATGTATTTTCATTGACGATTCAACGAAAATGGCATTTCCGGCCTGTGCACAGGCCGCTAATAACAAGAGCCCTCGCATGTCCCGTCTTGCCTCGCTGCGTCCCGCACTGCCAATTCTCATTGGCGCCTCAGTCATGCTGTCGCTCGCCATGGGCCTGCGGCAGAGCCTGGGCATTTTCGTGCCGCCCCTGACCCGCGACATCGGGATTTCAGTGGGCGATTTCACGATTGCCGTGGCGGTACAAAACCTCACCTGGGGTGTGTTGCAGCCATTTGCCGGCGCGCTGGCGGTACGAACCGGGTTCCGCCCGCTGATGGTCGGGGGCGCGTTGCTGTACCTGATCGGGCTGGTGCTGCTCGCCACGTCCCACGGACTCTGGGCGGTCGTGCTCGGCGCCGGGGTGCTGATCGGCATGGCGATGGCTTCCACCGGCACGGCGATGGCGATGGCCGCGGCATCGAGCGCCGTGAACGTTCAGGTGCGCAGCCTGGTGCTCGGCTGCGTGTCGGCCTGCGGTTCGCTCGGGGCGATGATCGCCGCGCCGCTGGGGCAGAGCATTGCCAGCGAATGGGGCTGGCGCATGGGCGTGGCCGCCTTTGTCGTGCTGGCGCTGGTGATGCTGCCCGCCGCCTGGTTTGCTGGCCGTTCTGACACTTCGCGCCAGGCGCCCACGCGGGCGCAGCCGGAGCTGAGTGGCCGCCAGGCCCTGATGGGCGCGCTGCGGCATCCGCCGTTCGTGGTCATGGCGCTGGCCTACACCGTCTGCGGGATGCAATTGGTGTTCCTGACGACGCACCTTCCCGCATACCTCGATATCTGTGGCATGGACCCGATGCTGTCCGCCAAGGCGCTCGGCATGATCGGCGGATTCAACGTGCTGGGCAGCCTGTTTTTCGGATGGGCGGGCGGGCGGGTCAACAAGCTGCTGTTGCTCGGCGGCATCTATATCTGCCGGTCCCTCGGCTTCATCTGGTTCTTCCACACCCTGCCGACCCCGGAAAGCACGCTGGTGTTCTCCGGGGTCATGGGGTTTCTCTGGCTGGGCGTGTCGCCGCTGGTGCAAGGATGGATTGCGCAGACGTTCGGCCTGCGCTGGCAGGCGATGATCGCCGGCGTGGCGTTCTTCAGTCACCAGATCGGCAGCTTTATCGGCGCCTTCGGGGGCGGCTGGCTCTATGACCTGATGCAGAACTACTCCGTCGCGTGGAAGGTGGGCGCCGCGCTGGGGTTGACCGTTGGCCTGATCCAGATCGCCTTCGCGCTGGTGCCGAGGGCGCCGTCGCCGGATCTGGTGCCGTCCTCCTAATCCAGCGCGCGGTTCCTCGACTCCACGTTGACGGCGCCAATGGCGACCGCCCCGGCGAGCAGCATGGCGGAGATCAAGGCCAGCGCCAGGGTGAAGTGCGTGGCCATCACCGGGGCAATGATCGAGGGCGCGAACAGTCCGCCGAAACGCGCCACGGCGCCGCACGTGCCCATGCCCGTGGCCCGCAGGTCGGTCGGATAGACCTCGGGGGTGAAGGCGTACAGCGCGCTCCATGTGCCAAGCAGCGAGAAGCTCATGAGTAGCGTCGAGCCGACCACCACCGTGGGATCGGTGCCAAAGCTGTACAGCATGCACCCCGCGGCGCTGAGCAGCAGGAAGCCGATCAGGGTGGGCTTCCGGCCCCAGCGTTCCACGCCATAGGCAGACAAGGCGTAGCCCGGCAACTGCACGATGGCGAGGATCACCAGGAAGACCTGCCCGCGCATGAAGGCGAATCCTTCGGCGCCGAGCTTGATCGGCAGGTAGACGAACACGCCGTAGTACGCGATGGAGACGAGCGCCCATGCCGCCAGCAGCGCCAGGGTGCGGCGCCGAAGACCGCCCGAGAACAGCGCAAGGACCGATTTTGGCGCGGCACGCTCCGCTTGCAGCGGCGGGATTTCCACCTGCCTGCCGTTCGCATCGGCCACACGCTGGAGCACCGCGCGCGCCGCGTCCGGCTTCCCGTTTCGGTTGAGGAACATCGGCGATTCCGGGATATAGAAGCGCAGGACCACGCCCACCAGCGCGGGAATGGCGGTGACAAGGAAGATCGCGCGCCAGGCCTGATCGCCATAGGACAGCGCTGCCAGCGCCAGCAAGGCCAGGCAGAGCGTGCCGAGCGCCCAGAAGGACTCCAGCAGGACCAGCCAGCGGCCACGGCGGTCGCGGGGCAGGAACTCCGCCATCATGGTGTAGTCGACGGGCAGCGTGCCGCCGACGCCAATCCCCGTGAACAAGCGCAGCACCAGCAGCCAGGTCAGGTCCGGCGCGAAGGCGGAGGCGACCCCGCAGATCGCGTCGATGACCACGGCCGTCATCAGCACGGGCCGCCGGCCGATGCGGTCCGCCAGTCGCCCGAAGAAGAACGCCCCCGCCAGCATGCCGACGAAGAAGAACGTGCCCGTTTGCAGCGCCTGGGGCACGGAGATGCCGAACGTCTTCGCAATCGACGGGGCGCTGAAGCCGATGGACAGCACCTGCATGGCGTCCGCCAGCCACACCAGGCCGAAGATGACAAAGAGCCGGTACTGGAACTTGCCGACGCCCGCGGCCTCGATGGCGCTTTCCAGAGACACCGGGGCGGCCGTAGCGTGGCGGGGGATGTGATCGAGCGTGCTGGTCATGTTGGGGGGAGACTGTCGATGGGAAGGTGTCAGGCCGATCGCTCGGCAGGGGCCCGGCTCAGGCGGCGAACTGCCTGCGGCGGTTGCCCGGTGGTGCGGACGAAGGCGCGCCGCATGCGCTCGCGGTCAGAGAATCCGACTTCCTGCGCGATCACGTCCAGCGAAAGTCGGCCTTTCTCCAGCAGCAGCCTCGCCGCCTCCACGCGCAGGTGTTCCACGGCCTTTGCGGGCGATTGACCGGTCTCCGCGCTGAATGCCCGGCTGAACTGGCGTGGACTGAGCCCGGCGACATCGGCCAGTTCGTCCACCGTCAGCGGATGGCGCAGGTTGGCGTTGGCGTGGTCGATGGCTTTCTGGATCCTGTCGGACTTCGGGTCGAGGTCGAGCAACGTGGAAAACTGCGACTGGCCGCCCGCGCGCCGATGATAGATGACCAGCTTGCGCGCCACCGTGCGCGAGACCTCCGCGCCGTGGTCCTTCTCGATCATGGCGAGCGCCATGTCGATGGTGGCCGTCATGCCTGCGGAAGTCCAGATCGGCCCGTCCACGATGAAAATCTGGTCCTCTTCGACCGCGATCTTCGGGAAGCGGCGCTGCAGGTCATGCGCGAACCGCCAATGGGTGGTTGCGCGCCGGCCATCCAGGACGCCCGCCTGCGCCAGGATGAAGGCGCCCGTGCATGGCGCCGCAATCCGCCTTGCCGTCTTCAGCGAACGGGCGACGAAAGCGGTCAACGCGGCGGAAGTGATGTCGATCTCGACCCCCGAGCCGAACATGACCGTGTCATAGGCGTTGTCGCCGAAGGGCTGCGAATCGACCCGAATGCCGGCCGACGACATCACCAGTCCGCCGGTCTCCGACAGCACCGTCACGTCGTAGGCCCGCTCTTCGAGGACGACGTTGGCCAGCTCGAACGCCGTGACGGCCGCCAGGCCCATCAGATAGAAGTTCGGAAAGACGACGAAACCGATCGTGTGCATGGTGATACCCGGGGTCATGTCCTGAATTGACGGTATATATGACATTTGAGACACGGTCAACGGCGAATATGATCGATATCAACCGCATTTCACCGAGTTGCTCCTATGGATCGTCGACTACTGATACTGGCGCTGGGCATGTTCGCCATGGGCACGGACAACTTCGTCGTCGCCGGCATCTTGCCCGGCGTGGCGGCTTCGTTGCACACATCGATCAGCTTGGCCGGCCTGATGGTGACTTGCTACGCGTTGACCTATGCCGTGGCGGCGCCCGTGATGGCCGCCGTGGCGGGCAACTTGCCGAGAAAGCGGCTGCTGGTGACCGCGCTGGGCATTTTCGTGATCGGCAACGCCATCAGCGCGCTCGCTACCGACCTCCAGTGGGTGCTGCTGAGCCGGGTGCTGGCAGGCTTCGGCGCCGCGCTGTTTTCGCCGACCGCATTGGGTGTGGCCGCCGCGCTCGCCGCACCGGAGAAGCGCGGGCGTGCGCTGGCCACGGTCACGGCCGGCCTGACGGGGGCCACGGCGCTGGGCTCGCCACTCGGCACCTTTATCGGCGGATTCGGCGGGTGGCGGGGAACGCTCTGGTTCGTCACGGCGCTCGGTATCGTCGCGATGATCGGCGTCTGGACGATGCTGCCGTCCGTTCCGTTGCCAGCGGCCGTCCGGTTGCGGGAGCGGCTTGCTCCCTTGCGTGACAGGCGCGTCGCGCTGACCTTGCTCACGTCACTGTTCGCGTTCGGCGGGTTCCTGATGGTCTACACCTACGCCGGCGTGGTGCTGGCGCGCGTGACGGGTGGCGACGAACGCATTCTGGCTGGGATGTTGCTGGTGTGGGGCGTTGCCGCGACGTTCGGGAACCTCATGGCCGGCCGTCTCGTGGACCGCTTCGAGAGCCGCCACATCATCCACGCGATGCTCTGGGTGGCGATCCTCAACTTCTGTGCGCTGCCGTGGATGGCCGGCCACGCGGCGACGGCCCTGGTTTCGCTGGTCATCTGGGGCATTTGCGGATGGGGGCTCATCGTTCCGCAACAGCATCGGCTCGTCCAGTTGTCCCCGACGACGGCGCCGCTGGTGCTTGCGCTGAACAATACGGCTACCTATACGGGGCTGGCCTGCTCGGGCCTGCTGGGCGGGGTCGTAATCCAGTCGACAGGCGGGCAGTACCTGAGCCTGGTCGCGGCCGTGTTGATCGCCATGGCCTTCGGCTTTGCCATGGCCGCGCATCGAAGTATGGCGAGCCAGCGCCGAGGCATCCGCCCAGCGATGGTCTCCTGACTGCTCGCGAAATTCGCGCTTCACCGGAGCCCCCGCCGCACCAGCGGATTTCGTGATTCTCTCTGCATTTTCGGCCGTCACGGCGCACGCCAGTGACGGCTTTCGCACGTCTTCTCCCGTCTGAAAATTAAAGAATCGTCGATTTATCGGGCGGGCTGTCCTCCCTATTATTCGCTCGATTGCAGCGAAGCGTTCCCGACCACGGCAACACGTCCTGCAAACAGGCTGGCCACATCCGTACGCATGTTCGCAATGTCCAGATTCTCAGTCGTTTTACCTCTGCATAGATTCCTTCATGAAAAGCAAACTCCTCTCCGCCTTGATCATTGGTGGCACCGCAATGGCTTCGCAAATGGCTGCAGCCGCCGACGGTACGATCACCTTCACCGGCAACGTCACGGCGCAGACTTGTGCCATCAATGGTGGCGCTACCAATTTCGTGGTTGCCCTGCCGACCGTGTCGGCGTCCTCGCTCTCCGCAGCGGGCAAGACCGCCGGCCGCACGCCGTTCAGCATCGCGCTGTCGGGCTGCACGCCGACCGCAGGCAATGTGCGCACCTTCTTTGAGGCGGGTCCCAACACCGACGCCTCCACGGGTCGCCTGAACCTCACCGCAGGCGGCGCCCAGCGCGTGCAGATCGGCCTGCAGAACGCCTCGGACGAAACCAACATCAACGTCGGTTTCGCCAATGCCCTGCAAAACTCGAAGTCGGTTCCCCTGGCCTCTGGTGCCGCCACGCTGCGCTACTACGCCCAGTACGTCGCCACCGGCGCGGCAACCGCCGGCGCGGCCAATACCAGCGTGATGTACTCCATCGCCTATCAGTAAAGCCGTATCGGGTGGCGCGGTGTCGCGCCACCTTTTCACCCCTTGTTTCCTGAATACCGCGTGCAATCATGATCACCAACCAGAAAATCCGTTCCGTACTGACCGCAGCCGTGCTCGTGCTGAGCCTGCCTGCCGCGTGGAGCGCCCACGCTTCGGTGGTGATCGGCGGCACGCGTGTGGTGTACAACGCCAACGAAAAAGAAGCGACGATCAAGCTTTCCAATCAGGGAAATGCTCCGGCGCTGACCCAGGCCTGGCTCGACAATGGCGACCCCAAGGCCGCGCCATCTACCGTGGAGGTGCCATTTCTGGTCACTCCGCCCGTGATGCGCATTGATCCGAAGAAGGCGCAGACCCTGCGCATCCTCCATACCGGCGAGCCACTGCCGCAGGACAAGGAGTCGGTGTTCTGGCTCAACGTGCTGGAAATCCCGCCCAAGGCCGAAGCCAGTGGCGCGAACACCAACCATTTGCAGCTCGCGTTCCGCTCGCGCATCAAGATGTTCTATCGCCCCGCAAACCTGAAGGGCAGCGCACTGGACGCTCCGGGGCAGGTGGCCTGGCGGTTGGTGGCATCCGGCAATCAGTTCAGCCTGGAAGCCCGCAATCCGACCTCGTACCACGTTTCCTTTACCGCGCTGGAAGTGAAAGGCAGCGACGGCAAGGTCGCCAGCTTCGATGACGGCGGCATGGTGAACCCGGGCGAAACCCAGGTGTTCCCGCTCAAGGGCGACGTCACGCAGTCCGCAGCGCCCAAGGTCCATTACACCGCCCTCAATGACCATGGCGGAGCGGTCACCGGCGAAGCCGCCGCGACCCACTGAATAGCGGCGCTTGCCGGCGAAGCTGTCGCCGCGCAGGACGCCTCCAACGTATCCCCTATCTAGCGTTTTTGCGATGCCGCCATACGGCAGGGGATCGGCTTGTCTGAATTTGTGATGAAGATCCCCGTGTCCCACCAAAAACAACCCCTCGCATCCCGTTTCCGCCTGCGTCCGACCATGGTCTCGCTCGCGCTGTTCACCAGCGCCTCGGCGTGGGCGGATGGAATGGCCACCCCTACTGCTGGGGAGGTTGCCTTCAACGATATCTTCCTGCACCAGCCCGGTCACGGGCGGGTGGATGTCAGCCGCTTCAGCAAGGGGAATGCGGCCGTACCGGGTACGTACCGGGCGGATCTGCATGTCAACGAAGTCTGGCTGGGCCGGACTGAGGTTGTCTTGCGCCAGGCCGGCGCAGCAAACGAGGTGCATCCGTGTTTCGATCGCGCCCTGCTCGAGCGCATCGGCGTGGACCTTGCCGCGCTGACGCCGGAGGCCAATGCGCTACTGGACGATGCCGCTGCCTGCCCGACGCTCGCGCAACTGGTGCCGGACGCTGTCGCGCACTTCGACAGCAGTGAGCAGCGCCTCGATCTGAGCCTGCCGCAAGTTGCCATGAGCCGCCAGCCGCGTGGCTACATCGACCCGAAGTATTGGGATGAAGGTGTGAGCGCAGGACGCCTGCTCTACAACGCCAGCGTTTATCACAATAGCGGGCAGGGTTTTTCCGCCACGCAGGGCTTCGTCGGGCTGAATGGCGGCGTGAACGCGGGCGCATGGCGTTTTCGTCACAACGGCAGCCTGACCCACCACGAACGCACCGGCACCCGCTACCAGGCGACGCAGACGTTTGTCCAGCGCTCGCTTGCTTCCATCAAGAGCCAGCTGGTCTTTGGCGATGCCTACACCGATGGCACCATGTTTGACAGCGTGGGCTTTCGAGGCGTGCAACTGTCGAGCGACGATCGGATGTATCCGGAGTCGCAGCGCGGCTATGCGCCGGTGGTGCACGGCATCGCCAGCAGCAATGCCCGGGTGGAGATCCGCCAGAACGGCAACACGATCTACGAAACCAACGTCGCGGCCGGCGCCTTCGAGATCAACGACCTGTACCCCACCGGCTATGGCGGCGACCTCGAAGTGGTGGTGACGGAGGCCGATGGCAGCGTGCACATCTCGAAGGTGCCCTATGCCGGCGCGGTGAATGCTCTGCGGCCGGGCGTGACCCGCTATGGCGTGGCCGCGGGCCAGTATCGAAGCGCCACAAGCAATGGCAAGCCGCTGATGATGCAGGCCACCGTGCAGCATGGCTTCACAAACCTGATCACAGGCTTTGGCGGGGTGACGGTTGCGCAGGACTATGCGGCCGGCGTGATTGGCGCCGCGCTTAACACCCGCTTTGGTGCGCTGGGCGCGGATATCACCCATGCCTCCACGCGGCTGCGCAACGAGCCGGACCGTCATGGGCAGAGTGTGCGGCTGAGCTTGAGCAAGCTGGTGGAACCCACCAACACCAACCTGACGCTGGCCGCCTATCGGTACTCCACGGGCGGGTATCTCAGCCTCGCGGATGCCGTCGCCCTGGGCGATCTGGACCGGAAAGACATGGGCGTGGCCTTGCACGGCACCCCACGCGGCCGGCTGCAACTGGTGCTGAACCAGGCGCTGCCGGGCGGCTACGGCAACTTCTACGTGAGTGGATCCACCCAGGACTACTGGCGGCGCAACGGCCGCGATACACAGTTCCAGCTTGGCTATAACAACAGCTTCCGGCGGGTCAACTATGGTGTCTCTGCCGCGCGCCAGTTCGACGTGAACACCGCCAGGTGGAACAGTCGCGTGATGCTGAGCCTGGGCGTTCCGCTGGGCAAGGCCACGCAGGCACCGTACTCGACGACCAGCGTACAGACCGGCTCGTCGGGGCCTACCTCGGTGAACCAGTCGGTGACTGGATCGTACGGCGTCGACAACGCATTCAGCTACGGCTTGAATGCCGGGTACACCGGAGGGGGCAGCGCGAGCCATGCCACGAGCGTCGGTGCGAACGCGTCGTATCAGTCGACACTGGCCGCGTTCACGGGCGGTGCCAGCAAGAGCAACACCTATACCCAGGCATCCGCCGGTATCTCGGGCGGCGTTGTTGCCTACAGCGGCGGCGTTGTCCTGACGCCGAGCCTGGGCGACACCCTGGCGATCGTCGAAGCGAAGGGTGCATCCGGTGCACGGGTCGGGGGCGGCAATGGCTTGCGGGTGGATCCGTGGGGGCGTGCGGTGGTGTCGAGCCTGATGCCGTTTGCCCGAAACGAGGTGGAAATTGATCCCAAGGGCCTGCCGCTGGATGTCGAACTCAAGTCGACGCTGCAACAACTCGCCCCGACCGCCGGCGCAATCGTGAAGGTGTTGTTCGAGACGGCGAACCCCGGCCGGGCCGCCATCGTGCGCGTGCGGACGGCGGATGGCAAGCCGGTGCCGTTCGGCGGGGAAGTGCTCGACGCCGCGGGCGAATCGGTGGGCATGGTGGGGCAGGGCGGGCGAATCATCGTCCGTGGCCTGCAGAGCGATAGCGGCGAGTTGACGGTGGCTTCGGCCGATGGCGCGGGGCAGGCATGTCAGTTCAGCTATCGACTCCCCGCGCTGTCCGATGCGCGCAACGCGATCGGCATCGCCACCGTCGATGCGCAATGCCTGTAGCCGCGCGGCTTCGGCCCGCAATCGCCGCCGGAAAGCCGGAGGCAAATGCCAACAGCGGAGGATTTTTGATGTCAGTCATTACAGCAGCAAAGCTTGGGCGGACGATGGTGATCACCGTGGTGGCATGGCTGGCGCTTGCCCAGGGGCAAGCCCACGCCCAGGGTCTCACGTGTAACAGTTCCAATCCCGCCGTGTTCAATTTCCAGCTACCCGTGGGGACCTTCGCGGTGCCAAGGGATGCGCCGGTTGGCACGCGCATTTCCCCGTGGACCAGCAGACAAACCGCGGGCAGGCAGACGTGGCGATGCACTGTGCCGGCGGACGTGAACATCGGGCCGGCTTATCGGGCAGGGCTGCCGCGGGCCGGGCAACTCCACTATTCCGAGGGCGGGGAGAATTTTCCGGTCTTCACCACGAATGTCCAGGGGGTTGGACTGGTGATCGGCGTCAATTCAGGGGCTGGGGGCAATTGGTATGGCGGCGATAACGCGAGGCTGCACGGCGTCCCGACAAATTGGGAGGTTGCCGTCGGGACAACAAGCAGTAGCCGCCAACCCATAGGGTTTGGGACGCGAATGAGTTTCGCATTCGTCAAGACCGGGCCGATTACAGCCGGCGCGGTGAATCTTCCGGGTACTGTCCTGCAGGTCGGCATTGACGCAATGTACGACGGGAATCCGCAAGCCATCGTCGATGTGAGGGCAAGTGGCAGCCCCACCTTCTCCGAAGTGGCCTGTACCACGCCCAATGTCAACGTGAACATGGGCACGCGGTCGCACACGGATTTTCAAGGTGTGGGGTCCGCCGCGCCCGCCACCGCGTTCACCATTGACGTCAACAATTGTCCCGGGGGGCTGAATGGCATCCAGTATCGGGTGGATGCCGTCACCCAGGTACTTAATAGCGCCAATTCAGTGGTGGCCCTCAATGGGAATTCGAACGCGCAGGGCATTGGCGTGCAGTTGCTGGATGGCGCCGGTGCCGTGCTGCCGCTCGGGGTGGATAAGCCATTCACCGGATATAACCGCACGTCTGGCGGAAGCTACAAGATTCCGCTAAAGGCACGCTATTACAAAACTGGCGAAGTAATAAGGGGAGGCACCGCCAATACGGCAATGACCTTCACCATGACTTACCAGTAATGCATCAAAAGCAGGTAAATATGTCAGTGATTAACACAAGAACCCTCCTTCGCACGACAGGAGGCGCCGTGATGGCGTGGTTCGCCCTCGTACAGGGGGAGGCCCAGGCCGTGTCGTGCGACAGTCCCAACCCCTCGGTGTTCAACTTCCAGCTGCCCTCGGGTAACTTCGGGATAGCGCGGGATGTGCCGATCGGCGCCCGCATTTCTCCGTGGACAGGCATGCAGAGCATGGGCCGGGAGGTGTGGACCTGCATGCTGGCGGCGTATCGGCCTGCGGGGCCGTACTATCGGTCAACCCTCCAGCAGTCTGGGGTGACATTCATTGAAAATGGCGTGAATTACCATGTCTACAATACCAATCTACAGGGCGTTGGCCTGGTTATCGGTGTGAATTCAGGGACGCGGCGCGAGTGGTATGGCGGTGACAACGCGAAGCCTGTTAGCGTGCCGCCGACCTGGGGCATTACCATGGGGACGACGAATCCCGGCGCGACACGGATGCAATGGGGAACGCGAATGAATTTCGCCTTCGTCAAGACCGGGCCGATCAGGGCCGGCACAGTGAGTCTGCCGGGCAGGGTCGCACAGGCTGGCATCGAGGAGTTCTACAAGCAGCTTCCCATGGCTGGCGTGGATGTCACAGTGAGTGGCAATCCCACGTTCTCCGAGCTTGCCTGCTCAACCCCCAATGTCACGGTGAATATGGGCACGCGCTCGAATATGGATTTTGGGGGGATCGGATCGCCCGCGCCCGCCACGTCGTTCGCCATCGACGTCAACAACTGCCCGGCGGGGATACAAGGCATTCAGTATCGACTGGATGCTGTCACGCGGGTTCTCGACGCCGCTAAATCGATCGTGGCGCTCGACAGCAACTCAACCGCGCGGGGCGTTGGCGTGCAATTGCTGGATAATGCCGGCGCCATACTGCCGCTCGGCGCGAACCGATCATTTACTGGCTATTGGCCCACGGCTGGCGGAAGCTACCGGATTCCCTTGAGGGCCCGCTATCACCAGACCGCCTGGGCGATAACCGGCGGAACTGCGAATACGGCGATGACCTTTACCATGACTTACCAATAGCGCGCGGCGGGAACGTGTGGCACGCCACGTAGCCGTGGCGGTGCGGCCTGTTATGCTCTGGACGTGACATCTCGTCGATAGGCCCCAATCCCCGTGCCGCGCCTGACCCCGAATCAATACCGACTGCTGTTCTCGATCTGCGCGGTGGCCGTGCTGGTCCTGTCGCTGCTGCCGCTCTCGGTGCCACAGCCGACCACGGGCTGGGACAAATCCAACCATCTTCTCGCCTTCGGGGTGCTCGCGCTGCTTGGCGTGCGCGCCTGGGTCGGCCGCATGGCGGCGGTGCTGGCCGGCCTGATGGCCTATGGCGTGCTGATCGAATGGCTGCAAGGCATGACGGCGACCCGCTCGTCCGACTGGCATGACCTGATCGCCGACGCCGCCGGGCTGGCGCTGGGCCTGCTGGTGCATGCCGCACTGACGCGGGTCTGGCCCAGTCTGTCGGCCCATGGGAATGAGCCCCGGGCCTGACGCGCGCCGGGGTCAGTTATCGAGCGATTCCAGCGTGTAGCTTGCGCCGGCATCCTGACCGAGCAAATCCACCAGCAGCGGCATCGCCTCCTCGATCGTCTCCTTGAGCCGCCATGGCGGGTTGACGATGAACATCCCGCTGCCATGCAGGCCGAGCCCGCCTTCCACCGGATGCTTCACAGTCAGCGTCACATGCAGCCAACTCTTCAGCGGCAGGCGCATCAGCTGCGCCGGCAGTTGGATCGACTCGCGCCGCTGCACCTGCGGATACCAGATCGCATAAACGCCAGTTGCAAACCGTTCGAGGCTGTCTTCCAGGGCCTGCACGGTACGCGCGTAGTCCTGTTTGTCTTCGTATGAGGGGTCGATCAGCACCAGCGCGCGGCGCGGCGGCGGCGGCAGGATGGCCTTGATGCCATTGAAGCCGTCGCCGTCGTAAAGCATGACCTTGCGGCCCGCGCCGCGGAAATTGTCGCGCAGCACCTGGATCTCGGTACTGTGCAGCTCGAACAGCCGCAGGCGGTCCTGATCGCGCAGCATCTGCCAGGCCAGCCATGGCGAACCCGGGTAGTGACGCAGGTTGCCGTCCGGGTTCTGGGCGCGCACCTGGTCCAGGAATTCGTCCAGGAACGGGGGCAGGGTCTGGCCATCGGCGGCAGCCTGCCAGATGCGCGAAATGCCGGTTTCGAACTCGGCCTTCTTCTGCGCGTAGGCGTGGTCCAGCGCGTAGAGGCCGGCGCCGGCATGGGTGTCGATGTACCAGAACGCCTTGTCCTTCTGCGTCAGGTGCTCCAGCAACTGGACCACGACGGCGTGCTTGAGGACATCGGCATGGTTGCCGGCATGGAAGGCGTGGCGATAACTGAGCATGATGAGGCGGGATAAAGCGGGATGACGGCGCGCAAGCGTCGGCGAAAAAAGCGTCGGCGGGCGCGTGGCGCGAAGGGCGCTATGCTACCATCCGCCGCCCCCGGAAGCCCGTTTTACGGCCCGTTCCTGCGGCTGTTGCCGTCCGAAGTGTCCCGTCCGCCGATGCCTGCCATGCCGCGTGCCCTCGAGTCCGCCGAGCCGATCCTCTCCCCCGACGGCATTCCCTTTTCGCCACGTTACGACGACGTCTATCACAGCACGGAAGGCGGGCTGACGGAGGCGCATCACGTGTTCCTGGGTGGCAATGGTCTGCCCGGCAACTGGGCGGGGCGCGACCAGTTCGTGATCGTGGAAACCGGATTCGGGCAAGGGATGAACTTCCTCGCCACCTGGCAGGCCTGGCGCGACGATCCGCACCGCTGCCGTCGGCTTCACTTCGTTTCCGTTGAAAAACATCCATTTACGCGCGATGGACTGGCGGCGCTGCATGCCGGACTCGGCGATTTGCTACCGCTCGCCGAACCGCTGCAAGCGGCCTGGCCCGATGCGCTGCCGGGCTTGCATCGACTCGAATTCGAAGGCGGTGCGGTCACGCTGACGCTGGCGCTGGGCGATATCGACGCAATGCTGCCCAAGCTCGCGCTCGGCGCCGATGCGTTCTATCTCGATGGGTTCTCCCCCTCCCGCAACGCGGACATGTGGTCCGAAACCGTCTTCCGGGGGGTATCCCGGCTGGCCCGGCCCGGTGCCACGCTCGCTACGTATACAGCGTCCGGTTCGGTGCGGCGCGGCTTGCAGGCAGTCGGGTTTGAGGTCGACAAGGCGCCAGGTTTCGGCGGCAAGCACGACATGACAGTGGCGCGCTTCGCCCCAGCCTGGAAGAACCGGCGCCATGCCCCGACACCCGCTGCGGAGTGGCGAAAGCGTCATGCCATTGTGATCGGCGCGGGGTTGGCCGGCTGCGCGGTCACAGAGCGGCTGGCAGCACGCGGCTGGCGCGTGACGCTGTTCGACGCCCATGATGGCCCGGCGCGCCAGACCTCCAGCCATCGCGCGGCGGCCATGCATGCCCATGTGTCGCCTGACGAAAGCCAGTTGTCCCGGCTCTCGCGCGCCGGCAATCTTCATGCGCTGCGCGCGTGGACGGCCCTCGCGGCGGCGGGGCACCCGGTGAACTGGCATGGCTGCGGCGTGCTCCAGATCGGGGAGGGTGATGCCGATAGTGCGGCCCAGCAGGCGGCGCTGGCCGCCCTGGGCTTCCCCGAATCGTTCGTCAGGTGGATGGACCCCACCGAAGCGGCTGTGCGCCACGATGCCACGGTGGCGCGCGGCGGGCTCTGGTTCCCGCGTGGCGGATGGGTGGCGCCGCCCGACATCTGCCGCGCCCAACTCGACAAGGCCGGCGCGGCCCTGGATGCGCGGTTCAACTGCCGGGTGGCCGCGATCGAATATGTGGATGGCGCCTGGCAGGCGAGGGCGGCCGATGGCAGCGTGCTGGCTGAGGCGCCGGTCCTGGTGCTGGCCAACGCCCATGAGGCCGAACGGCTCGTCTCCAACCGTTTTCTGGCCCTGCGCCGGGTGCGTGGACAGCTGACCGATCTCTCCCCGGCGCAGGTCGCGGCGATGGGTCGCTGGCCCGACTGCGTGGTGACCGGGGGCGGCTACCTGCTGCCGCAGGCCCCGGAGGGCGGGGCGCGCATCGGCTCGAGCTATGACGCTGACGAAGGCCCGCTGGCCGAGCGTCCGGAGGTCCACGCCGCCAACCTGGAGCGCCTCGCCACGCTGCTGCCGGACCGTGCCGCCGACATCGCCCATCTCGATCCCGCGCAGTTGACCGGCTACGTCGGCGTGCGCACCGTGACGCACAACCGCCTGCCGCTGATCGGCCTCCTCGCGGATGAGGCGCAGGCGCTGGCCCGGTCCGGGCCACTGCGCGGCGCCCACCTGCGGGACCTGCCCCGGATGCCGGGGCTCTACGCGGCACTTGCGTATGCGTCGCGCGGCCTCACATGGGCCGCACTGGGCGCGGAGTTGATTGCCAGCCAGATCGAGGGCGAACCGTTGCCCATCGAGTCGGATCTGGCCGATGCCGTCGACCCCGCCCGGCTGCTGCTGCGGGCGCTGCGGCACGGCAACACGGCGGACGCGCCGGCTATCGATCCCGGGGCGGCCTCGGACGCGTCAGGGTAAAAACTGCCGGAAGCGAACAAAAACCGTGCGATAATCCCCGTTTTCCGTTTGCGCGGAAGCCCTTCGTTCGCGTCGGGATTCCGTAGGTTTCACTGGCCGCGGCCAGGCCGGTGCGCAGGCGGTTGCGCTTAAAACTACATTTCTGGATTGGATTAACGACCATGTCGAACGTCATTGAAAACCTCGGCAAGCTGGACCGTAAGGTAACCCTGGCTATTCCCAAGGCCGAAGTGCAGAAGGAAACCCAGGAACGCCTGGTGCGCCTGTCGAAGACGGTGAAGATGTCCGGCTTCCGCCCGGGCAAGGTGCCGATGAAGATGGTCGAGAAGCAATATGGCCAGCAGGTCGAGTTCGAAGTGCGCTTCGACAAGGCCGCCCGCAAGTTCTTCGACATCACGCAGGCCCAGGACGTGAAGGTTGCCGGCCAGCCCAAGTTCGACCTGAAGACCGACGGCGTGTCGGAAGACGAAGTGGCGTTCGAAGCCACCTTCGAGGTGTACCCGGAAGTCAAGCTGGGCGACCTGGCCACGGCTGAAGTGACCCGTACCCAGACGGAAATCGGCGACGCCGAGATCGACAAGACCATCGACATCCTGCGCAAGCAGCGCGTGCACTACCACGTGCGCGGCGAAGCCGGCGCCCATGGCGACGGTGGTGCCGATGACGCCGCCAAGAATGGCGACCGCGTGACGCTGGACTTCGTCGGCAAGATCGACGGCGTGGAATTCCCTGGCGGCAAGGCCGATGACTTCGCTTTCGTGCTGGGCGAAGGCCGCATGCTGCCCGAGTTCGAGCAAGCCGCGCTGGGCCTGAAGCTGGGCGAGAGCAAGACGTTCCCGCTGGCCTTCCCGGCCGACTACCACGGCAAGGAAGTGGCCGGCAAGACTGCCGAGTTCACGATCACGCTGAAGAAGGTGGAGTGGGCGCACCTGCCGGAAGTGGACGACGGCTTCGCGAAGTCGCTCGGCATCGCTGACGGCAGCGTCGAGAAGATGCGCGCCGACATCCGCGAAAACCTCGAGCGCGAAGTCAAGCGCCGCACGCACGCCATGCTGAAGGACCAGGTCATGGAAGCGCTGCTGAAGGTGAGCGAGCTGGACGTGCCCAAGGCCCTGATCGAACAGGATCAGGAACGCCTGGTGGAAATGGCCCGCCGCGACCTCGAGCAACGTGGCATGCCGAACGCCAAGGACATGCCGATTCCGGCCGAGATGTTCACCCAGCAGGCCGAGCGCCGCGTAAAGCTGGGCCTGATCCTGGCCGAGATCGTCAAGGCACACGGCCTGCAGGCCAAGCCGGAGCAGATCAAGACGGAAATCGAGGACTTCGCGAAGAGCTACGAAGACCCGAAGGAAGTCATGCGCTGGTACTACGGCGACCAGCAACGCCTGGCGGAAATGGAAGCCTACGTGCTCGAAAACAACGTGGTAAATTTCGTGTGCGACAAGGCCAAGGTCACGGACAAGTCGGTGTCGTTCGAGGAACTCACCGCCGAGACCAACGCGCAGCAAGCCTGAGCGTTCGCATGACCGGATCGCGCCGCACGAATTGCGCGGCGCGCCCCGGTTGCGCGGCATCCGGCTTGGCGCGCAAGTGCTGGCCGGGGCCGATTGGCGCATTCCCTGAATACCTGGAGAACCTGCATGACCCGCAATGATTTGCTTGACCGTCTCGCCACGACGCAGGCCTCTGCTCTGGAAACCCAGGGTCTTGGGCTGGTGCCGATGGTCGTCGAGCAGTCCGGCCGGGGCGAGCGCGCGTATGACATCTACTCGCGCCTGCTCAAGGAGCGCGTGGTGTTCATGGTCGGCGAAGTGAACGACCAGACCGCAAACCTGGTCGTGGCCCAGCTGCTGTTCCTCGAGAGCGAGAATCCGGATAAGGACGTGTCGCTGTACATCAACTCGCCCGGCGGTTCGGTATCCGCCGGCCTGGCGATCTACGACACGATGCAGTTCATCAAGCCCGACGTGACCACGCTCTGCATGGGCATGGCGGCGAGCATGGGCGCCTTCCTGCTGGCGGCTGGCGCCAAGGGCAAGCGCAGCGCGCTGCCGAACTCGCGCATCATGATCCACCAGCCGCTGGGCGGCGCGCGTGGCCAGGCCTCGGACATCGAGATTCAGGCGCGCGAGATCCTGTACCTGCGCGAGCGCCTGAACAGCATCCTGTCGGAAGTGACCGGCCAGCCCGTCGAGAAGATTGCCCGCGACACCGATCGCGACAACTTTATGAGCGGCGACCAGGCCGTGGACTACGGTCTGATCGACAAGGTCATCTCGCGCCGCGGTTGAGCCGACGCCGGTGTGTCGGAGCGGGCGGCCCACGGCCCTGCGCCGGGGCTCCCGCCACACAGCCTGCGCCAAATGACGCAGGCTACACCGGAACGAGGCTGTGCGCCTCGTTTTTGCGTTTTGCCCCACACGCCGGGGAAGCCGCCGACTGCGCCAATTGTTTTGGCGTATGATGCGTTTAATGCGTTTCCCGTGGGGCTCTCCCGCCGTGCGGGGACCACACTGCTAATGTGACTGATTCCTATGGCGGACAAAAAAGGTTCATCCAGCGAGAAGCTTCTGTATTGCTCGTTCTGCGGCAAGAGCCAGCACGAGGTCAAGAAGCTCATCGCGGGCCCGTCGGTGTTCATTTGCGACGAATGCATCGACCTGTGCAATGAAATCATCCGTGACGAGGCCGCCGCGACCGATAAGGACGCCACGGCCGCCACGCGTTCGGACCTGCCCACGCCCCACGAAATCCGCGAAAGCCTGGATCAGTATGTGATCGGGCAGGAGCAAGCCAAGAAGATCCTGGCGGTAGCGGTGTACAACCACTACAAGCGCCTTAAGCATCTTGGCAAGAAGGATGACGTCGAACTCTCCAAGAGCAATATTCTGCTGATCGGGCCGACCGGCTCGGGCAAGACATTGCTCGCGCAGACGCTGGCCCGGCTGCTGAACGTCCCGTTCGTGATTGCCGACGCCACCACGCTGACCGAAGCCGGCTACGTGGGCGAGGACGTCGAGAACATCATCCAGAAGCTGCTCCAGAACTGCAACTACGAGGTCGAGAAGGCGCAGCAGGGCATCGTCTACATCGACGAGATCGACAAGATCTCGCGCAAGAGCGAAAACCCGTCGATCACCCGCGACGTGTCCGGCGAAGGCGTGCAGCAGGCGCTGCTGAAGCTGATCGAAGGCACGGTGGCCTCGGTGCCGCCGCAGGGCGGGCGCAAGCATCCGCAGCAGGAATTCCTGCAGGTGGACACCAAGAACATCCTGTTCATCTGCGGCGGCGCGTTCGCCGGCCTGGACAAGGTGATCCAGCAGCGCTCCAGCGATTCGGGCGGCATTGGCTTCGGCGCCAAGGTCAAGAGCAGCACGCGCAAGACCGAGGTCGGCAAGATCCTGGCCGAAGTCGAGCCGGAAGACCTGATCAAGTTCGGCCTGATTCCCGAGTTCGTCGGCCGCCTGCCGGTGGTCGCCACGCTCGAGGAACTCGACGAGCCGGCGCTGATCAAGATCCTGACCGAGCCCAAGAACGCCATCACCAAGCAGTTCAAGAAGCTGTTCGAGATGGAGAACGTGGAGCTGGAGTTCCGCCCCGACGCCCTGCTGGCGATCGCCAAGAAGGCGCTCAAGCGCAAGACCGGCGCGCGCGGCCTGCGGACCATCGTCGAATCGGTGCTGCTGGACACGATGTACGAGCTGCCCTCGCAAGAGAATGTCAGCAAGGTCGTGGTAGATGAGTCCGTGATCGAACACAAGTCCGAGCCGTACCTGATCTACCAGACGCCGCCGGCGCCGCCGAAGGCCGCCTCGGGCGACTGAACGGCCGCCTGCCTACGCCAACTGATTGATGGCAAAGGCTTTCCTGAAATCCACTTGCAAGCCTCTGCCAATGGCCCCATAACGGGGCCATTGGCTTTTCTGCCTAACGAAAACCGCTTTCCCGTGGAGCCCCCAATGGCCCAGACCGCCTCAGAAGTCCTTGATCTACCCGTCCTGCCGCTACGCGACGTGGTGGTGTTTCCCCATATGGTCATCCCCCTGTTCGTGGGCCGCGACAAGTCCATGCGCGCGCTCGAACAGGCGATGGAGGCCGACAAGCGCATCCTGCTGGTGGCACAGAAGTCGGCCGAAACCGACGACCCGGCCGCCGCCGATCTCTACCCGGTCGGCACGCTCGCCCAGGTGCTGCAATTGCTCAAGCTGCCCGATGGCACGATCAAGGTGCTGGTCGAAGGCCTGTCGCGGGTGACCGTCGACAAGGTCGGCGAGCGCGACGGCGCGCTGCAGGGCCGTGGCATCGAGATCGAAGCGACCGACGGCCGCGAAGCGCGCGAGATCGAGGCGGTGGCGCGCTCGCTGATGTCGCTGTTCGAACAGTACGTCAAGACCAACCGCAAGCTGCCGCCGGAACTGCTGCAGACCCTCAGCGGCATCGAGGAGCCCGGCCGTCTGGCCGACACCATCGCCGCCCATATCGGCGTGCGCCTGGCCGACAAGCAGCGCCTGCTGGAAACCCACGAGATCGGCGAACGCCTGGAAATGCTGGTGGGCCTGGTCGATGGCGAGATCGACGTGCAGCAGCTGGAAAAGCGCATCCGCGGCCGGGTCAAGTCGCAGATGGAGAAGAGCCAGCGCGAGTACTACCTCAACGAACAGATGAAGGCGATCCAGAAGGAACTGGGCGACCTGGACGACGCACCGGGCGAGCTGGAGGAATTGGCGCGCAAGATCGCCGAGGCCGGCATGCCCAAGCCGGTCGAAACCAAGGCCAAGGCCGAGCTCAACAAGCTCAAGCAGATGTCGCCGATGTCGGCCGAAGCGGCCGTCGTGCGCAACTACCTCGACTGGCTGCTTGGCGTGCCGTGGAAGAAGCGCAGCAAGGTGCGCAAGGACCTGAAGGTCGCGCAGGACACGCTCGACGCCGACCACTACGGCCTGGAAAAGGTCAAGGACCGCATCCTCGAATACCTGGCGGTGCAGTCGCGGGTCAAGCAGATGAAGGGCCCGATCCTGTGCCTGGTCGGCCCGCCGGGCGTGGGCAAGACCTCGCTTGGCCAGTCGATTGCCAAGGCGACCAACCGCAAGTTCGTGCGCATGTCGCTCGGCGGCGTGCGCGACGAGGCCGAGATCCGCGGCCATCGCCGTACCTATGTCGGTTCGATGCCGGGCCGCATCGTGCAGAACCTCAACAAGGTCGGCAGCAAGAACCCGCTGTTCGTGCTCGACGAGATCGACAAGATGTCGATGGACTTCCGCGGCGACCCGTCCTCGGCGCTGCTCGAAGTGCTCGACCCCGAGCAGAACAATTCCTTCAACGACCACTATCTCGAAGTCGACCTGGACCTGTCCGAAGTGATGTTCGTGGCGACCTCCAACTCGCTCAACATCCCCGGCCCGCTGCTGGACCGCATGGAGGTCATCCGCATCCCCGGCTACACCGAGGATGAGAAGCTCAACATCGCCATGCGCTACCTGGTGCCCAAGCAGATCAAGGCCAATGGCCTGGCGGCGGAGGAGTTGTCCATCGAGGAAGACGCCATCCGCGACATCGTGCGTTTCTATACGCGCGAATCGGGCGTGCGCAACCTCGAGCGCGAGATCGCCAAGATCTGCCGCAAGGTGGTGAAGGAGATCGCGCTGGCCGGCCCGCAGCCGGTGGCGAAGAAGGCGGCCAAGAAGACCACGCGCAAGGTCAAGGCGCTGGTTGCGGTGTCGTCGAAGAACCTCGACAAGTACCTGGGCGTGCGTCGCTTCGACTTCGGCCGTGCCGAGGAAGAGAACGAGATCGGCCTGGTGACCGGCCTGGCCTGGACCGAGGTCGGCGGCGACCTGCTGCAGATCGAATCGACGCTGGTGCCGGGCAAGGGCCAGCTGATCCTCACCGGCCAGCTCGGCAACGTGATGAAGGAATCGGCCTCGGCCGCGCTGTCGGTGGTGCGGGCCCGCGCAGAGACGTTGGGCATCGATGCCGACTTCCTGCAGAAGCACGACGTGCACGTGCACGTGCCGGATGGCGCCACGCCGAAGGACGGCCCGAGCGCTGGCGCGGCGATGGTCACTTCGCTAGTGTCGATGCTGACCAAGGTGCCGGTGCGCGCCGACGTGGCGATGACCGGCGAGATCACCCTGCGCGGCCGCGTCTCGGCGATCGGCGGGCTGAAGGAGAAGCTGCTGGCCGCGCTGCGTGGCGGCGTGCGCACCGTGCTGATCCCCGAAGAGAACCGCAAGGACCTGGCCGACATTCCGGCCAACGTCACGCGCGACCTGGAGATCATTCCGGTCAAGTGGATCGACGAGGTGCTCGACCTGGCGCTGGAGACGCCGTTGCGTCCCAGCGCGCGGGCCAAGGGCAAGGCGCGCGACGGCGGCCGTGTGGCGCCGGTGCGCGGCAAGGCCAAGCCGGCCGGAACGGCCCGGGTCAAACACTGATCCGGACCGGGGCAGGTTGCGACAAATGGCTGAAAACCCGCGTGGTTATTAGGTTTTTAGGTTGCGTGGGTAGGGGCTCGCTGGTATAAAAGCACGACTCGCGTAGCTGCCTTGTGCTGCTCCTGCGATACGAAATGTGGTCGCGGCCGCGCCGTCAAGGCGGGACCGCGATTGTCGATTCCGCGGCCAGACCGCAAAAGGAGTTCCAAGAATGAATAAAACCGAATTGATCGACGGCGTCGCCGCTGCTGCTGACATCTCCAAGGCCGAAGCCGGTCGTGCCGTCGATGCGGTCGTCAGCGAAGTCACCAAGGCCCTGAAGAAGGGCGACACCGTGACGCTGGTGGGCTTCGGTACCTTCCAGGTCCGCGCGCGCGCCGAGCGTACCGGCCGCAACCCGAAGACCGGCGACACCATCAAGATCGCCGCGTCGAAAAATCCTTCGTTCAAGGCTGGCAAAGCCCTGAAGGATGCCGTAAACTAATCGACTCGCTGGGGTGCTTAGCTCAGCGGTAGAGCGTCTCCTTTACACGGAGAGGGTCGGGGGTTCGAAACCCTCAGCACCCACCAAAGCACCACTGCCAAGTTTTGATGTGCGGAGCGGTAGTTCAGCTGGTTAGAATGCTGGCCTGTCACGCCGGAGGTCGCGGGTTCGAGTCCCGTCCGCTCCGCCAGTTACATCGAAGCCCCTGAGCGATCGGGGGCTTTGCTTTCTCCGGGTCTTTTCGGTGAAAGCGCCAAGGTTTGAAGAGCGCGGAGCGGTAGTTCAGCTGGTTAGAATGCTGGCCTGTCACGCCGGAGGTCGCGGGTTCGAGTCCCGTCCGCTCCGCCATTCATCCGAGCCCCCTGCGAAAGCGGGGGGCTTTTTTTTTGGTTCTTCACCCCGGCTGGAAGCAGGTACACTGACGGGCTTCGCCCTAGGCCCCGATTCGTCCCAATGCTGCAGAAACTTCGCGACAAGACCTCCGGCTGGATCGTCACCCTCGTCATGGGGTTGCTGATGATCCCGTTCCTGTTCGTCATCGACAGCAGCTACCTCGGCGGCATGGGCGCCAATGACGTGGCCCGCGTGCAGGCACCGCCGAAATGGTGGACCTCGGCGCCATCCTGGTGGCCGGTGTCGCTGCTGTGGCAGCACCGCGACATCAGCACCGCGCAGTTCCGCGAGCGTTTCGAGCAGGTGCGCATGCAAACCCGCCAGCAGCAGGGCGAGAGCTTCGACGCGCAGCGCTTCGAGTCGACCGAGAACAAGCTGCAGGCACTGGACCAGCTGGTCGATGAAGAAGTCGCCCGCCTGGCCGCCGAACGTGCCGGCGTCGTCGTCACCGACGAGGCGGTGCGCAACACCATCGCCAGCATTCCGGGCTTCCAGAACAACGGCAAGTTCGATCCCTCGCTGTATCGCGAACAGCTCGCGCGCGGCCTGCCGCCGCGTACCCCGGCCCAGTTCGAACAACTGGTGCGCGACAGCCTCGAGCAATCGCTGATCCCCTCGGCGATCGCGACCTCGGCGTTCTCCAGCAAGAGCGACTTCGAACACGCCATCCGCCTGATGGGCGAGACCCGCGACGTCACCCTCGGCGTGCTGCCACAGCAGGAGATGGACACCGCGCCGGTCACCGATGCGCAGGCGCAGGCGTGGTACGCCGCGCATCCGGCCGATTTCCGCCAGCCGGAGATGGTGTCGATCGAATACGTCGAGCTCAACGGCGCCAACCTCCCGGCCGCGCAGGCGGCCGACGAGGCGACGCTGCGCAAGCGCTACGAGGAAGACAAGTCGCGCTTCGTCGATGCCGAGCAGCGCCTGGCCTCGCACATTCTGGTCGCCGTGCCGGCCGGTGCCGATGCCGCCACCCAGAAGGCCGCCGAAGCCAAGGCCGCCCGGCTCGCCGCCGAGGCGCGCCAGCCGGGCGCCGACTTCGCCGCGCTGGCCAAGACCCATTCCGACGACCCGGGTTCCAAGGACGCCGGCGGCGACCTCGGCTGGGTCGAGAAGAACGTCATGGTCAAGCCGTTCGAAGACGCGTTGTTTGCCGGCAAGGCCGGTGAGATCGTCGGGCCGGTGAAAACCGAATTCGGCTACCACGTCATCCAGGTGCGCGAGCTCAAGGGTGGCCAGGGCAAGTCCTTCGAGGAAGTGCGCGACCAGCTCGCCGCCGAGCAGCTCAAGGCCGATGCCGACAAGGCCTATGCCGACCAGAGCGGCAAGCTGGTCGACCTGGTGATGAAGAACCCGACCGAGCTGGCCGGTGCCGCCAAGGAAATGGGCCTGGCCGTGCAGACGCTGGGCCCGTTCTCGCGCGCCGACGCCAGCGGCATCGCCGCCAACCCGGCCGTGCAGCGCGTGGTGTTCTCCGATGCCGCCATCCAGGACGGCACCGTCAGCGACCCGATCGAACTGGCGCCGAACCACAGCGTGCTGGTGCGCGTCACCCAGCACAGCGCCGAGCAGACCTTGCCGCTGGATAAGGTGCGCGAGCGCGTGGTCGCCGCCGTCCATGCCGACCGTACCAACCAGGCCGCGGCCAAGCAGGCCGAGGCATTGGTCGAGCGCCTGCGCAAGGGCGAAACGCTGGAGGCGATCGCGCCGGCCGCGCAATTGCAGGTCAGCCCGCTGCCGACCTTGCAGCGCGGCATGCCGATGCCGAGCGCCGCAGCCAACCGCGTGTTCTTCGCCGCGCCGGCACCGGCCGAGGGCAAGCCGTCGGTGGGCAAGGTCGAGCTGGCCACCGGCCGCTATGCCGTGTTCCAGGTCAACAAGGTCACCCCGGGCGATGTGTCCAAGCTGCCGCCGGGCCAGGCCGACACCTTGCGCGCGCAGTTCGCCGGCATGCAGGGCGAGGCCGCGCAGCGTGCCTTCATCGAAGGCCTGCGCAAGCAGTACAAGGTGACGATCCACGAAGCGCAGCTGTAAGGCTGCGCTCGATTCCCTCTCCTGCATCAGCAGGAGGGCGGAACAAAAAAGCCCGGCCTGCGCCGGGCTTTTTCTTTGCCGGGAAGTGCGGGCTCAGCCCACGTCGTCCAGGCCGGTCATGCCGAGGATGTTGTAGCCGGCATCGACATAGGTCACTTCACCGGTGACGCCGGCAGCCAGGTCCGAGCACAGGAAGGCACCGACGTTGCCGACGTCCTCGATGGTCACGGTGCGGCGCAGCGGCGCGTACTGTTCGACGTGGCCGAGGATCTTGCGGAAGCTGCCGATGCCCGAGGCCGCGAGCGTCTTGATCGGGCCGGCGGAAATCGCATTGACGCGGATGCCTTCGGCGCCGAGGTTCAACGCCAGGTAGCGCACCGTGGCCTCCAGGCTGGCCTTGGCCACGCCCATGACGTTGTAGTTCGGCAGCGCGCGTTCGGCACCCAGGTAGCTCAGGGTCAGCACCGAACTCGGGTGGCCGGTGAGCAGCGGGCGCGCGGCCTTGGTCAGGCCGGCCAGCGAGTAGGCCGAGATGTCCTGGGCCATGCGGAAGGCCTCGCGGTCCAGGCCATCGAGGAAGCCGCCGGCCAGGGCCTCGCGCGGGGCGAAGGCGATGGCGTGGACCAGGATGTCGAGGCGGTCCCAGCGCTGGCCGAGTTCGTCGATGCAGGCCTGGATCTGCGCGTCGTCGGCCACGTCCAGCGGCAGCACGATGTCGCTGCCGAACTGCTCGGCGGCTTTCTGCACGCGCGATTTCAGTTTTTCGTTCTGGTAGGTAAACGCCAGTTCGGCGCCTTCGCGGTGCATGGCTTCGGCGATGCCGCTGGCGATGGAACGCTCGCTGGCGATGCCGGTGATGAGGGCGCGCTTGCCTTGCAGGAAACCCATTTCGTTCTCACAGTGTTGAGCGATCGCCGTAGTGTGCCACGAATGGCGGCATTTCCGTACGGTTGGCGGTTGTTCCGGATGGGGTCCGGCGCGTGCTCAGGGCTGGGCGTCGAACGCCAATACCATGCCGGGCTTGAGCACCGCGCTGGTCTTCAGGCCGTTGCGCGACAGCAGCGTTTTCACCGGAATGCCGTAGCGCTTGGCGATGGTCCATGCCGATTCGCCGCTGCGCACGGTATGGGTACGCGCCGAGGCGGTCTTCCTGCTGCGCGTGTCGCGTTTCGAGCGCGAGGGCGTGGCGGCAGCCACGCCGTCGTCCGCTTCGGTCATGGCGGTGCTGATCAGGGTCGGCAGCGGCTCGGCTGCGGCACTGGCCGCCGTCGCCGGATCGATGGCCGGCGCCAGCAAGGCGCGTTGCGATGCGGTGCCCTTGGCGAGCGCGGGGTTCAAGCGGCTCACCATCGACGGTTCGAGATCGCGCTGCCTGGCCCATTGCGCCAGCGAGGCGCCGGCCGGCAGCGTGTGTTCGGCAAGGATCGGCACCGGGCGGTCCATCGAGGCCATCAGGCCTTCCTGCGCTTGCGCCTTGTCGAGCACGCAAGCCAGTGCATGCAGCTTTTCGACGTAGGCGTAGGTCACCGGCGACAGGCCGGGCAGTTGGGACGGGTTGGCGTTCTGCGCGTTCATGCCGCCGCGGCGCAGCGATTGCAGCAGGCGGTACTCGCCGGCGTTGTAGGCCATGATCGTCAACCGCCAGTCGCCGCCGAACATGCCGTAGAGGGTCTTGAGGTAGCGCACCGCCGCGTCGGTGGAATCGACTGCGGACAATCGCCCGTCGTAGGCCTTGCCGACCGTCACCTGGTGATTGCGCGCGGTGCTGGCGATGAACTGCCACAGGCCCGCCGGACCGCTGCCGTTGCGGGCGGCTGGATGGTAGCCACTTTCCACGAACGGAATCAGCGCGAACTCGGTCGGCAGGCCGGCCTCGCGCAACTGGTCTACGACATAGCCGAACAGCGGCAGCACGTCGTCGTCCTCGTTGGCCATGCGCGCCGGCGCGTGCGAGAAATGCTGCTCCCAGCGCGGGCTGGTCTGGGCGGCGTCGCAGCCGTTGTCGGCGCGGCCGGCGAGAAAAGCCTGAAAGATGTCGCGGCCATTGCGCGCAGTGGCGGGAACGGCCGCAGGCGCTTCCTCGGGGGCAGCGGGCGCGGGAGGTTCGGCGGCCGTCATCGCGGCAAGGATGGGCGCGGCGGGGACACCTTCCGTGGCCCGGCCAATGAGCGGGAGCAGCGCCAATGCGATCGCGCCGCCGAGCAGCCGCCGCCTCATGCGCGGAACTCGTCCTTCCAGCGCCGCAGGCCGGCGAATACCTCGACCTCGTCGGCCGGCGCCGTGCCCGTGTGCCGGGCCACCGCGGCCTGGATTTGCGGCTGCGCGGTGCGCAGGAACGGGTTGGTAGTCAGTTCGGCGGCCAGCGTCGTGGGCAGGGTGGGGCGGGCGGCTTCGCGCATGGCCAGGGCCTCCTGTTGGCGGCGCTGCAGGGCCGCGTTGGCGGGGTCGACGCGCAGCGCGAAGGCGGCGTTGCCGAGCGTGTATTCGTGGCCGCAGCACACCTGGGTGTCGCCGGGCAGGGCACCCAGGCGGCGAAGCGAGCCGAGCATCTGGGGAGCGGTACCTTCGAACATCCGCCCACAGCCCAGGCTGAACAACGTGTCCCCGCAGAAGATTCGGCCAATACCCAGGTAGGCGACATGGCTGAGCGTATGGCCGGGCACGGCAAGGACTTCGAAGGCACGGCCCAGCAGGTCCAGGCGTTCGCCATCGGCCACGCGCCGGGTCGCCGAGGCGATCCGCGGCTCGTCCGGGGCGTAGACCGCCAGGCCGGGCCAGCGCTCGCGCAAGGCCGGCACGCCGCCGATGTGGTCGTGGTGGTGGTGGGTGAGCAATACGGCCTCGGGCGTCCAGCCTTCGCGCCCGGCCGCTTCCAGCACCGGCTCGGCCTGCCCGGGATCGACCACGATCGCGCGGCCATCCTCGCCGACCAGCGCCCAGATGTAATTGTCCTCGAATGCGGGCAGGGCGCTCAGTCGCATAGAATTGGAACATGCCTTTCACGCCGCTCCCTCGTCAAGCAGGTGTCTCAGCCTGGTTTGATACGGGTGCGGGGCAAGCGCTCCTACATGCCGAGCACCCGGGCATCCTGAGCGGTTTGCGCAGCCGGCCGGCGCAGCCCTGGCTATGGATCGGCCCGGGCCAGCCGGCGGCCGAGAAGCCCGACCTGCAGGCCCGCGGCATCCGCCTGCGTCCCGCCGCCGGCACCACGTTCGCCGGCGACCTGCGCTGCGGCCTGCCGCTGCCGCTGGTGGCCGAGAGCGTCCAGTCGATCGTGTTGCAGCATGTCCCGCTGCCGGGCGTGGAGCTGTTGCTGGCCGAGTGCGAGCGCATCCTGATGCCCGGTGGCCGCCTGTGGCTGTATGCGTTGAACCCGTTCAGCCCTTACCGGCTGCGTTGGCGCCGGCACGGGCCGCAGGTGCTGCAGCCGCTGCGCTGGCGCGCCATGGTGCAGTCGGCGGGGCTGCGCTGCCTGGGCCAGGCCGGTTATGTCGGGGCGGCGTGGCGCATCGAAGGCGCGCTGGAAGCCGAGCCGGCCGGTTTGGCGCCCTGGCGCGCGGTCTGCGTGCTGGAAGCGGAAAAGCGCGTGGTCGCGCCGATCGGGCTGGTCCCGGCGGGCGTGGCCTGGCGCCGGCCGGTGGCCACCATTTGAAAGCCTCACCGATCCATTGCCTCACCGAAGCACGGGGAAACATGAAGTCGATTGAAATCCATACCGATGGCTCCTGCCTCGGCAATCCCGGCCCGGGTGGCTGGGCCGCGCTGCTGCGCTACAACGGCCGCGAAAAGGCGCTGTCCGGCGGCGAGGCGGTGAGCACCAACAACCGCATGGAGCTGATGGCCGCGATCATGGCGCTGGAAGCGCTGACCGAACCCTGCCAGATCATCCTGCATACCGACTCGCAATACGTGCGCCAGGGCATCACCGAATGGATGCCGGGCTGGGTGCGCAGGCAGTGGAAGACCGCCGGTGGCGACCCGGTCAAGAACCGCGAACTGTGGGAGCGCCTGCACCAGGCCACGCAGCGCCATACGATCGATTGGCGCTGGGTGAAGGGCCACAATGGCGACCCGGACAACGAGCGCGTCGACCAGCTCGCCCGCGCGCAGGCCGTGGCCCAGCGCCACGCGCCTTCCATTTCCTGAGCCGCCTTACCTGAGAGCCGCATGCGTCAGATCATCCTCGATACCGAAACCACCGGCCTGGAATGGCGCAAGGGCAACCGCATCGTCGAGATCGGTGCGGTCGAACTGCTGGAGCGCCGCCCCAGCGGCAACAATTTCCACCGCTACCTCAAGCCGGATTGCGACTTCGAGCCCGGCGCGCAGGAAGTCACCGGCCTGACCTTGGACTTCCTCGCCGACAAGCCCGGCTTCGAGGAGGTGGTCGAGGAATTCCTGGCCTATATCGACGGCGCCGAGCTGATCATCCACAACGCGCAGTTCGACCTCGGGTTCCTGGACAACGAGCTGTCGCGGCTGGGCGGGCAGCATGGCCGCATCACCGACCGCTGCACCGTGGTGGACACCTTGCTGATGGCGCGCGAGCGCTTCCCCGGCCAGCGCAATTCGCTCGATGCGCTGTGCAAGCGGCTGGGCGTGGACAATTCGCACCGCCAACTGCACGGCGCGCTGCTCGATGCGCAGATCCTGGGCGAGGTCTATATCGCCTTGACCTCCGGCCAGGAGGAGATCGGTTTCGCCCCGCTCGAACGCGAGGCCGGCACCGGTGCCGGTGGCGTGGCCTTTAACCCGGCGGTGCTGCTGCCGCGCCCGCGCGTGGTGGTGACCGCGTCGGAACACGAAGCGCACGAGGCGCGGCTGGCCAAGCTGCGCAAGAAGGCCGGTCGCGCGCTGTGGGACGAGGTGGAAGAGATCGCGGCGGTTGCCGCCTCGGCCTGACGGCGGGGCCGGGCCGCCACGGGCTCAGTGGCAGCGCACCAGGATCGCGGTGATGTTGTCCGAGCCGCCGCCGTCGAGGGCGGCGGCCACCAGCGAGTCGACGCATTCCTGCGCGCTGGCATCTTCATGGGCGAGGGTGTCGGCCAGGCCAGCGTCGTCCACTTCTTCGGTCAGGCCGTCGCTGCACAGCAGCAGTTGCATGCCCGGGCGCAATTCGCCGGTCATCGTCGCCACGTTCAGGTGGGCCGGGTCGGTCACGCCCAGGGCCTGGGTCACGACGTTGCGATGGGGGTGGGCGCGCGCCTGTTCGGTGGTCAGGCTGCCCTGGGCGACCAGTTCCTGCACGTAGCTGTGGTCCTGGCTGAGCTGGGCCAGGCGGCCTTCGCGCCACAGGTAGGCGCGGCTGTCGCCGACCCAGGCCACTTCGAAGCGGTTGCCCTGGACGCGGGCGGCCACGACGGTGGTGCCCATGGGCAGGGTGTCGTTGCGCCGGCGCGAGGCGCGGATGATTTCTTCGTCGGCGACGCGGATGGCCTGTTCGAGCGGGGTGCCGGCGCGGATTTCGCGGACGATGGTCTCGCGCGCCAGGGCGCTGGCCAGTTCGCCGCAGGCGTGGCCGCCCATGCCGTCGGCCACCAACCACAGCCCCAGGTCGCTGTCGCCGTAGTAGGTGTCTTCGTTCAGTTCGCGGCGCAGACCGGCGTGGGTCAGGTGTCCGAATTCGAGCATGGTCCGGAGAAGAAGGTCGTGGCTGCGATAGTGAACGCCATCATCGCGGTCGGCAGGACATCCGGCAACTTGGCGATGACGAGGTGATGTCGCGGGGGGCGTGCGCGGGTGCGCGGTGAAGGGCTGCCGGCTTGTCCGCGGGTGCAATGCCCCGTATCATGCACGGCCCACCCGGGAAGGTGGCAGAGCGGTTGAATGTACCTGACTCGAAATCAGGCAGGCGTTTATAGCGCCTCGGGGGTTCGAATCCCCCCCTTCCCGCCAGTTATTTGCAGAGCCCCCGCAAGGGGGCTTTGTTTTTGGTCGGTCGGTGTCGCGTGGCGGCTGAGTTTGCGTGCAGCGCCCGGGGGCAGGCCCTTTCCGGGACACGTCGTGAACCCATCCATGGGGACTGCTTGGCAACATCCATGTTGCCAAGCGTCCCGGAAAGGGCCTGCCCCCGGGCGCCCGACAAGTTATCGGCTTGCAGGGTGGAAGAGCGCTGCAACGGGCGGCGACGCGCGCAGCGGCGCTAGACTATTCGCCTTTCCGCTCAACCGGTAATCGTCATGTCCGAAATCCTCGTGCCCGTTTCCTTCGGCGAATTGCTCGACAAGATCGCGATCCTGCAGATCAAGTCCGAGCGCATGAGCGACGCGGCCAAGCTGGCCAATGTGCGCAACGAGTTGTCGGCGCTAGAGACGACCTGGATGGCGCATCCGGCCGCCGGGCACGATATCGCCCGCCTGCGCGCCGACCTGAAGGCGGTGAACGAGCGGCTGTGGGTGATCGAGGACGATATCCGGGTGAAGGAGAAGGCGCAGGCGTTCGATGAGGAATTCGTGCGCCTGGCACGCAGCGTGTATTTCGAGAACGATGAGCGCGCGCGCATCAAGAAGGACATCAACCTGGCCCTGGGTTCGAGCTACGTCGAAGAGAAGTCCTACGAGGATTACCGGGCGCAGTAAGCCGCGCCCGCGATGCGGGATGGGCTTCAGCCGTGGTCGCTGCGATAGCGCTCGAAGGCGCTGATCGCGTCCTCGACGGTGATCAGCGCCATGACGTCGTCGAACTCGATCTTCGTGCCCCAGGCCAGGGCGTCGGCCGGCTTGCCGAGGAATTTTCGCGCGGCGTCGTCGTAGCGGTCCACACAGTAGCGGCGGTCGGAGTAGGGGCCGCTGCGGTGCGGGTTGCTGGCCGCGTGCAGGCCCAGGATCTTGGTGCCCATCGCATTGCCGATGTGCATCGGCCCCGAGTCCGGGGTGACCAGCAGTTGCGCGCGCGCGAGCAGGGCCGGCAGTTGCTTGAGCGTGTCCTTGCCGACCAGGTCCAGTGCCGGGGTGTCCAACTGGGCCTGGATGGCGTCGGCGGTGTCGCGCTCCAGCGCGCTGCGCCCGCCGCACAGCACCACCCGCCAGCCCTGCCGCGCGGCGTGGTTGGCCAGGGCGGCATGGCGGTCGGGGTACCAGTTGCGGCGCACGTGGCTGGAACACGGCGAGATCATCAGTACCGGCCGGCCATCGTCGGGCCACTGCGCGGCGGCCCATTCCCAGGCCTCGGCCGGCACCGGCAGGTCCCAGCGCACTTCGTCCTGGCGCAGGCCCAGCGGTTCGCAGAAGCTGCCGATGGCGTCGAGCACGTGGATGCCGGGGCGGTCGGGGATGCGCTCGTTGACGAACAGGCCGTGCAGGTCCTTCGAGCGGCTGCGGTCGTAGCCGATGCGGCGGCGCGCGCGGATGAAGCAGGAGAGCACATTGGCGCGGAAGGCGACCTGCATCTGCAGCAAGGCGTCGAAGCGGCCCAGCGGCGCGAGTTCGCGGCCGAGCGCGCGCATGCCGCCCAGGCCGCTGCGCTTGTCGTAGGCGTGGAAGCTCACGCCTTCCAGTCCGTCGAGCAGCTTGCGTCCGGCCGGATCGATCACCCAGTGCAGCGGCGCATCGGCCCAGGCACGCTGCAGCGTCCGCACCAGCGGCACCACGTGGGTGACATCGCCCAGCGCCGACAGGCGCAGCAAACACAGGGTAGGGGACGCTGGCGCCATGGTGTTGTTAGACTCGATGGAATGGTTGCCTTCGACGCCACTGAAGCGCTGACGCCGTGCCGCGAGGGCCGTGGATACGGCGCCATTCTGTTCGACCGCCAGCGCCTGCGGCAAGCCGATCCGTCCTTGTTCTCGCCGGCGCGCTGGGGCGACAAGGCGCGGCCGGTCGGCGATGGCGGCCGGGGCGGGGCCTGGTTCGTCGATGCGCCTTTCGGCCACTGCGTGTTGCGGCAATACCTGCGTGGCGGCCTGGCGGCCCGGCTCAGCCGCGACCGCTACGTCTGGCAGGGCGCCAACCGCACACGCAGCTTCGCCGAGTTCCGGCTGATGCGCGCGCTCATCGCGCGCAAGCTGCCGGTGCCGCGGCCGCTGGCCGCTTTCTATATGCGCGAAGGCCTGCGCTATCGCGCCGCCATCCTGATGGAGCGGCTGGAAGGCGTGCGTTCGCTCGCCGACCGTGCCCTGGTCGCCGAGCATGGCGCGCCGTGGGAAGAGGCCGGCCGGCTGATCGCGCGCTTCCATCGCGCCGGCCTCGACCATGCCGACCTCAATGCCCACAACATCCTGTTCGACGGCAACGGCCACGGCTGGCTGATCGACTTCGACCGCGGCGTGCTGCGCATTCCCGCCACCGCCTGGCGCGAGGCCAACCTGGCGCGGTTGCAGCGCTCGCTGCACAAGCTGCGCGGCGAGCGCAGCCGCGAGGAAGTGGACAAGGATTTCGCGCGCCTGCGCCGCGCCTACGACCTGGCCTGGAACCGAGGGTACTGAGATGGGGTGGTCGCTGCGCTTCCAGGGAGTCGGCAACGCCTCGGCGGTGTCGCTCGGCTCGCCGATGGCGACTATCGAACGCGACGGCGCGCCCTGGCTCACCGTGGACTGCGGCGCCGAAGGCCTGACCGCCTTCCTCGCCGAATACGGGCACATGCCGCGGGCGATCTTCGTCACCCACGTGCACCTGGACCATGTCGCCGGCTTCGAGCGGTTGTTCGTGGACAGCTATTTTTCCGAGCGCCGCGGCCAGACCCGGCTCTACGTACCGGCGGCCGTGGTGCCGCTGCTGCACCGGCGGGTGGCCGATTACCCGAACGTGCTGGCCGAAGGCGGCGCCAATTTCTGGGACGCCTTCCAGCTGATCCCGGTCGGCGAGGCCTTCTGGCACGACGACGTGCGGCTGGAGGTTTTTCCCGCCCGCCACCACTGGCCCGATACCGCCTTCGGCCTGCGCCTGAAAGGCGCGCTGGCCTGGACCGGCGACACCCGGCCGATCCCCGAGGTGCTGGCGCGCTACGCCGGCCAGGACGAGCTCATCGCGCATGACTGTGGCCTTCACGGCAATCCGTCGCATACTGGCGTGGACGACCTCGAGCGCGAATATCCGGCCGCCCTGCGGCAACGCATGATGCTCTACCACTACGCCAGCCAAGCCGATGCCGACCAACTGCGCGCGCGCGGGCACCGGGTCGCGCGGCCTGGCGAACGGGTCGCGCTGGCCGAGCCCGGCGCCGAGCGCCGGCAGCCGGCATGAACGCGCGGTTGCGATCGCCCGCGGCGGCACACGCGCCGGTGCGCGACCGCCTGTCGCGCCCGCTGCGCGACCTGCGGTTGTCGGTCATCGACGCCTGCAACTTCCGCTGCGGCTACTGCATGCCGGCCGATCGCGTGGCCGATGACCACGGGCTCGACGCCGCGCAGCGCCTGGATTTCGACCAGCTCGAAACGCTGGTGCGCGCCTTCGCCCGCCAGGGCGTGTCCAAGCTGCGCCTGACCGGCGGCGAGCCGCTGCTGCGGCGCGGCCTGCCGGTGCTGGTGGCGCGGCTGGCGGCGATCGAGGGCATCGACGACATCGCCATGACCACCAACGGCAGCTTGCTGACACGGCACGCCGTGGCCCTGCGCGAGGCCGGGCTGCATCGGGTGACGGTCAGTCTCGACGCATTGGAGCCAAGCCTGTTCGCGCGCCTGTCCGGCGACCGCGGCCGCATCGAGGACGTGCTCGCCGGCATCGACGCCGCCGCCGCGGCCGGCCTGCCGGTCAAGCTCAACTGCGTCATCCAGCGCGGCGTCAACGAAGACCAGGTGCTGCCGCTGGTGGAGCATTTCCGCGGCAGCGGCCAGATCCTGCGCTTCATCGAATACATGGACGTGGGCAGCTGCAACGGCTGGCGTGCCGGCGAAGTCGTGCCTTCGGCCGAACTGCGCGAGCGCATCCACGCGCGCTGGCCGTTGCGCGCGCTCGACCCGCAGTACCCGGGCGAAGTGGCGCAGCGCCATGCCTTCGACGATGGCGCCGGCGAAGTGGGTTTCGTCAGTTCCATCAGCGAACCGTTTTGCGGCGATTGCCACCGCGCGCGCGTCTCGGCCGACGGCCGGCTCTATACCTGCCTGTTCGCCGATGCCGGCAGCGACCTCAAGCCGGCGCTGGCGCAAGGCGAAGGCGTGCTCGGCGATGCCATCGCCACGCTGTGGGGCGCGCGCGAAGACCGCTATAGCGAATTGCGGGGCGAGTCGCGCGATAATCGCAAGCACGTGGAGATGTTCCTGGTGGGAGGCTGAGCGTGGCGGTGAAAAGTGCGGGGGGCAGGCTTACCCATCTCGATGCCGCCGGGCAGCCGGCGATGGTCGACGTATCCGACAAGGCGGTCACCGCGCGCGCCGCGGTCGCCGAGTCCCACGTGCGCTTTCCGGCCGACGTCGCGCGGCAGTTGCGCGCCGACGCCTTGCGCAGCGCCAAGGGCGGGATCGTCGACACGGCGGTGATCGCCGGCACCATGGCGGTCAAGCGCACCCATGAACTGATCCCGTTCTGCCATCCCCTGCCGATCGACGGCTGCAAGCTCTCGGTGGCCTGGGCCGGCGAGCAGGTATTGCGGATCGAGTGCAGCGTGCGCAGCACCCATCGCACGGGAGTGGAAATGGAAGCGCTCACCGGCGCCAGCGTCGCCGCGCTGACGGTCTATGACATGTGCAAGGCAATGTCGCACAACATGACCATCGGCCCCACGCGCCTGCTCGGCAAGCGCGGCGGCCGCCGCGACGTGGGCCGCGCGCCATGAGCGTGGCCGTGACCGTGCTGTACTTCGCCAGCCTGCGCGAACGTGCGGGCAAAGCGCAGGAAACCTGGCACAGCGCCGCCGCCGACCTGGCCGGCCTGTACGACGAACTGGCCGCACGACACGCCCTGGGCTGGCCGCGCTCGCAGCTGCGGGTGGCGGTCGACGGCGCCTTCGTCGATTGGCAGCAAGCCCTGCGCGAAGGCAGCGAGATCGTCTTCATCCCGCCGGTATCGGGCGGTTGAACATGGCGGCGGATTTCACCCTGCATGACCGCGCACTGGACGTGGCCGAACTGCGCGCCCCGCTCGCGCACGCCCAGGCCGGCGCCTACGCCAGCTTCGAAGGTTGGGTACGCAACCACCACGGCGGCCGCGCCGTTGCCGGCCTCCACTACGAAGCCTACGCAGCCCTGGCCGAAGCCGAAGGCGCCAAAGTGATCGCCGAAGCCAGATCCCGCTTCGACGTCATCGACGTCCGCTGTGCCCACCGCATCGGCGACCTGGCCATTGGCGAGCTGGCCGTCTGGGTAGGCGTCACCGCCGCCCACCGCGACGCGGCGTTTGCTGCCTGTCGCTACGTCATCGACGAAATCAAATCCCGCGTCCCGATCTGGAAACACGAACGCTACGCCGAAGGCGACGCCACCTGGCTGCACCCACAGCCATAGCCTGCGCAGCAGCACCCGAAATCCATCTGGAGTAACAGCCCCCTTCTGTTAAGGGGGCGCGGCGACAGCCGCGGGGATAGGCAAGGCAGAAGTGGGGCCCAAGGTTTGCGCAGCAAACTTTGGGGGCGCAGCCCGCGCAGCGGGGTAAGCCACGGCGGTAACCCCGCCGGCTAACCTCGGCGCCCGCGTCGATCGATACCGTTGCTGCCTTCCGGCCCTGGCGGGATTTTCGACCTAGCGTCGCGAGGGGCCGACGGGGCCACCATAGAGACGAAGCCGCGCGTTGAGCGCGGATTGGTGGTCTGCCAGAACGAAATGCTTCCTGAAGCGTCAGGATCACGTCCCGGCGACCGTCGCGCATTGTAGCGGCTGGGCCGTACAGCCGCCAGCCCGCGATCACGGCAGGTATGAACAAGGCGCTCGTCCACAACACCGCCTATAACCCTGGGCGACCGCCTTCATCGCGACGGGGAAGCCTCATCGTCAGTGCCTGGCGCCGAACAGCGCAGTGCCGATCCTGACCATCGTCGCGCCGGCGGCGATGGCTTCGGCGAAGTCGCCGCTCATGCCCATCGACAAGGTGTCCACCCCAGGGCAGCGTGCGGCCAATGCGTCGAACAGGCCGCGCATCCGCGAGAACGCAGCCTGGCGCCGCTCCGGTTCGGGGAACGGCGCGGGGATGGCCATCAACCCGCGCAGCCGCAGCCGCGGCTCGGCCAGGATCCGTTCGGCCAGCGCGGCAACATCGCCCGGGGCGCAGCCGTGCTTGCTCTGCTCGTCGTCGATGTTCACCTGGATCAGCACGTCCAGCGGGCCGCGTTCGGCGGGCCGGTGCCGGGCCAGCGCGGCGACCAGCTTCGGCCGGTCGACGGTCTGGACCCAGTCGAAGAGTCGTGCGGCCTGCTCGGCCTTGTTCGATTGCAGGTGGCCGATCAGGTGCCACTCCAGGCCGGCCGCCTGCAGTTGGGCGATCTTTGCCGCCGCTTCCTGCACGTAGTTCTCGCCGAACGCCCGCTGGCCTTCGGCCGCCAGCGCGGCCACCGCCTCGGCCGGCTGGGTCTTGGAGACGGCCAGCAGGCGCGCCGCTGGCCGCCCGGCCGCGCGCGCCGCGTTGTCCATCTGCGTCCGGATCATCTGCCACGGGGAAACCGGCACGGGGTCGTCTTCCAGCCTGATACAAGGGCGCTATACTGCCGGCAGGGGACAAAACCTTCCAGTCGCAGCCAGGGGAAATGCAGCGTATGGATATCGCTGAACTATTGGCCTTTTCGGTCAAGAACAAGGCATCGGACCTGCATCTATCCGCAGGGCTGCCGCCGATGATCCGTGTCGACGGCGACGTTCGCCGCATCAACATTCCGGCCTTGGACCACAAGCAGGTCCACGCGCTGGTCTACGACATCATGTCGGACAAGCAGCGCCGCGATTACGAGGAATTCCTCGAGGTCGACTTCTCGTTCGAGATCCCGTCGCTGGCGCGCTTCCGCGTCAACGCCTTCAACCAGAACCGCGGCGCCGGTGCGGTGTTCCGTACCATTCCCTCCGAGGTGCTGAGCCTGGAGGAACTGGGCTGCCCGCCGATCTTCCGCCAGCTGATCGAGCAGCCGCAGGGCCTGATCCTGGTGACCGGGCCGACCGGCTCGGGCAAGTCGACCACGCTCGCGGCGATGATCGACTTCATCAACAAGAACGAATACGGCCACATCCTCACCGTCGAGGACCCGATCGAATTCGTGCACACCTCGCAGAAGTGCCTGATCAACCAGCGCGAGGTCCACCGCGACACCCACGGCTTCAACGAAGCCCTGCGCTCGGCGCTGCGCGAAGACCCGGACATCATCCTGGTCGGCGAGTTGCGCGACCTGGAAACCATCCGCCTGGCGCTGACCGCCTCGGAGACCGGCCACCTGGTGTTCGGCACCCTGCATACCAGCTCGGCGGCCAAGACCATCGACCGCATCATCGACGTGTTCCCGGCCGGCGAAAAGCCGATGGTGCGCTCGATGCTGTCCGAGTCGTTGCGCGCGGTGATCTCGCAGGCGCTGTTGAAGAAGGTGGGCGGCGGGCGTACCGCGGCCTGGGAAATCATGGTGGGCACGCCGGCCATCCGCAACCTGATCCGCGAGGACAAGGTCGCGCAGATGTATTCGGCGATCCAGACCGGCCAGCAGTCCGGCATGCAGACGCTGGACCAGCACCTGCAGGACCTGGTCAAGCGCAGCCTGATTACCCGCAACCAGGCGCGCGAGTACGCCAAGGACAAGCGGATCTTCGAATAGAGCCGGGACTCGGGACTCGGGACTCGCAAAGCAGTGCACGGTGGTTTGATTTTCCATGAATGGGCTGGGCAGGGAGGGATCCGTTGGCGCGTTGCGCCGTTCGAGTCCCGAGTCCCGAGTCCCGAGTCCCGGAGCGCACAACATGAGCACCATCGACTTCACCTCGTTCCTCAAGCTGATGGCGCACCAGAAGGCGTCGGACCTGTTCATCACCTCGGGCATGCCGCCGTCGATCAAGGTGCACGGCAAGATCACCCCGATCACGCAGACGCCGCTGACCGCGCAGCAGAGCCGCGACCTGGTGCTGAACGTGATGACGCCCTCGCAGCGCGAGGAATTCGAAAAGACCCACGAGTGCAACTTCGCCATCGGCGTGGCCGGCGTGGGCCGCTTCCGCGTCAGCTGCTTCTACCAGCGCAACCAGGTCGGCATGGTGCTGCGCCGCATCGAGACCCGCATCCCGACGGTGGACGAGCTCAGCCTGCCGCCGGTGATCAAGACGCTGGCGATGACCAAGCGCGGCATCATCATCTTCGTCGGCGCCACCGGCACCGGTAAGTCGACCTCGCTGGCGGCGATGATCGGCTACCGCAACCAGAACTCGACCGGCCACATCATCACGATCGAGGACCCGATCGAATTCGTGCACAAGCACGAAGGCTGCATCATCACCCAGCGCGAGGTCGGCATCGACACCGACAGCTGGGACAACGCGCTGAAGAACACCCTGCGCCAGGCGCCGGACGTGATCATGATCGGCGAGGTGCGTACCCGCGAGGGCATGGACCACGCGATCGCCTTCGCCGAAACCGGCCACCTGGTGCTGTGCACCCTGCACGCCAACAACGCCAAC
>Ga0160459_100056_pt1 | contig 172056 bp, 151 predicted proteins | sample HID1973K_E6MG_FD_108208 | JGI IMG/M metagenome (GOLD analysis project Ga0160459, IMG submission 108208) | Enriched mosquito-associated microbial communities from UW Madison campus, WI, USA - HID1973K_E6 MG | ecosystem: Host-associated > Arthropoda: Insects > Digestive system > Unclassified ...
AAGCGACGGCCCGCCCCAAGCCCCTCTGGCTGTGCCGAGGAGCGCAGCGGCAGGCGGGAAAAGCATCGCAGCTGTTTGAGCGCAGCGAGTTCTGCGATGCCCGCCTGTTGCGAGCACCGCAGGGTGCCCGAAGCGAAGCGCAGGGACACAGACAGCGGGGTCGCCTTTTCTTTGCCTACTTTCTTTTGGCGAAGCAAAAGAAAGTAGGTGCCCCGCCGGGGGCACATCCCGGCCAACAGCCCATGCAGTGCCACCAAACCAAGCACCCGCGCAGCGCAACCAACACCACCGCAGCGCCACGCAAAGCCCAAAGGCCCACCCCATGCTGCAAGTAAAAAACATCCACCAGTACTACGGCGGCTCCCACATCCTGCGCGACGTCAGCCTCGAAGCGCATCTGGGCAAGGTCACCGTCCTCCTAGGCCGCAACGGCGTCGGCAAGACCACGCTGCTCAAATCCCTCATGGGCCTCATCCCCATCAAGAGCGGCAGCATCGAACTCGACGGCCAACCCATCCACAAGCGCACCCCCTACGACCGCGCCAGAATGGGCATGGGCTTCGTCCCCCAAGGCCGCGAGATATTCGCGCGGCTCACCGTCGAAGAGAACCTGCGCATGGGCCTGGCCTACAAGAGCGGCGCCACCCCCATCCCGCAAGAACTGTTCGAACTGTTCCCCGTGCTCAAGCAGATGCTGCACCGTCGCGGCGGCGACCTGTCCGGCGGCCAGCAGCAGCAACTGGCCATCGCCCGCGCGCTGGCTCCCAAGCCCAAGCTGCTGATCCTGGACGAACCGACCGAGGGCATCCAGCCCAGCATCATCAAGGACATCGGGCGCGTGATCCGCATGCTGGCCGACCGCGGCGACATGGCGATCGTGCTGTGCGAGCAGTACTACGACTTTGCGCAGGAACTGGCCGACGACTACCTGGTGATGGAGCGCGGCGTGGTGATCGCGCGCGGCCAGGGCAAGGACATGGAAGCGCAGGGCGTGCGCCAGCTGGTCGCCATCTGAGGCGAATTCAGGCGGCGGCGTAGCGCTGCTCGTGCGCGGCGGCGTGGTCGCCCATCTTGGCGCGGAACAGCAGGTCGTCGGTGGCGCGCAGGCGCCGGCTCATCTCGCGCGCGATGTTCATCTGGATGGTGGCGAACTGCGCCACGTCGTGTTCGTACAGGCGATACAGGTTGGCCGGCGTCAGCTCGATCGCGCGGCAATCCTGGCGCGCCAATACCGAGGCACTGCGCGGGAACAGGTCGAGCAGCGCCATCTCGCCGACGCAATCGCCTGCGCCCAGTTCGCGCAGCGTGAGTTCGCGGCCTTGCCACTGCTTGCTGACCGAGACGCTGCCGCGCTCGAGCACGTACATCGCCTCGGCTGCATCGCCTTCGCGGAAGAAGTAGCTGCCCGCCGGCACCGTGATCACGCGGGCGGGCTCCAGCAGGTACTCCAGCGTGGCGTCCGAAACGCCGCCGAAGATCGGCATCTGCTGCAGCATCTCGATGTGTCGGGCATTCATGTTGTCTCCTGTGCGGGCACAGTGTAGGCCTGCCCGAAAGCGGGGTGCGCCGCGCCCGCCTGCAAGCTTGCGCAACGCTGACTATGATGGCCGTCCCTCAGCAGGAGAGCGACGATCATGAGCATCCCCACCACCCGCCTGGGCCGCACCGGCCTCATCGTCTCGCGCATGGCGCTGGGCACCATGACCTTCGGCCTGCAGACCGACGCGTCGACCTCGTTCCAGATCCTGGACAAGGCGGAGGAGGGCGGCATCAACTTCCTCGACACGGCCGACGTCTATCCGCTGGGCGGCAGCGTCGATACCGCAGGGCGCACCGAGACCATCATCGGCCAGTGGCTGCAGTCCAAGGGCGCCGGCGCGCGCAGCCGCTTCATCCTGGCGACCAAGGCCGCCAACAAGGTCGGCCCCAATCCGTGGGACCAGGGCAATTCGCGCAAGCACCTGCTGGACGCCATCGACGCCTCGCTCAAGCGCCTGCAGACCGACCACGTCGACCTCTACCAGCTGCACCATGACGACCGCGCGACGCCGCTCGACGAAAGCCTGGAGGCGCTCGACACCATCGTGCGCTCGGGCCGTGCGCGCTACATCGGCGTCTCCAATTTCCTGGCCTACCGGCTGGCCAGGGCCATCGGCCTTGCCGAGCTGAACCGGCTGACGCAACTGGTCTCGGTGCAGCCGCGCTACAGCCTGCTGTTTCGCGAGATCGAGCGCGAACTGCTGCCCCTGGCCGAGGAGACCGGGCTTGGCGTGATTCCCTACAACCCGCTGGCCGGCGGCCTGCTGACCGGCAAGTACAAGCCCGGCTCGGCGCCCGAGGAGAACACGCGCTTCACGCTGGGCAGCGCCGGCAGCATGTACCAGGACCGCTACTGGAACGAGCGCAGCTTTGCCACCGTGACGCAACTGCACAAGCTGGCCGACGAGGCCGGCGTGCCGCTCGCCACGCTGGCGGTGGCCTGGGTCATGGCCAATCCGCTCATCACGGCGCCGCTGCTGGGCGCCAGCCGGCCCGAGCAGCTCGACGCCACGCTGGCCGCGGCGAGCTACACGCTCGATGCCGGCCTCAAGCAGCGGCTCGACGAGCTGACGGCCGACTACCGCAAGGGCGACGCGCCGCGCTGAGCCGTCAGCGCGCTGCTCACATCGCCCAGATGCGCGGCGGTGTGGCGGCCAGGCCCCACAGCTGCGCACGCCACGCGCCCCACACCTGGCGCAGCAGCTGCATCGCCGGCTCCACCACCGGCGCCAGCACGCGCAGCACGATCACCTCGGCATGCGGGCTGGTGGCGCCGGCCTGCGCGCGCAGGCCGCTCGCCTCGCACAAGCCGCGTGCCAGTTCCAACGCCGTGTCGCGCCGGGCCCGTTCGATCGGGCTGCCGGCCAGGAAGAACAGCGAGGCCACGCAGCGTTGCCCGGCCAGCCCGAGCGGGCTGGCCAGCAGGCGCGTGTCGCTCGCGTCGATGCGGCCGCGCTCGAGCCAGACGCCCGGCAGCTCGATGTGCTGCAGCAGGCCGCCGCGCTCGAAGGGCAGGTTGGCGCCCGGCAGGCCGAGGGCCGTGATGTCCCAGCCGATCAGCTCGGCGCCGGGTTCCAGTTCGATGCGCAGCCGGTTCTCGGCCTGGCAGCCGCTGTAGCAGATCGCTTCCAGCGGCAGCCATTCCAGTCGTGCATCGGGCGCCACGTGCAGCGTCGTGCGCTGCAAGGCCAGCTCGCCCTCGCTGCGGTAGAAGCGGCTGGCGCCGGGCGTGGTGATCAGGCCGTGGCTGCCGGGCGCAGCGCGCACCGAGACGTCGAGCGTGTCGCCGCCGACCAGCCCGCCGGGCGGGTGGATCAGCACGTTGTGGCAGACCGCGTCGCCCTCGGGATAGAGGCTCTGCAGGATGCGCAGCGGACCCTCGTGTTCAAAGCGGGCGATGCTGCGTTGCTGTTCGCGTTGGTAGTTCAGGTCGAGTCGGGCGTGCCAGGGCATCGGGCGAGTCCAGGTCAGGCCTTCCATGCACCAATGTGCGGCGCCGCGGCTTCATCGAGCAGCGCCGGGCCGATGCATTCGATCGCGTGCGGCGAGGCGCGGAACACGTCGCGGCAGGACAGTTCGGCGTCTTTCTGGTCGCCATGCTCGCCGCGGAACACGCGCAGGCGCTGCGCGTCGATGCCGTACACCACGCGGCCGATGGCCGACCAGAAGATGGCGCCGGCGCACATCACGCAGGGTTCGGCCGAGGAGTAAATGGTGGCGCCGGCCAGTTGCTCGCGCGACAGGCGCAGCGGCGCCAGCTTGCGCACCGCGTTGGTTTCGGCGTGGCCAGTGCAGTCGCCGGTCTCGGCGCTGTCGCAATAGGCTTCGACCAGCACTTCGCCGGCCTGCGAGACGATCACCGCGCCAAAGGGGCGGTTGCCGCGCCGACGGCCCGCATGGGCCCAGGTGATGGCCTTGCGCAGGTAGCGGCCGTCGCGTTCATCGAGGGGGATTTCAGGGGAAAGGCTCATGCACCAGAAGCATGCACGACGCGTGCCAATCTGGACCGGGATGAATCACGATATTTGCAGTCGGACATTGCCGGGCGGCAGACAGCAGGCCGTCGCGCGGCGAGAATGCGGGCGCGCAACTTGCATCGCGTTGCGCATAGCAGAGTAGAAGCGTTCAGCCGCCACGGCAGGAAATTGCTCTTTCAATTTGTTCACGCAATCCGAAGGAGTCCCACGCATGCTCGTCACCCAACAACCCGTCTTCCGCAAATTCTGGCACGCCGTGATGCCGCTGACGGCGCTGCAGGACGGACCCAAGCCCTTCAAGCTGCTGGGCGAAGACATCGTGCTGTTTCTCGACGCCAGCGGCCAGCCGGCCGCGCTGCGCGACCGCTGCTGCCACCGCACCGCGAAGTTGTCCAAGGGCTGGTGTGTCGACGCCGCCGGCCAGGCCTGCGGGCAGGGCGCCATCCAGTGCGGCTACCACGGCTGGACCTACGACCGCAGCGGCCAGGTCATCCGCATTCCGCAGTACGAGCCCGAGCGCGCGATCTCGCCCGACTACAAGACCACCGCCTACCACTGCACCGCGCGCTACGGCTACGCGTGGGTGGCGCTGGAAGAGCCGATCGCCGAGATTCCCGAGATTCCGGAATTCGCCGACCCCGGCTTTCGCACCATTCACCAGTTCTACGAAAGCTGGGCCACCAGCCCGATGCGCGCGCTGGAGAATTCCTTCGACAACTCGCACTTCAGCTTCGTGCACCGCGCCACCTTCGGCGTGGCCACCAGCCCCAAGCCGAGCAAGTACAACCTGGTCGAGAACGAGAACGGCTTCTACGCCGAGACGATCATCGACGCGGTGAACCCCGAGAAATTCCACGCCATCAGCGGCGTGAAGGACCCGATCACCACGCGCCACATGCGCAACGCCTATTTCCTGCCGTTCTCGCGCCGGCTCGACATCGAATACCCCTCGGGCGTGCGCCACATCATCATCAACTGCTTCACTCCGATCGACGACGGCAACATGCAGCTGTGCCAATGGCTGTTCCGCAACGACACCGAGGCCGACTGCCCGGCGCAGATGCTGATCGACTTCGACGAGGAGATCACGCGCGAGGACAAGGACATCCTGGAGTCGACCGACCCCGACGCGCTGGTCGACACGCGCCGGCGCGGCGTCGAGTACTCGATGGAGTCGGACAAGCCCGGCATGCTGATCCGCAAGCACCTCATGCAATTGCTGGCCCGCCATGGCGAGCAGGAAGTGCACCGCGGCATGCGCACGATTGCGCTGCAGCGGGCGGCCTGAGCGGCTGGCGACAGCGCCCGATTCAGCTCAGCGCCACTGCAGCAGCAACGACCAGGGCTGCAGGCTCATGTGCCGGTCGATGCAACTGCCGGCCGGGGCCTGGCCGTCGCAGCCGCGGTAGTAGCTCGGGTCCAGCACCAGGCTGCCGGGCGCGAACTCGAAGCTGCGCCGGGTGACCGACTGGAGCACGTTGCCGCCCACGGCGTCGAACTGCTGCACTTCCACCTGCACCACCACGTCGCAGTGCATCGGCACGGCGCTGCCGCCGCTGCGGCGTGACATCAGGGCCTGGCCGATGGCGTTGAAGTTGTCCAGCTCGGTGCTGTCGCCGCGCGCCTGGCAGATCAGGTCGCCCACGCGCGGCGTGGTGCGCGTGAGGTCGCAGGCGCGCAGCGCCGACGTGGTGGGGATGCCACCGGCCTCGGCGCGGCTGGCGGCCCAGGCGGTGGCCGCGTAGTCGGCATGGGCCTCGGAGAAGGTGAATTCCTCGGCGCCCAGTCCGGCCTGGCGGGCCAGCCAGCTGATGAAGGCGGCCGACCAGGGCGTGTCGATGACGGCGGCGCGGTCGATGGCGGTGTTGACCGCCTGCAGGTCGGCGCCCCGCAGCCCTTCGCCCAGGCCGACGCCCAGGCCCTGCAGGCGCTCGGTGCTGACCATGCCGAGCGCGCCTTCGATCATCTGGCGGCTGGCAGGGCGCAACGCGCCGAAGCGCACCGCATCGGGCAGGCGCCCGTCGGGGTCGACTGCGCCCCAATAGCGCATCACCCGTTCCCACGGCGCGATGCCGTCGGCCGCGGTGCGGAAGTCCTCGCCCTCGGCGCTGCCCGCTTGCGTCAGGCGGCCTTGCGCGTCCATGGTCTGGCTGCCGAAGGCGACGAACTGCTGCTGCGCCATGGCCGCGAAGCTGAGGGCGCGCGCCGGCGATGCTTGCGCGGCGGTGGATTCGCACAGCGAGGCACTGGACGGCACGGCGCCGCTGGGCAGCGTCGGCAGGCCGGGTTGCGCGACCGGTGCCAGGCGCTCGGCCGACGGCGGTGCGCCGGCCGGCGCGGCGGATGGTGTTGCGGTTGCAGGCGCTGCGGGTGGTGGCGGCGAAGCGCAGCCGGCGAGCACGCCAACGGCAGCAAGGGTGAGCAGACACGCGATCGGGCCCAGGGCGGGCCGGGCGGGGCGCTGCAGCAGGGGTGTGTTCATGGTCGATCGGTCAGGCTTGAACGCCCGAGCATAGCCGCCACCGCGCGCCGGCCGTTGACAGCCGATGCGCCGTCTTGCGGCGCCGACCCCGAAGCTACTCGCCCTGCGAGCCGCGATGCGCCCAGGCCGTGGTGTGCTTCTCGATGGCACTGAAGATCTCGTACATCACCATCGCCATGGCGCCCACCACCACCAGGCCGGCAAAGGCCAGGCCCATCTGCATGGCCGAGCCTGCACTGATCAACAGGTAGCCGATGCCCTCGTTCGCGGCGGTCATCTCCGACACCGTGGTGCCGACGAAGGCCAGCGTGATCGCCACCTTGAGCGAGGCGTAGAAGTAGGGCATGGAGCGCGGCAGGCCGATCTTCATCAGCACGTCCCAGCGCTTGGCGCCCAGCACGCGCAGCACGTCTTCCAGCTCGGGCTCCAGCGTGGCCAGGCCGGTGGCGATGTTGACCATGATCGGGAAGAAGCTGATCAGGAAGGCGGTGAGCACGGCCGGGCCGACGCCGATGCCGAACCACACCACCAGGATCGGCACGAAGGCCGCCTTGGGCAAGGCGTTGAAGGCGGTCATCAGCGGGTACATGGCGGCGTAGGCCAGGCGCGAACTGCCGATCACGAAGCCCAGCAGCACGCCCACCACGATGGCCAGGCCAAAGCCCGCCATCGTGACCCAGAAGGTGCGCCAGGCGTGGCCGGCGATGATGGTCTTGAACTCCCAGAACTGGGTCCAGATGCGCCACGGGCTGGGGAAGATGAACTCCGACACGCCAAAGCCCGAGCAGATGATCTGCCACAGGATGATGACGGCCACCAGCAGCAGCCAGGGCGACCAGCGTTCGATTTGTTGTGTGTTTCGCATGGCTTACTGGGCAATCGCGTTGGCGGCAATGGCGGTGTTGCGGATGGCGCCGATATGGCCGCGCAACTCCAGCACGATGTCGGTGAATTCCTTGGTGTAGGTCAGTTCCAGCTCGCGCGGGCGCGGCAGGTCGATCTCGCGCTTCACGACAAAGCGCCCCGGGCTCTTGCTCATCACGTACACCGTGTCGGCCAGAAACACCGATTCGCGCAGGTCGTGCGTGACCAGGATCACGTTGAACTGCTGCTCGGTCCACAGGTCGCGCAGGATGCACCACAGCTCCTCGCGCGTGAAGGCATCGAGCGCGCCGAAGGGCTCGTCCAGCAGCAGCATCTTGGGTTCATGAATGAGTGCGCGGCAGATGCTGGCGCGCTGCTGCATGCCGCCCGAGAGCTGCCAGGGAAACTTGTCCTCGTAGCCGCCCAGGCCGACCTTCTGCAGCAGCTTGCGCGCGCGTTCTTCATATTCCTTGCGCTTGGCCCGGAAGCTGGAGCGGTAGGGCTCGACGATCTCCAGCGGCAGCAGCACGTTGTCCACCGTGGTGCGCCACGGCAGCAGCGAGGGCGACTGGAAGGCCATGCCGGAAATCTTCAGCGGGCCGGTGACGGGTTCGCCGTCGATGCGGATCTTGCCCATCGAGGGCATCTTCAGCCCGGTCGTCAACTTCATGAAAGTCGACTTGCCGCAGCCCGAGGGCCCGACGATGGCGATGAACTCGCCACGCTGGACCTTCAGGTCGATCGCCTCGACCGCGAAGTGGTTCTCGCGCAGCAGTTGTTCGTTGTAGGCGAGCCAGACGTCCTGGAAATCGACAAAGGGAGTGTTGGAGTCGGCCATGTCACTTGGGGATGTAAGAACGGCCTGCGACGCCCGGGAGCGCGCGCAGGCCGTGGAGAGGTCGAAGGTGCCGGGCGCTTACTTCTTCAGGATCGCGAGTTGCGCGGCGGGCGGCAGGTAGCTGCCGTTCCAGACGTCGCTCACGTTCACGCGGGTCTTGGTGTTGAAGGCGTCCGAGACCTGCGAGGCCATCAGCGAGAGGCGCCCGGCGTCGACCGCACCGAAGCCTTCGGCACGCGCATCGGGGCTGTCGATCACGGTGTCGATGGCCAGCTTCAGGCGGCGCGTTTCCAGTGCCGAGTTGATGATGCCGTCGCGCGCCTTGACCGATTCGATCGCCGCCGCCGGGTTCGCCAGCACTTCCTTGGCGCCCTTGGTGAAGGCGCTCAGGAAGGCCTTCACTTCAGCCGGATGCTCCTTCAGGAACTTGGGCGAGACGATGACCGCGTTGCCATACAGCTTCACGCCGTAGTCGGGGTATTGCAGCACCACCACGTCGGCCGTCTTGGCGCCGCGCGCTTCCAGGTTGAGCAGCGAGGTGAAGGTGAAGCCGGTGATGGCGTCGATGTCGCCGCGCATCAGCATGGTCTCGCGCAGGGTGGGGTCCATCGCGGTCCAGTTCACGTCGCCGATGCCGTTGGCCTTGGCGAAGATCGGGAAGGCGCGGCGGCCGGCGTCGAACACCGGGGCGCCGAGCTTCTTGCCGGTGAGGTCGGTGGGCTTGGTGATACCGCTTTTCTTCAGCGCCATGACCGAGGCCGGCGTGTTGTTGTAGACCATCATCACCGCCACCGGCTTGTTCGGGCTCTCGGGGTTGTTGGCGTGGAACTCCATCAGCGCCGCCATGTCGGCAAAACCCATCTCGTAGGCACCCGAGGCCACCCGCGTGACGGTGGCGCCCGAGCCGCTGCCGGCGTCGATCGTGACGTCGAGCCCGGCGGCCTTGAAATAGCCCTTGGCGGCCGGCTGCAGGAACAGCGCCGACGGGCCTTCGAAGCGCCAGTCGAGCTGGAACTTGATCGGCGTGTCGGCATGAGCCGACGCGAGGCCCAGGCAGAGCGTGGACGCAGCGAGGAAGGACTTGATCAATTGGCGCTTGTTCATGGTTACTGATTGAAAGTGGTGCAACCTTCAAAGCAATAACGATGCCCGCACGCCGCTGGTGCGAAAGCCCACCCCAGGCCCAATGCAGTGCGGCCGCGCATCGGCGCGGCCGCACCCACATGGGGCGAACTAGAAACGCGGGCGCACTAGTTTGGGATGTTGGCGTTGGCCACCGCCAGCGCCGTCATGTTGATCACCCGCCGCACCGTGGCCGAAGGCGTCAGCACATGCGCCGAGCGCGCCGCGCCCAGCAGGATCGGGCCGACCGTGACGCCATGCGCGCTGGTCATCTTGACCACGTTGTAGAGGATGTGCGCGGCGTCCAGGTTGGGGCACATCAGGAGGTTGGCCTCGCCGTTGAGCGAGGACTCGGGCAGCGCGGTGTGGCGGATCTCGTCGGACAGGGCGCTGTCGCCGTGCATCTCGCCGTCGCACTCGATGTCCGGCGCCATCTGCGAGAACAGGTCGCGCGCCAGCCGCATCTTCCTGGCCGAGCCGCGCGATGAGGTGCCGAAGTTGGAGTGCGACAGGAAGGCCACCTTGGGCGGCAGGCCGAAGCGCTGGATCTCGTCGCTGGCCATCACGGCGATGCTGGCCAGCAGTTCGGCGCTCGGGTCCTCGTGCACGTTGGTGTCGGCCACGAAGATCGTCTGCGCGTCCAGCGTGAGCGCGTTGAGGGTGGCAAAGCCGGGCGCGCCGCGCTTCAGACCGATGATGTTGCGGATGTGTTCCAGGTGCACGTCGAAGCGCCCGACCAGGCCACACAGCATGGCGTCGGCATCGCCCAGGTGCACCATCAACGCGGCGATGGTGGTGCTGGAGCGGCGCACCATGATCTTGGCGGCCTCGGGCGTCACACCGTGGCGGCCCATCAGCTTGTGGAAGCCTTCCCAGTAGATGCGAAAGCGCGGGTCGTCTTCCGGGTTCACCACTTCGACGTCGGTGCCCAGGCGCAGGTGCAGGCCGGCTTTCTTGATGCGCATCTCGATCACCGCCGGCCGGCCCACCAGGATCGGCCGTGCCATGCCTTCGTCGACCGCCCATTGCGCGGCGCGCAGCACGCGTTCGTCCTCGCCCTCGGCGTAGGCCAGGCGCTTGGCGCTCGCCGCCTTGGCGGCGCTGAACACCGGGCGCATGAACATGCCGGTGTGATAGACGTAGCGCGAGAGGTGCTGGCGGTAGGCGTCCAGGTCCTCGATCGGGCGGGTGGCCACGCCCGAGGCCTGGGCCGCCTTGGCCACGGCCGGCGCAATGCGCAGGATCAGGCGCGAATCGAAGGGCTTGGGAATCAGGTACTCGGGGCCGAACGCCAATTCCTGGCCGGCATAGGCGGTTGCCACTTCCTCGCTGATGTCGGCCTTGGTAAGGTCGGCAATCTCACGCACGCAGGCCAGCTTCATTTCTTCCGTGATCTTGGTCGCGCCGCAGTCGAGCGCGCCACGAAAGATGTAGGGGAAGCACAGCACGTTGTTGACCTGGTTCGGGTAGTCCGAGCGGCCGGTGGCGATGATGCAGTCGGGCCGCACGGCCTTGGCCAGCTCGGGCCGGATTTCCGGCTCGGGGTTGGCCAGCGCCAGGATGATCGGCTGCGGGGCCATGGTCTTGACCATGTCGGCGGTGAGCACGCCCGGGGCCGAGCAGCCGAGGAACACGTCGGCATCCTTCACCACGTCGGCCAGCGTGCGGGCGCCGCTGTCGCGCTGCGCGTAGCGCGCCTTGGAATCGTCGTAGCCACCGGGGCGGCCTTCGTAGATCAGGCCCTTGGAATCGACCGCGAAGATGTTCTCGCGCTTGGCGCCCAGGCCGATCATCACATCGAGGCAAGCGATGGCGGCGGCGCCGGCGCCGGAGACCGCGATCTTCACGCCGGCCATGGTCTTGCCGACCAGTTCCAGGCCGTTGAGCAGGGCAGCGGCGGAGATGATGGCGGTGCCGTGCTGGTCGTCGTGGAACACCGGGATGTTCATGCGCTCGCGCAGCTTCTTCTCGATGTAGAAGCACTCGGGCGCCTTGATGTCTTCCAGGTTGACGCCGCCCAAGGTCGGCTCCAGCGCCGCGATGATGTCGACCAGCTTGTCCGGGTCGCGCTCGGCCAGCTCGATGTCGAACACGTCGATGCCGGCGAACTTCTTGAACAGGCAGCCCTTGCCCTCCATCACCGGCTTGGCCGCCAGCGGGCCGATGTCGCCCAGGCCCAGCACGGCGGTGCCGTTGGTCACCACGCCCACCAGGTTGCCGCGCGCGGTGAATTCAAAGGCCTTGGCCGGGTCGGCCTCGATGTCCAGGCAGGGATAGGCCACGCCGGGCGAGTAAGCCAGCGACAGGTCGCGCTGGTTCTGCAGCGGCTTGGTCGGGGTGATGGAAATCTTGCCCTTGACGGGGCTGCGGTGGTATTCGCGCGCCGCATCGCGCAGGGCTTGTTCAGCCGGGGACAGCTCGTTGGCCATGTCGTCTCTCCTGGAGTTGTTGTTCGGAAAAGCAAAAAGAGAGGCTACCGCAAAGCGGTACCTCTCTTCATGACGAAATCCGTAAGGGGACTATTCAGCCTTCGGGTCCGGCATCACCGTGTGGCCGGCCATGGCTTCCAACGCGCGCACCAGCGCGCTGTGGTCGAGCTGGCCGTGGCCTTGCGCGGCGCAGGCGTTCATCAGCTGGGCCGCGCCGGCCGTCTGCGGCAGCGCCACGCCGAGGGCGCGCGCGCCTTGCAGCGCCAGGTTCAGGTCTTTCTGGTGCAGGCCGATGCGAAAGCCCGGCGCAAAGGTGCGCTTGATCATGCGTTCGCCGTGCACTTCCAGAATGCGCGAGGAGGCAAAGCCGCCCATCAGCGCCTGGCGCACCTTGGCCGGGTCGGCGCCGGCCTTGGAGGCGAACACCAGCGCTTCGCCCACGGCAGCGATGTTCAGCGCCACGATGATCTGGTTGGCCACCTTGGTGACTTGGCCGTCGCCCACGCCGCCGACCAGCGTGATGTTCTTGCCCATCTTCTCGAGCAGCGGGCGCACGCGGCCGAAGGTGCCTTCGTCGCCACCGCACATGATGGTCAGGCTGGCCGCCTTGGCGCCCACTTCGCCGCCCGAGACCGGCGCGTCGACGTAGCCGCAGCCCAGTTCGGCGATGCGCTTGGCGAATTCCTTGGTGGCAATCGGATCGATCGAGCTGCAGTCGACCACCACCTTGCCTTTGCTGAGGCCCGCGGCCACGCCGCCTTCGCCGAACAGCACCTTCTCCACGTCCGGCGTGTCCGGCAGCATCAGGAAGACGATGTCGGCGCACTGCGCCACTTCCGTGCCGTTGGCGCAGAGGGTGGCGCGCGAGGCAAAGGGCTCGGGCACGGTGCCGCGGGTGTTGACGAACAGGGTGTGGCCGGCTTCGAGCAGGTGCGCGGCCATGGGCGCGCCCATGATGCCCAGGCCGATGAAGCCGATGGTGGGGGATGTTGTGGACATGTGTCTCCTCTGATTCATTGCGTGAGTTGCTGGCGCCAGCCAAGGCCTTCGAGCGTGCTGCCGCGCGGCTTGTATTCGCAGCCGATCCAGCCGTCGTAACCCAGCTGGTCGATGTGCTGGAACAGCCAGCGGTAGTTGATCTCGCCGCTGCCCGGCTCGCCCCGGCCGGGATTGTCGGCCAGCTGGATGTGGCCGATGCGCGCCAGGTGGTTCTTCAGCGTGTTGCCCAGTTCGCCTTCGGTGCGCTGCGCATGGTAGATGTCGTATTGCACGCGCAGGTTGGCTTCGCCCACTTCGTCGATGAGGGCCAGCGCCTGGTCGGTGCGCGAGAGGTAGAAGCCGGGAATGTCGTAGTGGTTGATCGGCTCGATCAGGAGGCCGATGCCGGCCGCCTGCAGCGCCTTGGCCGCAAAGCGCAGGTTGTCCACCACGGTGGCGCGCGTCTCGGCCAGGTTGGCGCTGGCCGGCAGCTTGCCGATCAGGCAATTGACCTGCGGGCAGCCGAGCGCGGTGGCGTAGGCTATCGCCATGCCGACGCCTTCGCGGAACTCGCCGGCGCGCTCGGGCAGGCAGGCGATGCCGCGCTCGCCGCCGTCCCAGTTGCCGGCCGGCAGGTTGTGCAGCACCTGCACCAGGCCGTTGGCGCGCAGCGCGGCAGCCAGTTCGTTGCGGTCATAGGCGTAGGGGAACAGGTATTCCACCGCCTTGAAGCCGGCCTGCGCGGCCGCTTCGAAGCGTTGCATGAAAGGCAGCTCGGTGAAGAGCATCGTCAGATTGGCCGCGAACTTGGGCATTTCTTGTTCCTCCTTGGGGTCAGGCGACGGCCGTCGGCGCGTCGTCGAGGCTTTCGGCCAGCGGCTCGAATTCGTTGATGTTGTCGATCTCGGTGCCCATCGCGATGTTGGTCACGCGTTCCAGCATCACCTCGATCACCACCGGCACGCTGAACTGCGCCATCAGCGCCTCGGCCTGGCGGATGGCCGGCGCCATCTGTTCCTGGCGGTACACGCGGATCGCCTTGCAGCCCAGGCCTTCCACCACCTTCACGTGGTCGACGCCGTAGCTGCTCTCGATGCCGCTCTCGGCCGTGGCGTTGACGTTGTCGAAGCCCAGTTGCACGCAGTAGTCCATCTCGAAGCCGCGCTGCGCCTGGCGGATCAGGCCGAGGTAGCTGTTGTTCACCACGATGTGGATGTAGGGCAGCTTGAACTGCGCGCCCACCGCCAGCTCTTCCACCATGAACTGGAAGTCGTAGTCGCCCGAGAGCGCGACGATCTTGCGCGTCGGGTCGGCGGCGCGCACGCCCAGCGCGGCCGGAATGGTCCAGCCCAGCGGGCCGGCCTGGCCGCAGTTGATCCAGTGGCGCGGGTTGTACACGTGCAGGAACTGCGCGGCGGCAATCTGCGACAGGCCGATCGTGCTGACGTAGCAGGTGTCGTTGTCGAAGTTGTTGTTCATGCACTGGTAGACGCGCTGCGGCTTCATCGGCACGTCGCCGAAGTTGGTCTTGCGGTGCATGCTGCGCTTGCGCTCCAGGCACTCGCCGGCCCAGCCGCTGCGGTCGGGCAGGCGGCCGGCGGCCTTCATCTCCTCGGCCACCTGCACGAACTGTTCGAGCGCGCTCCTGGCGTCCGAGACGATGCCCAGGTCGGGCGTGAAGACGCGGCCGATCTGCGTCGGCTCGATGTCCACGTGCACGAAGGTGCGGCCCTTGGTGTAGACCTCGACCGAGCCGGTGTGGCGGTTGGCCCAGCGGTTGCCGATGCCCAGCACGAAGTCCGAGGCCAGCATGGTCGCGTTGCCGTAGCGGTGGCTGGTCTGCAGGCCGCACATGCCGGCCATCAGCGGGTGGTCGTCGGGGATCGCGCCCCAGGCCATCAGCGTGGGAATCACCGGCACGCCGGTGGCCTCGGCAAAGCGCACCAGCAGGTCGCTGGCGTCGGCGTTGATGACGCCGCCGCCGGCCACGATCAGCGGGCGCTCGGCCGCGTTGAGCATGGTGATGGCCTTCTCGATCTGCGCGCGGCTGGCGCTCGGCTTGTAGACCGGCAGCGGCTGATAGGTGTCGATGTCGAACTCGATGGTCGCCATCTGCACGTCGAAGGGCAGGTCGATCAGCACCGGGCCGGGGCGGCCCGAGCGCATCAGGTGAAAGGCCTGCTGGAACACCTGTGGCACCTGGCCGGGTTCGCGCACCGTGACCGACCACTTGGTGACCGGCTTGGAGATCGATTCGATGTCGACCGCCTGGAAGTCTTCCTTGTAGAGGCGCGCGCGCGGGGCCTGGCCGGTGATGCAGAGGATCGGGATCGAGTCGGCCGAGGCGGAATACAGGCCGGTGATCATGTCGGTGCCGGCCGGGCCGGAGGTGCCGATGCACACGCCGATGTTGCCGGCGATGGCGCGCGTATAGCCTTCGGCCATGTGCGAGGCGCCCTCGACGTGGCGCGCCAGGATGTGCGCGATGCTGCCGCGCTGGCGCATCGCCGAGTACAGCGGGTTGATGGCGGCGCCGGGCACGCCGAAGGCCTGCGTCACGCCTTCCTTCTCCATCACCAGCACGGCGGCCTGGACCGCGGTCATCTTTGCCATGAAAGTCTCCTTGGGTTTTCGGGGTTGGAGTCACTGTAGGCAGCAGGGCGCCTGGGCAGAAGACGGCGCGGGACCATATGACCTATTCCGCGGTGGAATAAGTGACTACCATCGCGGCATGGATCGATTGCTTGCCATGGAGATGTTCGTGCGCGTGGTGGAGACCGGCAGCTTCTCCAAGGCGGCGCGCGAGTTCAACACCACCCAGCCAACGGTGACCAAGCAGGTCGCCGCCATCGAGACGCGCCTGAAGGCGCGCCTGCTCAACCGCAACACGCGCGGCGTGAGCCTGACCGAGGCCGGCGCGCTCTACTACGAGAAGTGCAAGGGCATCGTGCGCGACACGCTCGACGCCGAGGACATCGTGCGGCTGCGCCAGTCGCAGGCGCAGGGGCTGCTGCGGGTCGGCACCTCGGTCGCCTTCGGGCGGCGCGTGGTGGTGCCGCTGGCGCTGGACTACATGGCGCGCCATCCGCAGGTGCAGATCGACCTGAGCTTCGAGGACCGTTATGTGGACCTGGTGGCGCAGGGCGTCGACGTCGCCATCCGCATGGGCAAGCTGGCCGACTCGTCGCTCGGCGCGCGCTACCTGGGCGTGAATCCCTGGGTGATGGTGGCCTCGCCCGCCTACCTGAAGAAGCACGGCACGCCGCGCCGCGCGCAGGACCTGAGCGCGCACGTGGCGCTGATCTACAGCAGCGTGGTGGGCGACGACGTGTGGCAGCTGCACACGCCGCGTGGCGAGCCGGTCACGGTGCCGGTGTCGGGCCGGTTGCGCTCGAACAACCTGTCGGCCGTGCTGGCCGCCACGCGCGACGGCATGGGCATCGCGCTGATGCCGCGCTACGTGGCCAGCGCCTCGCTGGAGAGCGGCCAGATCGTCGAGGTGCTGGCCGACCACGGGCTGGCCGAGCAGGAGATCCACGCCGTCTTTCCTTCGCCCAAGCTGGTGCCGCACAAGGTCTCGAGCTTCATCGCCTTCCTGCAGGGGCGCTTCGACGACCGCTGGTGGGCGCGTTGAGCAGGGGCGAATACAGCCGCAGCGAGGACGGCCTTGTGGCAGTGGCTTACTGCCCCCGCCACGGTGGCGCTAAGGTAGCGGCTTTGCCTTTCTTCTGTCTCTCCGTGGAGTTCATGACATGACTGCAGTACCCGCCACGCGCAGCGAGCGCGACACTTTCGGCCCGATCGACGTGCCGGCCGACCGCCTGTGGGGCGCCCAGACACAGCGCTCATTGCAGAACTTCGACATCTCCGGCGAGCAGCAGCCGCGCGAGATCATCCAGGCGCTGGCGCAGGTCAAGCGGGCTTCGGCGGTGGTCAACCACGCACTCGGCCTGCAGGACCAGGCCAAGACGAAGGCGATCGTCGCCGCCGCCGACGAGGTGATTGCCGGCCAGCACCCCGGCGAGTTCCCGCTGGTGGTGTGGCAGACCGGCTCGGGCACGCAGACCAACATGAACGTCAACGAGGTGCTGGCCAACCGTGCGAGCGAGCTGATGGGCGGCGAGCGCGGCGAGGGCCGCAAGGTGCACCCGAACGACGACGTGAACCGCAGCCAGTCGAGCAACGACGTGTTTCCCACCGCCATGCACGTGGCGGCGGTGGAGGCCATCACGCACCGACTGCTGCCGGCCGTGGCCAGGCTGCGCGGCACGCTGGAGGCGAAGGCCCGGGACTTCCAGGACATCGTGAAGATCGGCCGCACCCACCTGCAGGACGCCACGCCGCTGACCCTGGGCCAGGAGTTTTCCGGCTATGCCGCGCAACTGGCGCATGGCGAGGCGCACGTGCGCGCCGCGCTGCCGCACCTGTGCGAGCTGGCGCTGGGCGGCACCGCGGTGGGCACCGGCCTGAACGCGCCCAAGGGCTACGCCGAGCAGGTGGCGGCCGAGCTCGCGCGCCTGACCGGCTTGCCCTTCGTCACCGCGCCCAACAAGTTCGAGGCGCTGGCCAGCGTCGACGCGCTGGTGCACGCGCACGGCGCGCTGAAAACGCTGGCGGCCAGCATGACGAAGATCGCCAACGACGTGCGCTGGCTGGCCAGCGGCCCGCGCAGCGGCATCGGCGAACTGAGCATTCCGGAGAACGAGCCGGGCTCGTCGATCATGCCGGGCAAGGTCAACCCGACGCAGAGCGAAGCCGTGACGATGCTGGCCGCGCAGGTGTTCGGTAACGATGTGGCGATCAACATTGGCGGCGCTTCGGGCAACTTCGAACTGAACGTGTTCCGCCCGATGGTGGCGCACAACTTCCTGCAGAGCGTGCGCCTGCTGGCCGATGGCATGGTGAGCTTCAACGACCATTGCGCGGTGGGCATCGAGCCGAACCGCGAGCGCATCACCGAACTGGTCGGCCGCTCGCTGATGCTGGTGACCGCGCTCAACACCCACATCGGCTACGACAAGTCGGCGGCCATCGCCAAGAAGGCGCACAAGGAAGGCACGAGCCTGCGCGAGGCGGCCATTGCCTCGGGCCACCTCACGGCCGAGCAATTCGACCAGTGGGTGGTGCCCGAGAAGATGACGGGCCGGGACTGACCGGTTTCAGTGCTTGCCGTTGCTGGCGGCGGCCGACATCATCAGCTTGTCGGTGTAGGCGATGGCCATGGCCGACAGCAGGAAGGCGATGTGAATGCCGGTCTGCGCGTAAAGCACCTTTTCGCTGTAGTTGTCGGCGTTGATGAAGGTCTTGAGCAGGTGGATCGAGCTGATGCCGATGATCGACATCGCCAGCTTGACCTTCAGCACCGAGGCGTTCACGTGGCTGAGCCATTCGGGCTGGTCACGGTGGCCTTCCAGGTCCATGCGGCTGATGAAGGTCTCGTAGCCGCCCACGATCACCATGATCAGCAGGTTGGAGATCATCACCACGTCGATCAGCGCCAGCACCACCAGCATGATCACCGTCTCGTTGAGGCTGCTGGGCGGCACGTCGGTCTTGTAGCCGATGCTGCTGACCAGCGCCTGCAGGGCGGTCTGGCTGCCGAAGGCGGCCTCCACCAGGTGCAGCAGTTCGACCAGGAAGTGCACCACGTAGACGCCCTGGGCAACGATCAGGCCGAGATAGAGCGGCAATTGCAGCCAGCGGCTGGCGAAGATGAGCTTGGGCAGGGGGCGCAAGGGCGAGCCGCGGCGCGGCTGGGAGGAAATGTCGGAGGAGGCCATTGAAAGGAATTCGAAAGGTTGACGATTCTAGGGGAGGCCGTGCTGCGGCCTGCCTGCAAAGCCCCTGGCGGCGCCGGCTTACCGGCGCGCCGCGCAGCGTTCACAATGGCCTCAGCACACCGGCCGGCCTGCGTCCGTGACCCGTCACTGACCCCGTCAGTGACCCGTAAGGGCCGCCGCCGATAGTGCGCAGGCATTCATTCAAGGTTGATCGAGGAGACAAGACCGCATGAGCAGCACATCGAACATCGAATCCGTTCTGGTGGAAAACCGCGTGTTTGAACCGGATGAGCGCGCCCGCAAGGGGGCGCGCATTGCCAGCATGGCGGCCTACCAGGCGCTGTGCGACGAAGCCGAGAAGGACTTCGATGGCTTCTGGGCGGCACGCGCGCGCGAGAACCTGGTCTGGACCCGACCCTTCACGCGCACGCTGGACGAGTCGAACGCGCCCTTCTACAAGTGGTTCGAGGACGGCGAACTCAACGCCAGCGCCAACTGCCTGGACCGCCACATCGGCACGCCGGTGGAGAACAAGACGGCGATCATCTTCGAGGCCGACGACGGCGCGGTGACGCGCATCACCTACAAGGAACTGCTGGCGCGCGTCTCGCAGTTCGCCAACGCGCTCAAGCAGCAGGGCATCCAGAAGGGTGACCGCGTCATCATCTACATGCCGATGACGATCGAGGGCGTGATCGCCATGCAGGCCTGCGCGCGCATCGGCGCCACCCACAGCGTGGTGTTCGGCGGCTTCTCGGCCAAGGCGCTGCAGGAACGCATCATCGACGCCGGCGCGGTGGCGGTGATCACCGCCAACTACCAGTTGCGCGGCGGCAAGGAGCTGCCGCTCAAGGCGATCGTCGACGACGGCATCGCGCTGGGCGGCTGCGAATGCATCAAGACCGTGCTGGTGTACGAGCGCACGCTGAGCGCCTGGAACCGGGTGGAAGGGCGCGACAAGACCTTCGCCGAGGTGCTCGAAGGGCAGAGCACGCAATGCCCGCCGGTGCCGGTGGGCGCCGAGCACCCGCTGTTCATCCTCTACACCTCGGGCTCCACCGGCAAGCCCAAGGGCGTGCAGCACGCCACCGGCGGCTACACGCTGTGGGCCAAGCTCACCATGGACTGGACCTTCGACCTGCGTCCGGACGATGTGTTCTGGTGCACCGCCGACATCGGCTGGATCACCGGCCACTCCTACGTCGCCTACGGCCCGCTGGCCGCCGGTGCCACGCAGGTGGTGTTCGAGGGCGTGCCCACCTTCCCGCATGCCGGGCGCTTCTGGCAGATGATCGAGAAGCACAAGGTCACGATCTTCTACACCGCGCCGACCGCCATCCGCTCGCTCATCAAGGCGGCCGAGAGCGACGCCAAGGTGCACCCGAAGAACTGGGACCTCACCAGCCTGCGCATCCTCGGCTCGGTGGGCGAGCCGATCAACCCCGAAGCCTGGATGTGGTACCACCGGCACGTCGGCGGCGAGCGCTGCCCGATCGTCGACACCTTCTGGCAGACCGAGACCGGCGGCCACGTGATCACGCCGCTGCCCGGCGCCACCCCGCTGGTGCCCGGTTCGTGCACGCTGCCGCTGCCGGGCATCATGGCCGCCATCGTCGACGAGACCGGCAAGGACCTGCCCAACGGCGCCGGCGGCATGCTGGTCATCAAGCGCCCCTGGCCGTCGATGATCCGCACCATCTGGAACGACCCGGAGCGCTTCAAGAAGAGCTACTTCCCCGAGGAAATGGGCGGCACGATCTACCTGGCCGGCGACGGTGCGGTGCGCAGCGCCGACCGCGGCTACTTCCGCATCACCGGGCGCATCGACGACGTGCTCAACGTCTCCGGGCACCGCCTGGGCACGATGGAGATCGAATCGGCGCTGGTGGCCAAGACCGACCTGGTGGCCGAGGCCGCCGTGGTGGGCCGGCCGGACGACGTGACGGGCGAGGCGATCTGCGCCTTCGTGGTGCTCAAGCGCGGCCGCCCGACCGGCGAGGAAGCCAGGAAGATCGCCACCGAGCTGCGCAACTGGGTGGCCAAGGAGATCGGCCCGATCGCCAAGCCCAAGGACATCCGCTTCGGCGAGAACCTGCCCAAGACGCGCAGCGGCAAGATCATGCGCCGCCTGCTGCGCAGCATTGCCAAGGGCGAGGCGATCACGCAGGACACCTCGACGCTGGAAAATCCCGCCATCCTCGACCAGTTGTCCGAGACCAACTGAGGCCGGTCCGCGCACCTGCCGGCCGCGTCCGACGCGGCCGGTTTCAAAAGTGCGTTACAAATCAGGCTTCTTCGACAACGGACATGGGGAGCTGAAAATGGGACTGCGTACGGGATTCTTGCTGCTGGTGGTGGTGCTGATCGCCGGCCTGGCGGCACTCAACTGGGGCACCTTGTCGGCGCCCACCACCATGTCCCTGGGCGTGACCGAAGTGAGCGCACCGCTGGGCCTGATCATGCTCGGGCTGACGGCCTTGATGGGTGTGCTGTTCGTCATCTACGTGATCTACCTGCAAAGCACGGTGCTGCTGGAAACGCGGCGCCAGTCGCGCGAACTGCAGAGCATGCGCGACCTGGCCGACAAGGCCGAAGCCTCGCGCTTCACCGAGCTGCGCACCTACCTCGAAGGCCGCGAAGAACTGCGGCTGGCACGCCAGGCCGAACTGCAGACGGCGGTGATCGAGCGCATCGCGCAGATGGAGAACTCCTTCCGCGTGCGCGCCGACCAGTCGGACAACACCACCGCGGCGCACATCGGCCAGCTCGAAGACCGCTTCGAGCGCCGCGCGGCGCCGGCCGACATCAACCCGCAACTCTGAGCCGGCGGCCGCTCGCGGGAATCGGCATTCGGCATTCCCTAGCGCGTCGGGGCGCCATGCCACGCTTCCTTGATCCTTGAAAGAAAAAGCGCCAGAACCGGCGAAGCGTTGGACCGGCTGTAGCCCACCACCAGATCGATCTTCGGCGCATCGCCCGACAGAGGGCGGCTGACCACGGACCATGGCAGCAAGTTCTCGACATAGTCGGGAATCAACGCCACGCCCCGTGTCGAAGCAACCAGCGACATCACCATGGCGGGGTTGTCGACGCCCTGCGTCGGCGTCAGAACCACGCCCTCTCGCTCCAGGTAGGCGTCGATCGCGCCTCGAAGCACGCGCGCCTTGTTGGCCATCGCCACATAGGGCTCGCCGACCAGGTCCTTCGGATGGACAGCCTTGCGCCCGGCCAGGCGATGATCGCTCGGCATGAGCGCGACCAGAGGCTCCTGCCCGACGACGCGATATTCGAGATCGAAGCCCGGTTCGGCGCGCATGAAGGCCAGGTCCAGCCTGCCACGGGCCAGGCCATCCGCGAGGTCGGTTGAATAGTCGCTGGAGACCGTCACGTCGATGTCCAGCAACTCGCTGCTCAGCACCTGCATGGCCTTGGGCAGCCAGTTCATTTCCTGCCCCGTCAGAAACCCCAGGGCGAACCGCTTCTTGGCTGGCTGCGCTGCGCGTCGAGCGGCCTCGACCGCCGCGTCGACCTGGCTCAATGCCAGGCGCGCATGGTCGAGGAAGGCCTTGCCCGCGTCGGTCAACGCCACACCGCGGGCGCTGCGGCGCAGCAGCTCCACCCCGACCTGATCTTCCAGGTCGCGAATCTGCCGGCTGAGCGAGGGCTGCGAGGTGTGCAGCCGTTTTTCCGCGGCCAAGGTGACGCTTCCGGTCTCGGCCACGGCAATGAGGTACTTCAGATGACGAAGTTCGATGTTCATCGTGCATGCCTGGCAGGCATGCCTACCAGCCCATAAAGTCTTTTTCAGATGTGCGGCCAACCCCTAAATTCTCCCTCAACCGCAGTGCAAGACACCAGCAACGTCAGGCCTCGGCGAGATGTCCCATGCGTGCAATGTCATAACTGAACGGAGAATTTCATGACTTCCCAACCTGTTGTCCTCATCACCGGCGCATTGACCGGGATCGGCCGCGCCACGGCCTTCGCCTTCGCCCGGCAGGGTGCCCGCCTGGTCATCTCGGGGCGCCGTGCCGACGCCGGCAAGGCGCTCGCGGCGGAACTGCAAGAACTGGGTGCGCCAACGCACTTCATCCAGGCCGACGTGCGTGACGACGCTGCCGTCAGCGCCCTGGTGGACCAGGCGGTCGCCCACTTCGGGCGGCTGGACGTCGCAGTGAACAACGCCGGCACCGAAGGACAACCCGGCCCCATCGGCCAGCAGACCGCCCAGACCTATGCAGCCACTTTCGATACCAACGTGCTCGGCACCTTGCTCAGCATGAAGCACGAGTTGCGCGTGATGGCCGGGCAGCGCGCCGGCAGCATCGTCAACATTTCCTCCACCTACGGGCATGAAGGTGCCGCCAATGCGGCGGTTTATTCCGCCAGCAAACATGCGGTGGAGGGCTTCACCAAGTCGGCCGCCCTGGAAGTGGCCGCCTCCGGCGTCCGCGTCAACGCCGTCGCGCCCGGGCCGACCGACACCGGCATGCTGGACCGGTTCACCGGCAACCCGCAAAACAAGGCCGCGCTGGCCGCACGCGTGCCGCTGGGACGCGTGGGGCAGCCCAACGACATCGCTGCCGCCGTCCTGTTCCTGGCGTCCGATGCCGCAGCGTTCGTGACGGGCCAGATCGTCACGGTCGACGGCGGCAAGACGGCCGGCTGAGCGCAGCGCTGCGCACCCTTTACACCGGTCCTCATCATGGAATCACTCAGCGGAAAGACTGCGCTCGTCACGGGCGCCTCGCGCGGCATTGGCCGTGCCACGGCCCTGGCGCTGGCAAGCGCCGGTGCACAAGTGCTCGTGCACTACAGCAGCGGCGAAAGCGAAGCGGCCGAAGTGGTCGAGACGATACGGCGCGCCGGCGGCAAGGCCGAGAAGATCGGTGCCGACCTGCGTGCCCCGGACGGCCCGCACCATCTGGCCGCCAAGGTGCGCGCCATCATCGGCGGCCGCCTCGACGTACTGGTCGCCAACGCGGGCATCTCGAAGGCGGCTCCCTTGGAAGACATGACGGTCGAAGACTTCGACGCGCTGTTTGCCGTCAACGTGCGGGCGCCGTTCTTCCTGATGCAGCAGTTGTTGCCCGCGCTGTGCCAGGGCAGCAGCGTCGTCCTGCTGTCGTCGCTGGCGGCGCATGCCGCGGTCGGCACGCTTTCCGCCTACTCGGCCACGAAGGGCGCCATCGACACCCTGGTCATCCACTGGGCGAAGGCGCTTGGACCGCGCGGCATCCGCGTCAATGCGGTGGCGCCCGGCGTGGTCGCCACCGAGATGTCCAACTTCACCAAAACCGAAGCCGGACAGGCCACAACCTTGGGCATGCAGGCACTGCAACGCCTGGCGCAGCCGGAAGACATCGCCGCTGCCATCGCCTTCCTCGCTTCCGACCAAGCCCGCTGGGTCACCGGCGAGACCCTGCGTGTCGACGGCGGCTCGAAGCTCTGACCCCACACGTCGGGGCAAGCGCCCGAGAATGCCGCGGGAAACGCAAACGGCGCCTTGCGGCGCCGTTTCTTCTTGAGCGTTCCGCACGGCCGTTGCCGTGCCCGTGCTACTTCGTCTGAAGGATCCAGCTCGCCAGCTTCTTGGCGTCGGCCTCGCTCACCTGCGTGTTGGCCGGCATCGGAATCGGCCCCCACACGCCGGCGCCGCCGCTGATGATCTTCTTGGCCAGGCGATCGGGCGCGCCTGCATCGTCCTTGTATTTCGCCGCCACGTCCTTGAACGAGGGGCCGATCACCTTGCGGTCCACCGCGTGGCAAGCCATGCAGTTCTTCGAGGTGGCCAGCGCCAGGTCGGCATAGGCGGGGAGGGCGGCGGTGGCCGCGAGGGCCAGCAACAACGCGGACTTTTTCATGGGGCTGTGGGCGCCGGTTCGGTTACAGTTAATAACAACGAACGATTGTAAACAGCGCACATTCGCGCGGTACATCCCCGCAGCATAAACCGGAGAAATCGACATGTGGTTCTTGGGCTTGGGCCTGCTGGGTGTGGCTCTCAAATGGCTGGAAGTCGGCGTGGTGGCCACCTGGAGCTGGTGGGTCGTGCTGGCGCCCTTTGCCCTCGCCGCAGCATGGTGGGCCTTTGCCGACTGGTCCGGCTACACCAAGCGCAAGGTGATCGAGAAGGAAGAGGCGCGCAAGCAGGCGCGTATCGAACGGCAGCAAAGCCGCTTGGGCACGCTGAACAGGCGAAGCGGCGGGCGCCGCTGATTTCAGCGCCTGTACAAGGCGGGCAAGGTGGTGGCTGCATTACAAATGCGCTACATTGGCAGCCATGAAATCCTGCACCTTGCCTGCCGTTCGCGTTGAACCGGAGCTGCGTGCCGAGCTTGAGGCGGTTCTGGGCGAGGACGAATCCATCAGCACCTTTGTGGCCGATGCCGTGCGCCGGGCAGTGGATTTCCGTCGTATCCAGACGGACTTTCATGCGCGCGGCGAGGCGGCTTGGCAGGACTACCAGCGAACCGGTGTTTCGCACCCCGCGGACGAAGTGTTCGACCGCGTCCAGGCCCGCCTGGATGCACGACGTCGCGAACTGCAAAGCCCCGGTACGTGACAGCGTTGTTCGGGGTCGAGATGACCCCGCAAGCCGAGACCGACCTTGAGCGCTTGTTTGAGTTCCTCGTTGTACGGTCCGAGACTTTGGAGCAACTGGACCATGCTCAGCATGTGCTGAATCAACTCCGCACCGGTATCCAACGGCGGCTGGCCGAGAACCCTTGGGCGTATCGGAAGGCAGGGGACGGCCGACGGACAACGCGGCGAGAGTTGATCGTCGGCCTGGGCTCCACAGGCTACGTGGTCCTCTACGAAATCCTTCCTGGGCGAGACATCAAGGTGTTGGCCGTTCGTCATCAGCGCGAAGAGGATTACCACTGAGTCCAACGCGGCTGTCCCTGGCAACGGGGCATCAAGCCCCGTCCCGTTTCAATACTTGTCCAGCACCGCGCCCGAGCTGGCGCTCGAAGCGTTGAAGGCGAACTTGGCCAGCACACCGCGCGTGTAGCGCGGCGCCGGTGCCTTCCAGCCTTCGCGCCGCTTGGCGATCTCGGCTTCCGGCACGTTCAGTTCCAGCTTGAGCTGGTGCGCGTCGATGGTGATCGAGTCGCCTTCGTTGACGAAAGCGATCAGGCCGCCGGCATAGGCTTCGGGGGCGACGTGGCCGACCACCATGCCCCAGGTGCCGCCGGAGAAGCGGCCGTCGGTGATCAGGCCGACGGATTCACCGAGGCCCGCGCCGATCAGCGCGCCGGTGGGCGCCAGCATCTCGGGCATGCCGGGGCCGCCCTTGGGGCCGAGGTAGCGCAGCACCATCACATCGCCGGCGACGATCTTGCCGTCGAGAATGGCTTGCAGCGCCGATTGCTCGTCGTCGAACACGCGTGCCGGGCCGGTGATCACCGGGTTCTTCAGGCCGGTGATCTTGGCCACGGCGCCTTCGGGCGAGAGGTTGCCCTTGAGGATGGCGAGGTGGCCTTCGGCGTACATCGGCTTGTCGATCGGGCGGATCACGTCCTGGTCGGCGCGCGGCGCATCGGGCACGTCGGCCAGCGTCTCGGCAATGGTCTTGCCGGTGATGGTCATGCAGTCGCCGTGCAACAGGCCGGCCTTGAGCAGCACCTTCATCACTTGCGGAATGCCGCCGGCCTTGTGCAGGTCGACCGCCAGGTACTTGCCGCTGGGCTTCAGGTCGCAGATCACCGGCACCTTCTTGCGCATGCGCTCAAAGTCGTCGATGGTCCATTCCACTTCGGCGGCGTGCGCGATCGACAGGAAGTGCAGCACCGCGTTGGTCGAGCCGCCAGTGGCCATGATCACCGCCACCGCGTTCTCGATCGCCTTCTTGGTCACGATGTCGCGCGGCTTGAGGTCCTTCTTGATCGCCTCGATCAGCACCTTGGCCGATTCCTTGGCCGAGTTTTCCTTCTCGTCGTGCGGGTTCGCCATGGTCGACGAATAGGGCAGGCTCATGCCCAGCGCCTCGAAGGCGCTGGACATGGTGTTGGCGGTGTACATGCCGCCGCAGGAGCCGGTGCCCGGAATGGCGCGCTTCTCGATTTCCTTCAGGTCCTCGTCGCTCATGTTGCCGGCCGCGTTCTGGCCGACGGCCTCGAACACGCTGACGATGTTGAGGTCCTGGCCCTTGTAGCGGCCCGGCAGGATGGTGCCGCCGTAGACGTAGATGGCTGGCACGTTGGCGCGCAGCATGCCCATCATGCCGCCAGGCATGTTCTTGTCGCAGCCGCCGACCACCACCACGCCGTCCATCCACTGGCCGCCGACGCAGGTCTCGATGCAGTCGGAAATCACTTCGCGGCTGACCAGCGAATACTTCATGCCTTCGGTGCCCATCGCCATGCCGTCGGAAATGGTCGGCGTGCCGAACACCTGCGCGTTGCCGCCCGATTCCTCGATGCCGGCAATCGCCGCATCGGCCAGCTTCTGCAGGCCCGAGTTGCAAGGGGTGATGGTGCTGTGGCCGTTGGCCACGCCGACCATCGGCTTCTTGAAGTCGCCTTCCTCGTAACCCATGGCGTAGAACATGGAACGGTTGGAGGCGCGCGCCTTGCCTTCGGTGATGTTGGCGCTGCGGCGGTTGATCTGGATCGTCTTGGTGTCCATCGTGTGTTCTCTCTTGGCTCTCGTGGGGTGGCTGCGCGCGTCGCGTGCCCGACAAGTGCGGGCGCCACGCGCGAAGGCCCCAAGTATCGGCCTCTTCACTGATTGCTTCCAATCCATTCAATTCGTCCGACTGATATGCTGTGTGAATGAGTCAGTCCATCGACCTGCGCGTCTGGCGCCAGTTCCTGGCGGTGGCCGAAGAGCTGCACTTCGGCCGCGCCGCGGTGCGCCTGCACATGACCCAGCCGCCGGTGACGCAGGCCATTGCCCAGCTCGAGCGCACGCTCGGCGTGATGCTGTTCGACCGCACGCGCCGCCGCGTGGCGCTCACACCGGCCGGCGCCGCGCTGCTGCCTGAGGTGCGCGAACTGCTGGCGCACGCGCAGGCGCTGCCGGCGCGGGCGCGGGCGGCGGCGGCCGGCGAAGTGGGGCGTGTGCGCCTGGCCTTCGTCTCGACCATCGGCTTCGAACGCCTGCCCGCCTGGGTGCGCGACTTTCGCGCGGCCAGCCCGCAAGTGGCGCTGGAGCTGGTGGAAGCCACCGGTGACGTGCAGCTCGACGCTCTGGCCAGCGGCGAGATCGACGCCGGCCTGATGCTGCATTCGCCCGGCTTCGAGCCGCCCGGCCTGCAGCACCTGTCGGTCGCGCGCGAGCCGCTGGTGCTGGCGGTGCCGGCGCAGCACGCGCTGGCGCGGCCCGGCAAGATCGCGCTGGCCGATGTGCTGGCCGAGCCGCTGGTGATCTTCCCGCGCCGCATCGTGCCCTCGCTGCACGACGCCATCTTCGCGCTCTACCACGCCACCGGCCGCACGCCGCAGGTGGCGCAGGAGGCGATCCAGATGCAGACCATCGTCAACCTGGTGTGGGGCGGCCTGGGCGTGGCCTGGGTGCCGGAGAGCGTCACCTCCTACCGGCGCGCCGGCGTGGTGTACCGCCGCGCCGAGGACGTTGCCGCCGCGGCACGGCGCGGTGCCGCCGGCAAGGCCGCGCTGCCCGCGTGCGAGACCAGCCTGGTGTGGCCGCTGGAAGGCGATCACCCGGCGCTGCAGCGCTTCGTCGAATTCGTGCGGGCCAGCGCGTCGCGCGAATCCGACGTGCCCGGCTGACCCGCGGGCATCCCCGCAGATTTCCCTTGGCCCGGCCACCGCGCACCCGCTAGGATGGTCGTTCCACACGTTCATCCAGCCGAGAGGAGGTCCCCCATGACGACGATGCCCATGCCATTGCCGCTAGCCATTCCCTCCTTCGGCGGAGCGTGAACAGCTGATCGCTGCGCAGCCGCAGCACCCATCTCTCTTCCCGCCTACCGCCTGAGGTATTCCTGTTGCCACGGCTTGCGCCGTGGCAGCTTGGTCATTCCTTTTCTCAGGCCAACCATGTCCAATTTCTCGCACCGCCGTGCGGCGGTCGAACTGCAGTTTTTTGATCCTTCCCGCGCCTGCGTTGCGCAGTGGCAGCGACTTCACGACTACCGGCACCAGCGGGCTGCCGAAGACGCACTCGACGAGCCCGTTGTCGGCAATGCCGAGTTTGAAACCGAGCTCAAGACCGAGCGCCCCTTGTACCAACGCCAGCGACTGCTGGCGCTGCGCGATGGCGCGATCCTCGGCAACCTGGTGCTTTCCTATCGGCGCCCCGGCTCATCGGGGTCGAACGACTACGCCGCCCACCTCGATGTCGGCGGCGGTGTTCTTGCTGCGCAGCGCCGCCAGGGCGTAGGCAGCACGCTGGCCGCCGGCCTGGTCGACTTCATGGCGCAGCGCCAGAAGACGATGGCGACCTTCTACGTCAATCTGTCGGCAGGCGAGCGCTTCATGGACGCCATCGGCGCGCGCTGCAAGCTGCGCAACGTGCGCAACCGCCTGCTGCTCCAGCGGGTCGATTGGGCTGCCATGCAGCGCTGGGCCGCGCTGCCCGAGTCGTGCATTGCTGGCCTGCGCTGGGAGGTGCATGCCGGCCGGGTGCCGATGGATGTGCTGGCCGGCCTGATGGCACCCCTGTCGGCGCTGATCAACCAGATTCCGCTGGGCACGCTGGAACAGCCGCCCATCCGCTATCAGCTTGAGGGGTACGACACCTGGTACGCCGACATGGACCGGCGCGGAGGCGAGCACCTGCTGGTGCTGCTGCGCGCGGGCGACGAGATTGCCGCCGTGTGCGACGCCTCGTGGGACCAGCGCTTTCCCGATCGGATGCACCAGGCCCTGACCGCCGTGGCCTTGCCCTGGCGCGGACGTGGCCTGGCGAAAGCGGTGAAGGCGAGGATGCTGCTGCTGGCACGGCAGCGCCTGCCCAGCCTGACGATGGTGAACACGCTCAACGCGCAGTCCAACGAGCCCATGTTGGCGATCAATCGGCAGCTTGGCTTTGCGGTGCACCAGCAGGACTTGCTCTACCAGATCGAGCGCGATGCGTTGTCCGCTCATCTCGCCGCCCGCGCCTTGGCACAATAGCGCGATGCTCATGTACCCCCACATCGACCCGATTGCACTGCAACTCGGGCCGATCGCCATCCACTGGTATGGCCTCACCTACCTGTGCGCCTTCGCGCTGTTCTTCTTCCTCGGCACGCGGCGCCTGCGCCATGAACCGTTCCGTTCGGTCAAGCAGCCGGGGCCGTGGAGCCGCAAAGACGTCGAGGACATCCTGTTCCTGGGTGTGATGGGCGTGATCGTCGGCGGGCGGCTGGGCTATTGCCTGTTCTACAAGCCGGAGTTCTACCTCGCCAATCCGCTGCAGATCTTCTATGTCTGGCAGGGCGGCATGAGTTTTCACGGCGGGCTGCTCGGCGTGATCGGGGCCATGCTCTGGTTCGCGCGCAGCCGGTCACGGCCTTATTGGCAGGTGATGGATTTCGTGGCGCCTTGCGTGCCGACCGGGCTGGCGGCGGGGCGCGTCGGCAACTTCATCAACGGCGAGTTGTGGGGGCGTTTTTCCGACCCTTCGTTGCCCTGGGGCATGGTCTTTCCGCAGAGCGGCTCGATGCTGCCGCGCCATCCGTCGCAGGTCTACCAGTTCCTGCTGGAAGGCTTGCTGCTGTTCGTCATCCTCTGGCTCTACGCACGCAAGCCGCGGCTGGAGCGGCGCGTCTCGGCGGTGTTCCTGATCGGCTACGGCGTGATGCGCTTCATTGCCGAGTTCTTCCGCGAGCCCGACGATTTCCTCGGCCTGCTGGCGCTGCACATGAGCATGGGCCAATGGCTGTGCGTGCCGATGATCCTGTTCGGCGTCTGGCTCTACTTCAGTGCCAAACCTGAGCAGTTGACGTCGGCCCAGATCGCGGCACGCCGCCGATAGTTCATCAAGTCGCGAGTGGCGCCACCACCGCGTCGATGTCCAGTCGGCGCGCACTCTCGAAGTGGCGCGCCTGCCCGGTGACGGGGTCGGTGAAGGCGACCGAGCGGGCCAGCAACTGCAGCGGGCGCGCGTGGTCGTCGGCGCCTTCGGGCAGCAGGCGCGGATAGAAGTCGTCGTGCACGATCGGCAGGCCGAGCGCCGCGCAGTGCACGCGCAACTGGTGCTTGCGCCCGCTCACCGGCATCAGCCGAAGGTGCGCGTAGCCGTTGCGCGCCGCCAGCAGTTCGATGTGCGTCTCGGCATTCGGTTCGCCAGCCACTTCGCTGGTGCGCAGGAAATTGGCGTCCTGCACCAGCCGGCTGCGGTACAGCGGCGGCAGCACGCGGCCCGCGTCGGGCCAGGGCACGATCGCCTCGTACACCTTGCGCACGCTGCGCTCGCGAAACAGCGTCTGGTAGCGGTCGCGTTCGGCCGGCTGCACCGAGAACAGCACCACGCCGGCGGTCTGGCGGTCGATGCGGTGCACCGGCGACAGGGTGTCGATGCCCAGGCGCCGCTTGAGCCGCACCAGCAGGCTTTCCTGCACGTACTTGCCGGTCGGCAGCACCGGCAGGAAGTGCGGCTTGTCGGCGGCCACCAGGTGCGCGTCCTGGAACAGCAGCGTCTCGGCAAAGGGAATGGGCGTTTCGTCGGCCAGCGCGCGGTAGTACCAGACCATCAGGCCGGCCTTGTAGGGGCGCTGCGGCGTGATCGGCGCGCCGTCGCCGTCGACCACCTCGCCGGCCTGCATGCGGGCCAGCCAGTCGTGCGGCGCCACCAGCGTGAAGCGCTCGATCAGGAAGGCGGCCACGCTGGGCCAGGCGCCGGGCGGCAGCGCCACCCAGCTCGGGCTGACGCCGTCGCGCGTGGGCAGCGGTGCGACATGGCGCCGCCGCTGCCGCGGTTTGGGCGGGCGAGGGTTGCCAGCGGCCTCGATGCTTCTCATAATTACCCGTAATTATCGAGCTTTGGGCGCGGCCGCCATGCCGTCGCACTTGCGCTTCCGCCCGCCCGCCGGACCACCCGAAGACCCCTTGCCATGCGCGTCGTCCATCAATCCTTGCACGATGAAGTTGCCGCCAGCCTGCGCGAGGAAATCTTCGCCGGCCGGCTGGCGCCTGGAAGTTTCGTCGAAGAAGGGGCGCTGTGCGAGCGGCTGCGGATCTCGCGCACGCCGCTGCGCGAGGCGCTCAAGGTGCTCACGGCCGAGGGCCTGCTGCGCCACGAGCCGCGCCGCGGCTGCTTCGTGGCCGAGGTCACGCAGCGCGACCTCGACGAGATCTTCCCGGTCATCGCGCTGCTGGAAGGGCGCTGCGCCTGGGAGGCCGCGCGCAACGCCAGCGACGCCGACATCGACGCGTTGCAGACCCTGCACGAACGCCTGGGCCGCCACGCCCGGGCGCGCCGCATCGCCGATTACTACACCACCAACTTCGCGATTCATGAAGCCATCATCGTATTGGCGGATAACCGCTGGCTGGCGCAGGTGATTGGCGACCTGCGCAAGATACTCAAGCTGGCGCGCCTGCAGCAGCTGCATGCGCCGGGGCGGCTCGAACAGAGCCTGGCCGAGCACATGGCGGTGTTCGCTGCGCTCAAGGCGCGCGACAGCGAAGGAGCCGAAGCCGCCATGCGCACCCATCTGCATCGCCAGCGAGAAGCCCTTCGCACCATCGCTTCACAACCGACATCGAGAATCGCCGTATGAGCACCACTGGCTGGACCCTCCCCAATCCCCTCGCCGCCCGCAAGGACCGCGCGCCGGCGCCGCCGCGATCGCTGGCCGAGCGGCTCGAGGCAACCCTGCGCCGCGGCGACGAGGGCCTGTCGCCGCGCGCGTTGCGGCGCGCGCTGACCGACCTGCAGGCGGTGGTCGACGCCAGCGTGAGCGAGGTCGAGGCCGGCCGCCGCGCCAGCGCGGTAGCGCAGTGGTATGGCGGCCTCGAAGCGGCCGAGCGGCGCGACGTGTGGCTGCTCATGAGCGAGCGTTTCGCGCCGGACGGCGAGAAGATCCGCGCCGCGCACGAGCATTACAAGAGCGCTGGCGACCTCGCCGGCGCCGGCCAGGCCGAGGTGCGCCTGCGCCGCGCGCTGGTGTCGCCGCGCGCGCGCCTGCTGCAGCGCTTCGCGGTGGCCGAGCCCGGCCTGCGCTTCCTGATCGAGTTGCGCGCCGAACTGCTGCCGCACCTGCGCGGCGACCCGCGCCTGGTGGCGCTGGAGGCCGAGCTGGAGCACCTGTTCTCGACCTGGTTCGACGTCGCCTTTCTCGACCTGCGCCGCATCAGCTGGGATTCGCCGGCCTCGCTGATCGAGAAGCTCATCCAGTACGAGGCGGTGCACGACATCCGCAGCTGGGCCGACGTGAAGAACCGCCTCGACAGCGACCGCCGCTGCTACGGCTTCTTCCACCCGCGCATGCCCAACGAGCCGCTCATCTTCGTCGAGGTGGCCTTGCTCGACCGGCTGAGCGACAGCATCACGCCGCTGCTCGACGAGACCGCCGCCGCCAGCGACCTGACGCGCGCCTCCACCGCCATCTTCTATTCCATCAGCAGCACGCAGAAGGGCCTGCGCGGCGTGAGCTTTGGCGATTCGCTGATCAAGCGCGTGGTGGAAACGCTGAGCGAGGAATTCCCCAAGCTCAAGACCTTCGCCACGCTCTCGCCGATTCCCGGCCTGCGCGGCTGGCTGCAGAAGAACCTGGGCGGCGTGCTCGAATCGCTCAGCGACAAGGAGCGCGCCGAGCTGGGCAAGGCGCTGGGCACCGAGGCGCCGGACAACGCGGCCGTGCTGCGCGGGCTCGAACAGCCGCTGGCGCTGGAGTCGCGCTCGCCGGTGCGCCAGCTGCTGCTGCGCAGCGCCGCGCGCTACCTCGGCAAGGCACTCGACGACGGCCAGCCGGTCGACCCGGTGGCGCGCTTCCACCTGGGCAACGGCGCGCGGGTCGAGCGCCTGAACTGGGGCGGCGACCCGTCGAGCAAGGGGCTCAAGCAGTCCTACGGGCTGATGGTCAACTATCTGTACGATCTCAAGCGGCTCGACAAGCACCGGGCCGCGCTGGCGCAGGGCAAGGTGTCCGCCTCGCGCGAGATCGAAGGCCTGGCCGGCTGACGCGCGCGGCGCCGTGGCGCGGCGCGCCCCGGCCACACGGCTGAACCCTGCACACCGCCGCGGCGGTTGGAAACATGAATGAGTGAATTGGACCTGGCGGCCCCGGCGGCCGAAGTGCAACTGCGCCGCGAAGGCGCGCTGGCGTTCGTCACGCTGGCCAACCCGGCCCGGCTGAACGCCATGACGCGCGCCATGTGGCTGCGCCTGCGCGCGGTGTTCGGCGAGCTGAATGTCGACGCTGACCTGCGCGCCGTGGTGGTGTGCGGCGCCGGCGGCAGCTTCTGCGCCGGTGGCGACATCTCCGAATACCCGTCCTTCCGCTTCGATGCGGCGCAGCTGCGCCGCTTTCACGAGGACGAAGTGTGGGGCGCGCTGCAGGCCATGCTCGATTGCCCGGTGCCGCTGGTCGCGCAGATCGAAGGCGCCTGCATGGGCGCCGGCGTCGAGATCGCCAGTTGCTGCGACATCCGGCTGGCCGGCAGCAGCAGCCGCTTCGGCGCGCCGATCGCGCGGCTGGGCTTTCCGATGGCGCCGCGCGAAGCGGCGCTGGTGCAGGGCGCCGTCGGTGCGGCGCTGGCGCGCGACATGCTGCTGGCGGCCGGCGTGCACGGCGCGCAGCGCCTGTACGAGGCGGGCTTCCTGCTGCAGGTGCTGCCCGACGCCGAGGTGGCGCCCGCTGCGGCCGCGCATACGGCGCGCATGGCCGCGCTGGCGCCGCTGGCGGCGCGCGCCAACAAGCAGGCCTTGCGCGCGCTGGGGCAGGGCGTGCCCGTCGACCGGCTGGTGGCCAGCGCCTACGACTACGCCGACAGCGCCGAGCACCGCGAGGGCGTGGGCGCCTTTCTGGAGAAGCGCACCCCCCGTTTCTGAAGCGACATGGGCGGTTCCGGCAATCGCCGAAAATCATCGCCCCAACGAGACAATCCATTCCCGTCATGAAGCCGACCGACAACGCCAACCTCTTCACCGCCCTGCGCGCGGCCTTTCCGCGCGATCTCGACAGCATCGCCGTCGAGACCGACAACGGCCTGTTCTATTCCTGGCGCGACCTCGACCGCGCCAGCGCGATGATCGCCAACCTGTTCGGCGCGCTCCAGCTGGAGAGCGGCGCGCGCATCGCCGTGCAGGTGGAGAAATCGGTCGAGGCGATGATGCTGTACCTGGCCACCTTGCGCGCGGGCTACGTGTTCCTGCCGCTCAACACGGCCTACCGCAGCAGCGAGATCGAATACTTCATCGGCAACGCCGAGCCGGCCGTGGTGGTGTGCAGCAGCGCCAACGCCGGCTGGGTCGGGCCGATCGCGCAGGCGGCCGGCACGCAGCACGTGTTCACGCTCGACGACGACCGCACCGGCACCCTGCTGGAACTGGCCGCGCAATGCAGCGACCGCCACGCGCCGGCGCACAAGGGCGCCGACGATCTGGCCGCCATCCTCTACACCAGCGGCACCACTGGGCGCAGCAAGGGCGCCATGCTGACGCACGGCAACCTGCTGTCGAATGCGCAGGTGCTGAAGGACTACTGGGGTTGGCGCAGCGCGAAGGAGGGCGGCGACGTGTTGATCCACGCGCTGCCGATCTTCCACGTGCACGGCCTGTTCGTGGCGATCCACGGCGCGCTGCTCAACGGCAGCCGGATGATCTGGTTCGGCAAGTTCGACCCCAAGAAGGTGGTCAAGCGCCTGCCCGACGCCACCGTCTTCATGGGCGTGCCCACGCTGTACGTGCGCATGCTGGCCGAGCCCGGCCTCAACCACCGCGCCGCGCGCAACATGCGCCTGTTCATCTCGGGTTCGGCGCCGCTCCTGATCGACACCTTCAACGACTGGGTCGCCCGCACCGGCCACACCATTCTCGAGCGCTACGGCATGAGCGAGACCGTGATGCTCACCTCCAACCCCTACCAGCCGGTGCAGGGCGAACGCCGCGGCGGCACCGTCGGCTTTCCCTTGCCCGGCGTGCAACTGCGCGTGCGCAACGACGAGGGCGAAGACTGCACCACCGACGAGATCGGCGCGATCCAGGTCGATGGCCCCAATGTGTTCATCGGCTACTGGCGCATGCCGGAGAAGACCCGCGAGGAATTCACCGCCGACGGCTTCTTCAAGACCGGTGACGTCGGCAAGGTCGACGGCCTGGGCTACGTCACCATCGTCGGGCGGAGCAAGGACCTGATCATCAGCGGCGGCTACAACGTCTACCCGGCCGAGATCGAAGGCGTGATCAACGAGCTGCCGGGCGTGGCCGAAAGCGCCGTGGTCGGTGCGCCGCATCCCGACTTCGGCGAGGTCGGCGTGGCGCTGGTCATCGCGCGCCCGGGCGCGGTGGTCGAGCCCGAGCAGATCATCGCCGCGCTGAAGGCGCAGCTGGCGAACTTCAAGATTCCCAAGCGCTGCTTCGTGGTGAGCGAGTTGCCGCGCAACACCATGGGCAAGGTGCAGAAGGCGCTGCTGCGCGAGCAGCACAAGGATCTTTTCGGCGCCTGAGCGGGCGGCGCGCTACTTCACCAGCAGCACCGGGATGCTGCTCTCGGCGATCACCTTGGTCGCCACCGAACCCATCAGCGCCCGGCCCAGCGCGCCATGGCCGCGCGTGCCCATGATGATCAGGCCGGCGCCCTTGTCGGCCGCGGCCTGCAGGATTTCCTCGTCGGCACGGCCGTGGCGCAGGTCGAAGCCGGCACTGGTGATGCCCAGGCGCGCCAGGTCGGCCGTGAGCGGGTCCACCACCTTCGCGTGTTCCTCGGCGTAGTAGTTGCCCACCACGTCCTTGCCGACGTGGCGCGTCACGTAGGCCGGAATGCTGGCGGAGGCGTAGACCAGCGTCAGCTGGTGCCCTTCGACGAACATCGCGCGATTTGCGGCGACGAATTCCAGCACCTTGCGTGAATAGTCGCTGCCGTCGACGGCCAGGAGGATGTGCATGCCAAAGCCCTTTCGATGTGGCGCCGCCCCGGTGGCGGCGCGCCGCTGCATGGTAAGGGCGGCGGGCTTCAGCGCGGGCTCAAGCCCTTCCACAGCATGTAGGTACCCAGCACGCACAGCAGCACCGCAAAGCCCTGGCGCAGGCGGCCCACCGGCAGGCGATGCGTGGCGCGTGCGCCCAGCGGCGCGGTGAGCACGCTGGCCGCGGCAATGGTCACCAGCGCCGGCAGCCAGATGTAGCCGAAGGAGGCGGGCGGCAGGCCGCTGGCCGATTGCCCGCTGACGATGTAGCCCGCCACGTTGGCCACCGCGATCGGGAAACCCAGCGCGGCGCTGGTGGCCACCGCGTGGTGAATGGGCACGTTGCCGCGCGTCATGAAGGGCACGCTGATGAAGGCGCCGCCGGCGCCCAGCAGGCCCGAGGCGAAACCGATCAGCGCGCCGAAGCCGAACTGGCCGGCGGCGCCCGGCAGTTGGCGCGTGGGCGAAGGCTTGCGGCCGAAGAACATCTGCGCCGCCGAGGTCCAGGTGAACAGCGCGAACACCACCGCCAGCACCGTGCCCTTGAGCAGGCTGAACACCGCCAGGCTGCCGAACAGCGCGCCGGCCACGATGCCCGGCGCCAGGCGCCGCACCACGTCCCAGCGCACCGCGCCGTGCTGGTGGTGCGTGCGCACGCTGGAGATCGAGGTCAGGATGATGGTCGCCATTGAGGTGGCGATGGCGACCTTCACCGCCACGTCGGCGGCGATGCCGCGGTGGTCCATCGCGAGCGTGATGAAAGGCACCATCAGCATGCCGCCGCCGATGCCCAGCAGGCCCGCCAGGAAACCGGTGGCGCAGCCCAGCGCGGCGAGTTCGAGGATCAGCAGCGGTTCGATCGGCAAGCGGCGCCCTTGCAAATGTGCGCGCACGCGGTGGCGCAAAAAAAAAGCGGCCCCGTCGAGGGGGCCGCTTTCAGGGAAAAGGTGTCTGCGAATGCCGCTGAGCCCTCAGCCTGAACCGGGGTTCAGGTGGGCGAGGGCAGCAAGGCTTCGGGTTCATCTGACGCGAGATGATCACACCCACCAGGCAATTTACCAAGCCCGTGCTATTTAAAGCATTGGTTCAAGGACATATAAAGCCCAACGCGCACCGCAGACAGTTCGGATTTTACGCCTGCAAAGCGCTCGCGTCTGCGCCTGCGACTAAAGAAGATGGCCGTCGCCGGCGAGGGTCTGGTCGAGCCGTTGCAAGAGCTGGGCGATGCGCGGGTCGTCGGACTCGGCTGCGCTGGATGCGGCGGCCGCGGGGGCGGGCGGCGCCGCCTGCATCTGCAGCAGGTCGAAGGCGAGGTTGAGCGCGGCCAGCACCGCGATGCGGTCGCGCGCGCGGACCTTGCCGGCGTCGCGGATCTTGGTCATGGCGTTGTCGACGCGGTCGACGGCTTCGCGCAGTTGCGGCTCGCCGCCTTCGGGACAACCGAGCGTGTAGCTCTGTCCCATGATCTGGACTTCGATGTGTTTCAAGAGGTGGTGTCGTGCGGAGGTGGATCGGCCGGCAGGCGTTCGAGCATCGCGTCGATGCGCGTGCGTGCCGCCGCCAGGCGCGACTTGAGGCCGTCGCGCTCGCGCGTCAGCAACTCGACCTGTTCCTGCAACAGCGCATTGGTGCGTTGCACCTCTTCGTGGCGAACCAGAAGGCGCTCGACTCGCTCGGCGATCTGGTCGATGGGGCTGGCGGCGGACATGGCTTGGCATTGTAGGTTCAGCCCGGGCCCGTCGGCACACGGGCTGCGCACAAGGCGCAACACCCGACACGCTAGAATCCGCGCCGTTGGTGCTCGCGCCGTGGTTCACGCGGCGCAGTTCAACGGGAAGCAGGAGTTGGCGCCGACCACGGCAACGACAACCTGCGCTGCCCCCGCAACGGTCAAGCAGCCGGCACCCGCGATGCAATGCGCGCGGTGCCAACTCTCATCACTCAGCCACTGGGCGCCCTGAAACAGGTGCCTGGGAAGGCGATGGGAGCGCGCTGCCAGCCCGGATACCGGCCAACGAGGTGATGGTGCGCGCGTTTTTCCGAAAGCCGTGCGCCGTCGAGACGCCCACACGTCCGGCGGGGAAGCCGGACAGGGTTTTGTTCCCGAGATCGCTCCCATGAAAAAGCACAGTGCTTTCATCGCGGCCAGCCGGCGTAGCCACGCCCGCCCGGCCCATCCTTCCTTGCCCCTGTCCGTTGCGCTTGCCGTCGGTGCCTTCGCCGCCGCCGGCAGCGCGCTGGCGCAAAGCCCGGCCGCGGCCTTGCCCGAAACCGTGGTGACGGCCGCGCGCGTCGAGCAGCCGCTGTCCGACCTGGTGGCCGACGTGTCGGTGATCGACCGCGAGACCATCGAGCGCAACGGCGCCAACGGCGTGGTCGACCTGCTGTCCAAGCTGCCCGGCGTGCAGATCGCGCGCAACGGCGGCGTCGGCAACACCAGCAGCGTGTTCCTGCGCGGCAGCGAAACGCGCTTCACCGCGGTCTACATCGACGGCGTGCGGGTCGATTCGCAATCCACCGGCGGCGCGCCGTGGGAATCCATCCCGCTGTCGCAGATCGACCGCATCGAGGTGCTGCGCGGCCCGGCCGCCGCGGTGTATGGCTCCGACGCCATCGGCGGCGTGGTGCAGTTGTTCACCCGCAAGGGCGAGGCCGGCGTGTCGCCCTACCTGGGCGTGGGCATCGGCAGCCGCGGCCTGTACCGCGGCGAGGCCGGCGTGAGCGGCGCCAGCGGCCTGTTCGACTATTCCCTGGGCATCTCGCGCGAGCAGAGCGACGGCTTCAACGTGCGCACCACGCCGGGCTACGACCCCGACGACGATGGCTACCGCAGCACCGCCGGCAACGCCCGGCTGGGCCTGCAGATCAATGCCCGCCAGCGCATCGAGGCGAACTTCATGCAGAGCGACATGAATTCGGGCTACGACGAGTTCAGCTACAACCCGGCGAGCCCGGAAGACGACCGCAGCAAGTACCGCCTGCGCACCGGCGGCCTGAACTGGAAGGCGCAGTGGACCGACATGTACAGCACGCGCCTGTCGGTGACGCAGTCGGACGCCCGCTACGAGACCACGCCCAACTTCTACCGCACCGACACGCAGCTGAACGGCTACCTGCTGCAGAACGAATGGCGCGTGGGTGCGCACCGCTTCACGGCCGACCTGGAGCGCCGCGAAGACAAGCTGACCAATGCGCCCGGCGTCGGCGACTTCGCCAGCCCGGGCATCGACCGCAGCCGCGCGCAGGACGGCATTGCGCTGGGCTACGGCTTCAGCCAGGGCGCGCACACGCTGCAAGTCAACGTGCGGCACGACCGCTTCGACGAGTTCGGCAGCCAGGACACCGGCAGCATCGCCTACGGCTTTGCCATCACGCCGGCCTGGCGCGTCACCGCATCGGCTGGCAGCAGCTTCCGCGCGCCCACGCTGTACCAGGAGTACAGCGAATACGGCGTGGCCGGCCTGCAGCCCGAAGAGGGCCGCAACTACGAGCTGGGCCTGCGCTACGCGCAAGGCGACACCACCGCCAGCGTGGTGGCCTACCGCAACCGCGTGACCAACCTGATCGGCTTCGACTACGACTCGACCGCCTGCGTCTCCAACTTCGGCTGCTACGGCAACACCGGCCGCGCGCAGTACGAAGGCGTGACGCTGGCCGGCAGCCAGCGCTTTGGCGATGTCTCGCTGCGCGGCTCGGTCGACTGGCAGGACCCGCGCGACCTGGAGACCGACCTGCTGCTGGTGCAGCGCGCGCGCAACTACGGCACGCTGGGCGTCGACTGGCGCCTGGGCAGCTGGCTGCTCGGCGCCGAGGTGCAGGCCTCGGCCCAGCGCTACGCGAACGCCGCCAACACGCAGGTGCTGGCCGGCTACGGCCTGCTCAACCTGAGCGCCAGCACCTCCTTCGGGCGCGACCTCACGCTGATCGCGCGGCTCGACAATGCCACCGACAAGGACTATCAACTGGTGCGCGGCTACGCCACGGCGGGGCGCACCTTCTACGTGGGACTCAAGTGGGCTCCGAAGTACTGATCGCCACGCCCCGGCTGGCCCGGCGCGAGCTGATTCTGGGCGGCCAGAAGAGCGGCAAGTCGGCCCGCGCCGAGCACCTGGCTGCGGCCTGGCTGGCGCGCGATGCCGATCACCGCGCCGTGCTGGTGGCCACCGCCACCGCGCACGACGAGGAGATGCGCGAGCGCATCGCGCGGCACCGGGCCGACCGCGCGCAGCGCGTGCCTGCGCTGCGCACGGTGGAAGAGCCGAGCGCGCTGGCCCTGGCCATCGCGCGCCACAGCACGCCCGACACGCTGGTGATCGTCGATTGCCTGACGCTGTGGCTGACGCACCGGCTGATGCCGGCGGACGCCGCCGCGGCGCCGCCGGCCGAGCCGCCCGAAGGCGTGGGCCGCGCGCTGCTGGCGGCGCTGGCCGACGCGCCCGGCCCGCTGGTGCTGGTGAGCAATGAGATCGGCCTGGGCGTGATCCCGCTGGGGCGCGAGGTGCGCGCCTTCGTCGATGCGCTGGGCACGCTGAACCGGCGCGTGGCGCAGGCCTGCGAGCGCGTCACGCTGATGGCGGCGGGGCTGCCGCTGATGTTGAAGGACGAGGCATGAAGCGCTGGGCGATGCTCTGTTGCGCATGGCTCGCGGCTTTCGCGGTGCAGGCCACCGAGCTGCGCGACGACCGCGGTGTGGCAGTGCAACTGGCCGCGCCGCCGCAGCGCATCGTCTCGCTGCTGCCCTCGCTGACCGAATCGGTGTGCGCACTGGGCGCCTGCGCGCGGCTGGTCGGCGTCGACCGCTATTCCAACTGGCCGGCCAGCGTGCGCGCGCTGCCGCAGACCGGCGGCGGCATCGACCCGAACGTCGAGGCCATCGTCGCGCTGCGGCCCGACGTGGTGCTGCTGGCCGGCTCCTCGCGCGGCATCGACCGGCTCGAGGCGCTGGGCCTGAAGGTGGTGGTGCTGGAGCCGAAGAACCACGCCGACGTGCAGCGCGTGCTGGACAAGCTGGGCACCTTGCTGGGCGTGCGGGACGCGCCGGCCGTGTGGCGTTCCATCGACGCCGCGGTGGACGCCGCCGCGCAGTCGCTGCCGCCCGGCGTGCAGCACACGCGCGTGTACTTCGAGGTCAACAACGGGCCTTACGCGGCGGGCGAGAGTTCCTTCATGGGCGAGACGCTCCGCCGCCTGGGCGCGAAGAACATCGTGCCGGCGGCGCTCGGCCCCTTTCCCAAGCTGAACCCCGAATTCGTGGTGCGCGCCAATCCCGACCTGATCATGGTCAGCCAACGCAGCGCGCAGGGCATGGAGCAACGCCCCGGCTGGGCCGGCATCCGTGCGGTGCGCGAAGGGCGCATCTGCCGCTTCACGCCCGACCAGTCCGACGTGCTGGTGCGCCCCGGCCCGCGCATGGCCGAGGCGGCGCGGCTGATGGCGCAGTGCCTGGCCGACAAGGCGCTGCCATGAGGCGCGCTGGCGCCCGGGGTTCGTGATGCAGCGCCAACGTGCCCAATGGCTCGCCTTGATGCTGCTGGTCGCGGCGCTGCTGCTGCTGGCGCTGGGCGCCGGCATCGGCAGCACCGGCTTCGACAGCATCTGGCGGCTGCGCGACGATCCGGTGGCGCTGCAGATCGTGCGCGACATCCGCCTGCCGCGCACGCTCGGCGCCTGGCTCGCCGGCGCCTTGCTGGGGCTGGCCGGTGCGGTGGCGCAGGGCCTGTTCCGCAATCCGCTGGCCGACCCCTATCTGCTGGGCAGTGCCTCCGGTGCGTCGATGGGCGTGGCGGTGGCGCTGCTGCTGTTCGGTACCTCGCCCACCAGCACGCAGTGGGTGGTGCGCCTGGGCCTGACCGGTGCCGCCTTCGTCGGTGCGGTGCTGGCGGTGCTGCTCACGCTCACCTTGGCGCGCGGCGTGCAGCAGACGCTGCGCCTGCTGCTGGCCGGCGTCATCGTCGGCGTGGTGCTGGGCGCGGTGAAAGACCTGATCAGCATCGCCTCGGTCGACATCATGCAGGCGCTCACCGGCTTCATGCTGGGCAGCACCGGCCTGCTCGGCTGGGGCGCCTGCGGCGTGATGGCCGCGCTGGGCGCGGCGTGCCTGCTGCTGGGCTGGGCGCTGGCGCCGCTGCTCGACGCGCTGGCGCTGGGCGAGGCCACCGCGCGCAGCCTCGGCCTGCCGCTGCCCGCCATGCGCGCCGCGCTGGTCGGCGTGCTGGCGCTGGCCACCGGCGCGGCGGTGGCGCAGACCGGGCTGATCGCCTTCGTCGGCCTGGCGGCGCCGCACCTGGTGCGCTCCATCGTCAAGACCACGCATGCGCGGCTGATCGTACTGTCGGCGCTGATGGGCGGCCTGCTGCTGATGGCGGCCGACCTTGGCGCGCGCTGGCTCATCGCGCCGCAGGAACTGCCGGTCGGTGTGCTGACAGCGGTACTGGGCGGCAGCTACCTGCTGTGGCTGATGCACCGGCGCGGCGCGCGGGGAGGGGCGGCATGAGCGCGCTTGAACAAGCTCGCGCCACCACGCTGCCGGCGCTGGAGGCGCGCGGCGTGCACGCCCGGCTGGGCGACAGTCCCGTCCTGCACGGCATCGACCTGGCGCTGGCGGCCGGCCGCTGGACCAGCATCGTCGGCCCCAACGGCGCCGGCAAGTCGACCCTGCTCAAGGTGCTGGCCGGCCTGCTGCCGCACGGCGGCGAGGTGCGGCTGTGGGGCACGCCGCTGGCAGATGTGCCGCGCCGCCAGCGCGCGCAGCGCGTGGCGTGGCTGGGGCAGGGCGGTGCCGGCGAAAGCAGCGCCGACGACCTGATGGTGCACGACGTCGTGATGCTCGGCCGCCTGCCGCACCAGCGCTGGCTGGCCGCGCCCAGCGCCGCCGACCTGGCGGCCGTGGAGCGCGCCCTGCGCAGCACCCAGGCCTGGGACTGGCGCGCGCGCCCGCTCGGCCAGTTGTCCGGCGGCGAGCGCCAGCGCGTGCTGCTGGCGCGTGCCTTGGCGCTGGAAGCGCAGCTGTTGCTGATGGACGAGCCGCTGGCCAACCTCGACCCGCCGCACCAGGCCGACTGGATGGACACCATGCGCGCCCTGGTGGCGCAGGGCAGCACCGTGGTCAGCGTGCTGCATGAACTGTCGATGGCGCTGGCCGGCGACGCCCTGGTGGTGATGGCCGGCGGCCGCGTGCTGCACCACGGCGCCTGCGAAGCCCCGGCCACCCATGCCGCGCTGGAAAGCGTGTTCGACCAACGCGTGCAAGTGCACCGCGTGGCCGGCCACTGGCTTGCCGTGCCGCGCTGACAACCCAAGGAAAAGACATGCAGATCGAAACCCCGCCCACCGCCAAGCCCTACGACAAGCCCGAAGGCGAGCGCCGCGGCCTGGTGATCGTCAACACCGGCGACGGCAAGGGCAAGAGCACGGCCGCTTTCGGGCTGGCGCTGCGCGCGCACGGGCGCGGCAAGCCGGTGAAGATCTACCAGTTCATGAAGGTGCCGAGCGCGCGTTTCGGCGAGCACCGCATGTTCGAACAGCTCGGCATTCCGATCGAAGGGCTGGGCGACGGCTTCAGCTGGAAGAGCCAGGACCTGGAGCGCTCGGCGCAACTCGCGCGCGACGGCTGGCAGCGCGCCAGTGCATCGATCCTGTCGGGCGAACTGTTCATGGTGGTGCTTGATGAGATCACCTACCCCCTGATCTACGGCTGGCTGCCGCTGGCCGAGGTGCTGGCCACGCTGCGCGCGCGGCCGAAGGAAGTGCACGTGGTGCTGACGGGCCGCCGCTGCCCGCCGGAACTGATTGAACTGGCCGACACGGTGACCGAGATGCAGATGGTCAAGCACGCGTTCAAGGCGGGCATTCCAGCGCAGCGCGGCATCGAGGATTGAGAAGGCATGACGGGGATGCTCGGTCACGCGCGCGAACACGGTGGGCCCGACGCCGCGGGCGTGCCGCGCCATGACTTCTCCAGCAACGCCAATGCTTGCGGACCGTGTCCGCTCACGCTGGCCGCCTTGCAGCAGGCCGATGCCGCGCACTACCCCGATCCGCGCTACACGGACCTGCGCGCCGCGTTGGCCCGCTTTCACGGCGTGGCGGTCGAGCGGGTGGTGCTGGCGGCCAGTGGCAGCGAGTTCATCCAGCGCATCACGGCCGCGGTGCTGCGCTGCGGCGGCCGCACGGTGAACCTGCCGGCGCAGGCCTATGGCGACTACGCGCAGGCGGCGCAGGCCTGGCAACTCGATGAGGCCGAAGCCGATCGCGCCGCGCTGGTCTGGTGCTGCGATCCGTCGAGCCCGCTCGGCCAATCGCAGCAGGGGCTGGCGGCGCGTGTCGATGCGCTGGCCGATGGGGCGGTCGGCGTGCTCGACCTGGCCTACGAACCGCTGCGGCTGCAGGGCCGGCTTGGCCTCACGGCGGCGCAAGGCGATCGCCTGTGGCAACTGTGGACGCCGAACAAGGCGCTGGGCCTCACGGGCGTGCGCGCCGCCTACGCGATCGCGCCGGCGCATCCGGCGGCCGATGCCGAAGTGCTGAAAGCGGTGCAGGCGCTGGCCCCTTCCTGGCCGCTCGGCGCACACGGCGTGGCGCTGCTGCAGAGCTGGGTCGCGCCGGCCACGCAGGCCTGGCTGGCGGCCAGCCGCGACACCTTGCGCGCCTGGAAACTGCGCCAGATCGCCCTGTGCGAATACGTGCTGGGCTGGGCCTGCGAGCCGAGCGAGGCCAATTTCTTCTGCGCCCGCCCGGCCGCTGCCGAGGTGCCGGCGCTGGCGGCGCACCTGCGCCGGCATGGCATCAAGCTGCGCGACACCGCCTCGTTTGGGCTGCCTGGCCGAGTGCGGCTGGCGGCCTTGCCACCGGCGGCACAAGACGCGCTGCATGCCGCCATGAATTCGAGGGACGTTTCTTGAGCCGATTGCAAGCGCATTTGTCCGAAGCGCGTGCCGACGTGGCCACCGCCACGATGCGCGCATGAGCTTCGGCGCCTTTCCCGTCACCGCCTCCGCCCCGGCCATCGCCTGCATCGGCGCCATCTGGCTGGCGCTGGCGTGGGACCGCCTGTGGGGCGAGCCGTCGCCGCGTTGGCACCCCGTGGTGTGGATGGGCCATTACCTCGGCTGGTGCGGGCGCCGCATCGCGCCGCGCGCCGAGACCCGGCTGGGCGCGGACTACACCGCGTTCCTGCGCGGCGCCGCGGGCTGGTGCGCCGGCGCGGCGGTGGTGGTGTGGGTCGCGGGCGCGTTGCAGGCCTTGGCGCAGCAGTTGCCGCCGTGGGGCGCGGCGCTGCTGCTGGGCGTGGCGCTCAAGCCGATGCTGGCCTGGCGCATGCTGCGCGACGAAGTGCTGTCGGTCGAGCGCGGGCTGGCGGAATCGCTCGACAGCGGCCGCGCCCGGCTCTCGCTCATCGTCAGCCGCGACGTGACGCAGCTGAGCGAGAGCGAGGTGCGCGAGAGCGCGCTCGAATCGCTGGCCGAGAATCTGAGCGACTCGGTCATTGCGCCGCTGTTCTGGTTCGCGCTGCTGGGCTTGCCCGGCGCCGCGCTCTACCGTTTCGCCAACACCGCCGACGCGATGTGGGGCTACCACGGCGTGCGCGGCGGCCGGGTCTGGGAATGGGCCGGCAAGTGGGCGGCGCGGGCCGACGACGTGCTCTCGTGGCTGCCTTCGCGCATCACCGCGCTGTTGCTGGCCGCCACCGCGCCGCGCTGGCTGCGCGGGCTGCGGCGCGAGGCGCACTGCACGCCGTCGCCCAACAGCGGCTGGCCGATGGCGGCGATGGCGCTGCTGCTGGGCGTGCGGCTGGGCAAGCCCGATTTCTACGCGCTCAACGAACACGCCCGCGCGCCGGAGGCGCCCGACACCCGGCGCGCGCTGCAACTGGCCGGGCGTAGCGTGCTGGCGGCGGCCCTGCTGTGCAGCGCCGCGCTGCTCGACGTGGACCCCGGCGCGCTGCCCTGAGCGCGACCCGCATCCCGTCGCGAGCGCAGGCCGGAGGTCGTCATGCACGCAGCGGAAGTTCAAACGACGCTGAAAGCGCAACGGCGTCCAACCGCGCCGCGCTTGCCACCACGATGGCACGGTGGCTGGACCCGGCGACCTCGGCCAGCGCACGCCACAGGAAGCGGATCGACGCGTTGTCCAGCGCGGCCGTGGGCTCGTCCAGCAAGGTCAATGCGCGTCCTGAGGCGAGCGCGGCCGCGATCCATACCTTTCGCTTCGAACCGGTCGAGAGCATGTACATCGGCTTGGCCAGATGCGGGAGCAAGGAGAAGCCCTCCACGCAGCCTTCCCATCGGGCTTCATCGAAGCCGGCATCGCCGGCCCGCAGCATGGAAGCGCACGCCGTCGCGGTGAGCTCGTCGAACTCGCTTGTCTCCGGGTCCACGTAGAACACGCTTCGCTGATAGGACGGGAGGTCTGCGTTGCTGCGCGCATCCGCCAGGCTCAGTTGACCCTTTGCAGGCAAGCGGCCTGCCATCAATCGAAGAAGCGTGGACTTTCCGCTGCCGTCGTCCCCGTACAGCTGGGTGAGCCCCGCCCCGATGGACGCGCTCCATGCGGAGAACAGCGGTGGCTGACCTGGATACGCGAAGCACAGGTCTTTGACGACAAGAATGGGCGCGGATGCGGCTGGGTTCATGCCCGAACCCTAGCGCATCCGCGCACGAACAGCGGGCGAGGCCCTAACATCCCCGGCATGAACCTATTGCAGTCGGAACTCGATCGCCTGTACGGCCTGGATGCGCGTGCCACGCAAGGCGTGACCCCGGCCGCCGCGCGGGGCGTTCGCGCCTTGGTGCTGGAGCTGAGGCAGCCCGCGGACTGGAGCCAGCTGTCCTCGGTCTGGACGGGCGTGCAATCGGATCTCGACCTTCCCGCCCCGGCCATTGCGGTATCGGGCGTGGACGGACTTCAGCTGTGGTTCTCCCTTGCATCGCCGACGTCGCCGGATGCCGGCGCGCTTTTCCTGCAGGGCCTGCTTGCACGGTATGTGCCGGACCTCGGGTCGACCCACGTCCGTCTGTTCGCCGACGTGGCGCAACGCCCTCCCGCGCCGCCCTTCGAGACCGGCCCGAATCGCTGGTCGGCCTTTGTCGCCCCCGACCTGGCCGCGGTGTTTGCCGACACGCCCTGGCTCGACCTTCCTCCCAACGCCGAGGGCCAGGCCACGCTCCTGCGCGCGCTCGAACCCATCCGGCCAATGGCCTTCGAGGCCGCCTTGAGCAAGCTCAACGTCATCGAGGAACGGCCGGCCGACGCAAAGCTGTCCAGCCCACCCGAGATACGCAGCTTCGACCATGGGCACGCCGACGCAGAGCGCTTCCTGAAAGGCGTGATGAACGACGAATCGGTGCCTCTGGCGTTGCGGATCGAAGCCGCAAAGAGCTTGCTTGCCCATGCCAGGCGCTCGTAAGCGGCTCGTTGGACCCACCAGAGGAATCCTCCACGGCGTGGTTCACGGCGTCTGGAGGTTTCGCACCAACGCTCGTACATCCGCAGAAGGTGCGCGATAGCTGACGAGCCGTACGTCAAGCTCGAAGCAGTGGACCTTGCGTACCGCCCGCTGGATTGCGGCATGGATCCACGCGTCTTCATTGCCAAAGGCTCCGCCACCCAGCATCGTCAGCAGCACGATGTTCGACGCGCCGCGCTGGGCGTTGAGCACGGCCTCCAGCAAGGTGGCTTCGTACGCGGCGTCGAGGACAAACTGCGCGAAAGCCTGCCAGCAGGTGCCAGGCACGCCGCTGTACGCTACCGGCAGCGCGCTGCAGAACGCCTGCGAGACGAGTGGCCCAGGCCGATTCAAGGTGTCGGTGACTTCGACGTCGCGGTGGATGCCGATGCGCAGCCTTCCGGCCAGGTCGTCGCGGGCCCCCTCGTCGAGCGACCCAAGATATGCAGTGATCAGGTCGAGGCCGGAGAGCGTGGCCAGGGCATAGCCATTGTGCGTGCGCCAAAGTGCTTCAGGCGGCTGGCGCAGTGCGGTACTCAGCGCGGCGCCCACCTCGGCCAAGCCGTCCAGTTGGTACTGCGTTGTCTGGCCTCGGTGTTCGCCGACAGCCACGAAGTAATTTCGGAAGATGGTTGCCGCCGCGGCCGCCATGGCACACGCTGGCCCCTGCGTGGCGTCGTACGCGTAACCGGCAACGCCGTCTTCCGGCGTGACGTCGGGGTTCATCATCTCGAGGCAGTTGGTCTGCGACGCCACCTGAAAGAGCGCGCCTTCGTACTCCTTCGCCTGGTGCATGTTGCGCACATCCCCCTGCACGATGCTTACGCGTGGCCGTCCGACAGAACCGCCCGACTTCGCTACGCGGTCGCGCAGGACGCGGAGGGGCACTAGCTCGAACTCGCCGATGCCGTACTCCGCGCCGTTAACCACGGATCGCAGGGTTTTTCCGATGACTTCAAGGCGGTCGCGTGTCTGCGCGTAGCTGCGCTCAGGAAATCCGGTCAGGCGCTCGAAGAAGTCCATTTCTCGACTCAATGATGCTGTCTGGGGGGCGGCAAGTGTGCCTGAACTGCTCTTTCTCTGGTGGCCAGATCATGCGCCTTGCTGCTCTTGTCAACTTGGCTCATGCGGATCACCATGCGCCTGCCGAATAGTGCCCAACCATGAGCAACTCATGACCACACCGGAAATTGATGTCGAGCAAGCCTCGGTGGAGGGGTATGTCTACGTTCTGAAGGCCAAGGACATGTCGCTTCCCGTGTGCAAGATCGGAAGAACTTCCAGGAATCCCTATGCTCGCTGCGCCGAGATCAATAGAGGGTCCACAACGGGTGATTTTCTTTGGGAGGTGGAGCACCAGATCGCCGTGAGCGACTGCCACACGCTTGAGTCGAGGGTTCACACCGGCCTGAAGGCCAAGCGCCAGAGGGGACGCGAGTTCTTCAATATTCCGCCGGACGAGGCAATGGCGAGTATCCGCTCCGTGCTGGAGCAGTTGGCTCCGCAGGTCAGGGAGGTCGCAGCCGCCGCGGCTCTGGGCGGCGGCCCCAATTCCACAAAAGGAAAGCCTCGCTCTCAAAGGCAGTCCCTGCGTCCGGCCAGAGACATCGAATACGCCCATCTGCTGGACAACTTCAACCACGTGCTGAAGATCAGGGGCCGGCTTTTCGGTCAGTTGAACAAGCCTCACTTCGGCATCAGCGACGGGCGCGAGGGCGTCCAGTGGAATCTGGCGGTGTTCCCCAAGGAAGACCGCGCTCGCTTGGGTGTGAATCTCGAGGGCATGATTTACCGCGGGTGGCCTATCGCCAAGCTCATTCAGGCAGAACTGGATTGCCCGCAATTGCTGCGTGTGGTGAATGAACTCCGTGATCCGCAGAACATCACGCTGCGATTCACGCGTGACGCGTGGCAGGCGGGATCGAGGCTCACCATCGTCGAAGAGTTGCTGGGTGGAGCCGAGCATCGCCTCTCCGAGCTCACCGCAGAGCAATGGCGCACAACACTCATTGAGGCGCTCGGCTGCCTGGACAAGGAGAGAAACCACCAGGGTCGGGCGAAGCAGTCCGTGACTTTGAAGTCTGCGCGTCCGGATGCGATTCCAAGGGCTGTGGAGGTTTCTCCTCACCTCACCATGTGGACTCGGATCGATCCATCGAGCGACTCGGAGGAGGACTTGAGGGCTGCTTTCGATCGCTTGAGGCCCTTGCACGAATGGGCGTCGAAAGTGAGTGGCGACAGTTTGGCGCTGAGCTCTACCGGCTGCTAGAAACCTCTCCCATTCCTGGCCTTCGGCATCGGGCGTTGGCGATAGTCCGTTTGCCCGGTTGCCGGCGTGCGAAATTGCGCATTTACTTGCCGCTTCTCGCGAGGAGGCACGCATGTTGATGCTCAAAGGCAGCGAAGGGCCGGAGGTCGAACAGCTCAAGCGCCGGCTGGCGCAGGAGCTGGGGGCCGACGCGGCGAGTTTTCCGGGGCTGCGCCAGGGGCCGCTGTTCGACGCCGACACCGAGGCGGCGGCGCGTCGCTGGCAGGCCGGCCTGGGCATCGTGGCGGACGGCATCGTCGGGCCCTACGGCCGGGTGCTGCTGGGCCTGGTGCAGGCGCAACCGCTGGCGCTGGCGCTCGACCTGCACTCCGTGCGCCGCCTGTTCCCGGCCACCAAGTCGTCGAACATCGCGCGCTACCTGCCCTACGTGTGCGCCGCGCTGTCCGAGCTGGGCCTGACCGACCGGCCGATGATCCTGAGCGCGCTGGGCACCATCCGCGCCGAGAGCGAGGGCTTCGTGCCGATTGCCGAGCAGCCTTCGCAATACAACACGCGGCCCGGCATGCCGCCCTTCAGCAGCTACGACGGGCGCCTGGGCAACACCAGCGTCGGCGACGGCGCACGCTTTTGCGGACGCGGCTTCGTGCAGCTGACCGGGCGCAGCAACTACAAGACCTACAGCCAGCGCATCGGCGTCGACCTGGTCGGCCAGCCCGACCGCGCCAACGCGCCGGAAATCGCCGCCGTGCTGCTGGCCTGCTTTCTCGCCGACCACGCCGACGCCATGCGCCAGGCGCTGGCGGCGGGCAACTACGCCGGCGCGCGCAAGCTGGTCAACGGCGGCGCGCACGGGCTGGACCGCTATCGCAGCGTGTTCGAGATCGCGGCCAGCGTGTGGCCGGTGGCGGCGCCAGCGCCGGCCACCGTCGGCGCTGGCACGACACGGGCCGCCGCGCGCAAGGCGGCCCCGGCCAGCCCGATGGCGTCCAAGCCGGCGCGCGCGCTCGATGCCACCAAGGACCCGGTCGACCTGCGTGACCGGCCCTACCAGCCGCCGCCCGTCACGCTGCCCGATGAGTACCCGACCGCCGGCGAGGTCGGCACCTACCTCGGCGTCTACACCCGCGCCAAGCTCATCCTCGACCAGGGGCAGGAGGGCGCCTGCACCGGCTTCGGCCTGGCCTGCGTGATCAACTACGCGCGCTGGCGCAAGGCCAAGCTGCCGACCCGGCTCGAATCGGTCAGCCCGCGCATGCTCTACAACTTCGCGCGGCGCTACGACGAATACGCCGGCGAGGACTACGACGGCTCCAGCTGCCGCGGCGCGCTCAAGGGCTGGTTCCACCACGGCGTGTGCCTGGAAACCGACTGGCCGTACGAAGCCTCCGGCATCACGCGCCCCAAGTACGGCTACGCCGAGCGCGCCGCCGATCAGACGCTGGGCGTGTACTACCGCATCGACACCCAGTCCATCACCGACCTGCAGGCGGCGATCCACGAGGTGGGCGCGGTCTACGTCTCGGCCAACACCCACGCCGGCTGGCAGGAGGTGCCGGCGGTCACGCGCAAGAAGATCACGCACGAGACGCTGCCCGTCATCGGTTACGCCGACAACGCGCCGGTGCTGGGCGGCCACGCCTTCGCGCTGGTTGGCTTCAACACGCAGGGCTTCGTGGTGCAGAACTCGTGGGGCGCCAGCTGGGGCGCCGGCGGCTTTGCCGTGCTGCGCTACGACGACTGGCTGGCCAACGGCATGGATGCGTGGGTGGCCTCGCTCGGCGTGCGCGGCGTGGTGCTCGGGCGCCTGGCCAGCCGCGGCGCCGCCAGCGGCCCGCGCTCGGGCGCGGCGCGGCCCGACTGGTGGGACGAAGCCACCGCCTACCAGCACAGCGTGGTGCTGGGCAACGACGGGCGCGTCAGCCGCTACCTGACGCAAGATGAACTCTCGCGCGGCCTGCTCTACCAGGCCTGCGGCCTGCCCGACCACTGGTTCCGCACCGACGCCAGCGCCACCTCGCCGGACGGCAAGCGGCGCCTGGTGATCTACGCGCACGGCGGCCTCAACAGCGAGGCCGACGCCATCGGCCGGGCGCGCGCCATGGGCCGCTACTTCAAGGGCAACGGCTGCTACCCGCTGTTCCTGGTGTGGAAGACCGGCCTGCTCGAGTCGATCGGCGACATCGTGTCCGACGCCATGCGGCGCGAACCGCCGCGCGCCGGCGGCGTGCGCGAGGCGCTGACCGACGCCTCGGATGCGTTGATCGAGAAAAGCATCGGGCGCACCATGGCGCGCCCGATCTGGAGCGAGATGAAGGAGAACGCCGAGTTCGCCTGCAACCCCAGCCGCGGCGGCGACCTGCTGGTGAGTGCGCTGCAAAGCCTGGTGCAGACCTGGGGCGAGGCGCTGGAGATCCACCTGGTGGGCCACTCGGCTGGCTCGATCATCCTGGGCCACATGCTGGGCGTGATGGCCGCGCGCGGGCTGGAGGCGAACATCCGCTCGATCCACCTGTACGCGCCGGCCTGCACCGTGCAGTTTGCCAACCGCTACTACGCGCCGCACCAGGACCTCATGAAGCGGCTCTACCTGAGCATCCTGTCCGACCAGAACGAGCGCGACGACAACGTGGCGGCGATCTACCGCAAGTCGCTGCTGTACTTCGTCTCGAACGCGCTCGAACCTGATGTGCGCACGCCCATCCTGGGCCTGGCCAACGTGCTCGATCCGGCCTACGGCAGCTGGGACGGATCGTCCAGCACCGGCGAGATGCTCGGCAACTGGCGCAGCGCCGTGGCCGGCGCCGGGCTGGCCGCCCGCACCGACATGATCGATGGCGACAAGGTGCCGGTGAGCCTGCTGCCACCCACCCGCATCAGCCCGAGCCACGGCTCCTTCGACAACAACATCGAACTGGTTGGGCGCACCCTGCAGCGCATCACCGGGCAGGCCGCGCTGGCGCTGCCGGTGACGGATCTGCGGGGGTTCTAGGGGTTCTAGGGGGCGGGCGGGGCGGCATCGTCAAGACGAGTCCGTAGCGTCTGTCGTGCGCCATGGCGCATGGGCATATTGAATAGATACTGAATAGATCCTGCGGCACCTCTGCCGACCGCCACGTCGTTGCATTTGCGCGCGTTCCCCGAGTGGCTGGGCGGCAGAGGGAGGGGCGGCGCTGAATCGCCAATTGAATAGATTGCTGAATAGATAGCTGAATAGATAGTTGAGTAGTTGCAAGCAGATTTGCCGCGGCCCGCAGAGTCTCGCCAGCGGATGGCGCCGGCGTCTGGCTCGGCACTTGCTATGACTTCTACACAACTTCTCAGTCCAGCAGCCGATGCAGCTTGGCGTACTGCAGCAGCATGATGGTCTTGCCATCGTTGATGGCACCGGTCTCGATCATCGCCAGTGCTTCGTCCAGCGGCAGTTCGAGCACTTCGACTTCCTCGCCTTCGGCTTCGATGCCGCCGCCCGCGCTCAGCTTGTCCTCGTCGAAGTACTCGCCCACGAAGAAGTACAGGCGCTCAGTGACCGAACCCGGACTCATGAAGGCTTCGAACACTTTGCGCACCTCCTGGATGCGATAGCCGGTTTCCTCTTCCGTCTCCTTGCAGATGCAGGTGACCGGATCGTCGCGGTCGAGCAGCCCGGCGCAGGTCTCGATAAGCATGCCGTCGTGTTCGTTGACGAAGGCGGGAAAGCGGAACTGGCGGGTCAGGACCACCGTCTTCTTGCGCTTGCTATAGAGCAGGATGGTGGCGCCGTTGCCGCGGTCGTAGGTCTCGCGCGACATGCAGCGCCATTGGCCGTCGCGGCCCTGGAACTCGAAGGTCGTCTTGCGCAGCACGTACCAGTCGTCCGACAGCACTTGGACTTGCTGGATACGGACGCGGTCCTTGGTGGCGATGGCCTGGGTCATGGTCTGTTCTCTCCCTGTGTTGGCTTGTTCTCACCGGGCGCGCAAGCTGCGTGACAACACGCTCTGCGGCCGGCGATTCAGTCTACCCAGAGCGGCCCGGTGTTCTCAGGCGCCGGCACGCCGTGAGAACCAGGCGTGGATCATTCCCGCCTGGAAGAACTGCACCGGCGCGACGAAGCCGCCGGCCTCGAGGATGGCCGCGACTTCGGTGGCCGGCAGGATCGCCACGTCCTTGGCGTAGGCGGCCCGCATCCGCTCCACGGCGTCGGACGGCAGACCGGCCGCCGCCGCCATCAGGGTCAGCCAGACCTGCAGCAAGGCGTCGTGGCCCGCTGCGCCGGCGGCCGATGCGAGGTCGGAGCTGGCCAGGATGCCGCCCGCTTTCAGGCGCGCGGCAATGCCTTGGAAGAAGGCGGCGCGCGCCGTGCGGTCGAGCATGAACTGCGAGACCAGAAAGCAGGTGGCGCCGTCGAAGGCCTCGCCGGCGGGCAGGGTGTCGAGATAGCCGGCATGGAACTGGCAACGCGCGGCGAAGCCTTCCTGTTCGGCGCGCCGCCGGCAGGCCTCGATCATCGCGCCGGAAGGATCGACGGCGGTGAAGCTGAAGCCGGGGAACTGCGCGGCCAGGTGCGCCAGTTCCGCGCCGGTGCCGACACCCACGCAGAGAATGCGTGCGTCGCTCGGCAGCGCGGCGAACACCGGGGTCAGCAGAAAATGCAGGCCATCGCGGATGGGCGCGGTCCGGGCCCATTGCTGGTCATAGCCGGCGGCCTGCCGGTCGAACAGGGCCTGGAGTTCGTGCTGGTCCATTGTTTTTTCCTTGCTTTCATGCGCTGCGTTTCGCGGCGCGCCACCCTAGCACGCCACGTGCAACACTCCCGCCCATGACAGCCCGAAACGTGATGATTCTTGGCACCACCAGCGGTGCCGGCAAGAGCTGGCTGACCACGGCGCTGTGCCGCTGGTACGCCCGCCAAGGCCTGAAAGTGGCGCCCTTCAAGGCGCAGAACATGAGCAACAACGCGCGCGTGGTCGATGGCGGTGAAATCGGCAGCGCGCAGTATTTCCAGGCGTTGGCGGCGCGCGCGCTGCCCGACGTGCGCATGAACCCGTTGCTGCTCAAGCCCGAGCGTGACACGCACAGCCAGGTGGTGCTGATGGGGCAGGTGAGCGATGAACTCAGTGCCATGCCCTGGCGCGGGCGCAGCGAGAAGGTGTGGCCGGCGATTGCCTCGGCGCTGGACGAACTGCGCGCCGAGAACGACGTGGTGGTGATCGAGGGCGCGGGCTCGCCGGCCGAGATCAACCTGATGCAGTCCGACATCGTCAACCTGCGCGTGGCGCGCCACGCGAATGCGCGCTGCCTGCTGGTGACCGACATCGACCGCGGCGGCGCCTTCGCGCACCTGTACGGCACCTGGGCGCTGATGCCCGAGGCCGACCGCGCGCTGCTGCGTGGCTTCGTGCTGAACCGCTTTCGCGGCGACGCCTCGCTGCTGGCGCCGGCGCCGCAGCAACTGGAACAACTGACCGGCGTGCCGACCGTGGCCACGCTGCCGATGTGGTGGCAGCACGGTCTACCGGAAGAAGACGGTGTGTTCGACGAGCGGCCCAGCGGCGGTGAACTTGTCGACGGCCGGCCGCTGCGCGACATCGCCGTGATCGCCTGGCCGCGCATCAGCAACCTCGACGAGTTCCAGCCGCTGAAGAACATCCCCGGCGTGCGGCTGCGCTGGGTGCGCACGTCCGCTGCGCTCGCCGGCGCCGACATCATCGTGCTGCCCGGCTCCAAGCACACCAGCAGCGACCTGGCCTGGCTGCGTGCGCAAGGGCTCGACCAGGCGGTGGCGCGCCATGCCGCCCGAGGCGGTGCGGTGCTGGGCATCTGCGGCGGCCTGCAGGTGCTGGGCGAGGCGCTGATCGACCCGCACGGCATCGACGGCAACGCCGCCGGACTCGGCCTGCTGCCGCTGGTGACGGTGTTCGAGCCTGCCAAGACGGTGCAGCGCCGCAGCGCGCGATTCGGCGCCCTGGCGGGTGTATGGTCCGCGCTCTCGCACGTCGACGTGCAGGGCTATGAAATCCACCACGGCCAGACCCGGCCGCACGCCGCCATGGCCGCGGCCGGCGATGTCGCCGTGCCGGTGATGTCCGATGCACTGGCCTGGCAGAACGCCGCCGGCAACGTGCTGGGCGTGTACCTGCACGGCTTGCTGGAAGACGCTGCGGTGCTGCACGCGCTGTTCGGCGCCAGCGCGCCGACGCTGGACAGCGTGTTCGACGGGCTGGCCGATTTTGCAGAACAACACTTTGACGCGGGCGTGCTGCCCGCCCTGATCGCATGAACCTCGACGACCTCCACATTCCCGACCTGAACGAACCCGAACTGCGCGCGCAACTGCAGCACGCCATCGACAACAAGACCAAGCCGCTCGGCGCGCTCGGGCGCCTCGAGTCGCTGGCGCTGCAACTGGGCCTGATCCTGCGCAGCACGCAACCGGTGCTGCAGGCGCCGCAGATGCTGGTGTGCGCCGGCGACCACGGGCTGGCGGCGCGCGGCGTCTCGGCCTACCCGAGCGACGTGACCTGGCAGATGGTGCAGAACTTCCTGGGCGGCGGCGCCGCGGTGAGCGTGCTGGCACGCCAGCACGGCCTGGCGCTGACGGTGGTCGACTGCGGCGTGCGGCACGACTTTGCGCCGCAGGACGGCCTGCTCATCCGCAAGATCGCGCCCGGCACGCAGGACGCGTCGGCCGGCGCGGCGATGTCGGCTGCGCAATGCGCGCAGGCGATTGGCAACGGCCGCGCCATCGTGCGCGCGCTGCCGGGCAACGCGCTGCTGCTGGGCGAGATGGGCATCGGCAACACCTCGGCGGCATCGATGCTGCTGGCGCGGCTGGCCGATGTGCCGATCGAGCATTGCGTGGGCATCGGCACCGGGCTCGACGCGCCGGGTCTGGCGCGCAAGCGCGCGGTGCTGTCCGAAGTGCTGGCGTTGCACGCCGGTGCGACGGATGCGCTGGCGGCGCTGGCCGCCTTCGGCGGCTTCGAGATCGCGACGCTGGTTGGCGCGGTGCTGGAAGCGGCGGCGCAGCAGCGCGTGATCGTGGTCGACGGTTTCATCACCGGTGCCGCCGTGCTGGTGGCGCATGCGGTGGCGCCGGACGTGGTGCAGTACTGCGTGGCCTCGCACGAATCGGCCGAGCCCGGCCACGCGCTGTTGCTGCGCCACCTCGGCCTGCAACCGCTGCTGCGCATGGACCTGCGGCTGGGCGAAGGCTCGGGCGCGGCGCTGGCCTGGCCGCTGCTGGGCTCGGCCTGCGCCATCCTGCGCGAGATGGCCAGTTTCGAGTCGGCCGGCGTCTCGCGCCGCGACGACGATGCGGCAGCGGGGCAGGGCGAGGCGGCGTGAACGGCGTACGGCACTTCCTGCTCGCGCTGCAGTTCTTCACGCGCATCCCGGTCACCGGCGCGCTGGCGCGCTGGGTCGGCTACAGCCCGGCGCTGTTGCGCGACAGCGCGGGGCATTTCCCGGGCGTCGGCTGGGTCGTCGGTGCGGTCGGCGCGGCGGTGTTCGGCGGTGGTTTGTACTTGTTGCCGGGCGAGGCCGGCGCGATTGCCGCGGCGCTGCTGGCCACCGCGGTCACCGCCGCACTGACCGGCGCCTTCCACGAAGACGGGCTGGCAGATCTGGCCGACGGCCTGGGCGGTTCGCCGGACCGCACGCGCGCGCTGGAGATCATGAAGGACTCGCGCCTGGGCACCTTCGGCGCCGTCGCGCTGATGCTGGTGCTGGGCCTCAAGGTGAGCCTGCTCGCCACCATCGCCGGCGACAGCGAATGGGCCGCCGGCGCCACGCTGCTGGCGGCACACGTGCTGTCGCGGCTGGCGCCGCTGTTCGTCATGCGCGCGCTGCCCTATGTGGGCGGCGAGGGCGGCAAGTCCAAGCCGCTGGCCGATGCGGTGAGCCTCTCGTCGCTCGCCACCGCGCTGACCTGGTCGCTGCCCGCGCTGGCCTTGTTGCTCTACGCGCAGGACAGCACGAGCGTGCTGCTCGCGCTGCTGCTGGCGGCCGGCGTGGTGCTGTGGATGTTGCGCCTCTTGGGCCAGCGCCTGCAGGGCTTTACCGGTGATGCGCTGGGCGCGACGCAGCAACTCACGGAGCTGGCGATCTACCTCGGGCTGGCGCTGCAATGGTGAGGGCGTGAGCACGCTCTGGCTGCTGCGCCACGCGCAGGTCGATTGCGCGGCCGGGCTGTGCTACGGCGCGAGCGACGTGCCGGCGCTGGCCGAGGCCACGCGCGAGGCGGCGGCGCGTGCCGCTGCGGCCTTGCCTGTTCAGTTGCCGCTTGTGAGTTCCCCGCTGCGCCGTTGCGCCGATCTGGCGCAGTCGCTGCGCCCGGGCGAGGCCATCGCCACCGATGCGCGCCTGGCCGAGATGGACTTCGGCGCGTGGGAAGGCCAGGCCTGGGCCGCCATCGAACGCAGCGCCTTCGAAGCCTGGACGGCTGACTTCGGCGACCACCGCGCCGGGGGGCATGGCGAGAGCACGCGCCAGTTCATGGCGCGCGTGGGGGCGGCATTTGAAGACTGGCGCGCCAGTGGGCAGGACGCGCTGTGGGTCACGCATGCCGGCGTGATGCGCGCCGTGCTGTTGTGGCAGGGCGGGACGCGCGCCATCGAGCGAGCCGACCAGTGGCCGGCGCACCCGATTGCCTTCGGCGAGCTGCTGCGCGTCGAGGCCTGAAGCGCCTCTTCTCATTTCGCGATGGCAGCGCAACAATGCCGGCCATCGGCAGATGCAAGCTGAAGACTGTCGGTGCCGTCGCGGGCCGTTGCAGACGCAAGCGGGTCAGCGCGCGTTCCTCGACTTGCCACTGCAAGGGAAACGGAGCCTGGATGACAGCGTTGCACTGCCCCGCCCACCGCTGGCCCCTGGCCGATCCGTGCTGGACACGCCACCGGCCGCTGGCGCTGCTCATGGGCTGTGCCGCGCTGGCCCATTCGCCCGTCACGCTGGGGCAGACCTCCGTGTGGGCCAGCCCGACCACCAACGGCAGCTGGTTCACCGCGACCAACTGGAATCCGCGCGGCGTGCCGGTCGCGACAACGCAGGTGCGCATCACGGGCTTCCTGAACGCCAACGTCGACCGGCCGGGCGCCGCGGCCGCATCGGTGAGCGTGGAAGGCAACAGCCTGCTGATCTTCCTGCGGACCGGCAGTGCCGGCACCATGGCGCTCAACGTCGTCAACCGGGGTGCCGGTTCCAACGGCGGGCTCACCTTCCAGGACACCGCTACGGCGGCGCAGGCGACGATCAACCTGAGCGGGGTCGGCGGCACGACCTTGTTCAACGATGCCGTGGCGAACTTCGAGGGCAGTTCAACGCTGGCGAGCGCCAGCCTGACGACGGGCAACGGCGCGCAGGCCGGCTTCTACGACAACAGCACGGCCGGCCAGGGGCGCATCACCAACAACAACGGCGGCATGACCGCCTTCATCGCCTCGTCGTCGGCCGGGTCCGCCACCCTCACCAACAACGCCGGCGGGCTCACGACGTTCTGGCAGCAGGCCACCGGCGGCGCCGCGACGGTGGTGAACAACGCCGGTGGCGTGCTGGACATTGCGCTGAAGGACGCGTCCTTCGGTGGTGACGGCGGCGTCGCCATCGGGTCGGTGTCGGGCGCGGGGAACATCTACCTGGGCGGGTCGACGCTGACGCTGGGCGCGTTGGGTCGTGCCGACACGATCAGCGGCGTGCTGGCCGACGGGTTCTCGCCCCAGTTGCAGGCCTACCTGCAGGCCAACGGCCTGGCGCCGCCGGCCTTCGCGGGCGGCGCGCTCGTCAAGCTCGGCACCGGCACGCTCACGCTGACCGGCAGCAACAGCTACACCGGCAACACCACCGTCGAAGGCGGTGGCCTGAACGTGCAGGGCGGCGCGATCAACTCGCCAGCCGCCACGGTGCGCGTTGGCAATGCGGGCAACGGCAGCTTGCGTGTCGAGGCGGGCGGGCGCATCGCCGACGCGGCGGGCGTGCTCGGCGCCAATGCGGGTTCGCAGGGTGCGGCCGTGGTGACGGGCAGTGGTTCCCAGTGGGCCAACAGCAGCGGCCTCATGATCGGGAACGCGGGCAGCGGCACGCTGACGATCAGCGAGGGGGCCACCGTCAGTGCGTCGGCCACGCAACTGGCGCTTCTCGCGGGTTCGGTCGGCACGCTGAACATCGGTGGCGCAATTGGCACTGCAGCGGCCGCGCCGGGCCGCCTCGACAGCGCCAGCCTGGCGCTGGGCGAGGGCAACGCCAGCGTCAACTTCAACCACACGTCTGCGAGCTACGAATTCGCTGCGCTGATGACGGGCCGTGGCAGCGTCAACGCGCTGGCCGGCACCACCTTCCTGCTGGCCGACAACAGCTACGCCGGTGCCACCACCATCGCACCCTCCGCCACGCTTCAGCTGGGTAACGGCGGCGCGGCCGGCCGCATCGACGGCGATGTGGCGAACAACGGCACGCTGGCCTTCGACCGCGCCGACACGCTGAGCTTCAGCGGCCTGATCTCGGGCGCCGGGCGCGTGGTGCAGCAGGGCTCGGGTACGCTGCTGCTGGCGCCTTCGGCGGCCGGCGGCAACACCTATTCGGGCGGCACGCTGCTGCAGCAGGGCGTGCTGGCGATACCGGCGGACGACGTGCTCGGCGCGCCGTCGGGCAGCTTGAGATTCGACGGCGGCACGCTGCAGTGGGGCGGCAGTTTCGGCTTGTCGGCCGCCCGGCCGATCTCGATCGAGGCCGGCGGGGCGACGCTGGACACGCAGGGCTTCGAGGCCATCGTCGAGCAAGGCATGAGCGGCGCAGGCGCCCTGACCAAGACCGGCGCGGGCAGCTTGATCCTGCAAGGGGACAACAGTTTCGGCGGCGGCACCACGGTGAGCGCGGGCACGCTGGTGGTGGGTGATGCGGGCAGCCCCGGCGCCGCGCTGAGCGGCGGCGGTACGGTGGTGGTGAACGCCGGTGCAACGCTGGGCGGCTACGGCAGCGTGACCGGCGATGTGGTCAACAACGGCACGCTGAAGGTGGCCGATGCGATCGCCGATGCAGCAACGGACACGGCGCTCGCCGCACCGGCTGCAAAGCTGTCGGGCAAGGCGGGCGTGCTGGCCAAGCCGGCGGTATTGGCCGGTGGCAACGGCGGCTTCACCATCCGCGGCACGCTGCAGAACGCGGGGCTGGCGCAGATCGGTGCGGCCAGCGGCACGCCGGGCAATACGCTGACGGTCGGCAGCTACGTGGGCGCGCCGGGCAGCCAGGTGGCGCTCAACACCTTCCTGGGGGGCGACAACGCGCCGTCGGACAAGCTGGTGGTCAACGGCGGCAGCGCGAGCGGCGCGTCGACGCTGCAGATCCGCAACGCGGGCGGCGGCGGCGCGCTCACCATGGGAGACGGCATCGTGGTGGTCGACGCGGTGAACGGCGCGACCACCGCGGCTTCGGCCTTCGGGCTGGGTGGCGCCCGCGTGGCAGCCGGCGCGTACGAATATTTGCTGGTGAGGGGCGGGGCGGCGAACGGCCAGAGCTGGTATCTGCGCACGACCCTGCCGCCGGAACCGCCGACGGTGCCAGTGCCGGTGCCGACGGACCCGTCGCAGCCGCCCGCGCCTTCGACCCCGGGCAGTGCCACACCGCCGCCGCCGGGCACGCCGAGCGCCGTTGCGGCCGCCGTGCCCTTGCCCAACTACCGCGTCGAGGTCCCACTCGACATGGCCGTGCCGGCGCTGGCCAACCGCCTGAGCCTGGCCATGCTGGGCACCTACCACGACCGCGCCGGCGAAGACAGCGTCAATGCCGGCAGCGAGGGCCCCGGCCGCATGGGCGCCTGGGGGCGCGTGTTCGGCGGCAGCGGCGACGTGCGCAACGGCAGCGGCGGCAGCAACGCCGCGCGCTTCGACGACTTCACGCGCAACGGGCCTTCCTACGATGTCAACGAGGGTGGCGCGCAGGCCGGCATCGACCTGCTGCGGCGTGTCGATGCGGCCGGCTGGAGCGATGTCGCCGGCACCTACCTCGCGCTCGGCCACATCGACAGCAACGTCGATGCGCTCTACGCCGGTGCGGCCGGCTCCGCCTCGCTGGACGCCTATTCGCTGGGCGGCTACTGGACGCGCAAGAGCGCCGCCGGCGCCTATCTCGATGGCGTGCTGCAGGGCACGCGCTACGACAACGTCAAGACGAAGTCGATCTACGCCGAGAAGTTCGCCACCGACGGTTGGGGCGTTTCCGGTTCGCTCGAAGGCGGCTATCCCTTGGCGCTCGGCGCCGGTTGGGCGCTGGAGCCACAGGGCCAGCTGGTCTACCAATGGGCCAAGCTCGATGACGGCGCCGACAGCCTGGCGCGGATCTCCTACGACGACACCAGCAGCTTCTACGGCCGCATCGGCGCGCGGCTGACGCGCCGCATCGCGCAGGGCGAAGGCCAGGGCGTCACCGCCTGGGCGCGGCTGAACATCTGGCACGCCTTCGACGCCGACGCGACCACCACCTTCAGCAACCTGCAGGGCTTCAACCCGGTGGCGCTGAGCGCGCCGCTGGGCGCCTCGACCTGGGCGCAGGCCGGCGTCGGCCTGTCGGGGCCGATCGCGCGCAACGCCAGCGCCTTCGCCTCGGTGGACTACAACCGCGCGCTGGGTGGCGACGACGGCCACGGCTGGGGTGGCCGCATCGGCGTGCGCTTCAGCTGGTAGCGCGGCCGCCGACGTGGCCCCGCGCGGCGCTACGCCGCCCGCACGAAGCGGCCGCTCTGGTAGTCGGCGAAAGCCTGGCGAATTTCCGCCTCGGTGTTCATGACGAACGGCCCATGGCCCACGATCGGTTCGTCGATCGGCTCGCCGGTCAGCACCAGCAGCATGGCGTCGCCGTCGGCGCGAATCGCCACCTCGCCGCCCTCGCGGCTGAGCAGCACCATCTCCGCCTCGCCGGCCTGCTGGCTGCCGTTCAGCGTGACATCGCCGGTCAGCACGACCAGCATGGCGGTGTGGCCTTCGGGCAGGGCCAGCGTCAGGTCGGCACCGGCTACCAGGCGCAGGTCCCACATGTTGATCGGCGTGAAAGTCCTGGCCGGTCCCTTGGCGCCGAGCAGCTCACCGGCGATGACCCGGCCCGTGCCGCTGCCGCCGGGCAGATCGACCACCGGGATGTCGCGCGCGACGATGCCCTGGTAGGCCGCGGCGCTCATCTTGTCCTTGGCCGGCAGGTTGACCCAGAGCTGGACCATGCGGAACGGCCCACCGGTGCGGGCAAAGTCCGGCGCGTGGTATTCCTCGTGCACGATGCCGCCGCCGGCGGTCATCCACTGCACGTCACCCGGGCCGATGATGCCGCCGTTGCCGGCGGAATCCTTGTGCTCGACCTGGCCGTCGTAGACCACGGTGACGGTCTCGAAGCCGCGGTGCGGGTGCCGGCCCACGCCGCGTCGCGCGGTGGTCGGCTCGAAGTCATGCGGGCCGGCGTAGTCGAGCAGCAGGAAGGGGCTGGCCTGCTGGCCCAGGCTGTCGTAGGAGAACAGCGAGCGGACCGGGAAGCCGTCGCCCACCCAGTGGCCGTGCCGGTTGCCGTGGCGGCCGAGAATCGTCTTGCGCATGAACATCTCCTGTGCTGGCGGAAGCACGATGCCCGCCTCTACACCCCAGATATCGACGCAACGGTGGAAGTAAAGGCCGTGAATCCGGACACACGGTCCTATCCATGGAACGATGGCCGCCGCCCGGCGGCTCAGCCCGGCTGCTTGGTGGTGCGCAGGTAGGGCTTGATGGTCTTGAAGCCGGGGAAGGCCTTCTCGGCTTCCTCGTTGCTCACCGCCGGCGTGATGATCACGTCTTCGCCCTTCTTCCAGTTCACCGGCGTCGCCACCTTGTGCTGGGCGGTCAGCTGCATCGAGTCGAGCACGCGCAGGATCTCGTCGAAATTGCGGCCGGTGGTCATCGGGTAGGTCAGCATCAGCTTGATCTTCTTGTCGGGGCCGACGATGAAGACCGAGCGCACGGTGGCGTTGGTGGCGGCGGTGCGGCCGTCCGAGCTGCCCGGCTCCTCGGCCGGCAGCATGTTGTAGGCCTTGGCCACCGCCAGGTCGGTGTCGCCGATCATCGGGTAGTTGACCTTGGCGCCCTGTGTTTCCTCGATGTCGGCGACCCACTTGCCGTGGCTGTCCACCGGGTCGATCGACAGGCCGATGATCTTGGTGTTGCGCTTCGTGAATTCCGGCTCGATGCGGGCCATGTAGCCCAGCTCGGTGGTGCACACCGGCGTGAAGTCCTTGGGGTGCGAGAACAGCACCGCCCAGCCGTCACCGATCCATTCGTGGAAGTCGATCTTGCCGTGCGTGGTCTGTGCCGTGAAGTTGGGTGCGACGTCGTTGATGCGAAGGGACATGGTGGTCTCCGAGGGTTGAAGGCGTAGTGTGGTGCGAGCGCGAAAGGCCGACCGCGCAGAAGGGTACACGGACTGCATGGCGGCTGGCGCCAGTTCCCCCTTGCGTCCTCCTTGCTTCCCTATTGCAAAGCTATTGCAAGGCGCCCCAACGCGCCACGGCCGGTTCCGCCAGCGCCCATTGCCATTCGCCGCCGCCAGCCTTGCCGCCGTCTCGGCACACCGTGGTGGTGAAGTGCGGCGCCGGCCCTGTCTTCGCCCCCGAATCCTCGACCGAGAACACCGCTTCCTTGCAGGCGGCGAGCGGCGTCGCGTAGTCGCGCACCACCGTCACCTCGCCCTGTTCGTTGCCGTAGGGAATGGCATGGCGCACCGCCCAGGCCTGGCGCTGGCCGACCGCCATGGAACCGACCAGGGCGGCAATGGCAGCCTGCTCTTGCCGGCTCCAGTAGCGAAACACGGCGTTGATCGATTCGTCGACGCCGGCTTGCACCGCGATGCCCACAGCGATGCCCACCGCTGGATTGGCGCTGGCCGTGCCCGACGCGGCGCCGACCACCGCGCCCGACAGCGCTCCGATGGAGCTGCAACCGGCCAGCAGCGCAGCAGCGCCAAGGGCCACGAGCGCATGCCGCCTCATTGCAATGCGCCCCAACGGCGGGTGGCCGGTTCGGCCGAAGCCCAGGCCCATTGCTGGCCGCTGCGGCAGATGTCGGCCACGTAGAACTGGCTGGCTGGCAAGGGCTTGTTGTCGCTGCGGTCGACCGCGATCACGACTTCCTTGCAGTCGAGCGCGCCGGTGCTGATGATGCGGCTGACCGTCACGCGGCCTGCTTCCTCGGATTCCAGCGGCAGCGAGAGCGCGGTTTTCCAGTGACCCACTTCGCCCAGTTTGAGCGCGCCGGCAACGTCGGCGATCTGTTGCTGCGCCTCGCCATGGATCTTGCGCTGGCCGTACTGCACGCCCGCCTTGGCGGCGGCCTGGATGCCGATGCCGATGCCGGCCGCGGCACCGGCGTTGTCGGTCACCTTGCCGGCGACCACGCCGCCCAGAATCCCCGCCCCGGCCGAACTGCCCTCCGCGAGCAGCGAACCGCAGCCGCTCAGTGCGACTGCGCATGCGGCCAACGCGCCTGCTTGAAACCATCTCATTTCTTTTCCTGCCCTGAACAAACTCAACCGGGCAGGCTAGCGGCCATGCGGGCCGCGGTACCCGATGAAGGGCACACGGAGACGATGCGTATGAGGTTTTGGGCACTTTCCGCGCTTCATGCGGAAGCGGCCGCGTGCCGAACGGCCGAAACGGAGCCCTGGTTCAGCGCCCGCGCACCATCGCCAGGATCTTGGCGGTGTCTAGCCCGCGCGCCGTTTCCTGCATCTGCGGCAGGTAGCGCGCCTGCAGCTCGCGGCCGTCGCGCATCACGTGCGCGTAGGCATCGCGCAGCATCTGCGTGCTCAGCTCGCGCCCGCCGGCGTAGTACTGGTTGGCCACATGGCCCAGCGCGTAGGTCGACGCGAAGCTCATGCCGCTGCTCACCGCCTGCTTGCCGAGCCCGCCGAGGAGGCCCTTGCCGGCGCGCCCGAGCAGCCCGCCCAGCAGCTTGCGGCCGGCCTGTTCCAGGTATTGCGAGGTCAGGCCTACGCCCAGCGTGGCGAGCAGGTCCTTGATGTGGCCGGCGTCCAGCTCGAAGCCGTAGTTCTGCCCCACCTGGTAGACCAGGCGCATCTGCAGCGGAATGATGGCCAGCGTGGAGAGGTTCTCTGGCAATAGCTCGATGGCACCGTTGACGATGGCGGCGTTGAGGATCTTGCGGTCCATTTCTTCCGCACCCAGCTTGCCGGCCAGTTTCGGCTTGCCGGCCGGCGCCGCCGGCAGCGCGTCGACGGCGGCGGGGTGCGGCGCCGGCAGGCTCGCCGGCAACAACTCGGGTAGCACCACGGCCGCAGCTGGCGCGGCCTGCAGCGGGGCGGTGGCCAGGCCGTGGGCCTGCTCGGCAAAGTCGGCCGGTGCGGCCTGCGCCGCTGCGCTGGCGCCCAGGCCGAGCCCCTGGCGAAGCTGTGCCAGGAAGGCTCGCTCGGCCTCGCTGGTCTGGCCGTCGGCATCGCACACGCACACCGCCATTTCGTAGGCGAGCTGGCGCGCTTCTTCGCTCTGCAGGCGCGGCAGCACGTCGGCCAGCGTCACGCGGCGCATCAGCACGTCCTGGTACAGGCCGGGCAGGTTCACTTGCGCGTCCTGCGCCAGGCCCTGCGCCACGTCGCGGATCTGCTCGCGCTCGCGGTCGTGCTTGTCGCCGTCCGCATAGGCGGCCAGCAGGCAGACGGTGAGGGTGGCGCGGATTTCTTCGGTGCTCAGCATGCGGTCGTGGTCCTTCGTGGCGGCGGGCGCTGTCTGGCGCGCCCGGGTTTTTGCGGCGGTCCAGTGTCACACGCGCGCTGCGCGCGATGGGCCGTGCCACGACGCGGCATGGGGGAATTCAGGTTATTGCGGCGCCGGCGTCTTGGGCTTGTAGTCGCACCAGGGCGCCACCGCGCACTGCCAGCACATCGGCTTGCGCGCCACGCAGACGTAGCGCCCGTGCAGGATCAGCCAATGGTGGGCGTGCAACCGGTACGCGGGCGGCACGCGCTTCTCCAGCTTGAGCTCCACCTCCAGCGGCGTCTTGCCCGGCGCCAGCCCGGTGCGGTTGCCGATGCGGAAGATGTGCGTGTCGACCGCGATCGTCGCCTCGCCGAAGGCCACGTTGAGCACCACGTTGGCGGTCTTGCGGCCCACGCCCGGCAGCGCTTCCAGCTCGGCGCGGGTGCGCGGCACCTCGCCGCCGTGCAGTTCCACCAGCATGCCGCAGGTCTCGATCAGGTGCTTCGCCTTACTGCGGAACAGGCCGATGGTCTTGATGTATTCGATGAGCCCGTCTTCGCCCAGCGCGAGCAGCGCCTGCGGCGTGTTGGCGACCGGAAAGAGCTTGCGGGTGGCCTTGTTCACGCCCACGTCGGTGGCCTGCGCCGACAGCAGCACGGCGGCCAGCAGCTCGAAGGGCGTGCTGTATTCGAGCTCGGTCTCGGGCGTCGGGTTGGCCGCGGCGAGCGTGGCGAAAAAGGGTTCGATGTCGGATTTTTTCATGGGGTCGTGGGTCTTGACGGGCCCTAGCGCAGGCCCGACTGCCGGTCGGCCATGCTGACCAGTTGCACCAGGCTTGGCCCGATGGTATCGAGCAGCTTGGCCTTCTTCGTGCGCAGGCCCGGCACCGCGCAGTTGAACAGCAGCCCGCGCGAGCCATAGCGCAGGCGCGCCGCCACGCCGACCGCCATCACGCCCAGGCCGGCGTCGCCCAGGTTGACCGAGAAGCCACGCTGGGCGTAATGCGCCAGGCTGTCGCGCACGCCTTCGTTGCAGCGCGCCAGTTCGTCCGGGCGCTCGCGCTTCACGCGCGCCAGGAAGGCCTGGCGCTGCGCCGCCGGCAGTTGCGCCAGCCAGGCGCGCCCCATGGCGGTCTCGACGATGCCGCGCACGGCACCCACGCCGGGCCGCTTGAGCGTGCCTTCCTCGTAGGTGCAGGTCTCGACGTAGACCACGTCCAGGTCCATCGTGACGCCGATCGACACCGCGCCCCCGATGTGGTCGGCCAGCTGCTGCATGGCAGGCCGCAGCAGGCCGAGCATGGGCGTGTTGATGACGTAGGGGTAGCCCAGCGTCACCGCGGCGGGGCCGATGAAGTAGCGGTCCAGCCGCTCGTCGTGGTCGAGAAAGCCGAGCGCGCGCAGCGTGCGGCACAGGCGCGAGACGGTGGGCCGCGACAGGCCCAGCTTGGCCGCGAACTCGCTGTTGGCGTGCGCACGCGGATCGGCCACGAAGCTCTGCAGGATCATCAGGCCCTTGGCCAGCGTGCCCGAGAAGTACGGGTCTTCCTCGCGGAGGCGGCGCAGGTCGTCGTGGTTCTTCATCTGGTGCAGCGGCGCTCGGGCCTGCTGCGCATTGTGGGCAGGGCGGGGCATGAGTTGAATCGCGGTTTCAATAGTTGAAATGATGTTCGCGCCATTGTGGTCCTGCTTCGTACATTGAAGTGACCATGATCCGAGACCACGCACGCATCGACAACCTCATCGCCGACATCCGCGCTTTCGTGCGCGAGCGCTGGCATCCGCTGGAAGAACAGGTCGGGCGCGAGAACGACATTCCGCCCGCGGTGGTGGATGAACTGCGCCGCAAGGGCTACTTCGGCTGGAGCATTCCCGAGGCCTACGGCGGTCTCGGCCTCACGACCGAGGAACTGGTGCTGTGCGCGATGGAACTGTCGCAATCGTCGGTGGCCTTGCGCGCCCGCGTCGGCACCAACACCGGCATCGGCTCCGAGGCGCTCGTGGCCGACGGCACCGACGAACAGAAGCAGCGCTGGCTGCCGCGCATGGCCAGCGGCGAACTCACCGGCTGCCTCGCATTGACGGAGCCCGAGGCCGGATCGGAAGCGAGCAATGTGCAGACCACGGCGCGGCGCGAAGGCGCTTGCTACGTTCTCAACGGCCGCAAGCGCTTCATCACCAATGCGCCGGTGGCCGACCTGTTCACCGTGATCGCGCGCACCGAGGAAGGCAGCCGGGGCAGCAAGGGCGTGTCGGCCTTCCTGGTCGAGCGCTGCGAGGGGCTCACGACCAGCGAGCCCTACCGCATGATGGGCCAGGCCGGCTCGCACGTGGGCGACGTGCATTTCGACGAATGCCGGGTGCATGCCAGCCAGCTCATCGGCGGGCGCGAGGGGGGCGGCTTCCAGACCGTGATGAAGGTGCTCAATAAGCAGCGCCTGCACCTGGCGGCGCTGTGCACCGGCCCGGCCATCCGCATGCTGGACCTGGCCATCGGCCACACCACGCAGCGCACGCAGTTCGGCCAGGCGGTGGCCGACTTCCAGCTGGTGCAGGCCATGATCGCCGACTGCCGCACCGACATCTTCGCCGCCCGCTCCATGATCCTGGAAGCAGCGCGGGCCCGCGATCGCGGCGAGGACGTGGCCATGACCGCGTCGATGTGCAAGTACTTCGCCTCCGAGATGTGCGGCCGCGTGGCCGACCGCGCGGTGCAGATGTTCGGCGGCTCGGGCTACGTCGCCAACTTCAGCCCGATCGAGCGCTACTACCGCGACGTGCGCCTGTTCCGCCTGTACGAAGGCACCAGCCAGATCCATCAACTCAACATCGCCAAGCTGGCGCTGCGCGAGGCCGCTGGGCGATGAGCTGCCGAAGAACCGATTCGACCCTCTGATTTGAAGAACCGACAGGAGACTGACCATGACGACCTTGACTCGCATCCACCGGCTGGCCGCCGGCCTGGCGATGGGATTGACCGGGCTGATGCTGGGCCTCGGCGCAGCCCAGGCCGCCTACCCCGACCGGCCGGTGAAGCTGGTGGTTCCATTTCCCGCCGGCGGCAGCACCGACCTGGTGGCGCGCGACGTGGCGATTGCACTGGGCGACGCGCTCGGCCAGCCGATCGTGGTGGAGAACAAGGCCGGTGCCGGCAGCCTGATCGGCTCGGAATACGTGGCCAAGGCCGCGCCCGACGGCTACACGCTGCTGATGGCGGGCCTGACCAATGTCTTTCTGCCCTACGTGCACAAGGGCCTGAACTGGAATCCGGTGGACGACTTCCTGCCGATCGGGCTGGTGGCCGACATGCCCAACGTGATCGCGGTGAACGCCCAGACGCCCTACAAGACGCTGCCCGAACTGATCGCCGCCGACAAGGCCAAGCCGGGCCGGCTGGCATTCGGCTCGGCCGGCGTGGCCACGCCCTCGCACCTGGTGTGCGAGATGGTCAACCACCAGGCCGGCACCCAGCTGCAGCACGTGCCCTACAAGGGCAACGCGCCCGCCGTGAACGACGTGATCGCCGGCCACATCCCGGTGATGTGCAACAACCTGGGCGGCACGCTGCCCTACATGAGCGGCGGGCAGATCCGCATCCTGGCGCAGACCGGCCGCACCCGTTCGGCTTCCGCGCCGGACGTGCCCACTTTCAGCGAACTGGGCCTCAAGGGCTTGGACAGCGGCCTGTGGGTGGGCATCGTTGCGCCGAAGGGCACGCCCGAAGCGGTGCTGACGCCGTTGCGCAATGCGCTGGCCAAGACCATGTCGCAACCGGCCATCAAGGACAAGCTGGTCAAGCTCGGCGCCACCGTGCTAGACCCGTCGCCGGCGGCATTCCAGAAGCGCATTGCCGACGACCGCACCGCCTGGGACCCGGTGCTCAAGCATGTCGACCTGAAGACCGACTGATGCCCGCCACCGGACAACCGCTGCGCGGTGTGCGCATTCTGGACATGGCGACCGTGCTGGCGGCGCCGTTCTCGGCCACGCTGTGCGGCGACATGGGGGCCGAGGTGGTCAAGCTGGAACTGCCGCAGGGCGGCGATCCGCTGCGCGGGCTGACACCGGTGCACGAAGGCCATCCGCTGTTCTGGAAGACCGCCAACCGCGGCAAGAAGGGCATCTCGCTGGACGTGCGCAAGGCGCCGGGGCGGGCGCTGTTCCTGCGCCTGGTCGAGGGCTTCGACGTGCTGGTGGAAAACTTCCGCACCGGCACGCTGGACGGCTGGGGCCTGGACCTAGCGACGCTGCATGCGGCCAACCCGCGCCTGATCGTGCTGCGCCTGACCGGCTTCGGCCAGACCGGCCCCTATGCGCGCCGGCCTGGCTTTGCCCGCATCTTCGAGGCCATGAGCGGCTTCACGCACCTCACCGGCGAGGCGGACGGGCCGCCGCAGCACATGAACTTTCCGCTCGGCGACGTGGTGGCCGGCCTGTTCGGTGCCTTCGCCATCAGCACCGCGCTGGCCGAGCGCAATGCGCTGCCGCCGGCCGAACAGAAGGGCGCCGAGATCGACCTCTCGGCCACCGAGGCGATGCTGCGCCTGCTCGATCCGCTGGCCGCCGAATACCGCATCGGCGGCGTGCTGCGCGAGCGCACCGGTTCGCGCGCCACCTACACCGCGCCGTCCAACGTGTTCCGCTCGGCCGACGGCGTGTGGTTCACGCTGGTGGGCACGGGCGCGCCGATCTTCGCGCGCATCTGCCGCGCCATCGGCCGCGAGGAATTGCTGCGGGACCCGCGCTTTGCCGACAACGCGGCGCGCATCCGCCACCTGGAGGCGCTCGATGCGCTGATCGGTGACTGGTGCGCCAGCCAGCCCTTCGTCCAGCTGAGCGCGCAACTGGACCGCGAGGAAGTGCCTTACAGCAAGGTCTGCTCGATCGCCGACCTGCAGGCCGATCCGCACATGCAGGCGCGCGGCGCCTTCATCGACCTGCCGGACGCGCAGTTCGGCAGCGTGCCGGCGCCGGCGGCGGTGCCGCGCTTCGTCGGTCGCGACAGCGTGCCGCCGCCCGCGACGGGGCCGCGCACCGGCCAGCACAACGGCGAGGTCTATGGCGCGCTGGGCCTGGGCCAAGCCGAGCAGGCGATGCTGCGCGCGGCCGGTGTGATCTGAGCGAGGGAGGCGAGGTGCATGCAGCGGCTGTGCGCCGGAGCGCGCCCCCTCAGCACTCCACCACGTTCACCGCCAGCCCCCCCAGCGAGGTTTCCTTGTAGGTCGACTTCATGTCCTCGCCGGTCTGCTTCATGGTGCGGATCACGGTGTCGAGCGAGACGTAATGGCTGCCGTTGCCGCGCAGCGCCATGCGCGCGGCGTTGATCGCCTTCACGGCGCCCATCGCGTTGCGTTCCACGCAGGGGATCTGCACCAGGCCGCCGACCGGATCACAGGTCAGGCCCAGGTTGTGTTCCATGCCGATCTCGGCTGCGTTCTCCACCTGGCGCGCGTTGCCGCCCTGCACCGCGGCCAGCGCGCCGGCGGCCATCGAGCAGGCCACGCCCACTTCGCCCTGGCAGCCCACCTCGGCGCCGGAGATCGAGGCGTTGGTCTTGTAGAGCATGCCGATGGCGGCAGCGGTGAGCAGGAAGTCGACCACGCCGGCTTCGCTCGCGCCGGGCACGAAGCGCATGTAGTAGTGCAGCACGGCCGGCACGATGCCGGCGGCGCCGTTGGTGGGCGCGGTGACCACGCGGCCGCCGGCGGCGTTTTCCTCGTTCACGGCCATGGCGTAGGCGTTGACCCAGTCCATCGCGGCCAGCGGATCGGCGCCCGGGCCCTGGGCCAGCAGGCTGCGGTAGAGCTCGGGCGCGCGCCGGCGCATGTGCAGCACGCCGGGCAAGGCGTCGTCGGCCTGCGTGTTGTCGATGCCCAGGCCGCGTTGCACGCAGCCCTGCATCACCGCCCAGATGCGCAGCAGGCCGGCGCGTACCTCGGCTTCGCTGCGCCAGGCGCATTCGTTGGCCAGCACCAGTTGCGCGATGGAGCAGTCGTGCGCCGCGGCCTGCGCCATCAGCTCGTCGCCGCTGCGAAACGGATGGGGCAGTGCGACGATGTGCGCCGTGTCCGCCGGCGCCTGCGCGCCGCCTTCCACCACGAAGCCGCCGCCGACGGAGAAGTAGTGCGCCTCGCGCAGCAGTGCGCCGGCCGCATCGAAGGCGGCGAGCCGCATCGCGTTGGGGTGCTCGGGCATCGAGCGTTCGCCCAGGAAGGCGATGTCCGTGCGCGCATCGAAGGCGATCACGTGCCGGCCCAGCAGCGCCAGCGTGTGCTCGCGCCGCACGCGGGCCAGGCGTTGCGCGATGCCGGCGGGCTGCACCGTGTCGGGCGCCTCGCCGAGCAGGCCGAGCAGCACGCCCTGGTCGGTCGCGTGGCCGCGCCCGGTGGCGCCGAGCGAACCGAACAGCTCGACCTGCAGCCGCGCCGTGCGCGCCAGCACGCCGGTGGCCTCCAGCGACTGCGCGAACATCAGCGCGGCGCGCATCGGCCCCACGGTGTGCGAGCTGGAGGGCCCGATACCGATCTTGAAGATGTCGAAGACGGAGAGCATCAACGCATCATGCAACGGGAAGTTGCTGGCGCACCAAGGCCACCCAATAGGCCGCACCCAACGGCAGGATGTTGTCGTTGAAGTCGTAGTAGGGGTTGTGCACCGGCGGGTCGTTCTCGCCTTCGCCGGCGCCGATGCCGATGTAGGCACCGGGGCGCTTCTGCAGCATGAAGGCGAAGTCTTCCGAGCCCATCGCGGGCTTGACGTCGGTGTGCACCTGGGCATCGCCCACCAGGCTGGCGGCGGCCGCCACGGCCGCTGCGGTTTCGCCTGGCGTGTTCACCACGCCCGGGTAGCCGCGCCGGTAGTCCAGCGCAATGGTGGCGCCGTGGGTGCGCGCCACGCCCTCGCACACCTGCTGCATGGCGGCCTGCGTCTTGTCCTGGATGGCCGCTTCGAGCGTGCGCACGGTGCCGCGCAGCACCACGGTCTCGGGGATCACGTTCCAGGTGTCGCCGCCGTGGATCTGCGTCACGCTGACCACCGCCGCTTCTGTGGCGCTGGTGCGGCGGCTGACGATGGTCTGCAGCGCGTTGATGAGCTGCGCCGCCACCACCACCGAGTCGATGCCGGTCTCGGGCATCGCGCCGTGCGCGCCCTTGCCGGTGACGACGATCTCGAAGGTGTCGAGGAAGGCCGTCATGGTGCCGGTGCGGATGCCGAAGTGCCCGCGCGGCATCTGCGGGAAGTTGTGCATGCCGTACACGGCGTCGGCCGGGAACTGGTCGAACAGGCCTTGCTCGACCATCACGCGACCGCCGCCTTCGTTTTCTTCAGCCGGCTGGAAGATGAAGTGCACCGTGCCCTTGAAAGGCTTGTGGCGCGCCAGGTGCGCTGCGGCGCCCAGCAGCATGGCGGTGTGGCCGTCGTGGCCGCAGGCGTGCATCTTGCCCACGCACTGCGAGGCGTGCGCCGGCTTGCCCAGCTCCTGCATGTTGAGCGCATCCAGGTCGGCGCGCAGCGCGATGCTGGGGCCATCGCCGTGGCGCAGCGTGCCCACCACGCCGGTGCCGGCCAGGCCGCGGTGCACCGGCATGTCCATCAGCATCAGCGCGTTGGCCACCACGTTGGCGGTGCGGTGTTCCTCGAAGGCGGTTTCCGGGTTGGCGTGGATGTCGCGGCGCCAGGTCAGCATGCTCTGGCGGATGTCGTCGGCAATCTCGGGTTCGCGGTACATGCGGGTCTCGTTCGGGTGGGAGGTCAGTGGAAGAATTCGGCGATCAGCGTGGCGCCCAGGAAGGTGCCGGCAGTGGCGGCGAGCGACACCACCACGATGCGCCAGCCCAGGCGGCGGAACAGCGGCAGGTCCTTGGCCACGGAGAAGCCGGCCAGCGCCAGCACCGGCGTGGTGAAGGCCATGAAATTGAGCTTGCCGGTGAGTTGCAGCACCGTGTCGCTGAAAGGCAGCAGGCCGGGCACGCCGACCAGCGTGGCGAACAGCGACAGCACCAGCACCAGCGGCAGGCGCGGCAGCAGGCGCTTCACGGCCGCCACCAAAGCCACCACGGCCACCACCACCAGCATCCCTTCGAGCGAGACCAGCGGCGCCACCTTGTACGACAGCGCGTTGCCGATGGTCACGCCGCCGACCATCACGAGCCAGGCCAATGCGGTGTCGCCCAGCGACTGGCTGTGTGCCACCTGCGGGCCTCCTTCGGTCAGCGCCGCTTCGGCCACCGGCTGGCGCCCGCGCCGGGTTACGCGCCCGAGCACCGGCTCCAGCTTGCCGTACAGCCAGTTGCAGGCCGGCAGCGACAGGAACAGCGTGAAATAGAAGCCGACCACCGTGGTCAGCAGGTTCGACGCCGCGGCGATGGCGGTGAGCTGCGGCGCCATTTCAGGCGGCTGCTGCGCGGTGATGGTGCCCAGCGCGGCGGCCATCAGGCTGCCCGAGCCCACGCCGGCGCCCATGGCCAGGGAACGCGGATCGAAGATGTTCAGGCTGGTGATGAAGCCGGCCAGCACCGCGATGAACAGGGCGCCCACCACGGTGCCGGTGATGTATTCGGCCAGCACGCCGCGCCCTTCGGGCGAGGCCATGCCGTACTTCTCGCCGATGATCACCAGGTTGCCCTCGCGGCCGACCGAGAAGGTGGCGCCGACCGCCTCGCGCTTGATGCCCAGCAGCAGCGCCAGCGGCAGGCCGAGCGCCAGCGTGCCGAAGGCATGGCCGAATTCCTGGAACACCAGCGCCCAGCCGGCTTCCTTGACCATCGGCAGCGCGCCGCCCACGGTCAGGCCCAGCTTGGTCAGGAACAGCAGCAGCGCGGTGTTGAGCAGGTTGCCGGCCAGCCCCTGCAGGCCGGCGTCGATACGGATCACGGTGGGCATGCGCCGTTGCGCGAGGCCCCAGGCGGCGGCGATCAGCAGCGCCCACAGCATGGGCAGCAGCACCACCTTGCCGGGGCCGGCCTGGAATTGCGCGGGGCCGATCAGTTCGGCCAGCACCACCACGGCAAGGGTGACGACGAGAAGCCGCAGTTTGGCGGCAACGCCGGGGAAGCTGGGCATGGCGGCTTGTGCCGCGTCGGGCGTGGACGATAGGGCTGGGGGCATGGGCGCTCCGGGTGGTCGGTGGATCGAAAGGGGCGCCTGGGAATCGAGGCACGCGATGCCGGCCTGTCAGTGCCAGCCGGCCCGACCAAGTGTCGAAGAGCTTGGTCGTTGCATCAATGATCTTGTCATGGGATATTTGTTGCATTTAATGCAACGCTTGTTCCCATGGCCACTTCCGACGACCCGATGGACGACCGCCTGGAGACCCGCCGGGTGCGCTATTTCATGCAGGTACTCGACAGCGGTTCCGTGCGCGGCGCCGCCGACGTGCTGGACATGGACCCCTCCGCCGTGAGCCGGGCCATCGCCATCCTGGAGCGCGACTGCGGCACGCGCCTGCTCGAGCGGCGCGGACGCGGCGTGGTGCCCACCGACGCCGGCCAGCTGCTGGCCGCCTACGTGCGCCGCCAGCACAGCCACAAGCAGCAGCTGCTGGCGCAGATCGAGAGCCTGCAGAAGGTCGAGCGCGGCCATGTCGACATCGTTGCCGGCGAAGGTTTCATCGACTGGCTCATGCGCCACTCGCTGCCCGAGTTCATGCGTGCGCATCCGGGCATCACGGTGGACCTGGAGGTGGGCAGCACCGACGAGATCGTGCAGCGCATCGTGCAGGAGCGCGCCCACTTCGGCATGTTGTTCCAGCCGCCCCAGGACGACCGGCTGCGCTCGCACCACTCGCATCCGCAGCCGATCGAGGTGCACGTGCTGGCCTCGCATCCGCTGGCCGCGCTGAAGCGCCCGCTCACGCTGGCCGATCTCGCGCCGTACCCCGGCGCCATGCTGCACCGCAGCTTCGGCGTGCGCCAGCACGTGGATGCGGCCGCGGTCGGCGAGGGCGTGCGCCTGAACGCGGTGCTGACCACCAGCTCCTTCAACGCCATCGGCCAGTTCGTGCTGGCCGGCCTGGGCTACGCGCTGACCGCGCGCATGTCCCTGCCGCCGCAGGCGGACAACGGGCAGGTGCTCTCGCTGCCGCTGCGCAGCCGCTTGCTGTCGCAAGGCCGCGTGCACGTGGTGTCGCGCCACGGGCGGCTGCTGCCGCCGGCGGCGGCGACGCTGCTGCAGCAGGTGGTGGCGGATTTCGCGCGGCCTTCGGAGGCGCCGCCTTGAGCCGAAGCCGTCCCTTGAAAGGGCCTCCGGATCAGCACAGAGTTTGCGCATCTGGCGTATGCTTCACGCCATATGGCACAAATCCAGGCTCCAGTGAGTGACCAACTGCGGCGCACGCTGTCGTTTTTCGAAGGGGCGGACCTTGGCGTCCTCCCCGGTACGTCAGGTGTGGCGCGGTCGACGGGCCGCCGCACCCACCACTCGATCCTGGTGTTCAGCGACACCGAGCCGGGCACGCCGCTCTTGCAGCCGCGCGCGATCGAGTTGCTGGCCGGCCGTCTCGCCGTCGAGGAGGCATGGGTGCTCGGCGTCTCGAGGATCGCCCCGCGGACCTTCCAGCGCCGGCAAGAACAGGACAAGCCCCTGAGCGCCACGGAAACCGACCGCGTGATGCGCATCGCGCGCGTCGCGAGCCAGGCCGAGCGGGTCTTCGGGTCCACCGACAAGGCCCGTCGGTGGCTCTCCAGGGAAAACCGCATGCTGGGCGCGAAGCCGCTGGACATGCTGGCCTCGGATGCGGGCGCACACGATGTGGAGGCAGAGCTCAACCGGATCGACCTGGGCGACTTCGCCTGATGCGCGTCTATCGCATCAGCAGCCCGGCGCATGTCCGCACGGCGCTCTCGGGCCAGGGCGCTGCACTCTATCCGGGCCGATGGAATTCACTGGGTGTTCGCCTCGGCTACACGGCGGGCTCGGCCGCCTTGGCCATGCTGGAAATGCTTGTCCACATGGACAAGGAAGACGTTCCGTCAGACCGTCGACTGCTTTCGTTCGAGGTGCCCGACGACGCCGTGCAGGCCCTGGCTGTCCTGCCCCCAGGCTGGAGCGACCTGCCGTACGCCGACGTCGTTCGCGCCGTGGGCGACGAGTGGATTGCCGGCGCCCGCTCACTCGCGCTGCAGGTGCCCAGCGCCGTCGCCCGCCACGAGTACAACCTGCTCTTCAATCCCGCGCACCCGCGCTTCGGCGAGGTGGCGCTCGTGAACGATGAGCCGCTGGCCCTGGACGCTCGGCTCTTCGCGTAGATGGTTGGAATGCTCGGGCCCTGGTCAACCGGGGCTCCAAGCCAGCCGGGATCGCACTGTCACTAATTGTGAAATAGAGCCTTTTTCATTACGATCCACCCACGAGAAAGAGGCGGGCGCGGCCCGCAACGATTGGAGGGTTTGCGATGGGGCTCATGGACGATGCGAGCCGGCTGGCGATGCCGGCCGATGCGAGCGCGGCGACCGGCGCCGTGCAAGGGACGGGCGCGCACGGCGTGTGGCCTGAAGTGCCGGCCGGCTTCAGCACGCGGCGCGTGAACCGGCTGCGCCACGATTTCCACCGGCATCCGCTGTTCCAGCTGCCGGCGCTGCAGGCGCTGGCGCAAAAACTCAGCGCCACCGGTCAGTGCCGCTTCATTCATCCCGGCAGCACGCAGGGCTCGGCCTTCTCGCACGAGCCCACACACCCGCTGGGCTGGAGCATGGCCGAGGTCTTCGCGCGCATGGAAGAGCCGGCCTCGTGGCTGGCGCTGTACAACGTCGAGACCGATCCGGCCTACCGCGACCTGCTCGAAGGCATGGTGGCCGACCTGCGGCCCTTGATCGAGCCCGAGCAGGGGGCGATCTACAAGGTGACGGGCTTCATGTTCCTGTCGGCGCCGCCGGCGGTCACGCCGTTCCACATCGATCGTGAGAACAACTTCTGGCTGCAACTGCACGGCCGCAAGACCCTCAACGTGTGGCAGCCGGGCGACGATGCCGTGGTGGCGCCGGCGGCGGTGGAGGAGTTCATCGCCAGCGGCAACCTGGCCGGCGTGAAGCTGCGCGAAGGCGCGCGTGCGCGCAGCCTGCAATGGGACGTCGGCCCGGGCGAGGGCGTGTTCTTCCCCAGCACCTCGCCGCACATGACCTGTACCGAAGACGGTTGGACCCGGCCGGGCGACGGCGTGGCGGTGTCGATCGGCGTCAACTTCTACACCGACCTCACGCTGCACACCGCGCGCGTGTACCAGTTCAACCGCGTGGCCCGCATGCTGGGCATGTCGCCGGCGCCGCCGGGCGGATCGGCGCAGCGCGATGCGATCAAGGCGCCGCTGGGCAGCGTGCTGGCGCGCCTGCGTTATCGACGCCGTCGCCCGCCGTTTTCCTGCTGAGCTTCTCTCAACGCTGCATGGTGTCGCTGCGCCCGACCGGCGGCGCGTCGTTGCCCCACGCGCCGCGGATGTAGGTCAGCACGTCGGCGATGCCGTCGTCGTCGAGCACCTGGCCGAAGGGCGGCATGCCGTAGGGGCGCGGGTTGCCTTCGGTGGCCGGCAGGTAGCCGCCGCGGCGTACCACTTCGATCAGGTTGACCGGTGAGGCCATGGTGACGGCACGGTTACCGGCCAGCGGAGGATAGGCGCCGGCCGCGCCCTGGCCAACGTCGCCGTGGCAGTAGGCGCATTGCTGGTCGTAGATGCGGGCGCCGCGTTCCATCGTGCCGGCATCGCGGCGTCGCGTTGAAGTTGGCGCGGGTTCGGGCGGCGCTTCGCTGGCCGGCAGCTTCTGCAGGTAGGCCGCCATGGCGCGCAGGTCGTCGTCGTGCAGGTGCTGCGTGCTCTGGTAGACCACGTCGGCCATCGGGCCCATCACCGAACCATGCGGCGCCGTGCCGGTCTTGAGCAGCGCCACGATGTCCTGCGTCGGCCATTGCGCGAGCCCGGCTTCGTGCGCGGAAGCGAGCGAGGGCGCATACCAGTGCTCGCCCGGAATCAGCCCGCCGGACAGCCCCAGTTGCAGTTCGGTCGCACCCAGCGCGTTGCGCGGCCCGTGGCAGGCGACGCAGTGGCCCAGCCCGTTGACCAGGTAGGCGCCACGGTTCCATTCGGCCGATTCGGTGGCCACCGGCGCGGCGGCGCCGGGCGTGAAGGACAGGGCGCGCCAGACCGCCAGCGCGGCCTGCGTGTCGTAAGGGAAGCGCAGCGCGTGCGGCTGGTTGGCGCGCGCCACCGGCGCCAGGCTGCGCAGGTAGGCGTAGAGCGCGTCGCTGTCGGCGCGCGAGACCTGCGTGAAGCTGGTGTAGGGGAAGGCCGGATAGAGCAGGCGACCGTCCTTGGCGCGGCCGTTGTGCAGGGCGCGCCAGAAATGGTCGGCGCTCCAGTGGCCCAGCCCGGTCGCGTTGTCCGGCGTGAGGTTGCTCGAATAGATGCGGCCGAAGGGCGTGGCAATGGCCAGCCCGCCGGCATAGGGCGCGCCGCCGCGCGCCGTGTGGCAGCCGGCACAGTTGCCGGCCAGCGCGAGGTAGCGGCCGCGTTCGATCGCGGCCGGCGAGTCGTCGACGGCCGATGGCGTGGCCGGCAATGCCTCTTCGCCGCGCAGGTTGAGCGCCACCAGCGTGGCGCCGGCGAGCGCCAGCGCCACGGCTGCGCCGCCCACTGCCAGCGCGATGCGGCGCAAGCGGCGTGCGCGCGTCATGGCGGCAGCGCGCTGCACGGCAGGGGCAGCGGATGCGGCAGCGCCGCGACGGCGGAGGAGGGCGTCGGCACCGGTTGCGTGGCGAGCCAGCTGGCGACGGCGTTGACGTCGTCGGTCGACAGGCGACGCCCGACCTGCGCCATGCAGTCGGGCGCCAGCGCATGGCGCTCGTCACCCAGCCAGGCGCCCAGTTGCGAGGCAACGTACAAGCGCGGCAGGCCGACCAGGCCCGGAATGCCGGGCTGCACGCCGGTGAGCGTGGCGCCGTGGCATTGGGTGCAGGCGGGAATCTCGCGCGCCGCATCGCCGCGCAGCACCAGTTGGGCGCCGCGCGCCAGCACGGCGCTGGTGGCGTCGGATGCGGCGGGCGGCGGGTACGGGTAGTCGAGCGAGGCGAAGTAGTCGGCCAGCTCGCGCAGGTAGGCGTCGGACAGATGCCGCACCATGTAGTTCATGTCGGCGTGCGAGCGGCGCCCATCCCGAAAGCTCAGCAGCTGGTTGAACAGGTAGCCCGCCGGCTTGCCCGCCAGGCGCGGGTAGTAGCCGGCGTTGCCGATGGCGCCGACGCGGCCGTGGCAGGCAATGCAGGCGGCCGCGCGCTGGGCGATGGTGTCGGGCAGGCGCAGCGGCTCGGCGGCCGGGGCCGGCGAACCGGCGAGCGCCGCCACCGCCGCCAACAACACGCCGCTCGCCAGTCTGGCGCCCCGTTGCAGCGCGCCGTGCACCCTCATGCGGCGCGCGCCGCGTCGCGCCGCCCCAGGCGCACCAGGCCGGCCGACAGCGCCACGCCGCACACGATCACGGCGGCGCAGCCCAGCATCCACGGCGTGATCGGCTCGCCCAGGAAGATCACGCCGTAGAACAGCGCGAACACCGGCACCAGGAAGGTCACGGTGAGCGCCTTGGCCGGTCCGGCGTTGGCGATCAGGCGGAAGAACAGGATGTAGGCCAGGCCCGTGCAGAACACGCCCACCGCCAGCAGCGCGCCCCAGGCCTTGAGGCTGGGCGTTTGCGCCGGCCACAGCCAGATGGCCGGCAGCGCCAGCGCCAGCGCGGCGCCGATCTGGCTGCCGGTGGCGGTGGCCAGCGCCGGCACGCCGGTGAGAAAGCGGCGCGTGGCGCTGGCCGAAATGCCGTAGCTCAGGCAGGCCACCAGGCAGGCCAGCACCGCCAGCAGCGGCGAGTTGCCGTCGGCCCCCGCCGCCAGGCCGGCGCTGCCGCCGGCCAGCAGGGCCACGCCGGTGAAGCCGATCAGCAGGCCCAGCAGGCGCGAGCCGTCGGGCCGGTCGCCAAACCAGGCCCAGGCCACCAGCGCGCCGAACATCGGCACGGTGGCGTTGAGCACCGCCGCCAGCCCGGTGTTGATGGTCAGCAGCGCGTAGCAGTACATGGCGAAGGGCAAGGCCGAATTGACGACGCCCACCGCCAGCGAGGCTTTCCAGTGGCGCGCCAGATCCCGCCCGTTGCCGCGCATGAACAGCAGCGGCAGCAGGAACAGCGCGGCAATGCTCACGCGCACGGCGGCCGTCGGCAAGGCGCCGAATTCGGCCGCGCCGACACGCATGAACAGGAAGGAAGCGCCCCACAGCGCGGCCAGCAGCAGCAGGTCGATCAGCCAGGCGCGTGCCGCAGGCGGCGCCACCACGGCGGCGATGGCGACGGGTTCGGGTTGTGCGATGCAGTCGCCTTCGCTCATGGGCTGACCTCCGTGCTGCGCACTGCGGTGCGCGCCCCCTTCGGAACGGCCGGGCGGCGGCTCACGCGGCTTGCTCCAACTGGAGCAGGTGCGTCTTGCGATGCAGGCCGCCGGCATAGCCGGTGAGCGAGCCGTCGGCACCCAGCACGCGGTGGCAGGGCACCACGATGCTGATCGGATTGCGGCCGACCGCCGCGCCGACCGCGCGCACCGCCGCCGGCTTGCCGATGCTGGCGCTCAGCGCGCCGTAGCTGGTGGTGGCGCCCGGCGGAATGCGCAGCAGCGCCTGCCACACCGCCTGCTGGAAGGGCGTGCCGTGCGAGAGGTCGAGCGGCAGCGCGAAATCGCTGCGCCGGCCGGCGAAGTAGTCGCTCAGCTGGCGCATGGCTTCGCGCAGCGCCGGATGCTCCGGCGCCTCGGTCCAGCCGCTGGTGTCGGGCCAGTGGCGTTGCGCCTCGAACCAGACGCCGGCCAGCGCCTCGTCGGTGGCGGCGAGCAGGATGGTGCCCAGCGGGCTCTCCATGCGCGTCGAATAGATGGGGGTGTGGCTGCTGAATTTCATGGTGTCAGACCTCTTCCGGCAGCTTGGCCGGGTGATGGGATTCGTGGGTGTCGCCGCCGTCTTCAGCGGCATCGCGAAGGGGCGTGGGCGCCGCGCCGGCCGGCGCATGCCAGGCCCGCAGCACGGCGTAGCTGCGCCATGGGCGCCAGCATTCCGAAGCCTGCGTGGCGGCCGCTGCGCTGCCCACGCGCAGGGCCTTCTGCAGGGCGATGTCGCCGGCCGGAAAGGCATCGGGCCAGCGCAGCGCGCGCATGGCGATGTACTGCGCCGTCCAGTCGCCGATGCCGGGCAGCGCCTTCAGCGCGGCCGTGGTGGCGGCAAGGTCGGCGCCGGCGTGCAGTGCCAGCGTGCCCTCGGCCATGGCGCGGCCCAGGGCCTGCAAGGCGGCCTGGCGCTGGCGCACGATGCCCAGCCGCCCCAGCGTGTCGCCGTCGGCGGCGGCGATCGCGGCCGGGGTGGGAAACAGGCGGGCGAGGCCGGCCACCGGCGTCTCGATCGGCTCGCCGAAGGCGTCGACCAGCCGCGCACCGAGGGTGCGTGCCGCCGCCACCGTGATCTGCTGGCCGAGCACGGCGCGCACCGCCAGCTCGAAGCCGTCGACCGTGCCGGGCACGCGCAGGCCATCGCCGTGCGGAAAGCTGGCGTGCAGTGCGGCGTTGATGGCGATCGGGTCGGCATCGAGATCGAGCAGGGCGCGCACGCGGCTGATCACGATCGGCAGCACGCCGGCCAATGATTCGGCCACGCGCAGCAGCACCTGCTGGCGCTGCGCGTCGACCTGCACTTCGAGCCAGCCGCTGCAGCTGCGCTCGCCCTGCAGCACGCGCAGGGTGCGCGCATAGCGCAGCGCGTTGCCGTCGGGCCCGTGCGTCACCTGCTCGACGCCGGCCAGCGCGCGCCGGGCGAAGAAGCCCAACATGGCCGCGCCGTCGTAAGGCGGGCGATAGCCCAGGCGCACCTCGATCGCCTGGGTCGCGCCGCGCTGCTTGCCGTGGTCGCCGGCGCGCCGCATCTCGCTCGGGTTGAGGCCGTAGTGCTCGACGAAGGCCGCGTTGAAGCGGCGCACGCTGGCAAAGCCGCTGGCCAGCGCCACCTGCGTCATCGGCAGGCGCGTGTCGGCGATGAGCTGCTTGGCGGCCAGCAGGCGGCGCGTCTGCATGTACTGCAGCGGCGAGACACCGAACTCCGCTTCGAAGATGCGGCGCAGGTGGCGGTCGCTCACGCCCAGGCGCTGCGCCACGCGGGCCGCGCCGGGTCCGTTGTCGTCCGGGCCGCTCCAGGCGTCGGGGTTGTCGATCAGCTGGGCCGCCTGCAGCGCCAGGATGTGCGAGGCGTCCTCGGTCGTCCAGTTCGCCGCGCGCGGCGCCAGCTCGGGCCGGCAGCGCAGGCAGGGGCGGTAGCCGGCGGCCTCGGCCTGCGCAGCGTGGCGGTAGAAGCGGCAGTTCTCGCGGCGCGGCAGCTTCACGCGGCAGACCGGGCGGCAGTACACGCCGGTGGAGGTGACGGCCGTGAAGAAGCTGCCGTCGAAGCGCGCGTCGTGGGCCTTCAGCGCGCGATAGCAGGCATCGCTCTCGAGTTCACCGGGGTGGAGGTTGGCGCTGGACATGGGTGGATGATACGTAGGACGCCGGCTAAAACTCGCCGTTTCCGGACATATGACACAGGCATGGCACCCTACAATGAAGGCGATATTTCAGCCATTTGAAAACAGGGGTTCTATGCAATTCAGCGCGTCCATCTTCAAGGCCTACGACATCCGCGGCGTGGTGCCCAGCACGCTCGACGAGAGCGTGGCCGAGGCGCTTGGCAAGGCTTTTGGCAGCGCGGCACGTGCCGCCGGTGAAAAGAGCGTGGCCGTGGGCCGCGACGGACGCCTGTCGGGCCCCGCGCTGGCGGCGGCGTTGATCCGCGGGCTGGTGGCCACCGGCATCGAGGTGATCGACATCGGCGCGGTCACCACGCCCATGCTGTATTTCGCGGCCAACACGCTGGCCCACAGCGGCATCCAGGTCACCGGCAGCCATAACCCGAAGGACTACAACGGCTTCAAGATGGTGCTGGCCGGCCGCGCGATCTACGGTGACGAGATCCAGGGCCTGCGCCGCGTGATGGACGCCGACAGCGCCACGCTGGCGCCCGGCGGCAGCGTGCGCCAGGTCAACGTGCTCGATGACTACGTCAAGCGCATCGTCGGTGACATCAAGTTGGCGCGTCCGCTCAAGGTGGTGGTCGATTCGGGCAACGGCATCGCCGGCGCATCGGCACCGGCCATCTTCCGCGCCATCGGCTGCGAGGTGACCGAGCTCTTCAGCGAGGTCGACGGCAACTTCCCGAACCACCACCCCGACCCCAGCAAGCCGGAAAACCTGAAGGACCTGATCGCCGCGCTGCAGGCGGTCGATGCCGAGCTGGGCCTGGCCTTCGACGGCGACGGCGACCGCCTGGGCATCGTCACCAAGGACGGGCAGAACATCTACCCGGACCGCCAGATGATGCTGTTCGCGCAGGACGTGCTCTCGCGCGTGCCGGGCGGCACCATCGTCTACGACGTGAAGTGCACCCAGCGCCTGGCGCCGGCCATTGAGGCCGCCGGCGGCGTGCCGATGATCTACAAGACCGGCCACTCGCTGATCAAGGCCCGGATGAAGGAGGTCAATTCGCCGCTGGGCGGCGAGATGAGCGGCCACATCTTCTTCAAGGAGCGCTGGTACGGCTTCGACGACGGCACCTACGCCGGTTGCCGCCTGCTCGAGATTCTCAGCCGGAGCGCCAACGCGAGCGCGGTGCTCAACGCGCTGCCCACCAGCTTCTCCACGCCCGAGATCAACGTGAAGTGCGCCGAGGGCGAGCCGCACGCGCTGGTCGAGCAGCTGGTCAAGCAGGTCAGCTTCCCGGCGCCGGCCAGCATTTCCACCATCGACGGCGTGCGCGTCGACTGGCCGGACGGCTTCGGGCTGATCCGTGCCTCCAACACCACGCCGGTGCTGGTGCTGCGCTTCGAAGGCCAGACCCAGGCGGCGCTCGACCGCATCCAGAAGGACATGCTCGCGCTGCTGTATTCGGTCAAGCCGGATGCCAAGCTGGGCGAAGCCGCGCACTGATCCGCTTCCCGTGCGTTCACTGACGTTACGTCTGTATGGCGTGGCCACGCGCCTGCTGCAGCCTGCGCTGCGCCGCAAGCTGCGCCGCCGCGCGGTGGCCGAGCCTGGCTACGCGCATGCCGTTGAAGAGCGCTTCGGCGTCTACGACGAAGCCATCACCGGCACCGACTGGTGCTGGATCCACGCCGTCTCGCTGGGCGAGGCGCGCGCCGCCGGCATCCTGATCGAGGCGCTGCGCAGGATCTATCCCGGCCTGCGCGTGCTGCTCACGCATGGCACCGCGACCGGCCGCGAAGAGGGCGCCAAGCTGCTGCAGGAAGGCGACCTCCAGGTCTGGCAGCCGTGGGACACGCCGGCCGCGGTGGCCAGCTTTCTCGACCGTTTCCGCCCGCGCATCGGCGTGCTGATGGAAACCGAGGTCTGGCCCGAGATGACGGCCGCCTGCGCCGAGCGGAAGATTCCGCTGGTGCTGGCCAACGCCCGACTGAACCAGAAGTCGCTCAACTCGGCCAAGCGGCTGGGTTGGCTGGCACGCCCGGCCTACGCCTCGCTGGCCGCAGTGTGGGCGCAGACCGAGGCCGATTCGCATCGGCTGGTGTCGCTCGGCGCCAAGGTCGACGGCATCTACGGCAACCTCAAATTCGACGCCACGCCCGACCAGATGCAGCTGGCGCGCGCCGCCGTGCTGCGCGGCAACCTGCCCAAGCCGGTGGCGGTGTTCGCCAGTTCGCGCGATGGCGAGGAGCAGCAGTTGCTCGACATCCTGCGCCGCTTCAAGGGCACTGCGCCGGTGGCGCGCACGCCGGGCATCGGCAAGACCTTCGGGCTGCACGTGGAAGACGTGCAATGGATGATCGTGCCGCGCCATCCGCAGCGCTTCGACGAGGTCGCGGCAATGGTCGAGGCGGCGGGTTTCGCCGTGGCCCGGCGCAGCACCGTCGAGGATTCTCCCGAGCAGGCTTCGGCCGAGGTCTGGCTGGGCGATTCGCTGGGCGAGATGGCGCTGTATTACGGGCTGGCGCATGTCGCCTTGCTCGGCGGCAGCTTTGCGCCGCTGGGGGGGCAGAACCTGATCGAGGCGGCGGCCTGTGGCTGTCCGGTGGTGATGGGGCCATCGACCTTCAACTTTGCCGAGGCGGCGGAGTTGTCGGAGGCGGCGGGGGCTGCGGTGCGCACCGAAGATCTGCAGCAAGGGGTGGCTGCGGTGCTGGCGTTGGCGGCGGATCCGGTGCGGCACCAGGCGATGGTGCAGGCGGCGGTGGCCTTTTCTTCTTCCAATCGGGGGGCTGCGGTGCGGACTGCTGCGGCTATTGCTCGGTTGTTGGGGGACTGAGCGGCCTCCTGTGCATGGGCTTTGGGTCTTTGCTTGGCCTTGTGCTTCTTGCAAAGGCTGAGGCCGGGATGTGCCCCCGGCGGGGCACCTACTTTCTTTTGCTTCGCCAAAAGAAAGTAGGCAAAGAAAAGGCGACCCTGCTGTGCGCGCCCCTTCGCTTCGCTACGGGTACCTTGCGGTGCTCGGTGCAGGCGGGAGCCGCAGAACTCGCTTCGCTCAAACAGCTGCGGCTCTTTACCCGCCTGCCCCTGCGCTCCTCAGCGCCCCCAGAAGGGTTGGACAGCCGACGGGCCATCGCTGCGCTCGGCCACGGGCGGGTTTCGCTGCGCTCGCCGGTGCAATGCCGCAGGCGAGCGGTATGTCGGTTTCCAACCCCTTCTGGCTGTGCCGAGGAGCGCAGCGTCAGGCGGACAAGCATCGCAGCTGTTTGAGCGCAGCGAGTTCTGCGATGCCCGCCTGACGCGAGCACCGCAGCTTGCCCGAAGCGAAGCGCAGGGACACAGACAGCGGGGTCGCCTTTCTTTGGTTGCTTTCTTTGGCGAAGCAAAGAAAGTAACTCGCCCGCCGGGGCGACATCCCGGCCAACAGCCCACGCAGTGACAACACCGCACGCGCTCCCAAGCGCGAAGAAACGACTCAACGCCTCCGCGCACCCGCTGCCGGCGCCGAACCGGACGAAGGCGGCGCAGTCACAGGCGCCACAGGTGCAGCTCCTCCACCCGACCCCATCGTCGCCGCAGAAGGCGCAGACTCCGAAGCCCCCGCCGCCGCACTCCCAGGCGCCGCCAGCGTCGCATTGATCCCCTGCAGATCGTCCGCATTCAGAGTGCCGGCCGCCTGCCGCAACCGCAGATTTCCCAGCAGCACGTTGTAGCGCGCCTGCGCCAGATCACGCCGCGTCTGGTAGAGCTGGCTCTGCGAATTGAGCACGTCGATGTTGATGCGCACGCCAACCTGGTAGCCGAGGCGGTTCGCATCGAGCGCGCTCTGGCTCGACGCCTCGGCCGCTTCCAGCGCCTTGACCTGGCCGGCGCCGGCGATCTGGCCGAGGTAGGCCGAGCGGGTCGCCTGCGTCACCGCGCGGCGCGTGGCTTCGAGGTCGGCGCGCGCCTGGTCTTCCAGCGCCAGCGTTTCCTTGATGCGGTTCTGCACCGAGAAGCCGGCGAACAGCGGCATGTTGAACACCACGCCGATGCTGGCGGCGTCGACCCGCACGCCCTGCAAGGAAGTGCTGGTGGAGGTGCCTTGCGGGTTGTTGGTGACGTTGTAGCCCAGCTGGGCGTCCAGCGTCGGCTTGTGGCCGGCCTCGGCGCGCTCGACTTCCAGCTTGGCGACCTCGACGTTGAGCTGCGACTGGATGATGGCCGGGTGCGTGGCCTCGGCCTGCTGCACCCAGGCGTTGATGTCGGCGGGGCTCACCACGGGCAGCACCACCGGTGCGGCCAGCGGGGTCGGCACGGCATTGGCGCGGCCGACCAGTTGGTCGAGCGCGATCTTCTTGACCTGCAGGTCGTTCTCGGCGGCGATTTCCTGGGCGATCACCAGGTCGTAGCGCGCCTGCGCCTCGCGCGTGTCGGTGATGGTCGAGGTGCCGACCTCGAAGTTGCGCCTGGCCGCGGCCAGCTGCTCGGCGGTGGCTTCCTTCTGTGCGCGCACCAGCGCCAGCGAATCCTGGCTGGCGAGCACGTCGAAATAGGCCTGGCTGACGCGCACGATCAGGTCTTGCGAGGCGGTATCGAGCTGTGCCTGGGCGATGTCGAGCTGACGCTTGCTCTGCTCGTAGGCGGCCCAGTTGGCCGGGCGGTACAGGGGCTGCGTGGCGTTGATGCCGGCGCTTTCCTGCGGAATGGTCCGATCGGTGCTGCCCAGGCGCTCGACCCGCAGCTCCTGCTGCGTGTGCGAGGCGTTGGCCGACAGGCCGACCTGCGGCAGCAGGCCGGCCTTGGCCTGCGCCGCGCGCGCGATGGTGGCGTCGAAGGTGGCGCGGGCGCTCTGGTAGGTGGCGTCGTAGTCGCGCGCTGCTTCGTAGAGTTGAACCAGGTTCTGTGCATGGACCGGCAGGGCCAGGGCGGCGAGGGTTGCCGCCAGTGCGCGGCAGAGGGGAGCAAGCCGAAGCCTGGGCATGAAGGGTCCTTGGAACAGATGGAAATCAGTAGCGCGGCACCGACGCGTCGACCTGCCGTGACCAGGCGTCGATGCCGCCGGCCACGTTGGCCAGTTGATCGAAGCCGTGCTGGCTGAGGTAGGCCGCAACGTGTTGGCTGCGTGCGCCGTGATGGCACAGGCAGGCGATGCGCTGGTCGGGGTCGAGCTCGGCCAGGCGCGCGGGAATCTCGTTCATGGGGATCGCCAGCAGCGCGAAGCTGCGCGCGTTGACGCTGGCGGTCTCCACTTCCCACGGCTCGCGCACGTCGAGCAGGACAGCCTGTGCCGAGGCGTCGCGCGCGAACCACGCGGCGAGGTCGGCCGGAAGAATTTGCTCAATCATGGTCGGTCCGCGCTCAGAAGTTGAAGCGCGAGGGCTCGGGGAAGTTCAGCAGGCGCGGCGCCACGGTGTCCCACGGCTGGATGGTTTCCCACTGGCCTTCGCTCACGCGGGTGATGAAGTGCGCGCGCATCATCGGCTCGTTGCCGACGATGGCGGCCAGCCGCCCGCCGATGTTGAGCGAGCCGAGCAGGCCCTGCGGCACCTTGGCGACCGAGCCGCTCAGCACGATCACGTCGAACGTGGGGCCGCTGGGCAGCGGCTTGGCACCGTCGGCCACGCGCACCTCGACGTTGCCCACGCCATTGCGGCGCAGCGTGTCGGTGGCGCTGGCGGCCAGCTGCGGGTCGATCTCCAGGCTCAGCACCTGCTTGGCGCGGTTCGCCAGCAGGGCGGCCATGAAGCCCGAGCCCGTGCCGATCTCCAGCACCGATTCGGTCTTCTGCACGTGCAGGTCCTGCAGCATGCGGGCCTCGACCTTGGGCGAGAGCATCACCTGGCCGGGCACGCTGCCGTCAGCGAGAGGGATCTCCATGTCGAAGAAGGCCAGGCCGCGGTGGGCCGCCGGCACGTAATCCTCGCGCCGGATCTGGCCCAGCAGGCCGAGGATGTCGAAGTCGAGCACATCCCAGGGGCGGATCTGTTGCTCGATCATGTTGAAGCGCAGGTGCTCCAGGTCGTGTGTGGTGTTCATGGTGTTTCCTTGTGGCTGTGCTCAGGACAAACCTTCAATTTTAGGCAAGCCGGCGGCCGGTTCGGAAATTGCGGGTTGGCGGGGGCCGAATCGGGCCTTGGCCCAGGCCGCCAGGTCGTCCATGTAGCAGTAGACAACCGGCACCACTACCAGGGTCAGCAGGGATGAAGTGATGACGCCGCCGATCACCGCCTGGCCCATCGGCGCACGCTGCTCGGAGCCTTCCGAGATGGCGAAGGCCAGCGGCACCATGCCGAAGATCATCGCCAGCGTGGTCATCAAAATGGGCCGCAGCCGCACGCGCGCGGCCTGCAGCAGGGCCGCCTCGCGCGGCAGCGGTGCATCACCTTCGCTGCCCTCGCGGGCCCGGATGGCGAAGTCCACCAGCAAGATGGCGTTCTTGGTCACCAGCCCCATCAGCATCACCACGCCGATGATGGAGAACATCGAGAGCGTGGAGCCGAACACCAGCAGCATCAGCACCACGCCGACCAGCGTGAGGGGCAGCGCGGTCATGAGCGCCAGCGGCTGCAGGAAGCTCTTGAACTGGCTGGCCAGGATCATGTAGATGAAGATCACCGCCATCGCCAGCGCCGACACGGCGTAGCCGAAGGACTCCTGCATGTTCTTGGTGGAGCCGCTGAACTGGTAGCTGTAGCCGGGCGGAAAGGCCATCTGGTCGAGCGTCTTGCGGATGTCGGCCGAGACCTCGCCGGCCGAGCGGCGGTCGGTGTTGGCGCTGATCGCCACCTCGCGCGCCAGGGCGCGGCGGTTGATCTGGTTGGGCCCGGTCGACTCGCGCACGTCGGCCACGTCCTGCAGGCGCACGATGCGGCTGCTGCCGTCGGCGTTGGCGCCCATGGCGCTGCTGAGGAAGGGCAGGCGCGCCAGGTCGAGCGGCGAGCTGCGGGCGTCGGGCGCCAGCCGCACGTTCACGTCGTAGGTCTGGTCGTCGGGGGCGCGCCAGTTGCCTACCGTGGTGCCGGCCACCAGCGTGCCCAGCGCGCTGGCCACCGGCGCCACGCCCAGGCCAAGGTCGGAGGCGGCGTTGCGCCGCATCACGATGCTGACCGTGGGGCTGTCGGGCTTGAGGCTGGTGTCCAGATCGACCAGCCCGGGAATGGCGCGCAGCTTCTGCTGCACCTGCTGCGACAGGCGGCCCAGTTCCTGCAGATCGGGCCCCTGCAGGGAGAATTCGATAGCCTTGTTGCCGCCCACCGAATCGCGCAGGCCGACGTGCGTGACGGTGATGCCGGGCACCGCGCTCAGGCGCTGGCGCAGCACTTCGGACAACTGGTCGACGCTGCGCGCGCGCTGCTTGCGGTCGACCAGCCGCACGTAGATGCTGGCGTAGCTCTTGCCCTGCGCATCGCCGGTGTTGAGGGTGGAGAGCGTGTAGCGCACCTCGGGCATCTCGCGCAGGATGCCCTCGACCTGTTTCGCCTTGGCCTCGGTCACTTCCAGCGAGGAGCCCATCGGCGTGTAGAAGTTGATCGCGGTTTCCGAGTAGTCGGCCTTGGGCACGAACTCGGTGCCCAGCAGCGGCACCATGAACAGGCTGCCGATGAAGATCGCCAGCGCCGCCAGCAGGGTGCTGCGCTTGTGCGCGAGCGACCAGCGCAGGATCGACTGGTAGCGCTGCGCCAGCCATTCGGTGGCGTCGTCGAACCAGCCGGTGACGCGGCCGATGCTGCGGTCGTAGAAGCTCCTGGGCGTATCGCGGCGGCCATGCCGGTCGATGGCCGGGTCATGCCAGACGCTCGAGAGCATCGGGTCGAGCGTGAAGCTGACGAACATCGAGATCAGCACCGCCGCCACGATGGTGATGCCGAACTCGTGGAAGAACTTGCCGATGATGCCGCCCATGAAGCCGATCGGCAGGAACACCGCCACGATCGACAGCGTGGTGGCCAGCACCGCCAGCCCGATTTCCTGCGTGCCTTCCAGCGCGGCGGCAAAGGGCGACTTGCCCATCTGCACGTGGCGCACGATGTTCTCGCGCACCACGATGGCGTCGTCGATCAAGAGGCCCACGCACAGCGAGAGCGCCATCAGCGTCACCATGTTGATGGTGAAGCCGAACATCTGCATCACCCAGAAGGTGCCGACGAGGGCAATCGGCAGCGTCAGCCCGGTGATCACGGTGGAGCGCCAGGAATTGAGGAACAGGAACACGATCAGCACCGTCAGCACCGCCCCTTCGAGCAGGGTCTGGCGCACGTTGGCCACCGCCACGCGGATGGCGCGCGAGCTGTCGGCGATGGGCTCCAGGCGCACGCCCGGCGGCAGTTGCGGGCGGATCTCGTCGAGCGCCTTGGTCAGGCCGTCGACCACGCCGATGGTGTTCTCGTCCTGCGCCTTCTGCACCGTCAGCAGCAGCGTGCGCTGGCCGTTGTAGAGCGCCAGGCTGTCGATCTCGGCGGCGCCGTCGTGCACGCTGGCGATCTGGCCGAGGCGTACCGGCGCGCCGTTCTTGCGCGTCACGATGATGCGTTCGAAGTCTTCCGGGCGCGCCATGCGGGCGTCGATCTGCACCACGCGGTCCTGTTCGAGCGAGCGGATCGCCCCCACCGGCAGCGCCTGGTTCTCGTTGCGCACGGCGCTCACCACCTGCTCGGCGCTGATGCCGTAGGCCTCCATCGCCTGCGGGTCGAGGTAGACGTTGATCTCGCGCGCGGTGCCGCCCACCAGCGTGACCGAGCCGACGCCGCGCACGTTTTCCAGGCGCTTCTTGAGCACCTGGTCGGCCCAGCTGGTGAGCTCCACCGCGCTGGGCTGCTGTGCCTGCGCGCTGTCGGGCAGCACCGCCACCGACCACACCGCGCGCGCGGCCGGGTCGAAGCGCAGCACGCGCGGGTCTTTCACTTCATCGCGGAAGAGGGGGCGCACCGAGGCGACCTTTTCGCGCACGTCGTCGGCCGCGCGCCGGCCGTCGACATAGAGCTGGAATTCGATGATCACCACCGACATGCCCTGGTAGCTGCGCGAGGTGAGGTTGTTGATGCCGGCGATCGAGTTGACGCCTTCCTCGATCTTCTTGGTGACTTCGCTCTCGACGATCTCGGGCGCGGCGCCGGGGTATTCGGTGGTGACCACCACCACCGGAAAGTCGATGTTGGGGAACTGGTCGACCTGCAGCCGCTGGTAGGAAAAGGCGCCCAGCACCACCAGGGCCAGCATCACCATCACGGCGAAGACCGGGTTGCGCAGGCTGACGCGGGTGAACCACATGGTGCGTGGCGCTCAGAGCGCGGTGGGCTCGACGCGCACCTGCGTGCCCGCGGGCACGGGGCCGACCGAGCCGGCCAGCGCCTGCGTGCCGTCGGCCAGGCCGTCGAGCACGCGCACCAGCGTCTGGTCGCCCACCTGCGTGCGGGCGCCGAGCTTCACCGCGCGGTGCGCCACGCGGCCCTCGTCGATCACCTGCACGTAGGGCTCGGGCTTGTCCACGCGCACGGCAGCCAGGGGCAGGGCAATGGCCTGCGAGCGGCCCAGCTCGATCGTGCCTTCGGCGAACAGGCCCTGGCGAAAGCCTTCGCTGCGCTCCAGCGTGAGGTAGACCAGCACGCTGCGGCTGCCCGCCTGCGCGCTGGGGTTGATGCGCGCCACGGTGGCGCGCACGTCGTGCTGACCGGCGTTGTCCGTGCCGCGGCCTTCCACCTGCAGCAGCGCCGGCTGCCCGACGCGCACGGAAATCGAATCGACCGCGCCGAGCGTGGCCTCCATCTCGATGCGGCGCAGGTCCACCACCTCGATCACCTTGGCGTCGACCGCCACGCGCTCGCCGGTCTGGGCCAGGCGCTGCGCCACGTGGCCGTCGATCGGGCTGCGCAGCACGGTGTCGGCCAGCGCCTTGCGCGCCAGTTCCACGCCGGCTTGCGCCGCCAGGAAGCTGGCGCGGGCGGCGTCGAGGTTGGACTGCGAGGTGTCCAGCGCGTTCTTCGAGATGAAGCCCTGCTTGACCAGCGCGTTGTTGTTGTCCAGCGTGCGCTGCGCCATGTCCACTTGCGCCTGCGCCGAGCTGGCCTGCTGCTGCGCCTGGCGCAGGCGCGATTGCGATTCCGTCGGGTCGACCCGCGCGATGACCTGGCCGGCCTTGACCGGGTCGCCTTCGCGCACCGTCAGGCCGCTCAGTTCACCCGCGACGCGCGCCTTGACGAAGGCCGAGTCGACCGCGCGCAGCGTGCCGGAAATGGGCAACGCATCGGGCAGCTCGCGCAGCTTGGCATGCACCACGTCGCTCGGCAGCAGGCGCAGCGCCGGTGCCGCCGGCGCGGCCGCCACGGCGCGCGCGGCCTGGCGTGACTTGACGGCGCGCAAGCCGCCCGCAGCGAGCAGCGTCACGACCACGAGGGTGGCGGCCCAGGGAATCCAGCGTTTCATGACTTCGGCTTCGCGGGTGGGGCGCACAGCCCATGCAGCAGGATGTCGGCCTGCATGGCGAGGTATTTCTCGGGGTCGAGGTGCACGCTGCGATCGACGCAGATGCTGCTCGAGTGCTTCCACAGCATGAGAAAGATCATGGGCGCCAGCACGCTGTAGATCGCGTGGTCGACATCGACCGGCGCGAATTCGCCGCGGTCGATGCCGCGCTGCAGGATGCGGCGCAGCATGGCATGGCCGGGCCGCACCACCTCCTGCTGGTAGAAGGCCGCCAGTTCGGGGAAGTTGCCGCCCTCGCTCATCATCAGCTTGGTGATGCCCGAGATCGGGGTCGAGCCGATGTTCTCCCACCAGATCCGCATGCACTCGCGCAGCATGTCGGGCGTGCTGCCTTCGAAGCTGTCGATCAGGCCGTCCCATTCCTTGAAACGGCCCGACAGGTTTTCGCTGATCACCGCCTTGAACAGCTCTTCCTTGCTCTGGAAATAGAGGAAGAGGGTGCCCTTGGAAACGCCGGCACGCGCCGCCACTTCTTCCGACTTGGTGGCCGCGAAGCCCTTTTCCACGAACAGTTCGAGCGCTGCCTGCAGCAGTTCGCCCGGGCGTGCTTCCTTGCGGCGCTCGCGCTTGGCGCGCACCGGGCAGAAGACTTCCTTGAAGGATCGGGGACTGGGCATGGAATTTAATGACTGACGGGTTAGTAATGTAGGGCAGTTCGTGCCGGCCGCGCAAGCGGCGACAATGCCGGTCGTCGCTGTCCACCATCGCCTCGCTTCGCCCATGTCCCGCGCCCTGTCACGCCTTGCCATGCACCCGCCCCACGGCGCGGTGAAGGGCGCGGCGTGGCGCAACGCGACGGTCTGGGCGCTGATGCTGGCGCTGTATTTCGCCTCCACGCTGGGGCTGGTGCACCGCACGGTGCACGGGCTGCCGGCGGCGCCACCGGGCCTGGCCGCGTCCTTCGATGGCGGCTCGGTGTCCCACGCGCAGGCTGCGGCCACGCCGTCGGCAGCGACATCGACACTGGCGGCGCTGTTCGGCCTGCACACGGCCGGCCACGCCGAATGCCGGCTGTACGACCAGCTGGCGCACGGCGCCGCAGCGCCCAGCGTGCCGCTGGTGGTGCTGCCGATGGTGCTACCGCCGGCGCGCTTCGTGTACTGCCTGGGCGAAGCACTCGCCCGCTGGGTCGCGCTGTTCGACGCGCGCGGCCCGCCGCTGTCTCGCTGAATCCCCGTTCGTTGCGCCGCCGCGGCCCCATCGAGGGCGCGCGTGGCGCGCCCGTTCGATTCAACGAGATTGCTTCATGTCCTTTCCTCTTCATCGCGGCGCCGTGGGCGCTGCCGTATTGCTCCTGTGCGCCGCTGCGGCGCAGGCCCAGGATGTCGCCGCACCGGCGTCCACTTCCTCTTCCTCTTTTTCGTCCAATTCAAGCCTGCGCGAGCTGACCGTCACCGGCAACCCGCTGGGCAACGCCGAGACCATTGCGCCCACGCTCAACCTGTCGGGCGACGCGCTGCTGCTGCGCTCGCAATCCACGCTGGGCGAAACGCTGGACCGCGAGCCTGGCGTGAGCAGCACCTACTTCGGCCCCAACGCCAGCCGGCCGATCATCCGCGGGCAGGACGGCGACCGCATCCGCGTGCTGCAGAACGGCGGCGCCTCGCCCGACGCCTCGGCGCTGAGCTACGACCATGCCGTGCCGGTCGACACGCTGGTGACCGACCGCATCGAAGTGCTGCGCGGCACTTCGGCGCTGCAGTACGGCGGCAGCGCGGTCGGCGGCGTCGTCAACGTCATCGACAACCGCATCCCGAGCGAGCCGATCGAGGGCTTCGGCGGCCGCGCCGACGCCAGCTACGCCAGCGGCAGCCGCGCCACCGACGGCGGCGTCGTGCTCGAAGGCGGCACCGACCGCTTTGCGCTGCACGTCGACGGCTTCAGCCGCAATGCCGACGACGTGGCCGTGCCGATCGACCTGCCCTGCGAGAAGCCGGGCTCGCCCGCCACGCAACGCCGCATCTGCAACTCGGCCAGCCAGAGCGATGGCGGCGCCGTCGGCGGCACCCTGTTCTTCAGCCAGGGCTGGCTCGGCGCCTCGGCCAGCACCTACCGCAGCAACTACGGCACGGTGGCCGAAGACGACGTGACCATCGACATGCACTCCAACCGCTACGCGCTGGAAGGCGAGTGGCGCGCGCCGGGCGACGGCTTCCTGGCCAGCGTGCACGGCAAGATGAGCCACACCGACTACCAGCACACCGAGTTCGAGGGGCCGGAGCCCGGCACCGTGTTCAGCAACGACGGCAACGACATGCGGTTGGAGGCGCGGCACCGCCCGGTCGCCGCGCTCGGCGGGCTGGAAGGCGTGTTCGGCCTGCAGGCCGAGCGCACGCACTTCGACGCCGCCGGCGAGGAAGCCTTTGCGCCGCGCAGCAACACCGCCAGCAGCGCGCTGTTCCTGAACGAAGAGCTGCCCTTCTCATGGGGGCGCCTGAGCTTCGGCGGGCGCGGCGAACGCGTCACGGTCGAGTCCTTCGGTTCGTCCGATCCGTCGGTCGACCGCTTCGCCACCGGCGAGCGCAGCTTCAACCCCGGCAGTGCCGCCTTCGGCGCGCTGGTCAACCTCGACGCGAACTGGAGCCTCACTTCCAACCTCGGCTACACCGAGCGCGCGCCGAAGGACTACGAACTGTTCGCCAACGGCCCGCACGTGGCGACCGCGGCGTGGGAGGTGGGCGATGCGTCGCTTGGCCTGGAAAAGTCCACCGGCCTGGATGTCGGCGCGAAATGGGAATCGGGGCCGCACACCGCCAAGGTCAACGCCTACGTGAACCGCTTCAGCAACTACATCGGCCTGGCCGCCACCGGCAACACGCGGGGCGAGGATGGTGAACTCAACCCCGGTGATCCGGATGCCTTGGCCGAGTACGCCTACACCGGCATGCCGGCCCGCTTCACCGGCATCGAGGCCAGCGGCGTGCTGCGCCTGGCCGGCGAGGGCGGTTGGCTGAGCCCGGCGCCTGGCCAGACCTTCGACCTGGAATGGCGCGCCGACGCCGTGCGCGCCGTCAACACCGACACCGGCGAACCCTTGCCGCGCATCGCCCCGGCCCGCGTGGGCGCCACGCTGGCATGGGGCAGCGGCCCGTGGGGCGCGCGCCTGGGCTTCGACGCGCTGGCCGCGCAAGACCGCGTGCCCGAGGGCGACCGCGCCACCGGCGGCTACACCCTGTGGAACGCCGCGCTGACCTACCGCAGCCGCATGGACCGCGCCAACCTCACCTGGTATGCGCGGCTGGACAACATCGGCGACAAGCTGGCCTACAGCGCGACGTCAATTCTCACCACCACGGAGTACCCGAAGGCGCCGCTGCCGGGGCGCAGCCTGAAGGTGGGGTTGCGCGTGACGTTCTAGGCGCAACGCGAAGGCGGGGCGGATGCTGCGCTATCCTCCCCCGCTTGACCAGCCCCGTCGTCTCCTCGCTGCTGCCCGTCGTGCTGTTGATCGCCGCGGGCTATGGGGCCGGCCGGCGCGGGCTGGTGAGCGCTGGCTCGGTCAAGGAGCTTTCCAACCTGGTCTTCCTGCTGCTGGCGCCGGCGTTGCTGTTCCGCGCGATGAGCGGCGTGCACGTCGATGAACTGCAGTTCGAGCCGGTGGCGGCCTATTTCATCGCGTCCTTCCTGCTGTTCGGCGGCACGCTGCTGACGCAGGGCTTCACCCGCGCGGCCGCGGTGCTGGGGCTGGCGCGCACCTACAGCAACAACGTGATGATCGGCATCCCGCTGATCGCGCTGGCCTTCGGGCCGGAGGGCACGGTGGTGCTGCTGACGCTGATCTCGCTGCACGCGCTGGTGCTGTTGACCAGCGCCACCGTGGTGCTGGAGATGGCGGCCGCGCGCGAGCATGTGGCGGTGGGCGGCGGCCCGCATTCGATGGCGCGCAGCGTGTTGCGCGCGCTGCGCAACGCGATCATTCACCCGGTACCGCTGCCGATCATTGCCGGCCTGTTGTTCGCGCTGACGGGATGGGAGCTGCCCGAAGTGATCGACCGTCCGCTGGCGCTGCTGGGCCAGGCCTTCGGCCCGATCGCGCTGGTGATGGTCGGCATCACGCTGTCCTTCACCGCCATCGGCACGCACTGGCGCGGCGCGCTGGTGCAGAGCGCCGTGAAGAACCTGCTGCATCCGGCGCTGGTGGTGGCGATCGGCTGGGCGCTGGGCGTGAGCGGCCTGCCGCTGGCGGTGATGACGGTGGCGGCCGCGCTGCCCATCGGCGCCAACGTGTTCCTGTTCTCGCAGCGCTACCGCACCTCGGAAGAACTGGTGACGGCCAGCATGGCGGTGTCGACCCTGCTGGCGCTGGCCACGGTGTCGGTGGTAATGGCGTTCACGGCGCGGCTGTAGCGCGCGGCCGGCCTCGGCGCTTCATTGGTGCTACAAAGGTGCCCCGCGCCACGGGCGCAATCCGTTGAAGGGCGACTCGATGGGTCTCGATACTTCCGCCATTGCCGCGCGGCGCCAGGCCTTCAAGGCCCTGCACGCCAGCGGCTGTTTCGTCATTCCCAATCCCTGGGACGCGGGCAGCGCACGCTACCTGCAGGGGCTGGGCTTCAAGGCGCTGGCCACCACCAGTTCAGGCCTGGCCTGGTCGCGCGGCCAGCCCGATGGCGGCCTGTCGCGCGACGAAGTGCTTGAGCACCTGCGCGAATTGGTCGCGGCCACCGAACTGCCCGTGAATGCCGATTTCGAGAGCGGCTACGCCAGCGATGCGAAGGGCGTCGCCGAGAGTGTGCGGCTGGCCATCGAGACCGGCGTGGCGGGCCTGTCGATCGAGGACGCAAGTGGCGAGACGGTGCAGCCGATCCGCCCGCTCGACGAAGCCCTGGAACGCCTGCGCGCCGCGCGCCGCGCCATCGACGACGCGGGCGGCGAGGTGCTGCTGGTCGGCCGCGCCGAGAACTTCCTGCACGGCGTGCGCGACCTGGACGACACCCTCACCCGCCTCAAGGCCTACGCCCAGGCCGGCGCCGATTGCCTTTACGCGCCCGGCATCGGCACGGCGCAGGAAATCGCGGCGGTGGTGGCGGCGGTTGCACCCAAGCCGGTCAACCTGCTGATCGGCGCCACCAGTTCGCTCACGCTGCAAGAGGTGGCCGCCTTGGGCGTGCGGCGCATCAGCGTGGGCGGCGCCTTGGCGCGCGCGGCCTGGGGCGGCTTCATGCGCGGCGCGCAGGTGATTGCCGAGCAGGGCCGTTTCGACACCGCCTTTGCCGACGCCGCCTCCGGCCAGGCGCTCAACGCCTTCTTCCGCGGCGGCGCGTGAGGCGGCATCAGGGCGCCAGGCGTTCGCGCAGCCACGCATCGCCCTCGCGCCGGTAGCGCAGGCGATCGTGCAGGCGGCTCTTGCGGCCTTGCCAGAATTCCCAGCGATCCGGCACCAGCCGGTAGCCGCCCCAGTGCGGCGGGCGCGGCGGCGCCAGCAGGTACTTGGCGCCGGCCAGCGCCGCGTTCTTCACCAGCACGTCACGTCCGCTGATGACCTGGCTTTGCGGGCTGGCCCAGGCGCCCAGGCGCGAGTCGAGCGGGCGGCTGGCGAAGTAGGCGTCGCTCTCGGCCGCGTCGACCTGTTCCACGCGGCCCTCGATGCGCACCACGCGCTCCAGCTCGACCCAGTGGAACTGCAGCGCGGCAAACGGGTTGCCGGCCAGTTCCTGGCCCTTGCGGCTGTGGTAGTTGGTGAACCACACGATGCCGCGCGCGTCCACGCTCTTGATCAGCACGATGCGCGTCGAAGGGCGCAGGTCGCTGCCGACGGTGGCCAGCGTCATGGCGTTCGGTTCGGGCACCTCGGCGCGGATGGCCTCGTCGAGCCAGCGTTCGAATTGCAGCAGCGGATCGGCATCGCTGCGTGCCTCGTCGAGTTCGGCGCGCTCGTAGCTTTTGCGCAGCGCGGCCAGGGATTCGTGAGGAGAGCTCATGGCCCGGATTGTCGCGCATCGCCCTGCGGCAAGGGGGTGCCGCGAGGCCCGCGCTATCATGACCGCGAGAAGGAGACGGCCCGACTGTGCCACTGCGCCGCTTGCTTTTCCCGTTCATCGCCATGCTGCTTGTGCTGGGCGGCGCCTGGGCCTCGGTGCGCAGCGCGCAGGCAGTCGAGATCGCGATTTCCTGCGGCGCCGTCGGCACGGAACTGGACCTGTGCCGCGATGGCGCCAACGCCTGGGCCCGGCGCACGGGCAACACGGTGCGCATCGTCTCCACGCCCAACTCGGCGACCGAGCGGCTCGCGCTCTACCAGCAGCTGCTGGCCGGCGGCTCGCGCGACATCGACATCTACCAGATCGACGTGGTGTGGCCCGGCATCCTGGCGCCCAACTTCGTCGACCTGCGGCCCTACAGCCAGGGTACGCAAGCGCAGCATTTCCCGGCCATCATCGAGAACAACACCGTCGGCGGGCGGCTGGTGGCGATGCCGTTCTACACCGATGCCGGCGTGCTGTTCTACCGGCGCGACCTGCTGGAGAAATACGGCGTGGCCGTGCCGCAGACCTGGGACGAACTGCGCGCGGCGGCGCAGCGGATCCAGCAGGCCGAGCGCGCGGCCGGCAACACGCGCTTGTGGGGCTACGTGTTCCAGGGCCGTGCCTACGAAGGCCTTACCGTCAACGCCATGGAGTGGCTCGCGAGCCAAGGCGGTGGGCAGATTGTCGCGCCGGACGGCGCGGTGACGGTGAACAACCCGCAGGCCGTGGCGGCGCTCGGCGTGGCGCGCGGCTGGATCGGCAGCATCGCGCCGCCGGGCGTGCTCAACTATTCCGAGGAAGAAGCGCGCGGCGTGTTCCAGTCGGGCCAGGCGGTGTTCATGCGCAACTGGCCCTATGCCTGGGCGCTGGCCAACAGCGCCGACAGCCCGGTGCGCGGCCAGGTCGGCGTGGCGGCGTTGCCGCATGGCGCGGGTGGCGCCAGCACCGGTGTGCTGGGCGGCTGGAACCTGGCGGTGTCGCGCCATTCGCGGCATGTGGCGCAAGCCGCCGACCTGGTGATGTACCTCACCGGCGCCGTCGAGCAGAAGCGGCGTGCCGTGCAGGCGGCGTACAACCCGACGCGGCCGGCGCTTTATCAAGACGCCGACGTGCTCGCGGCCAACCCCTTCTTCGCCGCGCTGTACCCCAGCTTCGCGCACGCGGTGGCGCGGCCCTCGCGCGTGACGGGGCGCAAGTACAACCGCGTCTCCAACGCCTTCTGGAACGCGGTGCACGACGTGCTGGGCGGGGAGGCGGAGCCGGCCGCGGCCATGGCCGCGCTGGAACAGCAGCTGCGCCGCCTCGGCCGGCACGACTGGGGCCGGGAGCGGCCGCCGCGATGAGCGGGAGCGCGCGCACCCTGGCCCGCACGCGCGTGCGCTCGGCCTGGCTCTTTCTCGCGCCGACGCTGCTGGTGCTGGCCGCGGTGGCCGGCTGGCCGCTGTTGCGCACGGTGTGGTTCAGCTTCACCGATGCCGACCTGGCCGACATCTCGAGTGACCGCTTCATCGGACTGGCCAACTACCTCGAACACGACCAGGGCGAGTGGTACGGCGTGCTGGCCGATCCGCAGTGGTGGGGCGCGGCCTGGCGCACGATCTGGTTCGCGGGGGTGTCGGTCTCGCTGGAAACCGTGCTGGGCATGGTGGTGGCGCTGGCGCTCAACGTGCGCTTTCGCCTGCGCGGCCTGCTGCGCGCAGCCATTCTCGTGCCGTGGGCGATTCCCACCGTGGTGTCGGCCAAGATGTGGGGCTGGATGCTGAACGACCAGTTCGGCGTGATCAACCACCTGCTGATGGGCCTGCACCTGATCGACCAGCCGGTGGCCTGGACCGCCAGCCCCACGCTGGCGATGTGGGCGGTGGTGATGGTCGATGTGTGGAAGGCCACGCCCTTCATGGCGCTGCTGATCCTGGCCGCGCTGCAGATGCTGCCGACCGATTGCTACGAGGCCGGGCGCGTCGACGGCATCCACCCGGTGCGCATGTTCTTTCGCGTCACGCTGCCGCTAATGGCTCCGGCGCTGGGGGTGGCGGTGCTCTTTCGCACGCTCGACGCACTGCGCGTGTTCGACCTGATCTACGTGCTGACCTCCAATTCGAACAGCAGCATGTCGATGGCGGTCTACGCACGCCAGCAACTGGTGGACTTCCAGGAAGTCGGCTACGGCTCGGCCGCCTCGACCTTGCTGTTCCTGGTGATCGTCATGCTCACCTTGAGTGCACTGGCGCTCACGCGCTGGCGGGCGGATGGGGAAGGGCGCGCATGAAGGCACGCATCACGGCGGCGCGCCTGCTCGGACGCATCGGCTTCATGCTGCTGATGCTGGCGATCATCGGCTTTGCGCTGTTCCCGTTCTACTACGCGCTGGTGTCCTCTTTTCGCAGCGGCGGCGAGTTGTTCCAGCCGGCGCTGTGGCCCGAACACTTCGACCTGCGCAACTACGCGCAGATCTTCACGCAGCAGGCCTTCGGGCGCAGCCTGCTCAACTCGCTGGCCGTCGCCGCGGCGGTGGTGGGTGCTTCGCTGGTCTTGAGCGTGGGGGCAGCCTACGCGCTGGGCCGGGTGCGCTTTCGCGGCCGCGGCGCATTGCTGCTGACGGTGCTGGGCGTCTCGATGTTCCCGCAGGTGGCGGTGCTGTCGGGCCTGTTCGAGTTGATCCGCGCGCTCGGCCTGTACGACACGCTGCCCGGCCTGATGCTGGCCAACATGCTGCTCACGCTGCCTTTCACCGTGTGGGTGCTGACCACCTTCATGCGCGAACTGCCCAAGGAGCTGGAAGAGGCCGCCTTCGTCGACGGCGCCAGCCCGCTGCGCATGATCTGGCGCGTGTTCCTGCCGCTGCTGTGGCCGGCCATGGTGCCGACCGGGCTGCTGGCCTTCATCGTGGCCTGGAACGAATTCCTGTTCGCCTTCACCTTCGCCCTGTCGCCCGATGTGCGCACCGTGCCGGTGGCGATCGCGCTGTTGGGCGGCGGCAGCGCGCAGGAACTGCCGTGGGGGCCGATCATGGCGGCCTCGGTGGTGGTCACGCTGCCGGTCATCGCGCTGGTGCTGCTGTTCCAGCGCAAGCTGGTGGCCGGGCTGATGGCGGGCGCCGTCAAGGGATAGGAAATTCATGCGCATCGAGACACCACCGTCCGCCACCGCCAGCGTCGAACTGCGCGGCGTGCACAAGCGCTTCGGCGCGCAGCACGTCATCCGCGGCGTCGACCTGCAGATCGAGGCCGGCGAGTTCTGCGTCTTCGTCGGCCCCTCGGGCTGCGGCAAGTCGACCCTGCTGCGGCTGCTGGCCGGGCTGGAAGATGCGAGCGCCGGCCAGCTGCTGATCGGCGGGCGCGACGTGACCGGCCTGCCGCCCAAGGAGCGTGGCGTGGCGATGGTGTTCCAGTCGTACGCGCTCTACCCGCACATGACGGTCTATCGCAACATCGCCTTCGGCCTGGAGACCGGGCGGCGCCAGCGCGCCGAGACGGACCGCCGCGTGCGCGAGGTGGCGCAGCTGCTCGAACTCACGCCCCTGCTCGATCGCCTGCCAAAGGAACTGTCCGGCGGGCAGCGCCAGCGCGTGGCGATCGCGCGCGCCATCGTGCGCGAGCCGCAGGTGTTCCTGTTCGACGAACCCCTGTCCAACCTCGACGCCACGCTGCGCGTGCAGACGCGCATCGAGATCGCGCGGCTGCACCGGCGCATCGGCGCCACCATGGTCTACGTCACGCACGACCAGGTCGAGGCGATGACGCTGGCCGACAAGATCGTGGTGCTCAACGGCGGCAAGGTGGAGCAGGTGGGCGCGCCGCTGCAGCTGTACCACCAGCCGCGCAACCAGTTCGTCGCCGGCTTCATTGGTGCGCAGCGCATGAACTTCATCCCTTGCCGCGTGCTGGCCGCGGGCGCGGCCGGCGTCGCGGTGGAATTGCCGGGGCAGGAAAGCCTGACGGTGCCCGTCGACGCGGCCGGCATCACCACCGGGCAGCCGCTCACGCTGGGCGTGCGGCCCGAGCACATGCGCGGCGACGGCGGCGACGCCAGCCTGACCGGCTTGGTGGAAGCGGTGGAAGAACTGGGCGAGGGCCACCTGCTGTACCTGCGCAGCGCCGACGGTACGCTGGTGAGTGGCCATTTTTCAGGCGCCTCGGGCTGCCGCGAGGGCGACCTGACGCGCTTTGCGTTCTATGAGGACGCCTGCCACCTGTTCGATGGTGACGGCGTTGCGCTGCCGCGGCTGGCGCGCGGCTGATTCAGTTGCGCGCCGTGGCGTCGCGCTCGGGCTGCGCGATCACCAGATCGATGCCGTGCGACTCGGCACGGAACGGCCGCTCCAGCAGTTCGGCCATCACGCGGCCCAGCGGCTTGTGGTCGATCACCACCGCGCGCACCGCCTCGCAGATGGTCATTTCCAGTCCGAGCTTGCGCGCCATGTCGGTCACCGACACCACGTTCTCCAGCCCCTCGACCACCACCGGGCGGCCGTCGAAGATCTGCGCCATCGTCAGGCCCTTGGCCAGCCCGGCGCCATAGCGGAAATTGCGCGACTGCTCGCTCGAGCAGGTCAGCGTCAGGTCGCCGATGCCGGCCAGCCCGGTCACCGTCTCGCGCCGGCCGCCCAGCGCATCGGCCAGCTCCCTGATCTCGTTGAGCCCGCGCGTGATCAGCGCGGCCCGCGCGTTGGAGCCGAAACCCTTGCCCGCCGCGATGCCGCAGGCAATCGCCAGCACGTTCTTCACCGCGCCGCAGACCTCCACGCCGCGCACGTCATCGGACACATAGGGCCGGAAGGTGCGCGTGCCGATCGCCACTGCCAGCCGCGCCGCCAGCGAGCCGGCCGGGTCGGCCGCCACGTCGTCGGAAGCGATGGTCACCGCCGTCGGCTGGCCCTGCGCCACCTCGTGCGCGAAGGTCGGCCCCGACAGCACCGCCACCGGATGCTGCGGCAGTACGCTCGCCACCGTGTCGGCCAGCAGGCTGCCGGTCTTGAACTCGATGCCCTTGGCGCAGATCACCAGCGGCGTGCCCGCCTTCAGCGCCGGCCCCATCGCCTCGCAGGTGGGACGCAGGAACTGCGACGGCACCACCAGCAGCACCGCGTCGGCGCCGCGCACCGCCAGCGCCAGGTCGGTTTCCACCGCGATGCTCTCGGGCAGCCTGTGGCCCGGCAGGAACAGGCCGTTCTCGCGGCGCTCGCGAATGTCCAGCGCCACTTCCGCCTCGCGCACCCACAGCGTGACGCGGCGCCCGGCGGTGGCCGCCGTCATGGCCAGCGCCGTGCCCCAGGCGCCGCCGCCGACGATGGCGATGTGATCGATGGGCGCGCCGGCGGATGACACGGGCGCTGTGCTTGGATTGGGTGTGGTCATGGGATGCCCTTCCTGCGGTTGCGTGACGCCCGGACAGCAGGCACCGACGAACCGGCGCCGGGATGCAGTTTGCAGGCGTGATCCCTGGAAGTTAACCGATGCGGCGATGCCCTCGGCAAGGCCGCTGGATTCGATGCGCATCCGCCTTGGGGTTGCGGGCCGGAAAGGGATAATCGCCGCCCGATGCCAACCACTTTTCAATCGCGACCGATGCACGATTCGCTGGGCCCGATGGTGCTGGTGCTGGCCTCCGGCCGTGGCGAACGTTTTCGCGCGGCGGGTGGCGGCGCCAAGCTGCAGGCCGACCTCGCCGGGCAGACGGTGCTGGCACGCACCTTGGCGGCCGTGGCCGCGAGCGGCTTGCCGTGGCATCTGGAAGATGCCGGGCATCCCGGCATGGGCGACTCGATCGCCGCGGCCGTGAAAGCGACCGTCACGGCGAGCGGCTGGCTCATCCTGCCGGGCGATCTGCCGTTGGTGTTGCCAGAAACCTTGCGCCGCGTGGCGCAGGCGCTGAGCGGGCCGGTGCAAGCGGTGCAGCCGGTCTATCGCGGCGAGCGCGGCCACCCGGTGGCCTTCGCCGCTGATTGCCGCGATGCACTGATGGCGCTGACCGGCGATCGCGGCGCGCAAAGCGTGCTGCAGGCCGCGCGCGCGGCAGGGCAGGCGGTGCAGATCGAGGTCGACGACGTGGGTGTCGTGACCGACGTCGACACGCCGGACGCGCTGGCGCAGGCGGCGCGCTTGCTACAAGAGCGCGGCGCCTGAAGGCCGCAACGAATTGGAGAGCGAATGAGTATGGGGTTGTCGCGCGCTTCCTACATTGCGGACTTTTCGACGTTTCGATCTGCAGACGCAAACAGCATTCTTGGGGCGCTCGCACAGGGGCAAGTTGGTGAGTTGAACGCCGCTCAGCGCGACGCATGGCTGCAGCAGATTTCCATCCTGAAGGACGCGATCAGTGAAATCGTTGAGGGCGTGATCTGCTTCGAATTTGTCATTCCGCGCATTGGCAAACGGGCTGACAACATTTTGTTGATCGGTGATCAGGTCGTCGTTGTCGAGTTCAAGGTGGGGGCCTCCGGCTATGAGGCGGCCGACAAGAAGCAGGTGGTCGATTACGCGCTGGATCTCAAGAATTTTCATCTCGGTAGTCACTCGTCTGAGATCACACCTGTGCTTGTGGCGACGCGTGCGCCGCTGATCGCAAACGAGGACCTGCCCAGCTACGGTGGAGTATTCGGTGCGCAACTCGCGAACAGGGCGTCGCTCGCGCCTTTGTTGGCAAGGGTCGCCGCGCGTGCACATGTCGTTGCGGGGCAGCACGAAGAGTGGTTGCACTCTGGCTACCGTCCTACGCCGACGATTGTCGAGGCGTCTCAAGTGCTTTTCCGCGGGCACCAAGTCTCCGAGATCACTCATTCCGAGGCTGGCGCCGACAACCTCGGCGCGACAACGGCAGCGCTGAGTCGAATTATTGATACAGCGCGCGCGACGGGGCAGAAGGTCATTTGTTTGGTCAGCGGTGTGCCTGGGGCCGGTAAGACACTGGCGGGTCTGAACCTCGTTTGTCAACGTCGCCGCATCGACGGCGATCAGCAAGAACACGCAGTATTTCTTTCTGGGAATGGCCCGCTCGTGAAGGTTCTGCAGGAGGCGCTCGCGCGCGACGAAGTCGCGCAGGCCCGTGCGCGCAACGCCATCGCGAGCAAATCAGCAGCGCACCGCAAGGCGGTTTCCTTCATTCAAAACATTCACCACTTTCGCGATGACAACCTTGTCGACAAAGCCGCGCCAATCGAACGCGTTGTTGTGTTTGATGAAGCGCAGCGGGCCTGGGATCTGAGCCAGACATCGAAGTTCATGCAGCAAAAGCGTGGTCAGTCCGGTTTCGCCATGTCTGAGCCTGCCTTCTTGATCGGCGTGATGAATCGGCACGCATCGTGGGCCGTCGTCGTTTGCTTGGTGGGCGGCGGCCAAGAGATCAATACGGGCGAGGCAGGTCTGGAGGAGTGGCTCCGCGCCTTGAGGGATAGCTACCCTGAGTGGATCGTTCATTTGCCTTCGCAGCTGGTGAAGGCCGACTATCTGCCAACCTTTGATCTCGCGGAACTTGGCCCTCGGGTTTTCCAAGACCCGGCACTGCATCTTGGTGTCTCGCTGCGATCCTTCAGATCTGAGCGACTTTCGGGCGCCATGGCGGCGCTCTTGACGGGTAGCGGATTGGATGCGCGCCGTGAACTCGCAGCAGTGCTACCGCAGTTCCCCATTTTCATCACTCGGTCAGTGGGCATCGCCAAGTCTTGGCTGCGTGATCGGGCTCGCGGCAACGAACGCTTCGGGTTGCTTGCGTCCTCCGGTGCGAAGAGGCTGAAGCCTCTTGGCATCAATATGGGCGTGCCTCTCGACCCTTGCGTGTGGTTCTTGAACGGCGACGACGATGTTCGGTCATCGTTTTATCTTGAAGACGCGGGCAGCGAGTTCGACGTGCAGGGGCTCGAGTTAGATTGGGCCGCCGTCGTGTGGGATGGCGACTTGATCCACAACGTGAACGGTTGGCTCTACCGGGCGTTCAAGGGCACGCGCTGGCAATCGATCCGTGACACAGACAATCAGCGCTTTCGACTGAATGCCTATCGGGTTCTTCTAACGCGGGCCAGGCAAGGAATGATCATTGTGGTGCCAGAGGGTGATCCGAACGATCCCACGCGCAGCGCTTCCATGTACGACCCGACGTGGGACTACCTACGATCGTTGGGCTTGTGTGAACCGGCTGCGCAAAAAGACTCCGTGGCAATGAATCATTGAGCCGGTAGGAGCGTGTCCTTATGGCGCGGCACGCGCTTTCAGCAGCCGCAGCCCATTCGCCACCACCAGCAGCGTGGCCCCCATGTCGGCAAACACCGCCATCCACATGGTCGCGCTGCCGAACAGCGCGAGCACCATGAAGACCGCCTTGATGCCCAGCGCCAGGCTGATGTTTTGCCACAGCACGCCGTGTGTGCGGCGTGACAGGCGGATGGTCTCGGGGATGCGGCGCAGGTCGTCGTTCATGATCACCACGTCGGCGGCTTCCATTGCCACGTCGGTGCCGGCGCCGCCCATGGCGAAGCCGATGTCGGCCTGCGCCAGCGCGGGTGCGTCGTTGATGCCGTCGCCGCTCATGGCGCTCATGCCGTAGCGTTTGCGCAGGTCCTCGATCGCATCGAGCTTGTCCTGCGGCAGCAGTTCGCCACGGGCTTCGTCGATGCCGGCCTGGGCCGCCACGCTGGCGGCGGTGGTGGCGTTGTCGCCGCTCAGCATGACGGGCGTCACGCCCAGCGCCTTGAGTTGCGCCACCGCTTCGCGCGAGGTTTCGCGCAGCGTGTCGGCCACGGCGAAGCAGGCGAGCACGCCTTGCGCATCGGCAAGCAGCGTGACGGTGCGGCCCTGCGACTCTTCCTCGGTCAGCCGCGCGGCCAGCGTGTCGTTCATCTGTGCGCGCTCGCGGACCAGGCGCACGTTGCCGAGCACGTAGACGGCGCCATCGAGCGTGCCCTGCACGCCGCGGCCGGGCAGGGCGCTGAAGGCGTCGACCTCGGTTGCCTTGTCCATTTCGCCCAGCTCGGTCGCCAGCCCCTGCGCGATGGCGAGCGAGACCGGATGGTCGGATCGGCCCGCCAGCCGCGCCGCGATGCGGGCGATCTGACTTTGATCCGTTCCCTCGCGCAGCGCAGACCAGCGCACCAGCTTCGGCTTGCCCAGCGTGAGCGTGCCCGTCTTGTCCAGCGCCACCACCTTGATCGCGCGTGCGCTTTCGAGGTAGGTGCCGCCCTTGATCAGGATGCCGCGCCGCGCCGCGGCGGCCAGCGCGCTCACCACCGTGACGGGGGTGGAAATCACCAGCGCGCAGGGGCAGGCCACCACCAGCAGCACCAGCGCCTTGTAGATCGCGTCGAGCCAGCTGATGCCGAGCAGCCAGGGCATGAGCAGGGCAGCCGCCAGCGCCAGCGCGAACACCGCGGGCGTGTAGATGGCGGCGAAGCGGTCGACGAAGCGCTGCGTCGGCGCGCGCGTGCCCTGCGCGGCTTCCACCGCGTGGATGATGCGCGCCAGCGTGGTGTTGGCCGCGGCGGCGGTGACGCGGAACTGCAGCTCGCCGCTCTGGTTGATGGTGCCGGCGAAAACCAGGTCGCCCGGCGTCTTTTCCACCGGCAGGCTCTCGCCCGTCACCGGCGCCTGGTCGATCGCGCTGTGGCCTTGCGTGATCACGCCGTCGAGCGGCACGCGCTCGCCGGGGCGGATGCGCACCACCGCGTCGAGCACGACATCGGCCGCCGGCAGGCTGCGCCAGTCGCCGTCCGCCTGGCGCACCTCGGCCTGTTCGGGCGCCAGCGCCAGCAGCCCTTCGATGGCGTTGCGCGCGCGGTCGGCGGCACGCGCCTCGATCAGCTCGGCGATGGCGTACAGCGCCATCACCATCGCCGCCTCCGGCCATTGGCCGATGAGGAAGGCGCCGGTGACCGCCACGCTCATCAGCGCGCTGATGTTCAGGCGCCCATGGCGCAGCGCGCTCAGGCCCTTGGTGTAGGTCTCGATGCCGGACAGCCCGATGGCCAGCGCGGCCAGTGCCAGGCCGAGCCCGTTGGCGACGGCGGAGGCGCCGGCCAGCAGGTGCAGCAGTTCGGCCGAGAGCGCGAGGGCCAGCGCCAGGCCGAGCCGCCAGGGGCTGGTGCCGAAGTGCGGCGTCGCGGCAGGCGCCGCGCCGGGGGTGGCCGCTGCCAACGGCTGCGGATCGAAGCCGGCAGCACGGATGGCGCCGAGCGCGGCCGGCAGTGCCGCAGCCGGCGCGTCGATCGCCAGCGTGCGTTCGCGCAGCCGGAAGTGCAGCCCGCGCACGCCGTCGACTTTTTCCAGCGCACGCCGGATCTCGCTTTCCTCGACGGCGCAGTCCATGCTGGCGATGCGGAACAAGGCCGCGCCTGCAGGTGCCGGCGTGGCCGGGGCGCCGCTCGCTTGGGGCGCGGCGCAGCAGTTGTCGGCCGCAGCCGGTGGGGCGCAACAACCGGCACCCTGCGCGCCGCACGCCGCACCCGCTGGGGCGACAGGCGCAACAGGCGCAACAGGCGCAGGGGCATGCCCGTGATCGCAGCACGCCGGGGCGTGCGCGTGGGCATGATCGTGGGCTTCGGCGGCGTCGGGAATCTGTCTCATGCCGCCATTGGAAACCCTGTAGTTGCTATAGAGTCAACCCAGGCGCTGCAAGGCCTTGAAAGGAGCTGCACCATGAAGATCGGCGAACTGGCCAAGGCCAGCTCCACCCCTGTCGAGACCATCCGCTTCTACGAGCGCGAGGGCCTGCTGGCGGCGCCGGCGCGCACGGCCGGCAACTACCGCGACTATGGCGCCGAGCATGTGGAGCGGCTGACTTTCATCCGCTACTGCCGCACGCTGGACATGGCGCTCGATGAGATCCGCACGCTGCTGCGCTTCAAGGCGGCGCCGCAGGTCGATTGCGCTGGCGTGAACGAACTGCTGGACGACCACATCGGCCACGTCGCGGCGCGCATCCGCGAGCTCAAGTCGCTCGAGAAGCAGCTCAAGGCCCTGCGCGAGGCCTGCCCGCAGGCGCAGTCGGCGGGGGAATGCGGCATCCTGCATGCGCTGTCCGACGGCGCCGGCGAGGCGTTGCGCCCGCAGCGCGCGCGGCGCCACGTGCACGGCACGCACGCCTGAAGACGCCGCAAGCGGGCGGCGCAGGCCCGGCTCAGGTTGCGCTGATCACCGCGCAGGCGATGCGCGGGCCCGAATTGCCGGCCGGTTGCGAGGTGAAGTCGTCGCGGTCGCGGTGCACCACCAGCGCGCGCCCGATCACGTTGTTGGGCAGGCCGGCATCGAGCGAGATGCTGTGGTCGTCGACGCTGAAGCGGGCGATGCCCTTGCCGTCGGCCACCAGGCTGGGCAGTTCGCCGGCGTGGCTGCCGGGCGCGCCGTATTTGCCGTGGGTGCCGCCGGCCGGATTGAAGTGGCCGCCCGAGGCGTTGCCGTTGTCGCCGCAATCGCCCTTTTCGTGGATGTGAAAGCCATGCTCGCTGCCGGGCGCCAGGCCACGGATCTCGCCGGCCACGCGCACGCCGTGTTCGAGCGCGGTGAAGCTGACGTTGCCGACCACCGGATTGGGCGAGACGGCCGCGGTGGGCAGCAGGTTGGCCGTGGCGCCGGGCTTGCCGGCGCCCATGTTCATGCTGGTGCCGCAGGCCGCGAGCGCGGCGGCGATGGCGACGCCACCGAGGGTGGCGACGATTCGGTTGGTCATGACTTGTCCTGAGGTTTGGAGGGATCGAGCGGCGGGTATAGCCCAGCGCCTGCATGGTTGCAATCGGTGGAGGCCGACAGTTGTTGCGCCTGGGCCAGGCGCACCAGCCGGGCCAGCGCCGCGTCGTGGATGCCGTGCAGCTTGAGTTCTTCCAGCGTGAGGCGCGCGTAGTCGAGCGAACTGCCGTAGCGGCCGACGGCGCTGGCGAAGATCTCGCGGTAGCGCGCGTCGCTCAGTTCGCCGGTGAAATTGGGGCTGCGGCGCGAGAGCGTGAAGGCCAGGGCGCGCACCGGCCCGCCGTCGGTGCTGCATTCGAGCCATTTCGGGTCGTACACGCCGGTGGGCATCTCGCGCAGCCACAGGCGCCCGAGCGTTGCCAGCGCGTGCGCGGCCGGAATGCGAAACACCATGCCGCGGCAACTGCCACCCGACAGCAGGCCGAACACCAGGCCGGGGCATTGCGGGCTGCCGCGGTTGATGCGGCTCCACATCTTCAGCGCGCGGTGCCAGCCATGGGCATGCGCCGCGCGTCGCTCGGCAAAGTCGAATTCGGGCCGCCAGATGAGCGAGCCGTAGCCGAACACCCAGAGGTCGTCGCGCCCGCCCCACTGCGCGATGGTGCGTTCGAGCAGCGGCTGCGGATCGCGCAGCGGCTTGACCATCGGGTCGAGCCCCGGCGGGCCGGGGTCATGTGCGCGGGTGGGCGTCGCTTCGTCGTGCCCGTCGTGCGGGGTGGCATCGCGATCACCGCTTGGCGCGGTCGAGCCAGGAGTCATGTCAAGCCCTGCGCCTACAATTTCTGGATCATGGTTCAAGACACCATTATTTACCGCCCCCTGACCACTTATCGAGGCCGACCGATGGCATCCACGCAAGAAGACGACAACCAGACCTATTTCATCCTGGGCCTCGGCGCGGGTGTTGCGGCGCTCGTGATCTTCCTGGTGATCGGGGTGGCGCTGTACACCTCGTCGGCACGGCGCGCGCCGGCCGCTGCAACCGCCAGCGCCATGACGGAGGCCATGGCCGGCGGCGCCGCCGTGTCGAGCAGCAGCGTCACCGGCCCGGCCACCGGCGCCGCCGCCAGCACCGACAAGTCGTCGGCCGTGGCCGAAGTGACGCAGACCGTGACGGTGGTGGTGCCCGACGGCGCCAGCATCGCGGTGGAGAACGGCGTCGTGAGCTTCTACTTCGCCACCGGCAGTGCCGACCTGGCGCCGGGCGCGGCCGAGGCGCTGGCCGCGGTGATCAAGGGCGTGGAAGGCGGGCAGAAGGCCGTGGTCTCGGGCTACCACGACACCACCGGCGACGCCGCCAGGAACGAGCAACTGGCCAGGCAGCGCGCGCAGACTGTGCGCGACGTGCTGGTCGGCCTGGGCGTGCCGGCGGCCAGCATCGAGATGCAGAAGCCCGCGGCCACCGCCGGCAGCGGCAGCAATGCGCAGGCGCGCCGGGTCGAGGTGCGGCTGGTGCGCTGAGCCGGCCCTGCGCCCTGCACGACAAAGCCCGGCCCGCCCGGGCTTTTTCATGGGCGCTTGGTACCATGGCGATCCGGCGCCCGGTGTGCGGCGCCGGCAGAACAAACATCCCCATGACCCTTCATTCCACAGTGCGCGAGGTGACCGATCGCATCCGCGAGCGGAGCCGCCCGACGCGCGAGGCCTATTTGCAGCGCGTGGCCCAGGCCGGTGGGCGCGAGCGCGGCAGCGACCGCATGGGCTGCGCCAACGTGGCGCATGCCGTGGCCGGCTTGCCGGCCAACGACAAATTGCGCGTGGTGGCCGAGCGCGCGCCCAACATCGGCGTGGTGACGGCCTACAACGACATGCTGTCGGCGCACCAGCCGTACCAGGGCTATCCGGACATCGTCAAGCACGAGGCGCGCCGCCTGGGCGCCACGGCGCAGGTGGCGGGCGGCGTGCCGGCCATGTGCGACGGCGTCACGCAGGGCACGCCCGGCATGGAGCTGAGCCTGTTCTCGCGCGACGTGATCGCCATGGGCACCGCGGTGGCGCTGACGCACGACATGTTCGACGCGGCGCTGATGCTCGGCGTGTGCGACAAGATCGTGCCGGGCCTGCTGATCGGCGCGCTGCACTTCGGCCATCTGCCCACCGTGTTCGTGCCGGCCGGGCCGATGCCCTCGGGCCTGTCGAACAGCGCGAAATCCAAGGTGCGCGAAGAGGCCGCGCTCGGCAAGGTCGGGCGCAGCGGCCTGCTCGAGGCCGAAATGGCGGCCTACCACGCGCCCGGCACCTGCACCTTCTACGGCACCGCCAACAGCAACCAGATGCTGCTCGAGGCGATGGGCCTGCATGTGCCCGGCGCCGCCTTCATCCAGCCCGGCGACGCGATGCGCGAGACGCTCACGCGTGAAGCGGTGCGCACCGTGCTCGGCCGCGCCGATGCCGCGGCGGGCGCCTGGCGCTGCCCGCCCATTGGTGAACTCGTTGATGAGCGCTGCATCGTCAACGCCATGGCCGCCTTGCTCGCCACCGGCGGCTCGACCAACCACCTGATCCACTGGGTGGCGGTGGCGCGCGCGGCCGGCATCGTGATCGACTGGGACGATTTCTCGCGCCTGTCGGACGTGGTGCCGCTCTTGACGCGGGTCTATCCCAACGGCACGGCCGACGTCAACGCCTTCCAGGGCGCGGGCGGGCCGGGCTTCGTCATCGGCGAACTGATCGGCGCCGGCTTCATGCACGCCGACGTGGCCACCGTGCGCGCCGGCGGGCTGGCCGAATTCACCCGCGTGCCGACGCTGGAGGGCGAGGCGCTGCGCTGGCACGCCGCCGCACCCTCGAAAGACGAAGCGGTGGCCCGGCCGGCCGCCAACCCGTTCAGCGCCACCGGCGGCCTCAAGCTGCTCACCGGCAACATCGGGCGCAGCGTGATCAAGGTGTCCTCCGTGCCTGACGACCGCCACGTGATCGAGGCGCCGGCGCGGGTGTTCGACTCGCAGGCGGCGCTGCAACACGCCTTCACCGCCGGCGAGCTCGATCGCGACGTGGTCTGCGTGGTGCGCTGGCAAGGCCCGCAAGCCAACGGCATGCCCGAACTGCACAAGCTCACGCCGCCGCTGTCGGTGCTGCAGGGCAAGGGCTTTCGCGTGGCGCTGGTGACCGACGGGCGCATGAGCGGCGCTTCGGGCAAGGTGCCGGCGGCGATCCACGTCTCGCCCGAAGGCGCGGCCGGCGGCCCGATCGCCAAGGTGCGCGACGGCGATGTGATCCGGCTCGACGCCGTGGCCGGCACGCTCGAGGTGCTGGTGCCGGCCGCCGAATGGGCCGCCCGCGAGAACGCCACCCTTTCCGCTGAACAGCGCCTGGCCGACGGCCACGGCCTGGGCCGCGAACTGTTTGCCGGCATGCGCCGCAATGCACTGACTGCTGAAGAAGGAGCCTGCACATGGCTTTGAACAAACAACTCACCGCGCTCGAAGTGATGCGCGACGCGCCGGTCATTCCGGTCATCGTCCTGAACGACGTCACCCACGCCGTGCCGCTGGCGCGCGCGCTGGTCGCCGGCGGCATCCGCATGCTCGAGGTGACGCTGCGCACGCCGCAGGCGCTGCAGTGCATCGAGGGCATTGCCAAGGCGGTGCCCGAGGCCGTGGTCGGTGCCGGCACCATCCGCAGCGCGGCCGATGCGCAGGCCTCGGCGCTGGCCGGCGCGCGCTTTGGCGTGAGCCCGGGCTACACGCGCTCCATCGGCAAGGCCTGCCACGACATCGGCCTGCCGCTGCTGCCCGGCGTGGCCACCGGCAGCGAAATCCTGCTGGCGCAGGAAGACGGCTACGAACAAGTCAAGTTCTTCCCGGCCCTGCAGGCCGGCGGCCTGGCCATGCTGAAGGCGTGGCAGGGCCCCTTTGGCGACGTGCAGTTCTGCCCGACCGGCGGCATCCACGCCGGCAACGCGGCCGAATTCCTGGCGCTGTCCAACGTGGCCTGCGTCGGCGGCTCGTGGATCGTGCCGGGCGACGCCATTGCGGCCGGCGACTGGGGCCGCATCGAACAGCTGGCGCGCGAGGCCAGCCAGCTGGCGCGCTGAAGCCGGCGCTGCGAAGAGGCGACACGATGGCGGGCGCAGACAAGATGGTGGAGACAAGCGAGCTGAAGGTGATCGCCTTCGACGTGTTCGGCACCGTGGTCGACTGGCACAGCGGCGTGGTGGCGGAGGTGCAGCGGGTGCTGCCCGACGTCGATGCCGACGCCTTCGCGCTGGCCTGGCGCGCCGGCTACAAGCCCGCCATGGAAGCGGTGATGCAGCGCTTTGCCGCGGGCGAGGGCGGTTTCACGCTGGTCGATGAACTGCACCTGCACATCCTCGAAGACCTGCTGGTGCAGTTCGGCATGGAGGCGCTCGACCGCGATCGCGTGCGCGAACTCAACCGGGCGTGGCACCGCCTGCCGGCCTGGCCCGACAGCGTCGAGGGCCTGACGCGGCTGAAGCGCAAGTACACCCTCTGCACACTCTCCAACGGCAACATCGGCCTGCTGACCGAGATGGCCAAGCGTGCCGGGCTGCCCTGGGATTGCGTGCTGTCGGCCGAGATCTTCAAGAGCTACAAGCCCGATCCGCGCGTGTACCTGGGCGCCGTGAGCGTGTTCGATGCCTCGCCCGGCCAGGTGATGCTGGCCGCCGCGCACCACGACGACCTGGCCGCCGCGCGCGTCTGCGGCCTGCGCACCGCCTACATCGAGCGGCCGCTGGAAAACGGGCCGTCGCAGCCCAAGGACGTGTCGCCGCGCGTGGAGAACACGCTGCACGCACGCGACATCAACCACCTGGCCGATCTGCTGGGCTGCTAGGCGCTGGCCGCTTCAGGCGGCCATGCGTTTCTTTGCTGTGTGCTGCGCCTCACCGCAGGCCGCCGCCGGCCGCGTTCTCGGCGCGCTGGATCAATTCGATCTTGTAGCCGTCCGGATCGGTCACGAAGGCGATCACCGTGGTGCCGCCCTTGACCGGGCCGGCCTCGCGCGTGACGTTGCCGCCGGCCGCCTTGATCTTCTCGCAGGCGGCGTAGGCGTCGGGCACGCCCAGTGCGATGTGGCCGTAGGCGCTGCCCATCTCGTAGCTTTCGGTGCCCCAGTTGTAGGTCAGCTCGATCTCGGCCTGGGCCGGATTGCCTTCGTAGCCGACGAAGGCCAGGCTGTACTTGTATTCGGGGTTCTCAGAGGTGCGCAGCACCTGCATGCCCAGCACCTGGGTGTAGAAATCGATGGAGCGCTGCAGGTTGCCGACGCGCAGCATGGTGTGGAGGATTCGCATGCGCGGATTATTGCGCGCCCGCCGCCGGCGTGCAGCAGCGGGGGCTCAGCCTCCTAGCGTGCCGCCGGCCGCTCGAACACCAGGCAGGTGGTGGTGGCGTGCGCGTACAGCGTGCCGTCGGCGCCGACCAGGCGCGCCTCGGCGGTGGCGAGCTGGCGGCCGCAATGGATCACCTTGCCTTCGGCGCGCACGCGCTGCACCTTGGGCGTGAGCGCCTTGACCAGGTTCACGCCCAGTTCGGCGGTGGTGTAGCCGCGGCCGGCCGGCATCATGGTGTGGACCGCGCAGCCCAGTGCCGAATCGAGCAGGGTGGCGAACCAGCCGCCGTGGATGCTGCCCATCGGGTTGAGGTGTTCGGGTCGGGGCGCGCCCTGGAACACCGCGCGGCCGGGGCCGACCTCGACCAGCTGGAAGGCCAGCGTTTTCGCGATGGGCGGGTAGGGCAGTTCGCCGCGCAGCATGGCTTCCATCATCTCCAGGCCGGTCAGGCCGGCGACCTGCTCGGGCCGCGCCACGCCGGCGCCGGCCGCCGCGTCGAGCCGCCGCGTGATGGCTTCTTCCTGCTCGATCCAGGCGGCCAGTTGCTGTTCGTGATTCATCCGTGACTCCGAATAAGTTGCATATGCATCGATTGTAGCTACAATCATCGACATGACGACCGATCTCCTGCTCCAGGGCTGTACCAATTTGAAGGTGCGCCAGCTGATGCGCCGCATCGGCCAGCACTACGACGCCGAGGTGGCGGCCAGCGGTCTCAAGACCACGCAGTATTCGCTGCTCTCGCACGTGCTGCGGCTCGGCCCGCTGCGCCCGGTCGACCTGGCCGCGGCGATGAAGATGACCGCCTCCACGCTCAGCCGCAACCTGCAGCCGCTGGTGGCGGCCGGCTGGCTGGAAATGGGCGCCGGCGCCGACGCGCGCAGCCGCCTGGTGCACATCACCGAAGCCGGCATCGCCAAGCGCCGCGAGGCGCAGAAGCACTGGAAGGTGGCGCAGCAGAAGCTCAACCAGGTGCTCGGCGTCGAGCGCGTGGCGGCGCTGCACTTGCTGGTCGACGATTCGCTGGCGCTGCTGGGCGTGCACGAGCAGGCCGAGCACGACACGGTCGACTGACCGCACCGCTTCTTTCTCCTTTTCTCCCGCAACCACTCGTCTCTCGAGGCCCCATGTACGCCCAACCCCTTTCCGACTGGCTGCAACGACGCGGCATCCACTACGGCTGGATCGTCGCCGCCATCACCTTCCTCACCATGCTCACCATGTCGGCCGCGCTGGGCCTGCCCGGCGCCATGCTGCAGCCGCTGGGCAAGGAATTCGGCTGGAGCACCGAGCAGATTTCATCGGCGCTGGCGCTGCGCTTTGCGCTGTTCGGCCTGATGGGGCCGTTTGCCGCGGTGCTGATGGAACGCTACGGCCTGCGTTTCGTGATCTGCACCGGGCTGGCGCTGGTCGGCACCGGCATGGCGCTGGTCACGCTGGCCTCGCAGCTCTGGCAACTGTTCTTCCTGTGGAGCCTGATGCTGGGCCTGGGCACCGGCCTGACGGCGCTGGTGCTGGGCGCGGTGGTGGCCAACCGCTGGTTCGTCGCGCGGCGCGGGCTGGTGGTCGGCATGCTGACGGCCAGCGCCGCCACCGGCCAACTGGCTTTCCTGCCGCTGGCAGCCTGGATGATCGAGCACTGGGGCTGGCGCTCGGCCATCGTTCCGGTGTTCGTCGGCTGCGTGCTGATCGGCGTGCTGGCGCTGGCCTTCATGCGCAACCGCCCGGCCGATATCGGCCTGCTGCCCTACGGCGAGGCACCGGGCACGCAGCCGGCTGCACCTGCCGCGCCAGCCGCGGCCATGAACTTCCGCACCCCCTTCCTGGTGCTGCGCGAGGTGGCGGGCAACCGCACCTTCTGGGTGCTGGCCGGCACCTTCTTCATCTGCGGCCTGAGCACCAACGGGCTGGTGCAGACCCACTTCATCTCGCTGTGCGGCGACAACGGGCTGGCGGCGGTGCCGGCGGCCTCGGTGCTGGCGATGATGGGCGCCTTCGATTTCGTCGGCACCATCCTGTCGGGCTGGCTGTCCGACCGCTACGACAACCGCAAGCTGCTCTTCTGGTACTACGGCCTGCGCGGGCTCTCGCTGTTCTGGCTGCCGCATTCGGAGTTCACCATCTACGGCCTGGGCATCTTCGCGATGTTCTACGGCCTGGACTGGATCGCCACCGTGCCGCCCACCGTCAAGCTGGCCGGCGCCGCCTTCGGCCCGCAGAAGGTGGGGCTGGTGTTCGGCTGGATATTCGCGGCGCACCAGCTCGGCGCGGCCACCGCCGCCTGGGGCGCTGGCCTGTCGCGCACGCTGCTGCTGACCTACACGCCGGCGCTGTACGCGGCGGGTGCGGCCTGCCTGCTGGCGTCGGTGCTGGTGATGGTGATCCGCCGGCCGGCCAAGCCCGTGGCGCCGTCGGGCACGGTGCCCGGCGCGGCGCGGGCCTGAGGCACACGCCATGGCGAACAACACCGACGCCGTAGCGGACGACGCCCCGGTCGATGCGCGCACGCGCATGCTGCTCGAAGCGCCGATCGTGCCCACCCTGCTGCGGCTGGCGGCGCCCAATGTGCTGGTGATGGTGGCGCAGGCCTCGGTCGGCCTGATCGAGACCTACTTCGTCGGCAAGCTGGGCACCGACGCCTTGGCCGGCATGGCGCTGGTGTTCCCGATCGTGATGCTGATGCAGATGACCTCGGCCGGCGCCATGGGCGGCGGCATCGCCTCGGCGGTGGCCCGCACGCTCGGCGCGCGCCGGCGCGGCGAGGCCGATGCACTGGTCTGGCATGCGATCGTCATCGCGCTGGGCTTCGGCCTGCTGTTCATGGCGGCGCTGCTGTTCGGCGGGCGCTGGCTGTACACGCTGATGGGCGGCAGCGGCGCGGCACTGGAGGCGGCGCTGACGTATTCCAACTGGGTCTTCGCCGGCGCCGTGCTGGTGTGGCTGTTCAACTCGCTGGCCGCCGTCATCCGCGGCACCGGCAACATGGCGGTGCCGGCCAACGTCACGGTGGCCGGCGTGGTGGTGATGATTCCGCTCTCGCCGCTGCTGATCTTCGGCTGGGGTCCGCTGCCGGGCATGGGCATCGCCGGCGGCGCTGCCGCCTTGCTGGCCTACTACCTCGTTGGCTCGCTGGTGCTGTGGGGCTACCTGCTGTCGGCGCGCAGCCTGCTGCGGCCTTCGTGGGCCGGCACGCGCTTTCGGCGAGCGGCGTTTGGCGGCATCCTGCGGGTCGGCTTGTTGGCCGCCGTGTCGACTTTTTCGACCAACCTCGCCATCGGCATCACCACGGCACTGGCCGGCCGCTTCGGCGAAGGCGCGATTGCCGGCTACGGCACCGCCTCGCGGCTGGAATACCTGCTGGTGCCGCTGGTGTTCGGCCTGGGCGCACCGCTGGTGGCGATGGTCGGCACCTGCATCGGCGCCGGCCAGCGCGAGCGCGCGCTGCGCGCCACCTGGGCCGGCGCCGCCATCGCCTTCCTGCTGTCGGGCGGCATCGGGTTGGCAGCGGCGCTGTTCCCGCGCCAGTGGCTGCTGCTGTTCGGCAGCGACCCGGCCATGCTGGAGGCCGGCGCGCAGTACCTGCGCGTGGTCGGTCCGTGCTACGGCTTCTTCGGCCTCGGCCTGGTGCTGTACTTCGCCTCGCAAGGGGCCGGGCGCTTGCTGTGGCCGGTGCTCGGCAACCTGGTGCGGCTGCTGCTGGCCGGCGTGGGCGGCTGGGCTGCCCTGCAACTGGGCGGCCAACTGCACGAGGTGTTCGCCATGCAGGCGCTTGCCTTGCTGGCCTACGGCTTGTTCATCGCCGCCGCCATTGCCGGCGGCGCCTGGTTCGGCCGCGTCGGCTGGCCGCGCGGCCCGGCGGCCTTGCTGCGCCGCATCGAGGCGGCGTGAGCGCGGCAACCCGCATTCAAGTTTTCATTCAACGCAAGGAAATTCCATGAACGTCAAGGACTCGGTTGTCTTCATCACGGGCGCGAACCGCGGCCTCGGGCTGGCCTTTGCGCGTGCCGCGCTGGCCGCGGGGGCGCGCAAGGTCTACGCGGCGGCGCGCGACCCGGCATCGATCACGCTGGCTGGCGTGCAGCCGGTGGCGCTCGACGTCACCAACCCCGCGCAGGTCGCCGCGGCGGCGCAGGCCTGCGGCGATGTCACGCTGCTGATCAACAACGCCGGCATCGCGCGCGGCGCGCCGTTGTTGGGGGCGGAGTCGGTGGAGGCTGCGCGGGCCGAACTGGAGACCAACTACTTCGGCCCATGGGCGCTGGCGCGGGCCTTCGCGCCGGTGCTGGCCGCCAACGGCGGCGGCGCCATCGTCAACGTGCTGTCGGCGCTGAGCTGGCTGAGCCTGCCCGGCGCAGCCACCTACAGCGCTTCCAAGTCGGCGGCCTGGTCGCTCAGCAACGGCTTGCGCAACGAACTGCGCGCGCAGGGCACGCTGGTGACAAGCGTGCACGTCGCCTTCATGGACACCGACATGGCCAGCCACGTGCCCGGCCCCAAGACATCGCCCGATGCGGTGGCGCACCAGACCTTCGAAGCGCTCGAAGCGAGCTTGCCCGAAGTGTTGGCCGACGAGGTGACGCGGCAGGTGAAAGCGGGCCTGGTGGCGGTGCCGCCGGCCTACGCCGCGGCACGCTGATCCCGGCGGAGCGCGCGCGGATCAGCGCGGCGCCGGCAGCAGGCGCGCGAGCGCCGCGAAGAACAGGTCGGACTGTTCGCGCTCGCCCTGGATCTGCGCCGCCACGCGGGCCGCCAGCTCGGCGCTGACGGGCACCAGCGGACGGCCGGTCGACTGCGCCAGCACCTGGTGCTGGCAGGCGCGCTCCAGGTAGTAGAGATCGTCGTAGGCGTGGGCGATGCTGGCGCCGGCCACGATCACGCCGTGGTTGGCCAGGAAGGCGACGTCCTTGCCGGCCATGGCGCGGGCGATGCGTTCGCCCTCGGCGTCGTCCAGCGCCAGGCCGTTGTACTCGCGGTCAATCGCCACCCGCCCGAGGTAGCGCATCGCGTTCTGGCTGAGCGTGGGGTCGAGCGCGCCGTCGGCGGTGAGCGTGAGCGCGGTGGCGTAGGGCATGTGGCAATGCAGCACCACCGCGTGGCCGGTCAGGCGGTGCACGGCGCCGTGGATGAAGAGGGCGGTCGGCTCGACGCGGTGGCGTCCGGCCAGCACGCTGCCGTGCACGTCGATCAGCACGATGTCGTCCGGCCCGATCTCGCTCCAGTGCAGGCCGCGCGGGTTGATCAGGTAGCGGTCATGGGTGCCCGGCAGCAATACGCTGAAGTGGTTGCAGACGCCTTCTTCCAGCCCGTGGTGCGCCGCGGCGCGCAGCGCCAGTGCGAGTTCCTCGCGCAGCTGGCGCACGCGCGGGCTGGCGTAGGCGGCGTCGACGGACATGTCGTGCGGGGGCGTCATGTTCGGATCAGGCCGCGGTAGGCGGCCACGAACTGCTGGGCATCGTCGCCCACCGACACGGCCGACTTGCCCGGCTTGTACAGCGCCGAGCCAATGCCGAAGCCGGCTGCGCCGGCTTCGCGCCAGGCGTCCATGTTGCCGGGCGTGATGCCGCCGACCGGCATCAGCGAGGTGCCAGCCGGCAGCACCGCCAGCAGCGCCTTGACCACGGCCGGCGAGGCCAGTTCGGCTGGGAACAGCTTGAGCCCGGTGGCGCCGGCGGCCAGCGCGCCGAAGGCCTCGGTCGGGGTCAGGATGCCGGGCAGGCTGACCATGCCCAGGCGCGCCGCCTCGGCAATCACCTCCGCATTGAAATTGGGCGAGACGATCAGTTCGCCGCCGGCGGCCTTCACATCGCGCACTTGGCGCGCGTCGAGCACGGTGCCGGCGCCCACCAGCGCGTCGGGGAAGCGCTGGCGCAGCAGCGCGATGCTCTCCAGTGGCTGCGGCGAGTTGAGCGGCACTTCGAGCAGGCGGAAGCCGGCGCCGACGATCGCGTCGCCGATGGTCGGCGCCTCGGCCGGCGTCAGGCCGCGCAGGATGGCCACCAGCGGCAGCGCGGCGTTGAATTTGTCGTTCGGTGTGTTCATGTGATGTGCGGCGCGTCAGACGCGCGGAGTATGGAGGGCATGCAGGCCGGCCCAGGTGGCTTGCGCGCCGAGGGTGCGCAGCTTGCGCCCGTCAGATTCCAGCGCCAGCGCGTAGCGTTGCGTGAGAACGGGTGAGCCGATCAGCACCACTTCGGCGGCGGCATGAATCGCCTGCGTGCGCAGCTCCTCGCCGATCAGCACGCCCGACAGGTAGCTCGCCAGCTGCGGCGCGCTCATGCGCTCGAAGAGGCCCAGCGTGCGCGCGCCGAAGGCGTTGTGCAGCAGGCCTTCGCCGTTGTCCGAGGTGGTCACGCCCTGCAGGAAGGCAGCCTCGTCGAGCGGGGCGCCGGGCTCGATGGTGCGCGCCAGGATCGAGTGCTGGCTGAGCAGTGCGTAGAACTCGCCCGTCATGAAGGTGCGAAAGCCGGTGACGCGGCCGCCGCTCACGCGGACCCACTTGTTGTGCGTGCCGGGCAGCACGAACAGGCCTTCGCGCAGGCCGGTGAGCGCCATCGCGCCGAAAATCTGCACCTCTTCGCCGCGCATCACGTCGGGCACGCCGTCGTGCTCGTCGCGCAGGCCGGGCACGATGGCAATGCGGCCCGGTTCGATGTCGATCACGCGCTCGCGGATCTCGGGCAGCCCGGCCGGGCAGGGGCAATAGGGCGCCTCGACCCAGCCCTGCTTGCTGCCGGCCATGCCGGAGATCAGGCAGCGCGTGCCGGACGCGGCCATCCAGTCGCCGAACAGGGTCTCGAACAGGTCGGCAAAGCCACCGGCCTCGACGCTCAGGATGCCGCGTGGCGCGCTGCGTTCTTCAAGCACTTCGCCATCGGGCGCGAGCAGCGCGCCGCGCAACGAACTGGTGCCCCAGTCGATGGCGACGAGGCGGGGGGATCCGGGTGGGGGCTGGGTGCTGGGCATGGCGTGGCAGAAACTGGAGGTGCCAAGCGTAAGCGATCGAGCGCCCAAAGAAAAAGGGCGCCAGGCGCCCTTTGTGCTGAATGCAGCGCCCCGTGCGGGACGCGCAGGTTCAACCGCGGCCGTAGCCGCCGCCCGAACGGCCACCACCGCCGCCGCCGTAGCCACCGCCACCCGAGCGGCCGCCGCCGGAGCGACCACCGCCGCCACCGCCACCGCCGTAGCCACCACCGCCGCTGCGACGGCCGCGGCCGCCGAAGCTGTCGACGCTGGTGCGCAACGGATCGGGTTGGCCGGCCGCGGCGCCAGCGCCGGCTTCGGCGCGGCGATGGGCCAGCGCGTCGGCCTGGGTCGGGCTGTGCGTGTTGCCGTGGTGACGCGGCTGACGCTCTTCGTGCGTCACCGGTGCGCCGTGGTGATGGTGCGTTGCATGCGGTTGCGGTGCGCGTGCCGGACCAGCGGCGCCGCCTTGACCACCGCGACGACGACGGCCGCCGGGGCCGCCGGCGTTCGCGCCGTTGCCGCCGCCATTGCTACCGCGTGCTTCGCCGCCGGCCGGGCCGCCACGGCGCTGGCCATTGCCACCGCCGCCACCACCGTTGCCACCGCGATCGCCCTGCGTCGCCTTGTTGTCGCGGATGCGCTGCATCATTTCCTGGCGTGCTGCCTTGGCCGCAGCCTGCATCACTTCACGGCTCGGCGGACGGCCGGCGCCGCCCCAGATCGTCTGGCGACCCATGGCGATCGGTTCGGCGCGCTCACCTTCTTCGGGGCCGAAGCCTTCGACCACTTGCGTGGGGATGGTCTGCTTGGTGAAGCGCTCGATCTCCTGCATGAAGCCTTCTTCGTCCAGGCAGACCAGGCTCACCGCTTCGCCGCTGTTGCCGGCGCGGCCGGTGCGGCCGATGCGGTGCACGTAGTCTTCGCTGACGTTGGGGATTTCGTAGTTCACGACGTGCGGCAGCTCGTCGATGTCGATGCCGCGTGCGGCGATGTCGGTCGCCACCAGGGCGCGGATCTCGCCGGTCTTGAAGCCGGCCAGCGCCTGCGTGCGGGCGCTCTGGCTCTTGTTGCCGTGCAGCGCCATCGCCTCGATGCCGTTCTTGGTCAGGAATTCGGCCACGTTGTTGGCGCCGAACTTGGTGCGCGTGAACACCAGCACCTGGCTCCAGTTGTGCTGGTTGATGATGTGCGCCAGCAGCGCCTTCTTCTTGCCGCGGCCGACCGGGTGCACCACCTGGGTGATGCGCTGCACGGTGGTGTTGGCCGGCGTGACCTGGATGCTTTGCGGGTTGCGCAGCAGGCCGTTGGCCAGCTCGCGGATCTCGTTGCTGAAGGTGGCCGAGAACAGCAGGCTCTGCTTTTGCGCGGGCACCAGCGCCAGCACCTTCTTCACGTCGTGGATGAAGCCCATGTCGAGCATGCGGTCGGCTTCGTCGAGCACCAGGATCTGCACGTGCGACAGGTCGAGCATGCCTTGCTGCTGCAGGTCGAGCAGGCGGCCGGGCGTGGCCACCAGGATGTCGATGCCGCTCTTGAGCTTGCTGATCTGCGGGTTCATGCCGACGCCGCCGAAGATCACGGTGGACGTGAGCTGCAGGTACTTGCCGTATTCGCGCACCGATTCCTCGACCTGCGCGGCCAGTTCACGGGTGGGCGTGAGCACCAGGGCACGGATGCCGGTGCCGCCGAACTTGTTGGTGGCGCTGCGGCTCATGCTCAGCTTGTGCAGCACGGGCAGCATGAAGGCGGCGGTCTTGCCGGTGCCGGTCTGGGCGCCGGCGAGAAGGTCGTGGCCTTCGAGGACGGCCGGAATGGCCTGGGCCTGGATCGGGGTGGGGGTTTCGTAGCCCTGCTCGTGCACGGCCTTCAAGATGGCGGGAGCCAACTTCAGTTCATCAAAGTTCATTGAGTTCAAAAGCGCCTTACACGGCGCGGTGTTCACTTGAGTATCGGCCTGCCGCAGTGCTCTGTAGGGGAGCGACCGGGCCAGTCAAGGCAGATGAAAGTCAGGAGGTGGGAGCCAGGAAGGGTTCCTTCGTCCCCGGCAGGAAGCCGTTCGTTGCGGGTAACTGCGCCCGTCAACCGAAGCATTGTCTCATGAGTTGAGGGTAAGCCCCTGGTTTTTCAAGAATTCCCGGGATATCGACAACAAATCCCACCGGGAGCCGCCTCATGAAGGCCATCCGCAAATTCATGCCGCACCGGGCGCTCAGGCAGCTCGGGCCGGGCCTCATCACCGGCGCCGCGGACGACGACCCGAGCGGCATCGCCACCTATTCGCAGGCCGGCGCGCAGTTCGGCTTCTCGATGCTGTGGACACTGGTGTTCACGCTGCCGCTGATGGTGGCGATCCAGATCGTCAGCGCGCGCATCGGCTTCGTCACGCGGCGCGGCCTCACCGCCAACATCAAGGCCGCCTTTCCGCGCTGGGTGATGCTGGCGGTGGTCGGCATGCTGCTGCTGGCCAACACCCTCAACGTGGCGGCCGACCTGGCCGCCATGGCCGAGGCGCTGCGTCTGGTGCTGGGCGGCTCGGCGCATGTCTACGCCGTGACTTTCGGCCTGTTCTGCCTGGTGCTGCAGGTGTTCCTGCCCTACCGCGTCTACGTGCGCTGGCTCAAGTGGCTGACGCTGGCGCTGCTGGCCTACGTGGCGCTGGTGTTCGTGGTGCACGTGAGCTGGCTGGACGTGGCCAGCGCCGTCGTGCACCCGCGGCTGCCCGCCAACCTGAGCGGCAACGACATGCTGCTGATGGTGGTGGCGATCTTCGGCACCACCATCAGCCCCTACCTGTTCTTCTGGCAGGCCGCGCAGGAGATGGAGGAGGCCAGCGAGAGCGCGCCGCGCGACGCGGCGGGCGTGCGCAAGGAGCTGCGCCGCATCCGCGCCGACACCATCTTCGGCATGGGCTTTTCCAACCTGATCGCCTTCTTCATCATGCTGAGCACCGCCGTCACCTTGCATGCGGCGGGCATCACGCAGATCGAGACCTCGGCGCAGGCGGCGTTGGCGCTGCGCCCGCTGGCGGGCGAGTTCACCTTCCTGCTGTTCAGCCTGGGCATCATCGGCACCGGCCTGCTGGCGGTGCCGGTGCTGGCCGGTTCGGCCGCCTACGCGGTGGGCGAGGCCTTCGGCTGGCCGGCCAGCCTGAGCCTGCGGCTGGACCGCTCGGAGGGCCGCGGCTTCTACGGCGTGATTGCCGCCGCCACGCTGGGCGGCGTGGTGCTGTGCTTCACGCCGATGGACCCCGTGAAGGAACTGTTCTGGTCGGCGGTGCTGAACGGCGTGATCGCGGTGCCGATCATGGTCGTCATGATGCTGCTGGCCGGCAGCCGCAGGATCATGGGCGAGCACACCATCGGCAGGCGGCTGCGCGTGCTCGGCTGGCTCGCCACCGCGGCGATGGCCGCCACGGTAGTGGCGATGCTGGTCACGCTGTGAGCGGGCCAGCCTGGCGCGTGTTCAGCGGTGCATCAGCGCATCGGCGATGGCGCGGTACATCGGCAGCATGACCGGGTCGCCCGCCGAGTTGCTGGCGATCGGGTGCGAGCCGAAGCGGGCGATCACCACCTCGGCCTTGGGATCGACGTAGATCGCCTGGCCGTGCACGCCGCGCGCCATGAAAGTGCCGTGGTCATCGTGCGCGATCCACCACATGTCCTTGTAGCTCCAGCCCTTGAGGTTGGCGTTGGCCGGGGTGGCGAAGATCTCGCGGTTGCCGCCCGCGCGGATCGCGTCGATGGCGGCCTTGGGCACGATGCCGTGGCCGTTGTAGTGGCCGTCCAGGCGCATCATCTCGCCGAAGCGGGCGAGGTCGCGCGTGGTGACGTTCAGGCCGCCGCCGGCGAACTCGTTGCCGCCGGAGTCGACGGCGATGAAGGCATCGCGCTCGGCGCCGAGCTTTTGCCAGATCCGTTCCGACAGCAGGTCGCTCACGGTCTTGCCGGTCACGCGGTGGATCAGCCAGCCCGCCACGTCGGAATTGACGGTCTGGTAGGCGTAGGTGCTGCCGGGCTCGTTGGCCTTCTCGACCGTCTTGGCGAAGTCGTAGAAGGTCTGCGGGCCGGTGTAGCCGGGCGGGCGCGGCAGGATGCTGCCGGCGCGCACGTAGGTCCAGATCTCGGCCTTGGGGTCGGCGTAGTTTTCCGAGAAGCGGATGCCGCTGGTCATGTTCAGCACGTCCTGCACGGTGGCGTCGGCATAGCCAGACTCCTTGAGTTCGGGCAGGTACTGCGTGACCTTGGCTTTCGGGTCGAGCTTGCCTTCGGCGATGAGCGTCGCCGCCAGCGTGCCGAACACCGACTTGGTGACCGACATCGCGATGTGGCGCGAATGCGGCGTGCTGACGCCCCAGTAGTTCTCATAGGCGATGCGGCCCTTGTGCAGCACCACGATGGAATCGGTGAAGTTGGCCTGCAGGGCCTCGGCCACCGTCATGTCCTGGCTGGCGTCCATCGGGCGGAACTTCAGCTGTTCCAGGCCGGGCACCTTGGCCTCGGCCAGCTTGGCGACCGGGCCGTCGCCGCGCCACACCGTGGTGGTGGGCATGAACTGGCCCCAGTGGGAGAAGGACCAGCGCAGCTGCGGGAACTTGTAGAAGCTGCCGTCGGACCAGCGCATTGTCTTGTCGGGTGCGGGCGGCGAGCCCTGCATCCAGCCGAGGGCGGCGGGGTCGGTGGCGCGCGAGTCGGGCAGGGCGGGTGGCGTCTGTGCGGCAGCGCCGGCGCACAGGCAGGCGAGGCTCAGGGCCAGCGCGGTGGTCTGGAATTTCATTGCTTTGTCTCCCTTGAATGGACCGATTTCAGAGCTTCAAAGTCTAGGTCAGGGCCTCCTGGCAGGTGTTCTGGTTCGGGCGCAGAGGGAAATTCAGGGGCTGTACGCGCCGGTGTTCAGGTTTTGCCAAGGTCGCCTGCCGTCGCCCCGTCGCCCGCTACGGGCATGGCAGGCGCGGTCGACCCGCGCGCCACCCCTGCGTTAGACTTGAGGCCTTTGGCGCCGGCCTCGATGGCCGGCCGCCTGGGCGCATGCCGCAAGCCCCGCGGGCAGCGGCCGCCACTTCACCCCCACCGATTCGCATCCAACCGGACGACATATGGCCCAGTACGTCTACACCATGAACAAGGTCTCCAAGACCGTGCCGCCCAAGCGGCAGATCTTGAAAGACATCTCCCTGTCCTTTTTCCCCGGCGCCAAGATCGGCGTGCTGGGCCTGAACGGCTCGGGCAAGTCCTCGCTGCTCAAGATCATGGCCGGCGTGGACAAGGAAATCGAAGGCGAAGCCGTGCCGATGGCCGGCCTGTCGATTGGCTACCTCGAGCAGGAACCCAAGCTCAACGCCGAGCACACCGTGCGCGAGTCGGTGGAAGAGGCGATGGGCGAGGTCAATGCCGCCAAGGCGCGGCTGGAAGAAATCTACGCCGCCTACGCCGAGGAAGACGCCGACTTCGACGCGCTGGCCGCCGAGCAGGGCGAACTGGAAGCGGTGATTGCCGCGGCCGGCACCGATTCCGAGCACCAGCTTGAAATCGCCGCCGACGCGCTGCGCCTGCCGCCGTGGGACGCCAAGATCGGCCTGCTCTCGGGCGGCGAGAAGCGCCGCGTGGCGCTGTGCAAGCTGCTGCTGTCCAAGCCCGACATGCTGCTGCTGGACGAGCCGACCAACCACCTGGACGCCGAGTCGGTGGAATGGCTCGAAGTGTTCCTGCAGCGCTTCACCGGCACCGTGGTGGCGATCACCCACGATCGCTACTTCCTGGACAACGCGGCCGAGTGGATTCTCGAACTGGACCGCGGCCGCGGCATTCCATGGAAGGGCAACTACAGCACCTGGCTCGAGCAGAAGGGCGAACGCCTGGCGCAGGAGCAGAAGAGCGAAGAAGCCCACGCCAAGGCCCTGAAGAAGGAACTGGAATGGTCGCGCCAGAACCCGAAGGCACGCCAGGCCAAGAGCAAGTCGCGCCTGGCCCGCTTCGAGGAACTGAGCGACATCGAATACCAGCGCCGCAACGAGACGCAGGAAATCTTCATCCCGGTGGCCGACCGCCTGGGCAGCCAGGTGATCGAGTTCAAGAACGTCAGCAAGTCCTTCGGCGACCGCGTGCTGATCGACAACCTGAGCTTCAACATCCCGGCCGGCGCGATCGTCGGCATCATCGGCCCGAACGGCGCCGGCAAGTCGACCCTGTTCAAGCTGATCGCCGGCAAGGAACAGCCCGACAGCGGCGAAGTGGTGATCGGCCAGACCGTGAAGATGGCCTTCGTCGACCAGACGCGTGACGCGCTGGGCAACGACAAGACGGTGTGGGAAGACATCTCGAACGGGCTGGACATCATCAACGTCGGCAAGTTCCAGATGGCCAGCCGCGCCTACGCAGGCCGCTTCAACTTCAATGGCAGCGACCAGCAGAAGAAGGTCGGCCTGCTCTCGGGCGGTGAGCGCGGCCGGCTGCACCTGGCCAAGACGCTGATCCAGGGCGGCAACGTGCTGCTGCTCGATGAACCGTCGAACGACCTGGACGTGGAAACGCTGCGCGCGCTGGAAGATGCGCTGCTGGAATACGCCGGTTGCGTGCTGGTGATCAGCCACGACCGCTGGTTCCTCGACCGCATCGCCACCCACATCCTGGCGGCCGAAGGCGACAGCCAATGGACCTTCTTCGACGGCAACTACCAGGAGTACGAAGCCGACAAGAAGCGCCGCCTGGGCGAAGAGGGCGCCAAGCCCAAGCGGATGCGCTACAAGGCGCTCAAGTAAGCGCCCCGGCCCCACGAAAAAATGCCCGCTCCGGCCACGGAGCGGGCATTTTTCGTTGGGGGCCTACAGGCCCGCGCCGACCACGCTGTTGAAGAACTTGCGGGCCGCCACCAGGCAGTAGGGCGGCACCAGCGTGCCGTGGTAGGCGCCGGCCACGCCTTGGGCCTGCATTTCGGGCGTGCTGCCGGAGTCCGCCGCCTTCTTCGCCTTGGCGGTGGCGAAGTCGGCACGCTGCTGGGCGTACGCATCGTTCAGGCCGCTCTCTTCGAGATCGACCACGGTCAACAGGCTGGGGTCCATGCCGTGCGCGCTGAAGTAGCCGGCGGTGGCGGTGGTGCTGGCGAAGTTCACGGTCGGGTCCTGTGCGCCACCACACATCAGGACCGGGCGCGCCGGCAGCCAGTTGCGCAGGTCGTTGGCCACCGCCGCCTGGCGGAAGCCGACCAGCGGCTTGCAGTCGAGCGGGTCGCTGGCGCGCGCCGCGGCGGAGGTGAGCGGCATGGCGTTGCCGGCGCAGGGGTTGGCGGCGATGTCGCTGGCGTACTGCGCGAGAAAGCTCTGCCGGACCAGGTTGTTGGCACCGTAGAACTGCGCGGCCTGCGCGTTGATGGGGCCGGGTTGTGCATCGGCCGCGAACATCGCGTACTGCGGCAGCCGGCCCGAGGCGAACAGCTCGCTGCTGGACATGGTGGTCGGCAGCAGGGTGTCGATGCCGGTGGCGTACTGCGCCTCGAAGATGTCGCCGGTGCTGCCATAGACATTGCCGAACTGCTGCTGCCAGCTGGTGGCCAGCATGGGTGTGAAGACGGTGGCGCCCAGTGGCGGCCAGCCGTTGTAGTTGTAGTCCATCAGCAGGCTGATGGCAGTGGGTGCCGAGAGCGGTGCCGAGGCGGTCAGCGGCATCCCGCTGCGCTGCATCTCGCGGTGGGCTGCCATCGCGGTGTAGCCGCCTTCCGAGTAGCCGGTGACCAGCAGCGAATTGCTGCCCGTCGCGCCGATGGCGGTGAAGGTCTTGCGCGCCGCCACCAGCGCGTCGACCATGTCCTTGCCCTGCTGCTCGCCGTTCAGGAAGGGGTGGTAGTTCACGGTCGACTTGTCATAGCCGACGTAGTTGGGCGCCACCACGATGTAGCCCTGCGCTGCGAACATCGCCGCCACGATCAGGCCTTCGCCGGCCGCCGGCTGGTTGGGGTCCACCCACTTGGCGATGTTGTAGTCGCGCGCCACGTTGGTGCCGTGCCCGTACAGCACCACCGGGCGGGCGCCGTTGCAGCCGGCGTCGGTACCGGCCGGCACCATGATGGCGGCGGTGGCGTTGACCACGTTGCCCTTGGCATCGACGGTGCGGTACTGCAGGTAGCGCAGGTCGACGCCGCACAGCGGGTCGCCGGCCACCGTCTTGAGTTCCTTGCCGACGTCGTCGACATCGAGCAGCGACTTGAATTCATCGGCCGAGATGCGCGCCACCTGCGAGGGTGGCTCGACGATGGAGCCGCGCCCGTTGTCGTCCGGCGCGATGACGATCGGCCCCGGATCGGCGCCGCCGCCACCGCCGCAGCCGGCCAGAAGCAAGGTCAAGGCGCCAACGACGGCGGCAGCGGCGGGGCGCAGGGGAAGGGCGGGACGGGGCATGCGGAAACTCCTGGATGAAACGGTGGGCATGGACTGCGGCCGATTCTGGAAAGCACCCGCTGCGCGCGCCATCGGCGTCGGCCTACATCGCCGTAGGGCGATGCACCGATCGGGCCGCCGGCTTGGCGGACACGCGCGCCGGATGTGGCGCGCAGCGCAGCCCTCAGCGCGGCGTGAGGAACTGCGTCAGGCGCTGCAGTTCATCGTCGAGCGCGGCGCGGAATGCGGCGCTGCGCGGCGGCGTGCCGACATGTCCGAGCGCGGGCCTCAGCTGCCCGTCTTGCCAGGCCAGCGTGGTCCAGCCCGTCACCTGCTCGCGCCACAGCAGCGGCAGCGCGTAGTAGCCGTAGCGGCGCTGCTCGGCGGGCGTGTAGGCCTCGAACTTGTACGCCCAGCCCCACAGCAGTTCGAAGCGGCGGCGGTCCCACACGATCGGGTCGAACGGGGCCAGCAGGCGCAGCGTGTCGTCGCTGCGCCAGCGGCGCGCGGCCGGGTTCTCGTCGGCCGGCCAGTACCAGGTGGTGCCGTCGATGCGTGCGCTGGCCAGCTGCTCGCGCGCCAGGTTCAGCGCCGCCTGGGTGTGGGGCTGCAGGTGCGGCGCGCCGTAGCGCAACAGGCGCACCAGGTAGACCAGGCTGGCGGCCGGCAAGGGCGCGTACTTGCGCACCACCAGGTCGATCAGCGCGGCGGCGCGTTGCGCGCGGGCGGCAGGGCTCTCGTCGGCCGGCGCGTGTGCGGCCACTTCGTAGACGCGCGTGCCGCTGTCGCGCCGCGCCACGCGCAGCAGGCCGCGGTAGTGCAGGCCGTCCAGCAGTTGCGTGGCGGCGTTGCTGGAGCCGCCCCAGTAGTTGCGCACGCGGCCGTGGGCGAAGTGCGCCTCGACCTCGCGCGGATGCACCTTGCCGCGTGCGCGCACGAAGTCCAGCACGTCCTGCGCGCGCTGCGTGGTGGCGGCATCCCAGGCCTTGGCGGCCTCGCGCGGGTGCATCAATGCCAGGTGGCGGCGCGGCAGGAAGCCGTAGTTGACCAGGCAATCCTCCTCCACCGCCAGCCGCGTGTAGCGGCGCTCCAGGTCGCCGGCGCGATAGTCCGTGACGCGGTGGCGCAGCGTGAGGTCTTGCGCGCGGGCCGGGGCGCGTATGGGGTCGGCCTGCACGAAGCCCAGGCGCTCGATGGCGCGGCCCAGCGTGGTGGGCGGGAAGAGGGTGCGTGCGACGGCGTAGCGCCGCAGATCGTCGAGGGTGATGCCGGCCATGCTGCTCATTGCAGCACAGGCGCGGCCGGTCTGTTCACACCGCGCTGCGATGCCGCTCGATGCAGATGTCCAGCGTCTCGCCGCCGTCGCGCTGCCACCAGTCGAGCGTCGAGAAAATCTCGACTTCGCTGTAGCCGGCGTAGCCCGCCGCTTCGACCCAGCCGCGGATCTTCTTGAGCTCGACCACGCCGTCGCCCATCATCCCGCGGTCGTTCAGCAGGTCGCGCGTGGGCGTGAGCCAGTCGCACACGTGGTAGGCCAGCAGCCGTTCGCGTCCAGCGCGTTCAATCTGTGCCTGCAGCTTCGGGTCCCACCACACGTGGTAGATGTCCAGCGCCACGCCCAGCAGGCCGCTCTTCTGCGGGTCGAGTTCGTCGCACAGGTCCAGCGCATGTTCCAGCGTGTTGATGCAGGCGCGCTCGGCCGCCTGCATCGGGTGCAGCGGCTCGATGGCCAGCGGCATGCCGACCTGGCGCGCGTATTCGAGCGAGGCAGCGATGCCGTCGCGCACTTCGTTGCGGGCGCGGGCGATGTCGTGGTACGCGGCCTGGCCTTGCAGCGCGCCGGGCAGGCTGCCAACCACCAGCACCACGCAGGGCGCATCGAGCGTTTTGGCCTCGTCGATGGCGCGGTAGTTGTCGTCCAGCGCAGCCTTCAGGCCCGCTGCGTCCGCCGCGGGGTAGAAGCCGCCGCGGCAGTAGCCGGAGAGCGCGATGTCGTTGGCCTTCAGTTGCGCGGCCAGCTTGTCCAGGCCGACCGCGGCGACCTGGTCGCGCCAGGGGCTGATGGCGCGGATGCCGCGCTCGGCGCACTGGTCGACGATGCGATCGAGCGGCACTTCGACGCCGTGTTGGCGGCGCACGGTGGCGGTGTTGATCGACAGCCATTCATGGCCGGTGGAGAAGTCGCGCATGCCGCTCATTCCACGCCGTGCACGGCCAGCAGCGATTTCATGCGGCGCACCGCCAGCTCCGGCTTCTCCAGCACGTTGGCCGCATCCGCCAGGCGGAACAGCTCGGCCAGGTGCTGCAGCGAGCGCGTGCTCTGCTGGCCGCCGACCATGCTGAAGTGCGACTGGTGCCCGTTGAGCCAGGCCATGAAGACCACGCCGGTCTTGTAGAAGCGCGTGGGCGCGGCAAAGATGTGGCGCGACAGCGGCACGGTCGGGCCCAGCAGGGCGTGGAACTTGTCGGTGTGGCCTTGCGCCAGTTCGCCCAGCGCGGCGCTGGCGGCCGGTGCAATGGCGTCGAAGATGCCCAGCAGCGCATCACTCTGGCCGTGCATGGGTTCGGTGCCGAAGCCGTCGCCGGCGATCAGCTCGGCGTAGTTGAAGTCGTCGCCGGTGTACATGCGCACGCCGGTCGGCAGGCGCCGGCGCATGGCGATTTCCTTGTCCTTGTCGAGCAGCGAGATCTTGATGCCGTCGACCTTGTGCGGGTGCGCGGCAATCACGTCCAGCGCCGTGTTCATCGCGGCATCGAGGTTCTGGGTGCCCCAGTAGCCGGCCAGCGCCGGATCGAACATGTCGCCCAGCCAGTGCAGCACCACCGGCTGCCTGGCCTGGCGCAGCACGCGCGCGTACACGCGCTCGTAGTCGGCCGGGCCGCGGGCCACGCGCGCCAATGCGCGGCTGGCCATGATGATCAGCTTGCCGCCCAGCGCCTCGATGGCGGCCATCTGCTCTTCGTAGGCGCGGATCACGTCGTCGACGCTCTTGACCGCGTCGAGCTCCAGGTGGTCGGTGCCGCAGCCGGAGGCGACGAAGGCGCCGGGCACGTCGCGCGCGGCGTCGAGCGAGCGGCGGATGAGCTCCAGCGAGTTGGCCCAGTCCAGGCCCATGCCGCGCTGCGCCGTGTCCATCGCCTCGGCCACGCCCAGGCCGAGCGACCAGAGGTGGCGGCGGTAGGCGATGGTGGCGTCCCAGTCGATGGCGGCGGTGAGCCACGGGTCGACCGCGGCCAGCGGATCGGCCACCACGTGCGCGGCCGAATAGGCGATGCGGTTGAACTTCAGGCCGGCCGGCGGTGCCGCCAGCACCGTGCCTTGCAGGGTGTAGGGCGCCAGCGTGCCGCCGGCGGCGGGAAGGGTGAGGGTGAGAGCCATCGCGCGTTCCGTGTCAGACCTTGAGCGTGGGCACGTCGACCCAGCGGCGTTCCTGCCAGCTTTCCAGCGCGGCTTCGACCAGCTGCACGCCCTTGGCGCCTTCGGGCAGGGTCCACTTGTAGGGCGCGTCTTCCACCACGTGGCGGATGAAGTGTTCCCACTGGATCTTGAAGCCGTTGTCGTAGACCTGGCTGTCCGGAATCTCCTGCCACTGGTCGAAGAAGTTCATGGTCTGCTTCTCGTCCGGGTTCCAGATCGGGCGCGGCGTGGCCACGCGCGACTGGGCGCGGCAGCTCGACAGGCCGGCCACGGCCGAGCCGTCGGTGCCGTCGACGTGGAAGGTCACCAGGTCGTCGCGCCGCACGCGCGTGACCCAGCTCATGTTGATCTGCGCGATCACCGGCTCGCCGTTGTGGCCGGTCAGCTCGCAGGTGGCGTAGGCGGCGTCGTCGGCCGTGGCTTCGTAAGGCTGGCCGGCTTCATCCCAGCGCTTGGGGATGTGCGTGGTGCCCAGGCATGACACCGACTTCACCTCGCCGAACAGGTTGTCCAGCACGTAGCGCCAGTGGCACATCATGTCCAGGATCATGCCGCCGCCGTCTTCCTTGCGGTAGTTCCAGCTCGGGCGCTGGATGGGCTGCAGGTCGCCTTCGAACACCCAGTAGCCGAACTCCAGGCGCACCGACAACATGCGCCCGAAGAAGCCGGCGCGGCGCAGCATGTCGAGCTTGCGCAGGCCCGGCAGGAACAGCTTGTCCTGCACCGCGCCGTGCTTGATGCCCTTGGTCTTGCCGGCTTCGTCGGCCAGGCGGGCGATTTCAACCGCTTCGTTGAGGTTGGTGGCAATCGGCTTTTCGCAGTACACGTGCTTGCCGGCGCGGATGGCCTTGGCCAGCAGGGTGGGGCGCATCTGCGTGGTGCCGGCATCGAAGAACACGGTGTCGTCGGGGTTGGCCAGCGCCGCGTCGAGGTCGGTGCCCCAGCGCGCGATGCCGTGCGCCTTGGCCAGTGCCTCGATCTTCTCGGCGTTGCGGCCGATCAGGATCGGGTCGGGCATGACCTTGTCGCCGTTGGACAGCGTCACGCCGCCCTGCGCGCGGATGGCGCAGATGGAGCGGATCAGGTGCTGGTTCATGCCCATGCGGCCGGTCACGCCGTGCATGATCAGGCCGAGTCGTTGTGTGCTCATGTTGTGGTCCTCTTGAAATTGGGATTCAGGCGTGGCGAGCCATGTCGTTCCAGTCGATGCCGGCGCCGGCGGCGCCGCTGGCAAAGCCGGTGCAGCCGAGCGACGACAACTGGAGGTCGCCGCCTTCGATCGCCAGCCGCACGTGGCCGTGCTGGCGGGTGTACAGGTCGGGGTGCAGCCCGAGCAGCGCCTGCTGCTCGGCGGCGGGTGCGGCGGCCAGGCCGTCGACGTAGTGGTGGCCGTTGCGCTCGACATGCGTCAGGCCCAGCCAGCTCACCAAGGCCAGGTCTTGCTGCACGCCGATGCCGGCCTGCATGGTCAGGTCTTCGCCCGACAGGAAGAGCGGCGCGCGATGCTGCTGCGCGGCTTGCGCGCAGCGCGCGGCGTTGACGACCGACTTGTAGAAGCCCTTGCAGCTCTTGCTGGACACGCCGGTGTAGCCGAGCGCCTGCGCCTGGACAAAGCTTCCCAGCGTGGCGTCGGACTCGTCGACCAGCAGCGGCATGCGCTGCGCCAGCGCGCGCAGGTCGGTCGCCAGCGCGCGGTCGCGCCGGATCGGTTGTTCGATGAAGGCGGTGCAGGCCAGCAAAGCCTGCAGCGCGGGCTGCGCCATCAGTTGCTCGAGAAAGTCGGCAAAGGCGGCGGCGTCGCCATATTGTTCGTTGCCGTCGAGCGTGACGAGTTGCGCATGCGGCGCGATCAGCGTGGCAATCTCCTGCAGCCGCGCCAGGTCGGCGGCGGTGTCGCCGCACAGCTTGAGCTTGAAGTGGCGGTGCCCGTACTGCGCGATGGCGCCTTCGAGCGAGCGCGGCAGGCCGTCATGCGGTGCGTCGGCGGGCGCATCGGCCTCGCGGATGGCGTCGAGCAGGCCGACCGTGTGGCGCGCGGCAATGTGCCCGCGCGGCACGCGGCTGGCCAGGAAGCTGTCGATGTCGAAGGCCGCCAGGTCGCTCGCCAGTGCGTTGTCCGCCAGCGTCATGCCGACCGCATTGGCCTGCATCGCGGCGGCAAAGCTGCCGCCCAGGTGCAGGCACAGCGCGTCGAGCACGGCGCGGTCGATCAGTGCCGGGCCGTAGCTGGCGACCAGCGGGTTGAGCTGGCGCGCCGCGCCCGCCGCCAGCACCGCGTCGTAGTGCGCGGCGAAATGGCCCCACGCGGTGCGTGCGGTGCGGTCGGCGCCGTAGGCCTCGCGCGCCAGTTGCAGCGCCTGGCGCAACTGGTTGAAGTTGTCTTCGTTGGACAGTGCCGGGTTCTTGTCGAACCACTTGGGGATCATCATTTCCGCGGCGCAGCCTTCGCTGCTGCTGCCGTCCGCAAAGCGGATGCGCGCCCGCACGTAGACCTGCGGACAGGCGGTGACGGTGACGGCGCCGAAGCGGAAGGGCAGGCGCAGCACCACGTCGCGCTCGGCAAAGCGGATCTCGTCGATATGGAAGCGGGGCGCGGTCATGGCGGGAATGAAAAGAAAGCCTCGCGCAGGCTCAGTGGTCGAGGATGCCCTGCGAGAAGAAATGGGCGCGCACCAGCTTGGCGTAGTGCGCGAAGGCCGGCGTGCCCATGATGTCGAGCGAGCGTTCGGCCGGCAGGTCGATGTCGTACACGGCAGCGATCGAGCCCGGGCGCTCGCTCATCACGATGACGCGATCGGACAGGAACACCGCCTCGGGAATGCTGTGGGTGATCAGCATCACCGTCTTGCGCGACTCGGCCCAGATGCGGCGCAGCTCGAGGTTCATCTTCTCGCGCGTCATCGCGTCGAGCGCGCCGAAGGGCTCGTCCATCAGCAGCACGGTCGGGTCGTGCAGCAGCGCGCGGCAGATCGATGCGCGTTGCTGCATGCCGCCCGAGAGCTGCCACGGGTACTTGCCCTCGAAGCCCTTCAGGCCGGCCATCTCGATCAGCTCTGCCGCGCGGGCGCGTGCCGCAGCCATCGGCATGCGGCGGATCTCGGCCTGCAGCAGGATGTTGTCCAGCACCGTGCGCCAGGCCAGCAGCACCGCGCTCTGGAAGACGATGCCGACATCGCGCTGCGCGCCCTTGATCGGCTTGCCCGACAGCGTGAGCTGGCCGCCGCTGATCGGCAGCAGGCCCGCCACCATCTTGAGCAGCGTGCTCTTGCCGCAGCCCGAGGGGCCGACGACCGAGACGAACTCGCCCTGCCTGATCTCGAAGTCCAGCGGCTTCAGGGACTCGACCGGACCGTCCTTGGTCTGGTAGATCTTGGTGACGCCACGGGCTTCGATCAACGCTGGAGAGGACATGGAAGGCTCAGGAAATGCAGGCAAGGGGAACGTCTCGGGAGGGGCCGAAGAGGGCAGGTTGAGGCTTACTCGGGCAGGTAGTCGAGCGTGACGTAGTCCTCGGCCTTGCCGCGCGTGGCCGGGTCCATGCCGCCGTACTCGACCAGCAGGTCGAGCGAGTCGCTGACGTTCTTCATCGTCACGTGGAAGGGGCGCTGCTTGGCGGTTTCAGCCGTGTGGTACAGGGCGGTGGATTGCTTCAGGCCGACCAGCAGCGTCTCGCGCACGCCGGCCTTGGGCTTGGCCTTGAGCATCGCGTCGACGGCGGCTTCCGGGTCCTTCTCGGCGGCTTCGGCGGCCTTGGTCGAGGCACGCATGAAGCGCTTCACCAGGTCGCCGTTTTCCTTCAGGTAGTCGGTGTTGACGATGATGCCGGAGCTGATCTGGTTGACGCCCGAATCCGCGAAGCGGATCGGCGTGACCGGCTTGCCGGTGGCGTCCTGCAGCTTGATCGCCTGGTCCATCACGTAGCCCAGCAGCAGGTCGGCCTGGCCGTTGATGACCGCGTTCAGCTTGGTCTGGCCGTCGCCCGAGACGATCTTGATCTGGTCGGGCTTGATGTCGTTCTTCTTGAGGAACAGCGGCCACATCTGCGACATCGAGTCGCCCGGCGTCACTGCCACCGTCTTGCCGATGATGTCCTTGGGCGTCTTGATGCCCTTCTCGGTGAAGCCCATGACCGACATCGGGCTGACCTGGAACAGCACGCCGGTCGACTTCAGCGGCGCGCCCTTGGCGGCGGCCTTGATCATGGTGGTGACGTCGATGTAGCCGAAGGTGGCGGACTTGGCGGCCACCGCCTGCGCGGTCACGGCGGAGCCGCGGCCTTCCTGGATGTCGAGGTCGATGCCTTCATCGGCGTAGAAGCCCTTTTCCTTGCCCAGGAAGAAGGGCGCGTGCTCGCTGTAGAGATACCAGTTGAGCATCAGCGTGACCTTCTCTGCCGGCTTGTTCTGCGCGTGCGCGGCCGGGGCGATCAGCGTGAGCGCGGCGGCGGTGCCGGCGAGCAGCGCGGGAAGCAGTTTCTTCATGGTTGTCTCCTGTTGAAAGTGAACTTCGGGAAGGGAAGGCGCAAGGGAAAAGGGATGGGTCAGAACACCTGGCGCTGCGAGGCGTGCCAGGGAATCATCAGCCGCTCGGCCAGGTCGACCAGCACGAACAGCAGCACGCCGATGGACGACAGCACGGTCAGCGCGGCGAACATCAGCGGCAGGTCGAAGTTGCCGTTGGCCACCTGCAGCACGTAGCCGATGCCCGAGTTGGAGCCGACGAATTCACCCACCACGGCGCCCACCACGGCCAGCGTGACGGAGACCTTGAGGCCGCTGAAGATGGCCGGCAGCGCCTGCGGCAGGCTGATCTTGAAGAAGGTCTGCAGGCGGCTCGCGCCCATCGAGCGGGCCAGGTCGAGCATGTCCGGCTCGACCGACTTGAAACCCATCACGGTGGAAACGACGACCGGGAAGAAGCCCAGCAGGAAGGCCGAGATCACCTTGGGAAAGATGCCGAAGCCGAACCACACCACGAACAGCGGCGCGATCGCGACCTTGGGAATGCTCTGCGAGAAGACCAGCAGCGGATAGACGTACGACTCGACCAGCCGCGAGTAGGCGATGACCATGGCGATCGGGATGCCGATCACGATCGTCAACGCGAAGCCGCCGAGCGTGGCCAGCGTGGTCTTCCAGCTTTCGGCCAGCAGGCGCGGCCATTCGGCGATGAGCTGCTTGACCACCGCCAGCGGCGGCGGCACGAGGTAGGCGGGAATGCCGAACAAGCGGATGGCCAGATCCCACAGCACCAGCAGCGCGACGATCAGGAAAAAGGGTCTCAGCGCTGGTGACAGCAGCAAACGGCGAAGCATCGAACGTTGTCTCCGGGAGGGCGTGCCGCCGCTGGGCGTGGCACCTTAAGTAACCGAACGGTGAATTATTCGGGAGACAGTTCTTTACTGTCAACGCGCCCTAGGGAAATCACGGGGGCGTTGCCCTTTGCCGCATCCGCTGCTCAGTGCAGTACGTAGCCCAGCACCAGGTCGGTCATGTGCGAGAGGCGTTGTGCCATCGCCTTGGGTGCGCGCAGGTCACGCCCGAAGATGGCCGACAGCGTGTAATTGTTCGAGAGGTAGAAGTAGCACAGCGAGGCGATCGAGATGTAGAGCTGGATCGGGTCGATGCCTGCACGGAACAGGCCGTCGCGCCGGCCGCGCTCCAGAATCCCGTCGAGCAGTTGCACCAGCGGCGAGTTCATTTCCTGGATGCGCTCGGAGCGCTTCAGGTGCACCGCGCGATGCAGGTTCTCGCTGTTCAGCAGCGTGATGAATTCGGGATGCTCGAGGTAGTAGTGCCAGGTGAAGGACACCAGTTGGCGGATCGCCTCCACCGGCTCGGCGGCGTCCAGGTGCAGCACCTGCTCGGCCTCGCGGATGTCGGCATAGGTGCGCTCCAGCACGGCCAGGAACAGGTCGTCCTTGCTGCCGAAGTAGTAGTAGATCAGCCGCTTGTTCAGGCACGCGTTCTCGGCGATGCGGTCCATCCGCGCGCCGGCCAGGCCGTACTGGGAAAACTCGTCGCGCGCGGCCAGCAGGATGGCCGCCTGCGAGCGGTCGGCATCGCGGGAACGCGGGAGCACGGTGGTGGGGGTTGGAGCGCTCATGGCGTCAATGTAACTACTTGGTGAATTAAGGCAAGCGGTGGAACGCGACACCCATAATGACGCCTCGTTTCCCCAACTATCGCCTTGTCCATGCGCAGCTCCCACCACGCCGGCCATCTCATCGTGCAATGCCTGATCGAACAGGGCGTCGAACTGGCCTTCGGCGTGCCGGGCGAGAGTTTCCTGGCGGTGCTCGACGGCTTCCATGCGCATGCCGATCGCATCCGCTTCATCGTCAATCGGCAGGAGGGCGGCGCGGCCTTCATGGCCGAGGCGCATGGCAAGCTGAGCGGACGGCCGGGCGTGTGCTTCGTGACGCGCGGCCCCGGCGCCACCAATGCGTCCATCGGCGTGCACACGGCTTTCCAGGATTCGACGCCGATGGTGCTGTTCGTCGGCGACGTGGGCAGCGATTTCCGCGATCGCGAGGCTTTTCAAGAGGTCGACTACGGCAGCTTCTTCGGCCCCGGCACCAAGGGCTTCGCCAAGCGGGTCGAGCGCATCGACGACGCCGAGCGCATTCCCGAATACATCGCGCGGGCCTTTGCCACGGCCATGAACGGCCGCCCCGGCCCGGTGGTGCTGGTGCTGCCCGAAGACATGCTGACGCGCACGCCCGCCGCCACGCCGCTGGCGCGCGTGGAGGCGGCGCAGGCCTGGAGCGACCCCGGCGCGCTGCGCACGCTGCGCCAGATGCTGCTGGCAGCGCAGCGGCCGCTGGTGATCGCCGGCGGCGGCGGCTGGACGCCGCAGGCCGCGCAGGCGCTGCAGCGCTTTGCCGAGAACTGGAAGCTGCCGGTGGGCAACGCCTTCCGCTACCAGGACACTTTCGACAACCACCACCCGCAATACATCGGCGACATCGGCATCGCCATCAACCCCAAGCTGGCCGCGCGCGTGCAGGAGAGCGATCTGGTGATCGCCATCGGGCCGCGCCTGGGCGAGATGACGACCAGCGGCTACACGCTGCTGCAGGCGCCACGCTCGAAACAGAAACTGGTGCACATCCACGCCAGTGCCGAGGAACTGAATCGGGTCTACCAGGCCGACCTGGCGATCAACGCCGGCATGAGTGCGGCAGCGCGCAGCCTGGAGGTGCTGAGCGCACCCACCGAATTGCCGTGGGACGCCTGGACGCAGGCCGCGCACGCCGACTACGAAGACTGGCTGCAGCCGCAGGCCGTGGCCGGCCTGCCGGCCGACGCGCCGCGCGGCGCGGTCGACATGGCGCACGTGGTGGCGCTGCTGCAGAAGCACCTGCCGGCCGATGCCGCCATCACCAACGGCGCCGGCAACTTCGCCAGCTGGGTGCACCGCTACTTCCGCTACAGCGGCCTGGCCAAGGGCGCCAAGACGCAACTGGCGCCGACCAGCGGCGCCATGGGCTACGGCGTGCCGGCCGGCATTGCGGCCAACCTGGCCACCGGGCGCGTGGCCTTCACCATGGCCGGCGACGGCGATTTCCTGATGAACGGGCAGGAACTGGCGACCGCGGTGCAGCACGGCGCCAAGAGCATCGTCGTGCTGCTCAACAACGGCATGTTCGGCACCATCCGCATGCACCAGGAGCGCGAGTACCCCGACAACGTCAGCGGCACCGCGCTGCGCAACCCGGATTTCTGCGCACTGGCCAAGGCCTACGGCTACGCCGCAGAGCGCGTCACGCAAACCAGCGAGTTCGAGGCCGCGCTGCTGCGCGCGCTGGCGGCCGACACCGGCACGCTGATCGAGATCCCCTTCGATCCCGACGTGATCACCACGCGTGTTTCATTGGCGTCCATCACGCGTTCGGCAAAGCAGAAGCGAGGCCAGGGTTGAGCTTGCTGCGATGACGCGCCACCTTGTCGCGCAGCGCTGGCGAACGCAATTCGAATGCGTCGAACAGGCCGAGCGCGTCGAGGGTGGGAATCAGGTCGAGCAGGTCGTTTTCAGCGGCGAGCCTGTCGGCGTCGGAGGCTTGCGCGTCCTCCAGGATCCGGGCGTTGAGGAGAAAGGCGCCGACCGATCCCTTGCGCAGCGGGCGGCCGTTCAGGACCAGGAAATCCTGCCCGTCGGGCAATACGTCTGAAGCTTGCATGTGTGTTCCTTGAGGAGTTGTGACGATGCATTCGATGCTATGGAACGATGCGTTGGCGCACTTGCGGCGTGGCGCCAATCGGTATCGGTGGCGGGCCAACAGCGATGGCTGACACCGCCGCGAAGCTCTGGACCCATGCCGACACGGCGCCGCGTGTCACCGGCTACCACGCCCATGAAGAGGGCCAGCTGTTTGCCTTGCGTGCGGGCCTGCAGGTCATCGAAACGCCGTGGGGCCGCTGGGTGCAGCCGCCGGGCTGGATCGGCTGGATCGCGCCGCGCTGCGCCCATGCGGCAGAAAGCCACGGCGCGACGAAGGGTTGGAGCTTGTACATCGATCCGGTGACGGCCGCGGCCTTGCCGGACGGCGTGCACGTGTTCGCTGCGACGCCGCTGGTGCAGGCGCTGGTCGATCGCCTGGTCTCGATGGGCACCGTCGAGCCCTCGTTGGCGCCGCGGCAGGCGCGCTTGGTGAGCGTCCTGATCGACGAGCTGTCGGCCGGAGACGGACCGGCGCTGAACCTGCCGATGCCGCAGGACAAGCGCCTCCTTGCGATGGCCATGGCGCTGGCTGACGACCCGGCCCTGCCGGAAGGCCTCGACGCGTGGGCCGATCGCATTGGCATGGCGCGTCGCACGCTCACGCGCCGCTTCGTCGCCGAAACCGGCTTGAGCTTTGCGAAATGGCGCCAGCAGGCGCGCCTCTTGAAAGCGGTCGCCTTGTTGAGCCTGAATGAACCCGTGACGGCGGTTGCGCTGACCGTGGGCTACAGCTCGGTGAGCGCCTTCATCGAGGTTTTTGGCAAGCACTTCGGCCGTACGCCGGCGCGCTTCCTTGATGCGGACGGCAGCCCGTTGCGGGCAAAAAAAGAGCCGGCATGAAGCCGGCTCCTGGTTCGAAGGGCACGCAGCCCTTGCGCGATTACTTCAGGTGCTTGCCGATGAGGGCAGCCAGTTCGAACATCGAGACTTGCGCCTTGCCGAAGATTTCCTTGAGCTTGGCATCGGCGTTGATGTTGCGCTTGTTGGCCTTGTCCTGCAGGTTGTGCTTCTTGATGTAGTCCCACAGCTTGCTGACCACGGCGGTGCGCGGCAGCGGCGTTGCGCCCACGACGGCGGCGAGCGCCGGGCTGGGGGTGAGGGCCTTCATGAATGCAGCGTTGGGCGTGCGCTTCTTGGCGGGAGCAGCCTTCTTTGCTGCGACCTTCTTTGCCGGTGCGGCCTTCTTGGCCACTACCTTCTTGGCCGGTGCGGCCTTCTTCGCGGGAGCAGCCTTCTTTGCCGGCGCTTTCTTGGCCGGAGCCTTCTTTGCAGTTGCCATGGTTGATTTCCTTATTGGATTGGACATTTCTACCAATGAAAACAGCGCTCTCACTGGCGACACGAATGCTAAAGGAGAAAAAACGCGTTTCCAAGGGAAATGGGCACTTTTTCATTGGGAGCTGTTGTTTTTTCAGAGGGGCAAACCCGCACTTTTCACGGCGCGTCGCGTCGGCCATGTCGCCAGCACGACGCCGGCGAGGGCGGCGGCGAACGCCAGCACCTGCGCCGTGGACAGCGCTTCACCCAGAACCAGCACGCCCACCAGCGCGGCGCTGACCGGCAGCATCACCGTGAAGACGCCCGCCTGCGAGGCCGGTACGCTGCGCAATCCGGTCATCCACAACCACACGGTCCAGATGCTCGCCGCCAGCGCGTAGGCCAGTAGCAGCAGCCAGGTGCCGGCGTGCACGCCGCCGAAGTCGAAGCGCAGCGCAAACCAGATGCCGAAGGGCGTGGTGAGCACCAGCCCCCACAGATTGATGAGCGATGAAATGCGCTTGGGCCCGAGCCGGCCGGTGAGCGACTTGCCGATCACCGCATAGGCGGCCTCGCACAGCACCGCGCAGAACACCAGCAGGTTGCCCAGCCAGGGCAGGGCCGAACGCGGCGCATCGGCGGCGGCCGGCGCGTGCGGCGACAGCGCCAGCAGGCCGATGCCGGCGGCGGCGCAGCCGATCGCCAGCATCACCCGCACCGTGATGCGCTCGCCCAGGAACAGCCAGCTGGTCAGCGCCACCACGGCAGGAATGGCGGCCATGATCACGCCCGCCGAGACGGCACTGGTCAGGCTCACGCCGAACAGCATGCAGATCGAGAACAGGAAATTGCCGAGGAAGGATTCGAGGAAGACCAGCCCGCGCGTGCGGCGCGTCATGGGCGCCTCGCCGGCCGGGCGGCGCAGCCAGTGCGGCATGGCAAGCGCCGCGATGCCAAAGCGCAGCCAGGCCAGCAGCAGCACCGGAAAGGCCGCGACCAGCGGCTTGGACAGCGCGACGTAGGCCCCGACCAGCGACATGCTGAGTGCGAGGCAGCCGTAGGCGACGAATCGGTGGGGCGCATGGGAGGGGTTCAAGGGCAGGCTGCGCGGGTGAGCGCGATTGCAGGAAACTCGGCGGATCATGCCCGAAGCCTCTCTCACCGTTGCACCCGGCAGCGCCCCGGCGCGCTGGCTGTTCGTCTACGGCACCTTGCGCGCCGGCGGGCGCAACGACATCGTGCGACGCCACCCCGCGGCGCGGCTGGTCGGTCGCGGCAGCATCGACGGCGTGCTGTACGACCTGGGCACCTATCCCGGCGCCGCGCTGGGCGGTGCCACCCCGATCGAGGGCGAGGTCTATCGCATCGATGCCGCCATCGAGGCCGCGCTGGACGTGCTGGAAGAAGTGCGACCCGACGACGAAGGCGAATACCGCAAGCGGCAGGTGACGGTGGCGGTGAACGGCCGGCCGCTCGATTGCCTGGTCTACGAGATCCATCCGCAGCGCTGCGCGGGCCACCCGGTCATCGCCGGCGGCGACTGGATTGCCTATTGGCTGCGGCGTCAGCGCGAACGCTTTTCATGACCACAAAAACCCTTTCCACATTGCAAAAAGACGGCTTGTTGCGCCGCGGCATTTTTTCTCAATATGAGAAAATACATTTCACATGGAAGGAAGTTTCGATAACTTGTTGATTTTATTGGTTGAAAAATATGTCTTCTATAAGACATAAGAGTGGTGAGTGGCGCTAAAGTTGAGGCCAGCGCTGCACGGCAGCGAAGCCTTCAACCCCTTTCAACTCCTGGAGTGACCATGCCCCAAACCCTCACCGAACAACTCAGCCGCGAACAGCAAATTGCCGCCCTGGAAAAGGACTGGGCAACCAACCCGCGTTGGAAGGGCATCAAGCGCAACTACAGCGCCGCCGACGTGGTGCGCCTGCGCGGTTCCTTCCCGATCGAGAACACGCTGGCACGCCGTGGCGCCGAAAAGCTGTGGGACCTGATCAACGGCGGCGCGCGCAAGGGCTACGTCAATTCCTTCGGCGCCATCTCCGGCGGCCAGGCGCTGCAACAAGCCAAGGCCGGCCTTGAAGCCGTGTACCTGTCGGGCTGGCAAGTCGCCGCCGACGGAAACACCTCGGAAACCATGTACCCCGACCAATCGCTCTACGCGTATGACTCGGTGCCGGCCATGGTCCGCCGCATCAACAACACCTTCAAGCGTGCCGACGAAATCCAGTGGGGCCGTGGCCTCAACCCCGGCGACAAGGAATACATCGACTTCTTCCTGCCGATCGTGGCGGATGCCGAAGCCGGCTTCGGCGGCGTGCTCAACGCCTTCGAACTGATGAAGAACATGATCGCCGCCGGTGCCGCCGGCGTGCACTTCGAAGACCAGCTGGCCGCCGTGAAGAAGTGCGGCCACATGGGCGGCAAGGTGCTGGTGCCGACGCAGGAAGCCGTCGAGAAGCTGCAGGCCGCGCGCTTTGCGGCCGACGTGATGGGCGTGCCGACCATCGTGCTGGCCCGTACCGACGCTGAAGCAGCCAACCTGATCACCTCCGATCACGACGCCAACGACAAGCCTTTCCTGACCGGCGAGCGCACCCAAGAGGGCTTCCACCGCGTCAAGAACGGCCTGGAGCAAGCCATCAGCCGTGGCCTGGCCTACGGCGAAGTGGCTGACCTGGTGTGGTGCGAGACCGGCACGCCCGACCTGGGCTTTGCGCGCGAATTCGCCCAGGCGATGCACGCCAAGTTCCCCGGCAAGCTGCTCTCCTACAACTGCTCGCCTTCGTTCAACTGGAAGAAGCACCTCGACGACAAGACCATCGCTTCCTTCCAGGACGAGCTCTCGGCGATGGGCTACAAGTACCAGTTCATCACGCTGGCCGGCATCCACAGCAACTGGTACAACACCTTCAAGTTCTCGCACGCCTATGCCCGCGGCGAAGGCATGAAACACTACGTGGAAATGGTGCAGGAACCCGAATTCGCAGCGCGCGAACTGGGCTACACCTTCGTGTCGCACCAGCAGGAAGTCGGCGCTGGCTACTTCGACGACGTCACCACCGTGGTGCAGGGCGGCTCGTCCAGCGTCAAGGCGCTGACCGGCTCGACCGAAGAAGAACAGTTCCACTGATCGAACATCGCTGTCACGCATTTCAAACCCGGCCTGCGCCGGGTTTTTTTATGCGCCCTGGCCGGTGGCTTGCGCCGCCGCCAGGGCCTGTGAAAAGCCCTGCCAGCGGGTAGAATCGCGCTTTTCCTCCGTCAACAAGGGCGAGAAAGGCACTCTGGTTATGACACCGCGAACTACGGGCACCGCAATGGTTGTCCGTTTCACCGAAGGCGACTTCGGCGAAACGGCCCGATAGGCCGCGCGCGCTGGAAGCCCAGCACCCAGACCACAGTAGAGCGCGGCCACCACCGCGCTTTTTGCTTTTCATCAGCAGGTTTTCACATGATCCAGATCACGCTTCCCGACAACTCGCAGCGCGAGTTCCCCGGCCCGGTTTCGGTGGCCGACGTGGCCCGTTCCATCGGCCCCGGCCTGGCCAAGATGACGCTGGCCGGCAAGGTCGACGGCCGCCTGGTCGATGCGAGCGACATCATCGACCACAGCGCCAAGCTGCAGATCATCACGCCCAAGGACGAGGAAGGGCTGGAGATCATCCGCCACTCGACGGCGCACCTGGTGGGCCACGCCGTCAAGCAGCTGTACCCGACGGCGCGCATGGTGATCGGCCCGGTGATCGAGGAAGGCTTCTACTACGACATCGCCTACGAACGCCCGTTCACGCCGGAGGACATGGCGGCGATCGAGGCGCGCATGCGCGAGCTGATTGCGCAGGACTACGACGTGGTCAAGAAGATGACGCCGCGCGCGGAAGTCATCGAGGTGTTCAAGTCGCGCGGCGAGGACTACAAGCTGCGCCTGGTCGAGGACATGCCCGACGAGCAGGCCATGGGCCTGTACTACCACCAGGAATACGTCGACATGTGCCGCGGCCCGCACGTGCCGAACACGCGTTTCCTGAAGGTCTTCAAGCTCACGAAGCTGGCCGGCGCCTACTGGCGCGGCGACGCCAAGAACGAGCAGCTGCAGCGCATCTACGGCACGGCCTGGGCCGACAAGAAGCAGCTCGACCAGTACATCCAGCGCATCGAGGAAGCCGAGAAGCGCGACCACCGCAAGCTGGGGCGCGAGCTGGACCTGTTCCACATCGACGAAGTCGCCCCGGGCGTGGTGTTCTGGCACCCGAAGGGCTGGGCGCTGTGGCAGGAGGTCGAGCAGTACATGCGCAAGGTCTACCGCGACACGGGCTACCAGGAAGTGAAGGGTCCGCAGATTCTCGACAAGAGCCTGTGGGAGAAGACGGGCCACTGGCAGAACTACCGCGAGAACATGTTCGTGACGGAGTCGGAGAAGCGCGAATACGCGCTCAAGCCGATGAACTGCCCCGGCCACATCATGATCTTCAAGAGCGACCTGCGCAGTTACCGCGACCTGCCGATCCGCTACGGCGAGTTCGGCCAGTGCCACCGCAACGAGCCCAGCGGCGGCCTGCACGGCATCATGCGCGTGCGCGGCTTCACGCAGGACGACGGCCACATCTTCTGCACGGAAGACCAGATCCTGGAAGAGTGCGTCAACTACACGGCGCAGCTGCAGAAGGTCTACGCCGACTTCGGCTTCACGGACATCCTCTACAAGGTGGCGACGCGACCGGACAACCGCGTGGGCTCCGACGAGCTGTGGGACAAGGCCGAGTTCGCCGTGATGGAGGCGCTGCGCCGCTCCGGCGTGGATTTCGTGATTGCCCCCGGCGACGGCGCTTTCTACGGCCCCAAGATCGAATACACGCTGCGCGACGCCATCGGCCGCCAATGGCAATGCGGCACGATGCAGGTCGACTTCAACATGGCCGAGCGGCTGGACGGCGAATACGTCACGGAAACGAGCGGCCGCGCGCACCCGGTGATGCTGCATCGCGCCATCGTCGGCAGCCTCGAGCGCTTCATCGGCATGCTGATCGAACACCACGCCGGCGCCATGCCGAGCTGGCTGGCACCGGTGCAGGTGGCGGTACTCAACATCAGCGAAGGGCAGGCCGAATACGCCGCAAATGTTGCCAAAGCGTTGCAGAATCAAGGGCTTAGAGTGGCGCTCGATCTGCACAACGAAAAGATTACGTATAAAATACGCAAGCATTCGTTGCAAAAGCTTCCCTACATCCTCGTCGTCGGCGAGAAGGAAAAGGAAGCTGGCGCCGTTGCAGTGCGCGCCCGGGGCAATGTAGACCTCGGTGCCATGTCTCTAGCGGCTTTCTCGCAAAAGATCGCCGAAGACATACAAAACAAGCGTTGATTCCCCCTTCGGCCGCGGGCCGAACCGGGCTCAGCGTTGTTTTTGTGGGTGCGAACTGCCGGCAATTCGCTACAAATTGTGTGGCACAACCAGTTGAAGGATCCTGACCATCGCTACTTTTCGCGACCGTCGCCACCGTGAGGAACGGCAACACCGCCTGAACCGGGAAATCATGGCCCCGGAAGTCCGCCTTTTTGGCCCCGAGAACGAGCAATTGGGCGTTGTCAGTCTGGCCGAGGCATTGCGCCTGGCCGGCGAAAACGACGTGGATTTGGTGGAGGTCGTTGCTGCGGCCAACCCGCCCGTCTGTCGGCTGATCGAGTACGGCAAGTTCAAGTACCACGAGCAGAAGAAGGCGGCTGAAGCGAAGTCCAAGCAGAAGGTCATCGAGGTCAAGGAAATCAAGTTCCGGCCCGGTACCGATGACGGCGACTACAACATCAAGATGCGCAACATCCGGCGTTTTCTTGATGAAGGCGACAAGTGCAAGATCACGCTGCGCTTTCGCGGCCGCGAGATCACGCACCAGGAACTGGGACTGGCGCTGCTGCAGCGCATTCGCGACGAACTGGGCGACACCATCGTGGTCGAGCAGTTCCCCAAGCTTGAGGGCCGCCAGATGATCATGATGATCGCGCCGGGCCGCAAGAAGGCGGGTGCCGCAGCCAAGCCGGCTGCAGAAGCCGAATCGGCCTGAAGTCATTCAGGCAGGGCGGTAGTTATCAAAGGGATTTCGCCGTCGGCCGCAAGGCCGGCAGCGAGATGAAGAAGTGTCTCGGGGCCAACAAGTCCGTGGAATGTTCACGGCGCCTCACGAGCACAAATTAAAGGAGCATTCACATGCCCAAAATGAAGACCAAGAGCAGCGCGAAAAAACGTTTCCGCGTTCGTCCCGGTGGCACCGTCAAGCGCGGTCAAGCCTTCAAGCGTCACATCCTGACCAAGAAGACCACCAAGAACAAGCGCCACCTGCGCGGTGCAGTGACGGTTCATGAAACCAACATGGTTTCGATGGCCGCCATGTTGCCCGGCATGGGCATTTAATTCAGACGAACAAGGAGTAATCAAATGCCTCGCGTCAAACGTGGTGTAACGGCTCGCGCCCGCCACAAGAAGGTTCTCGCACTCGCTAAGGGTTTCCGCGGTCGTCGCGGCAATGTCTTCCGCATCGCCAAGCAGGCGGTGATGAAGGCAGGCCAATACGCCTACCGTGACCGCCGCACCAAGAAGCGTGTGTTCCGCCAACTGTGGATTGCGCGTATCAACGCCGCTTCGCGTGAACTGGGCCTGACCTACAGCCAGTTCGCCAACGGCATCCGCAAGGCCGGTATCGAGATCGACCGCAAGGTCCTGGCCGATATCGCCGTGCACGACAAGGCCGCATTCGCCGGCATCGTGGAGCAGGTCAAGGCCAAGCTGGCTGCTTGATCCTGCACGTCGAGCCGTTGCTGTTCGCAACAGCGGCTTGCGCCCACGGTACAAGGGCTGGCGCTTGAAAGAGCACCAGCCCTTTTTTATTTTCCCCAGCCCCAGAATTTCATGAACGAGTTGGACACCCTGGTCGACAGCGCCCGTGCCGCTTTCGCGCAAGCCAAAGCCCCGGCAGAACTTGAAAACGCGAAGGCGCAGTTTCTCGGCAAGTCGGGCCGCATCACCGAGCTGATGAAGGGCATGGCGCAGTTGTCGGTCGACGAGAAGAAGTCGCGCGGCGCTGCCGTCAACGTCGCCAAGCAGGCGATCGAGGCCGCCCTGAACGAGCGCCGCCAGCAGCTGGCCGACGAGGAACTCGCGGTGCAGCTGCGCGCCGAGGCGCTCGACGTTTCGCTGCCGGGCCGGCGCCGCAGCGGCGGCGGCCTGCACCCCGTGGTGCGTGCGCAGGAGCGCATCGAGGCGATCTTCTCGAGCATGGGTTTCGACGTGGCCGACGGCCCCGAGGTCGAGACCGACTGGTACAGCTTCACCTCGCTGAACAACCCGCCGAACCACCCCGCGCGTTCGATGCAGGACACCTTCTACGTCGACATGAAAGACGATGACGGGCTGCTGCTGAACCTGCGCCCGCACACCTCGCCGATGCAGGTGCGCTACGCCCAGGCGCATGCGCGCAAGTACGCCGGCGAGGCGCACATGCCCGACATCCGCGTGATCGCGCCGGGGCGCACGTATCGCGTCGACAGCGACGCCACCCATTCGCCCATGTTCCACCAGGTCGAAGGCCTGTGGATCGGCGAGAACGTGAGCTTCAAGGACTTGAAGGTGATGTACCTGGATTTCATCCAGGCCTTCTTCGAGACCAGCGCGCTGCAACTGCGCTTTCGTCCCAGCTACTTTCCGTTCACCGAGCCGAGCGCCGAGATCGACATCATGTTCGAGCAAGGTCCGCTGGCCGGTCGCTGGCTGGAAGTTTCGGGCTCCGGCCAGGTGCATCCGCAGGTGGTGCGCAACATGGGGCTGGACCCCGAGCGCTACATCGGCTTTGCCTTTGGCTCGGGCATCGACCGCCTGGCGATGCTGCGCTACGGCGTGAACGACCTGCGCCTGTTCTTCGACGGCGACCTTCGTTTCCTCTCCCAATTCCAATAAACAGCGCGAGACCGAACGCAATGCAATTTCCCGAGTCCTGGCTGCGCGAGTTCTGCAATCCGCCGCTCTCCAGCGAACAACTGGCCGACACCTTGACCATGGGCGGCTTCGAGGTGGAAGAGCGCCGCCCCGCTGCGCCGCCGTTTTCGAAGATCGTCGTCGGCGAGATCAAGCAAGCCGAACAACACCCCAATGCCGATCGCCTGCGCGTGTGCCAGGTTGATGTCGGGCAGGGTGAACTGCTCAACATCGTGTGCGGTGCACCCAACGCGCGCGTCGGCATCAAGGTGCCTTGCGCGCTGGTCGGCGCCGAGCTGCCGCCGGGCGAAGACGGCAAGCCCTTCAAGATCAAGTTGGGCAAGCTGCGCGGCGTGGAAAGCCAGGGCATGCTGTGCTCGGCACGCGAACTGCAACTGAGCGAAGACCACGGCGGCCTGCTCGAGCTGGCCGCCGACGCACCGCTGGGCGTCGACGTGCGCGAAGTGCTCAAGCTCGACGACGTGCTGCTCACGCTCAAGCTGACGCCCAACCTGGCGCACGGCCTGAGCGTGTACGGCATCGCGCGCGAACTGGCGGCGCTGACCGGTGCCCCGCTGGTCACGCCCGAGGTGCCGAAGGCCGCGGCCTCGCACACCGACGTGTTGCCGGTGAAGGTGGAAGCAGCCGACCTGTGCGGTCGCTTTTCCGGCCGCATCGTGCGTGGCGTGAACACCCAGGCCAAGACGCCCGACTGGATGGTCGAGCGCCTGGCGCGCTGCGGCCAGCGCAGCGTGTCGCCGCTGGTCGATATCTCGAACTACGTGATGTTCGAGTACGGTCAGCCGAGCCACATCTTCGATCTCGACAAGATCCACGGCGGCCTCACGGTGCGCTGGGGCCGCGCGGGTGAGCAGCTCAAGCTGCTCAATGGCAACACCGTCACGCTGGACGAACAGGTGGGCCTGATCGCCGACGAGCGCGAAGTCGAATCGCTGGCCGGCATCATGGGCGGCGACGCCACGGCTGTGTCCGACGACACGCGCAACATCTACGTCGAGGCGGCGTTCTGGTGGCCGGCGGCCATTCAGGGCCGTTCGCGCCGTTTCAATTTCTCGACCGATGCCGGGCACCGTTTCGAGCGCGGCGTCGACCCGAGCCGCACCGTCGAGATCATCGAGCGCATCACTCAGTTGATCGTGCAGGTCTGCGGCGGCGCCGCCGGCCCGGTCGACGACCAGACTCTGCGCCTGCCCGAAGCCAAGCCCGTCACGCTGCGTGTGGAGCGTGCCGCGCGCGTGATCGGCATGCCGCTGACGCAAGCCCAGTGCACCGACGCCTTGCGCCGCCTCGGCCTGCAGATCGAAGAGGGCGAAGGCACGCTGGTGGTGACGCCACCGCCGCATCGTTTCGACCTCGCGCTCGAGGAAGATCTGATCGAGGAAGTGGCCCGCCTGATCGGCTACAACAACCTGCCGACCACGCCGCCGATGGCGCCGATCACCGCGCGCGTGCGCTCCGAATCGCAGCGCAGCCGCTTTGCGGTGCGTCACCGCGTGGCGGCGCTGGGCTACCAGGAAACCATCAACTTCAGCTTTGTCGAGGCGAGCTGGGAACGCGAACTGGTCGGCAACGCCGACCCGGTGAAGCTGCTCAACCCGATCGCCAGCCAGATGAGCGTGATGCGCTCGTCGCTGATGGGTTCGCTGCTGCAGGTGCTCAAGTTCAACCTCGACCGCAAGGCGCCGCGCGTGCGTGTGTTCGAGGCCGGCCGCGTGTTCATGCGCGATGCCGCCGTCCAGACCAGCGACACCAGCGTGAAGGGCGTGCGCCAGCCGATGCGCCTGGCCGCACTGGCCTGGGGCGACGCGCAGGACGCGCGCTGGGACGGCAAGCCGCAGCGCGCCGATTTCTACGACATCAAGGGCGACGTGGAAGCCTTGCTGGCCCCGCGCGTGGCCGTGTTCGAGCCGACCGAGCACCCCGCCTTGCATCCTGGCCGTGCCGCGCGCGTGCTGCTCGACGGACAGGACATCGGCGTGGTCGGTGAACTGCATCCGCGCTGGCGCCAGCAGTGGGAACTGCCTTCGGCGCCCGTGCTGTTCGAGCTCGACCTCGACGCCGTGCAGGGCCGCGATCTGCCGGCCGCGCGCCCGGTCGCCAAGCACCAGGCGGTGGAGCGCGACATTGCCGTGGTGGTCGGCGAAAGCGTGACGCACCATGCGCTGATGACCGCCATCAACGCCGCGCCGACGCAAGGTTTGCTGCAGCACGCTGCGCTGTTCGACATCTACCGCGCGCAGGCGCAGCGCGATGGTGCTTCCAGCGCGGGCGGCCTGGCGACCGGCGAGAAGAGCATGGCGGTGCGACTGGTCTTCAACAGCGACGCCGGCACCCTGACCGACGAGCAGGTCGACCCGGCGGTGCGTGCCATCCTCGAGCAACTGAGCGAGAAACTGGGCGCGCGACTGCGCGGATGAAGACCATGGAAATCACCATCGAATCCGTTGAAACGCCGGCACTGACCAAGGCGCATCTGGCCGACCTGCTGTTCGAGCAGATCGGCCTGAACAAGCGCGAGTCGAAGGACATGGTCGAAGCCTTCTTCGACCTGATCACCGCCAGCCTGGTCGAGGGCGATGACGTGAAGATCTCCGGCTTCGGCAATTTCCAGATCCGCATCAAGGCCCCGCGGCCGGGCCGCAACCCGCGCACCGGCGAGGCCATCCCGATCGCCGCGCGCCGCGTCGCGACCTTCCACGCCAGTGCCAAGTTGAAGGAACAGATCCAGGGCAGCGTGGGCGAAGAAGTCGAATGGAGCCTGGGAAGCGAATAAGTTCTTTGCGCGCGCATTGCGCGTGGAGTAACCTCTGAGCTTTGCTATGCACGGTCTTGATTTCAATGGAGAAAACGCTCCCGCCCATTCCCGTCAAACGCTACTTCACCATCGGTGAGGTGGCGGAGCTGTGCGGCGTCAAGCCGCACGTGCTGCGCTACTGGGAACAGGAGTTCACGCAGCTGCGCCCGATGAAGCGGCGCGGCAATCGCCGCTACTACCAGCACCACGAGGTGCTGATGATCCGCCGCATCCGCGACCTGCTGTACGACCAGGGCTTCACCATCAGCGGCGCCCGCAACAAGCTGCAGGAATTCGTGCAGGGCGAGCGCGAGCGCCGCAAGGGCGAGGTGCCGCTCGAAGGCGTCGAAGCCCACGAGATCGACCCCGAGGAATACGAAGCGGCCTTGCATGAGGAAGAAGAGGGCACGGCCGAACGCGAAGTGCATGCGCAACCGTTGGGCCTGACCCAGTTGCAACTGCTGCGGCGCGAACTCTTTGAAATTCGTGAGCTCCTGTCCGCGAATCACTGATTTCCTACCGCTATAATTGCGGGCTTCGGTGTGTGGCGCAGCCTGGTAGCGCACTTGCATGGGGTGCAAGGGGTCGAAGGTTCGAATCCTTTCACACCGACCAAAATTGACAGGGGTTAGCAGCGTAGTAGTTGCTAACCCCTTTGTCATTTCTGAGGCAGTCGTCCTGGTGACGTTCTGGAAAGCCCTCGGCATGGTGGGGGAGGGTGCACTTCACATCCAACCATAATGCGCTGGTTACTACAAAAAGTTACCTGAGGGCAAGCCGTGCAGATCATTTCCTTTCGAATCACTAATTTTCGATCGATCGTCGATACCGGCTGGGTCAACCTGTCGCCGGATAGCCTCACCGCACTGGTAGGTCAGAACGAGTCAGGCAAGACGGCGGTGTTGTCTGCTTTGGCGGCAACGTTCTCGAGTGACCGCGTCCACACCGACGACGTGCGGCAGGATTCGCCGCCGCCCGAAATTTGGGTGAAGACTAAGTTTACAAAGTCAGAGATCGAGACCGCTGGCGCCGGTGTGGCCTCTTCGCATGCTAGGGCCGCATTGGTAGCGGCTCTGAAAGACGACGATGGAATGGTCACATGGCACTTTCCATCGGAGATCAAGGGTGAGCCCGACCTCTCGATGTCGGTTCTCATTCACTCCCCCGACGTTCACGCAATAGTCGACGAGGTTCGCGAAAGACTGCGCAAGACCACCCTTCAGCAGGACGATGAGCACGAAACCCCGTCGGTGGCTGCGCAGGCTGCTGGCACCGCAACTACCGCAAACGCACCCGGGTCGTCGGCTTCTTCAGCGACTTCGCCAAGTAGTTTGGCTGCCGCTCCAGGTTCGGCGCAGGCTGGTGCGGCGCCGTCCGCTTTCGCGGGTGAGGTTGAAGACCCGACCGCGGAAGCAGCGGAGCAGTTGCGGCAAGCACTGTTCGATATCGCGCCGACGGTCACCATGTTTAGCGAAGACTCCGGATTATTGCCCAACAAGATCGATATTTCGGACGACTTTAAGCTGGCTAAAACGTTGGGAGCTAACGCCGTTAGGAACTTCTTGTCGGTAGCACAGATTGACTTGAAGAAGCTCGTTCAGAATACCGATACGCGGGTTAGAACTGGGATGCTCAACGCCGCCAATAAAAAAATATCAGCGGAATTTCTAAGCTTTTGGTCTCAAACGATCGGTAAGTCATCCAAAATTCAGATCAAGTGCAGTATCAATAATCATCCGGCAGCTCCGGCCGGTGTTGCCGACAAGGCTGGGAAGCCATATCTTGAATTTTTGATCGAAGATGGAGGCGCTCCGCTTTATCCTCAGCAAAGGAGCAGAGGTACTCGCTGGTTCATCTCCTTCTTCCTTCAAATGAAAGCATCTGAATTGGATGCTCACAATAGTTTTTTTCTGTTGGATGAGCCGGGAGCAAATTTGCACGAGAAAGCTCAAGCTGATGTACTGAAGTTGCTGGAGAAGATCAAGGACTCGGTCGGCGTTGTTTATTCAACACATAGTCCGCATCTGCTGGACCAAAAATCTTTATATCGCGTAATTGCGGTGGAGCGTGATCCGGATGCTGATGGGTATCCTACAAAAATAATTGGCGCCCATGCGCTTGGCGCGGCATCCACGGATACGCTTAGTCCAATCTATACATTAATGGGGGCCAACCTTTCTCATCAAACGGCCATCAAGAAAAAGAATAACGTCATTCTCGAAGAATTGAGTGCTCAGTATTATCTTCGGGCATTCTGGAACTTGATGGGCTGCAATCAGGATGTAAATTATCTCTCCGCAACAGGGGTTTCCAATGTAGAAATGTTGGCGAATCTATTCTTGGGCTGGGGGTTGGATTTTATTGTCGTCGTCGATGACGAGCCCTCGGGACGCACGGTTTTTAATACATTGAAACGCGACATGTTTCTTGGTCAAGACGATTGGGCTCAAGCGCGCATGTATAAGATTAAGGATTGTGATGGAATTGAGGATTTATTTTGCCCTTTTGACTACAAGAAACTCATTCTGAAAGATGAGAATCTGAACATAGAGAAGAGTAACTCGCAGTGGGCGAAAAAGCATGGTGCAGCCAAGGCAATGCATGCGCTCCAATTTATGCTCGATGTCGAGTCGGGGAAGGTCGGCTTGGCTGATTTGAGCGAGAAATCTCGCTCGAACATCTCCAAGATAGTTGATGAAATAGTGTCGCGTCTCAAAAATTACGATAAGCACTGAGGTGAGTCATCGCCTGCGCCGTCTGACTAAGCTATTCAGCGTTGTCCGCTAGCGGCACGCGTGCCGCAGCTTCGCTCAACGCTCGAACTGCTCCGCTAGCCGCACAGTAGACAGGTTGCCATGCGCGCGAAAACTTCTTCGCTCACGGTGGCCAGAGCGAGACGATGCGTGGGCCGTTGGCGATGGTCACTTTGCCGTTCTCACGGCTCAGCTGCCCGGCACATAGCCCAGCACATAGAACTCCCGCGCAAACACCAGCCGTTCAGCAACACCGGGGCGAGTGACGCGACCCAGCGGGGATTGGTCGGTGATGTTGAAGTCACCGAAGTGGCGCTCGTACTCGCGCACGATCAGGCGCCAGCGTTGGCCTTCGGGCGTGGGGGGCACCGGCAGCAGGCCGTTGAAGAGCAGGTCGTTGCGCAAGCGGTTCAGGTTTTCCAGGCCGGCGTTGAAGAGCTGGCTTGAGATCTGGGTGTCGAGCAAGGCGCCCAGCGGGGTGCCGGCCACTCTGGCGCTCGCAGCGGTCACGGCGATGTTGCCTGACGTGCCTGCGCTGGTCCGCTGTGGCCCCGTGCTCGCGTACTGTCCCGGCTCGGCTTCGCCGCTCAGTGCGGCGATGCTGCCGACGTCCTCCCAGTCGAGGTCGGTGGCCAGGCCGCTGGCCTGGCGCTGCACCACCAGCTCGATGCGGTTGTGGCCGCGGTCGTAGCCCAGCAGCGGCCCGAAGGCGTCGGCCAGTGCGGGCGATGCGTCGAGGCGGCCTGAGAGCTCGCCGCGTGCCGAGGCAGGGCCGATGGCGGGCGCCGGGCCGAAGACCTGCAGCAGCACCGCGCTCTGCCGTTGCTGCACGCGCGACAGGTGCAGTTCACGCGTGGGCGGCAGTTGCGCGTACTGGGTGTGTTGCACGGGCGAGAGCGCGCAGCCGCTCACGGCCTGGGGCTGTACCCGCACCAGCGCCAGCCGCACGAAGGGGCTGTAGCTCGGGCCGGCGTCAATCTCCAGGTCGGCGAACCAGAGGCGGCGTTCGAAGTCGTAGTGCACGCGGTGCGCGGCCACGTCCATGTTGCGTGCGGCTTCGGGCAGCCAGAGGCTGAACTCGGCCACGCGGGCACCGAAGGCGCTGGGGTGCATGGCCGGGCGCGGCAGCAGGCTGTTGAAGATCGGGTCCTGGCCCCATTGCGAGACGACGCCCACCAGCTCGGGCGCCAGGTCGGCGAAGGACTGCGGGTGGGGGCTGGTCGGGCAGCAGACCACGCCGAGCAGTTCGCCCTCGCCGCTGCTGAACCAGGGCCGCTCGAGGTAGACGCGCAGCCCGTTGCCGCGCCGCACGCTGACGATGCCGTCGGCCAGGCTCTCACCGCGCTCTTCCCAACGGAAGGTGGGCACCACATAGGCGATCTTCGGCGCGTCGGGCCGGCGGCTGGCGGGCACCACGCTGCCGGGTTGGGCGGGCAGCGCGTTGCGCAGCAGTGGTGCGCCCAGTTCGTCATCGGAGGGCAGGGCGCTGGAGGGCGAGGCGCTGGAGTCCGGATCCGGGTATTGCGCCGTGTAGTTGGGCGGCAATGTCAGGTCGTGCCCTTCGAACACCGGGCCGAGCCGGATCATGTGGGCCGCATCGGCGCGCAGGCTGGCCGGCAGGTATTCCGCAAAGCGTGTGGTGGCGCGCAGCTGGTAGTTCACCAGGCGGAACTTGTGGTCGCCGAACTCGTGGCGGATGTGGGCATGCGCGGCTTCGGCGCTGCCCTGGCCCAGGCCCTCGAACAGCACGCCGCTGGCCGGCTCCTGGCTGCGCAGCGGCGGCTGGTCGATGCCGACCTGCGGCAGGCGGGCGCTGAAGGCGCGCCGCACCGGGGCCGGCAGGCTGGGGTCGTCGCTCCATTCGAACCAGCTCGCCACCACCTCCAGCTGCGCGGTGGAGCGGGCATGAAAGCGCACCGGGCTGCGGCGGATTTCGGCCCAGGTCTGGTCGGCGCCGCGCAGCAGGTAGAGCTTCTCGAACAGCGGCTCGCACACCGGTTGCTGGGTGGCGTGCACGAGGGTCAGCGAGCGGTCTGGCGTGACCATCCAATGCGCGCCCAGCACGCTCTGGATCGCCACCTTGGCCGGCGTGGCGGCCAGCCTGGGCACCGCGAGCTGGTGGATGGCCGTGGGCTCCAGCGCGCTGGCGTAGCGCACCTCGGCAACCTCGCCCTTGCGCAGGAAGACGGTCAGCACCCGCTCGGCGCTGTTCCAGCGGGGCAGCCGCTCGGGCAGGGTGGCGCCCACGGCGCAGCCGTCGAAGCCGCCCAGTTCGTCCGGGTGTTCGGCCACCGCCAGGCGCAGGCCCTGGCGCTTCGGCCAGCTGCCGGCGAGCGTCACGATCAGCACGAATTCCTCGGTGCCGGGAATCTGCACCGAGCGCACGCCATCGGCGGCGTCGATCACCGCGGCTTCGAAAACCCCCGGCAGGCCGCGCAGGGCGACGGCGGCGGCGATGGGGTCGGGCAGGTAGGGCGTGACGAGGCTGGCCTCGGTGTGGATCAGGTACTCGCCCGGCAGCAGGCGAAAGCCTTCGGGCGGGGCCACGGCCAGGTCGCGCTCGGGCGAGCGCGGCACGGCGCCTTCCTTGGGCGGCGTGACGATGTACACCGAGGCGCCGCCGTGGTAGAGCGTGCCGGCCTCCAGGCTGCTGATGGTGTCGTAGGCGGCGGCGATCTGCGCGGGCGTGGCGCCGGCGCCGATCGCCGTCTCGAAGGCGCCGTGCTGCTCGGCCAGCAACTGGCCGGTCTTGGGTGGCACCACGTGGCGCTCGTTCACCGCCGCGTAGGCAAAGCCGCTGTCGCTGGGCACGTTGCCGGCGTAGGGCGCGGCGGCGAGATAGTCCGCGCAGCTCTGCGCGAAGTTGCTGCGAATCACCATGCGCTCCAGCGACTCGCCCTCGCTGACGCGCTGGCGCAGCGAGAGCGCCGGCGCGTCCAGCGGTTCGTAGCGCAGGTAGGCGATGGGCTCGCTGGCCTCTTCCAGCTTCTCCAGCGAAGGGTCGTCCAGGGCCAGGCTGTTGCCGGCCAGGTCCACCAGCCGTGCGCGCATCCGGTAGGCGCTGCCAAAGCGCAGCCGCGGCAGGCTGCCGGGCGCGGCGCGGACCTCCCGCGTCACCGGCGTGCCGTCGGGGTGGGTGTCGGCGGCGCTCTGCGCATCGACTCTTTCATCCTGCAGCAGGCCGAGCTTGGCGCGCTCGGCCGGCGGCGTGCTGCTGTCGGGGAAGGGCCGGATGCGCCGGCCGGGCCGCGGCGCCACCAGGCTCCAGCCGGTCCACTTCACCAGGGCCTCGTGCAGGTAATGGTCCTGGGTCGCGCCGGGCGGCAACTCGGCGGCCGGCTTGCTGCTGGTGGAGGCGCCGCTGACATAGCCTTCGTCCTTCACCTCGTCCAGTGGCGGGGCGCTGGCGTGCCCGGCCGTCCAGCCATAGCGGGCCACCCGCTGGCACAGCGAGCGCCAGTCGCCCGAGTCTTCGGTGAAGACATCGACGCGGTAGCCGCGCAGCAGGTCTTCGGCGAAGAAGACGATCTTGTTGCCCAGGTGGGCGTTGACCGCGTCGTTCTTCAGGCTGGCGGCGATGGTGTCGTCCGCCACATGGCTGGAGCGGCCGTGCTCGACCAGCGTGATGCCCTGGCTGCGCAGCGCGGCCACGCTCTCGCCCTGGCTGGTGGTGTAGCTCAGCTCGCCGGCCTGGTCGAGGGTGTCGGCATCGCCCGGGTCGGCCACCTTGGCCAGGTGGTCCTGCAGGGTGAGTGCAAAGCCCACGGTCTTGAGCGCGGCGCCATCGGGGTCGACCGCGGTGAGCGCAAAGCCGCGGTCCTTGCCCTGCAGCTCCTGCGCCTGGGTGCCGATGGGGCGGGCACCGCCCAGGCGCAGCAGGCCGGCCAGGTGGCGCTCGCTGCGGCTGTCGCAGGTGAAGCGGCGGGGCGTGAGGCAGATGGCGGTGGCGGGCGTGCTTTCTTCGGTGGGCACGTGCCAGGTGGTGGGCGCCAGCAGCAGGCTCATCGTGCCGCGCAGCAGCTGGCCCGGCAGGCCGGCGCTTTGCTCGACCAGGGGGCGGCTGCGCACGACGACGGCGTCGAGCGCCAGGCCGAGCCGGCGCATCATCGCGGGCGCATCGGCAAAGCTGGCGGCCATGCGGTGGAAGTCGAAGGCGGGCGCGACGATCGGCGCGGTCGCGGCGCCGGCGCGGGGCAGGGCGCTGTAGGGCCGCGCGTTCTCGGGCCGCTGGTAGAAGCGGTTGGCCTGGTAGAGGGCGTACTCGGCGTCGCTGTAGAAATAGCTGGCGGCCGCGCCGCCCAGGCTGGCCGGCAGGGCGCGGCGCAGCTTGCGGCCGCTGATGAAGCTGGAGCCGTTGTCGCGCGGCCGCCCGTCGATGCCCACCACGCTGGGCGGCGCCGTGCCCTGGTCGCTGAAGTAGGCCGCGTTCAGCGCGGCTTCGAGCAGCGGGACGCCGCTCTCCTTGCCGCCGCCGTCATCGAACCAGCGGCCGACGCCGCCGCGATAACGGCTGCGGCGGCCAATGCCGATCTCGGCCAGCATGCCCTGCAGCCGGCTGCCCGGACCGAAGAGGGAGGGCCGGCGCAAGCCGTCCTGCTCGGCCAGCTCGCCGTAGTGGGTGTGCAGAAAGCTCACCACCGTGCGCACCGGGAAGGAACGCAGGTTGTGCTTCGAGAGGTCATTGAAGACATAGCCGGCCACCGGCAGCTCGGGCGGGAACACCGCCTGCCACACCGGCGTGCTGGGCTCGCCGAGGGGCTTGAGGTCGAACTGCTGGGCGCCGATGCGCAGCTGAAAGCGGCTGCGCGCGAGCAGGCCCGGCCAGTCGAGCAGATCGCGAAAGGCCTTGAGCACCTGTTCGTCCGCCGTCTGTGGCGTGAGGCGGAAGGAAGGCACCAGCGAAACCAGGAGTTCGCCGTCTCGCGTGAGGCCCTTGGGCAGCACGGTCCAGATGATCTTTTGGGTGGCCATGCTGGCTCCTCAAGCGAAGGCTTCGCAGTAGTCGCGCCAGGCGTACGGGGTGGCGGGCGTGATGGGCGCGTCATCGTCCGGCCCCATCAGCGCGGCAAAGGACGGGTCGCCGCTGGAGCCGGCGAACTTGCGCTCGGCCGAGATCTGCACGCTGGCCGAGAAGAACAGCACGTGCACTTCGATGGTGAGCGTGGCGTGGCCCACGCACTTGCCCTCGTCGAAGATGTAGGTGAGGTCCAGGTAGAGCTCGATCGACGCGGAGATCAGGCCCAGCACGTCGACGAAGCCGCCGAGCCGGAAGTAGCCGGTGAGCGAGGCCTTGCCGGGCTCCATCTTGAAGTAGATGCCGGCCATCACGTGCACGCCGCCGCTGGCCACGCCGAAGTCGATCGCAATGGCCGCGCCGAACTCGAAGCTGGCCTCCAGCTTCTGCACGCCGTGCGGGTCGATGGCGATGCCGAAGAAGCCGCCGCCGCCGAACAGCGACACCGTGAGATTGAACGGCGCCTCGCGCGCGCAGAAGTTGAAGCGCACCGACAGCGGCTGGCCGATGAAGGGCACGGTGAAGCCGGCGCCCAGCGACAGGTTGGTGAGGCTCATCACGCCGACCGCGAGGTTGGGCAGCGCGATGCTGAACTGGGCGTCGATGCCGTGCTCGTCGACCGTGAGGCTGGGCGGGTCGGAGAAGCCGTCGAGCGGGATCAGCGAGCGCAGCGACTCCACGAAGGACAGCACGCCGATGAAGTGGATGCCCGAGAAGCCGACGTCGACATTGGTCTTGAGCGAGGCGTCGGCCGTGAACTCGATCTTCTCGAACTCGAGCTTGATGAAGCCGGCGTCCTTGTCGCCCAGCAGGTTCAGGTCGAAGTGAGTGAGCGCGCAGCGCACGCTGGCCGTCGGTGCGCCGCCGCTCTTCTTCACGCGTGCCTCGACCGCGACGACGAAGCCCTTGGGGTCGTGCGGGAAGAAGAGGTTGGGCAGGGCCGAACCCAGCGAGAAGGGCGTGAGCGTGGGCGTGAAGGCAAAGCGCACGACGATCTCGTCGCCCACCAGCGACTCCAGGATCGGCAGCAGCTGGTCGACCGCGCCCAGCACGCCGCCCAGCTCGCCGATCAGGCTCAGCAGGGTGCTCTTGGTGGTGCCTTCGACCAGCTGCAAGGGTTGCAGCGCGCCGGCAAAGCTGCCCAGCGCGCCGTTGAGCGCGGTGAGCAGCGGGCCCAGCGTGCCGTCCTGGAGCAGCGCCTGCAGCTGATCGGGCGTGACCAGCACCTTGCTCAATGCCGTGAACGCGGCCTGGGCCTGGCTGACCACGTTGGGAATGCGCGCGAAATCGGCCAGCGTGGCCTGCGCCTGCTGCACGCGCTGGCGCACCAGGGCGATCTGCTGGCGCACCATCTGGATGAGCGCATTGGACAGGCCGTCGGCACCGGGCAGCTTCAGCTGGTTGTCACGCGCGAGCAATGCGTCGGCCAGCGTCTGCAGCGCATCGAGCAGCGGGGCGATCGCGCTCTGCAGCGCCAGCGGGTCCGACAGCAGGCCGGCGCCTGCGCCGCCCAGCGCCGAGGCCACGCCCGCCGCCGCCGTGGCCACCGCCTGGGCCTGCGCCTGCAGTGCGGCGGTGGTGTTGTCGAGCACGGCGAGCTGCCTGGCGACGCTGCCGAAGGCCTCGTTCATGGCCTGGGTGACCACCGCTTTCGCCGCCTGCTGCACCAGGCCGACGATCACGTCGTCGAGCTTGTCGAGCTGGCCCAGGTTGTTGAACAGGGCCTCGCCTTCGCGCAGCGCCTCGGTGACGAAGTTGGGCATCTCGTTGAAGCCCGCGCCGCCGGCAATCTCCTTGACCAGCGCGCCCAGCGGGATGCAGCCGAACAGCAGCGGCGACAGGCTGCCGAAGAAGTCCTGCGGCTTGAACTCGCCCGCCGCCACCTTGCTCAGGTCGCCCGAGACCGGCCCCTTCAGGCGCGACAGCCCGCTGGGCATGAGGCTGGGTTGCACGAAGCCGCCCGAGCGTTGGCCGCAGCTGCTGAAGTCCAGCCCCTGGCCGTCGATGATCCTGGCGTAGACCTCGCCCGGGCCGAAGCCGGTGGGCAGTGCCAGGTAACCGCTTTCGTAGGCCAGCGAATTGCTGCCGGCGCCGCCGGTGAGCGCGCCGATGGCCGGCAGGCGCACGCTGGCCTTCAGGATGCTGGCGCGCATCAGCGGGCTGGCGATCTTGCCCCGCAAGCCGGCCGTCTCGGCGCCGAAGACCAGCGTCTGCACCTCGCTGGCCGTGTCGCCCGGCTTGGTCGACGGCGCCAGCGCCACCTTCTGGCCGCTGAGGTCCGCGCTGCGCCACGCTTCGGGCCGGCCGAGCCAATCCGCTTGCGCGGCCTCGAAGTAGGGCAGCGGGTTGCCGTCCGCCGCCGGGTTGGCCAGCGTGTTGTCGATGAAGATGCCGCCCAGGCTGAAGCGGATCGACTGGCCGTCCAGGTCCGTCGCCTCGTACTGGAAGGGGTAGGGCAGCGGCTGGCCGGGCAGCCGGGGCCAGAAGAGGCTCTGGCCGTGGCCGCCGATGGCGGTGTGGCCGGGATCATCGATGTCGGGCGTGACCTCGGTCAAGAGCCGCACCACCGGAAAGGGCAAGGCGCGGTGGTGGTATTGCCGCTGGCTGCCGACCGTCTTGAACAGCGTCGTTTCGGGGAAGGTGCGCACCGGCTCGCGCACGATGAAGTACATGCGCTGCAGCACGTAGGCCGCATTGCCCGGCTGGTCCTTCATGAAGAATCGCTCGCTGACCTTGACCAGCGAGACCCGGTGGCCGAAGGGCAGCAGGAAGCCCTTGTAGATGACCCGCACGTAGTGGTCGCGCGCCTGCGCGGCGTGGTGCACCCACTGCTCCACCGAGAGGCCCGGCGGCACTTCCCAGTTGCCGCGCGCATCGAGCCAGCCGCCCAGCGACGACAGCATCAGCCGCTGGCAATCGACCGCCTCGTGCGCGCCACCCGGGAGCGCGAAGTTGCCGCTCAGGTGGGCGATGTTGTAGCGGTCGGCATCGTCCAGGGTCTGGCGGAACAGCTTGAATCCCGGCGGCTTGCTGTCGTGCGCGAGCGCTGCCGGCACCGCGGGCCAGTGGTTGGTGAAGACGCCGTGGTCCGACTCCGGCCCGCCGCGCGCCCAGATCGCGCGGATGGGCGCGTCCAGTTCCTGGTGGATGCCGGTGTCGGCCTCGCCGGTCTCGGCCAGGCGCGTGTGCCACAGGGCCGTGTGGCCGGTCGGCGCAAAGGCCGCGGGCAAGGTGTCGTGGCGGAAGCGGGCCTGGGGACCGGGCGAGAGCAGCAGGCGAAAGGGCAGCTCCAGCGCGGTCTCGTTGGCGCCCGGCTTGCGTGGGCGCGGCACGGACAGGAACTGGGTGGCCGCGGCCTGCGCGGCGCTGATCTGCCCGAGCGTGGTGCTCAGCGCCAGGCCGCTCTGCGAGGTCGGCAGGCGCTGTGTCTTGCTCGCGGGGGCGGCATCGGCGCGCGCATCGCCCTCGGCCAGGTCGGCCAGGTCGGCACGCCGCAGCAGCACCGTCGCGGCCACGCTGCTTGCATCAGCCGCGCCACCCACGCTGCCCAGTTGCCTCGCCAGTTGCTGGTTGCGCCGCGCACTGGCCAGCAGCGCGCCCTTGGCCGCGACACTCAGCGCGGCGTGGGCCGACACCACGTCGGCCTTGAGCGCCTTGCGATAGCCCGGCACCTTGATGCCCGGTCGCCGGGGCTGGTAGCGCGCATTGGCCGCGACGTTCAGCGTGAGCGCGCGGCAGGCCTGCAGGATGCCCGCCTGCGTGTAGGGCACGGGCCAGACGCCGGCCTTGCGCAAGGCGGCCTCGTTGAACAGGAACACCAGGCGGCTGGGGTAGGCGATGCGCGTGCCGATGGGGGGCTGGGCCAGCGCCTCCAGCGGCGTGGGCGGCACCGAAGGCGGGGGTTGGTCGGTGCCGCCGTCGACGTGGCCATCCTGTTCCTTGGGGATGGGCGAGGCCGCCATGAAGACCCGCTCGGCAATCGCCTGCGGTGCGAAGTGCAGCGAGATGGTGGGCGCGCCGCGTCCGTCCAGGCCCAGCACGGGTGGGCCAGCGCTGTCCTGCGGGTCGGGCACCGGGCGCAGGCCCTTCAGTTCGAGATGAAAGGAAAGCAGGTCCTGCGAGCGCAGCACCCACTGGCCCGGCGTGCGCAAGGCCTCCGGTACGAGGAGCTCGCCCAGTTGAATGCCGCGCGCGAAGTCCGGCTGCCGCGTCAGTTCCTGGAGCAGCTCGGCGGCCGCGAGCTGCCGGCCGGGCGCCGGGCGCAGAAGGCTTTGCGGGCGCGCCGACGCGGCGGCCTCGGGCTGCGGCGCAGCGTTGCGGCGCGGCTTGCTTCGGCTCTTGGGGGCTGCCATGCGTGATCTCCTTGGACAGCGGCGTCGGTCGTCCGCTGCATTGCCTCGGAACCGTTGCCTGCGAGGTGCAGCACGGCGCCACGACGAGCCGCAAAGGCTACGCCGGTGGCGTTTCCAGGGAAGGCCACTTATGGCCTATGAAGATTGGCGGGCGCGCGGCGGTGCGCACCGCGCCCTTGGGCATCACGCTGGCGCTGCATGCCATTCGTTCGACCGCAGTAAAGTGCCCCATGGACCTTTTTCCTCCACTTCAGGCGGCACGCCGCCATCTTCTCGCTGCAGCCCTGCTGGCGCCGGCCTGTGGCTTCGCGCAGCCCAAGCGCGGCGCGGCCGATCCTGACGGCGCCCAACTGCGCGCGGTCATCGACGGCCCGCAGCGCAGCGCGGCCAACCGCGCCCGCGACCCGGCGCGCCATCCCTTCGAGACCTTGCGCTTCTTCGGCCTGGCGCCGACGCAGACGGTGGTCGAGATCGCGCCCGGCGGCGGCTGGTACACCGAGATCCTGGCGCCGTACCTGCGCGCGCATGGGCGCTACATTGCGGCACTGGAAGGCGGTGAGGGCGCAGAGGAGCAGCGTTCACGCGCCCGCTTCAAGGACAGGCTGCGGGCCGATCCGGCGCACTACGGCCGCGTTGCGACGGGCCTGCTGCCCGTCGCCGGTTCCCCCTTCTCCGGCATTGCGGCACCCGGCAGCGCCGACCTCGTGCTGACCTTTCGCAACGTGCACAACTGGATCGAGTCCGGCGAGCTGGACGACATGCTGCGCGCCTTCCATGCGGTGCTCAAGCCGGGCGGCGTGCTGGGCGTGGAAGAGCACCGGGCGCGCCCCGGCACCAACTTGGCCAACATCATCCGCAGTGGCTACGTGCCGCAGGATTTCGTGGTCGATCGTGCGCGCGCCGCCGGCTTCGCGCTGGTCGCGACGAGCGAGATCAATGCCAATCCGCGCGACGATACCCAGCACCCGGACGGCGTCTGGTCCTTGCCGCCGACCTTGCGCGGCGGCGCCAAGGACCGCGCGGCCTTCCTGGCGATCGGTGAGTCCGATCGCATGACGCTGCGCTTCGTCAAGCGGTAGGCGCGTCGCGCCTGCGCAGCTCCTGGCCGAACGCACGGTCCGGGCGGCGCCTCGATCGGGACAGCCAGCGGGAGGCCACCAGCAATCCGCCTCATTGGGAGAGGACGCGCAGCCGGTCGATCTCCGACCTGCCGCGTGCGCACTGAAGCCATACGAATCTCTGATGGCTCATTTCAAATTGAATAATTGTCTGCTATGGCCATGCTGCCCACAATCCAGCCAAACCAAGGATTTGATGGAGACAACATGACCGATGCAACACAAATCAATCAGGGACGAGGGCGTGGCCGTTCGCTCCACTGGCCTGGGCTTTGGCGTCTTTCGCCGGGCATGACTGCATGCGCGAGGCAAATCGTGCTCGACTCGACGCGGCGACTCGCTGTGCTCTTGGGCGTCGTCGCCCTGGCGCTGGCCTGCGCCGGCATCGCGCATGCTCAGGACGTTGGGCCGGCGCGACTTTTCGACATGAAGGCCGTCCTCGACGAAAGCACGCTCGACACCGCGATCGTCCGCGACGAGGTGATCGACAGCAAGGCGCGGCCCGGCAAGCGCGTGCGCGTCATCGAACTGCGCTTCACCAGCCAGCGCTGGAAGGACCTGGTGTGGTCGCACCCGGCGCGGGTCTATGTGCCCGAGGGCTACCGCGGCGGCGGCCAGGCCGGAATCATTGGCACGGAACGGCAGTTCTTCGACGACCCCAAGTGGCCGCGGCGCACCATCGCAGGCACGCAGGTCGACACGGAGGGGGAATACGCCGAGGGAACGGCGATCGATCTGGGTCTGCCCGTGATGATTTTTGCCAACCCAGCGCAGGACTACTGGGGGATGAACGAGTCCGACCTGACGGGGCACGCGCTGAAGCAGGCGCTAAAGACCGGCGACCTGACGTGGAACGGTTACTACCCCATCACCATGGGCTATCTGCGGGCGATCACGCTGATGCATTCGCTGCCCGGCGTGGGCACAGAACGTGCCGTGCTCATGGGCTGCTCCAAGCGGGGGCAGGCGGTGTCCACCGCCACGGGCGTCGACCCTGGCCGCATCGCCGGTGTGATGGCCACCTGTCATTTCGGCGGAAATCACCTGTACTTCGTCGCCAAGAAATTCGCAGAGTTCGGGCCGGATGTGGGCGGCCCGGACCAACAGCACGAAGGACCCGGATTCCAGCCGGCTGAGCAGCTGCTGCGCTCCATCAACAATCCCGTCGGGCTGCAGATGGTGCAGCACTACGACGCGTACATGTGGCGCCAGCAGATGAAGCCCAGTTTCCTCGTGGCGTTGGGTACCAACGACGAATTCTTCGCACTCGGAACACCCAACAGCATGCTGCGCGAGATGTCGGGCGACAAGGCTTTCCTGGCGGTCGACAACCAGCGGCACAGCTGGGTGTCGCGCAAGCACTTGGCGGCCTGGCGCATGTGGCTGGCCCATACCTTCCTGGGGCGGCCGCTGCCGATGATCGAGGCCAAGGGCGTGGTGGATGGAAACGAGCTGGTGGTCAACGCCTCCGTGCGCTCTGCAAAGCCACCTACGGACGTCCGCCTGTACTACGCCTACAACCCGCTCGCGACGGACTGGCGCGGGGCGAAATGGACCTCGATGGCGTTGGCTGACAAGGGCGACGGCTATGCAGCGCGGTTGCCGCGCAAGGCCGGCCAACGGCTCGCCTACTACGTGGAGGTCGAGGACACCGGCATCGGTGGCGCCGGATACCTGAGCTCCCTCGTGGAAAGCGTTGATTGATTGCGGCGGTGTCCTAGGGCCTGTTAACACTATGCAAGGGGTCGCGAAGCTCGCCACAGCCTGCCCATCAAGGCGCGCGACGCCGTGCGTGCATATGCACGCACTAGGAGCGCAACGCCGAGGGGCGGGCTGTGGCGAGCTTCCCTTCGGGTTGCCTCGCAAAGGGGCCGTCTGCGGCGTTGCCCGCGCTTGCAATGCTTCAGCATTGCTGCGCACGGGCGCCTTGCAGCCAGCCCCTTTGCGAGGCAACGCG